>Ga0209986_10002155_pt1 | contig 18279 bp, 24 predicted proteins | sample BlataG_FD_183168 | JGI IMG/M metagenome (GOLD analysis project Ga0209986, IMG submission 183168) | Deep subsurface microbial communities from Black Sea to uncover new lineages of life (NeLLi) - Black_00105 metaG (SPAdes) (version 2) | ecosystem: Environmental > Aquatic > Marine > Oceanic >...
AACTTCTTAACCCTATCTCGAATTTCTTGAGAATAAAGCGTGCTAGAATTTGTAAATAATGTAAATCTTGGTTTATTATTAAGCCAACTTTTTTCATCTCTTATTTCTGTTGCAATATTTAAAAAATCCAGCATATTTTCGTTTAATGTTGGTTCACCATTATATCCAAAAGTAATTGAGTCTAATTTGGAGATATATTTTATATAAGAGGTTAATTCTTTTCGAAAATTTTGAGATGGTGGGGCATGAATTCGATGTTCAGGAGAGACTAAATTTATTGGTTGAGTTTGACCAATTTCACAATAAACACAGTTATAGGTACAAAGTTTAGATTTAGGTAGTATATCAATTCCAAGAGAAAGTCCCAATCGTCTTGATGGAAAAGGTCCGTAGCAATATCTTTTCATCTTCTTCATAATCTAATGCCGTTAAATTCCATTACTTATAGTAATACTTTATTCGTCTATCTGCAATAATATCATTAAATTCATTGATTTTTTTATCTCTAGCCTTTTTAACTTTAATTTCAACAAAATCAGCATGAATTTTATCAATTGGGGCGGAAGAGAGGACATCACCGTTAAAAGATGTAATCTGACTAGCTCCTGTAAAAGAAAAATTATCTAAACCACGTTTTTCTTGACCAATTCGATTTGAAGTGATAGCAAAAACTCGATTTTCTAAACAGCGTGTTGTCATGGCTTTTTGACAATAAGGTAGTACTAGGTTTGAAGGATGAGCAATAATATCAGCCCCTAAAAGCGTAAGTGTTCGAGCAGTCTCAGGGAAAATCCAGTCGAAACAAATCATTATCCCAACTTTAAAATCATTTATCTTATAGACTTTTAAGGGGTGATTTCCAGGTGAAAACCATAATTTTTCTTTATAATAGAGATGGATTTTCCTATATGTACCAATTACGCCGGTTTCAGAAACCAACATCGCAGAATTAAAAATTTCATTATTTTCTTTTTCAATAAAGCCCCCAACAATTACCGCCCCTGTAATCTTAGCCATTTTTTGCAAAAACTGAGCTGTTATTCCATTTAAATTTTCTGCCAGAGCTTCTGCTTCTTCTTCAGAAACAAACGTATAACCCGTAGCGAATAGTTCAGGAAATACAATTAGATCCGCTTTAACATTAACTAACAATTCTTTAACTTGTTTAAAATTCCGCTCTTTTTCGGCAAAAATTGTGGATGTTTGAACATAACCGATTTTCATATTCTCATCTCTTAATTTAAAAATTAATAATGATTTTGGATAAAATAATAGTTAAATTCAATTTTTTTAATATTTTGATTATAAAGTCTCTATAAATTCTTGGATGTATTGATTTACTAACTGAGGTTTTTCTAACATTACCATATGCCCCGCTTGTTGTAAAATATGTAATTTACTGTCTTTAATATTAGTGTGGAAGTATTGACTATACTTCGGAGGGGTTAAAATATCGCTATCGCCACATAAAATTAGACACGGAACTTGAATTAATTTCAATTCTTGCATAATATCAAAACCATCACATATTTTAAAGTCGTTATAAATAACTTGGGGGGTCGACTTTAGAGAGTTGTTCTCTATAGGTATCAGTAATTGATTTAGGAGTTTTTCTATGAAATGCTGTTTGACGTATATAATCCAGAGCTTGTTTATAATCATCTGTGAGTTGTTGGAATATAACGGGGCTAGTCCGTAATCGAGCGCCTGTAGCGCATAAAATTAAAGATACAATATCATTAGGATTTTTTAAATAATAGGATAATATAATAGCACCACCTAATGAATGCCCACATAAAATCATTTTTTCTAATTTTAAAGATTCTTTCAATTTTTCAATAATATTAACGTAAAGGTCGAGGGTAATTTCTGATATTAAAAATTTGTCAGAGTGTCCGTGTGAAGGGAGGTCAACCGCTATTATTTTATAATTAAGATTTAGACCATCAATCTGATTTTGCCAAATGAGCGAAGTACTCCCTGAACCATGAATAAAAATTAATCCCCTATTTTGCCAACTTGCTACGTTATTCTCTTTAAGCTGATAATAAATTTTTTCTCCTTTAAAATTGAGATATGGCATAAGTATGAAAAAATAATTAATCAATAGATTTATATTATTCCTTTTTCTCTCGGGAAAAAAAGGGAAGAAACACTAACACGGAAAAACAAACTTTCGCATACATTTATAAATTTTGTCGATAAATGAAATTTGAGGTATATTTGGTTGATGAACTTTTCTTATGAGAGTAGTTCAAAAAAGGATGAAAAAGAACAAAAAGGACAACAGGTCTTAGAAGAGAATCCCTACGATATATTACAGATAGGAAGAGATATAAAATGTATAGAAGGGAATGAAAAAAAGAGATTACTTGCTATCCTTAAAGAAGAATTTTTAAAAGAATTATGATGCCTCTATTTTTGTAAAACTCCTTCCTCCAAAATAAATTAAAATCGCACTAAATACCGAGATAACTAAAAGACTAACGTATATCGGAATATTTGCGACTCCCGTTAAGATAAAGCGTATTGCTTCCACACCATAAAATACAGGATTTATTGCCATAATTACTTGCATAAATAATCCACGTGCGATCTCTAATCTTCTTTTCATCCCACCTGAGTAATTTTTTGTATAAGTTTTTTGTTTATCTTTGAGATCCACTAATTCAAGAACTTCATCAATACGTTCGGTTCGGATTTTTTTATCCATACTGTATAAAATTGTGTGAAATTCAAGATTTTCTCTACCTGTTAATTCTCCATCTAAGCTTGGTTCTTGGAAAACAACTCCGATGCTTTTTCTAACTTTATCTGGAAATTTAGTCACATCATATCCATTAACAATTGCCTTACCTTCTGTAAGAAACAAAAGGGTCGCTAAAACTGAAATAATAGTCGTCTTACCAGCGCCATTTGGACCCAGTAAGGCAAGTATTTCTCCCTTTTTGACATTGAAAGAAATTTTATCGACGGCTTTTACATTTCCCTGTTTATAAATCTTTACTAAATCTTTAACTTCTATAATATTTTCAGAATTGCTTTTAATTTCAGTCATGTCTTAATCAATTATCTATTATTTTCCTTTTAACATCATCTTTAAATATTTTTTTTAATAGAACGGATGATTTAAATTTGTTCATATCATATCCAATTTTCTTAAAAAAAGTGCGAAAAATTGCTCCCATTCGCTTTATAATTGATTTTTAATATTTAAGTAGTTTGCATTTTTGCAAACATTCATAAATAAGAACTTCTTCATATTTAAATATTTTGCATTTCTGCAAACATTTATAAATTAGTAATTTTTATATTAAATAAATTTAGAGGTTCCTAAAATGGATGTAAAAGAGGCAATAAATAAAAGAAGAGCGTATAGATCTTTTGATCCTACTAAAATTTCTGATGAAATAATACAAGATCTTGCAGAATCTGCACAAATGGCTCCATTTTGTATGAACAAACAACCGTGAAGATTTCTTTAGATTCGTGATAAAAATATGTTAGATAAATTATTTACTACATTAACTTCAGGAAATAAGTGGGTAGAAAAGGCTTCTCATATAAATGCTGTATTTAGCAACCCTAACAATGATTGTATAATCAGAGAAAGATTTTATTATCTTTTTGATACTGGCTTGGCTACAGCTTTTATAATTATAAGAGCTACCGAACTTGGGTTAGTTGCGCATCCAGTTGCTGGCTATAATGAAGAGAAGGCTAAAAAAATTCTAGATCTCCCAGAAGAAATGAGATTAATCACTTTAGTAATTATTGGCAAACATTCTAAGGAAATTAATCCTTTACTTTCAGAACTTATGAAATTGGGTGAAAAAAGTAGATCTCCAAGAATTCCATTAGAGAAATTTAGTTATATTAATGAGTATAAATCTTAAAAGAGGATGCAATTTTATAAGAGGATAATAAATGGAAAATTATGCTAATAATTTAATTAATGAGAAAAGTCCTTATTTACTTCAGCACGCTAAAAATCCCGTTAAATGGTATCCATGGGGAGATGAAGCATTTGAAAGGGCACGAAAAGAAAATAAACCAATATTTTTATCAATTTCAACCAGCAATTTAGACTGAAATTTATAATCTAAAAATAAAAAATTATAAAACGAAATGAAATATTTAATACGAAAATACAGAGTGAATGAAATTCTGATATTAAACCAAGAATCGAGGAACAAGAAATGAAAGTAATCACAAAAGCTCTTAAAAAGGGGATGGATAAAGATGATGGGACCTGCTAGACCTGGTGGTGAATTTCCGGGAGAAAATTTTCTCTTAATATTCCTTATTATTGTAATTATAATCGTTGTTATCATCATTGTCTATTTTGTAATTAAGAAAAGAAAGAAAAAGAAAGGTCGAGAAAAACTAAGAGAACACGCATATAAAGGAATAAAATCGAGAGAAGGTATTAAATCTATTTACACACCTACAGGAACTAGCACTTCAGAAAACGAAAATGAAGAAAATGACACTGTGATAAAGTTAGAAAATCTAACTAAATACTATGGTAAATATTTAGCAGTTGACAATGTAAGTATCGAGGTCCACAGCGGCGAAGTTATTGGACTTGTCGGTCCAAACGGAGCGGGAAAAACCACGATAATTAAAATGATTGCTAAATTACTTAGACCTTCATCTGGAAGAATTTGGGTAAGAGATAATAAAGGTGAACTAAAGGATTTTGACAAAAAATCGCGAAATCTTCTCAAATTTGGATTTCTCATTGATATTCCGGCATTTTACAAAGACATGACTGCATACCAAATATTAAAATATAGCGCTTTGCTTCAAAGATATCCGAGGGAAAAAATTAACGATAGAATAGACGAATTATTAAAAATATTCGATTTAATTGATTGGAAACACGAAAAAGTTAAAACTTTTTCTAAAGGAATGACTCAAAAGCTGGGAATGATTCAATCGATAATTCACGATCCAGAAATTATTATTCTAGATGAACCTCAGACGGGTTTGGATCCGTTAGCGCGTATTGATATAAGAAGAATTATTAAAGAACTTCAAAGAAACGGGAAAACAATTTTTGTAGCTTCTCACATGTTGGCCGAAATCTCTGAAGTGTGCGATAAAATCGCACTCATTAATTTCGGTGTAATTATCGCGTTCGATACTATTGATAACTTAGAAAGAGGTTTAAAAACATCAGTATTGAATTGTAAATTATTGGATCCTATTTCTCCTGACCAACTCGGATCGATTATAAAAAAATTGAATAAAAGACTTGAACCTTATTTAGACAAAGATTTAGATCTATCTGTCTCAAAAATCCCTATAAAATACATCCCACAGAAGCGAAATTTTAAAATATTTTACGATACTACGGATAGCAAACAAACCAGAGCTGAAATATTAAAAATTTTAGTTAAAGAATTCGAATCTGACTTCAGGGTTGTTTCGTTTTCAAAGCCAAAAAAGAGTTCTCAACTTGAACAGATATATTCAAAATTGATCGCAAAAGATAAAGTAGAAATAGAATTAACAAAAGGGGGAGAAAATTAAAAGTGGAAAAATTTGAAGATGGATTAAAATTTGCGTATTTAGAAGTAAAGCCGGTTATTCACACATTCGTTTTTGAGCTAAAAAAGCAATGGAAAAAATTTGTCGGCTTCTTAGTGATCTCAGTATTGATTGTAGTACTACAAAGCTTTATCTTGTACATATTGTTTGTGGATAATCTTTTACCTACCACTCATTCTGATTACTTAAGTGGCGGACTTATTTTCCTAACATCTTTTATTATCTTATTTGCGTCGTGTTTCTTTTTTGCCGGGATCATATGTGCTGAATTCAGCGATAAAACGGGTTACATCGTATTTCCGAAAATTAACAAATACAAATTAATTATAGGGAAGTATTTGGGAAACTTATTCCTCGAAACTGTAGTTATTGCAATTTATTACTTCCTTGTAGGATTTCTAAGTTACTTTTTTTACGACCAATTCAGTGGCACTTTATTAATTCGTTATTTTATATCATTTGTATTCGCTTTTTTATATATGATCGCTATGAGTAGCTTTGTAACATTTTTCAGTTCTCTCATGAGAAGCGTAAATGTAACTATCGTATCAACTATTATGATTCTTTTTATAGGTTTTAACATGGCACAATCGTTTTTAATGATGCTGGCACCCGAGATTGAGCCGATATACTTCTTGTCCTACATTGGTACCCTTATAACATCGATTCTATTAATAGAGTTTCCAGATCCCAATTATTCAGAGATTTCCTTTCAAAACTTTACTTTTAGAACATGGTTGACTCCAACTATTGAAATGGGGCTCCTAGTATTATTCCTGTACATAACAATCGGTTTTATTCTCGCAGCATACCTATTCAAGCGGAGGCAATTATAGAAATATGTTTAAAAAAAATGGTGATTACTGAATGCTAAGAATCAGAAAAAGAACAATTGTAAATATAAGTTGTATTATACTACTGGGAATTCTCTTAGTAGATATGAGTTCAGTTGTTATTGCCGCTGACGGAGGTTACCAAGTTGCTTTATCAAAAGAAACTGAAAATTTTGCAGTAACTCAATATGATAACAGTGAGTGGATAAAAACTGTTCAAAGAACATGGAAGCTATATGATGCAACCTATAATTTTGAAAACGACGAAATTGGCGAAAACCCTATGGGTTTATTGATAAAGGAAATTGGAAATTGTACTGCTAGAATTGAAGAAGAAGAGGATGGACACGCCCAAGTACTAAGATTCAGCGATGTGGACGAATATAGGGTTGACATGAATTATTACTTTTTAGAAAATCAAACTCATGGATCAGTTGAATTCTATATAAAATACAACAATAGTGGTGGCTCTGATAAATTCTATATTGAAGGAAATGAAGTGAATTTCCCAACTGGAAATAAAAGATTCTCAATTGTTTACGAAGCAAACGTAACTGGAGTCAAGAGATGGCAATATTATATGAATGGGACTTACTACAGTATACCGAATATAACACTCCTAGACGACGATGATTGGCATCACATGACAATTCATTTTGAATGTGGAAATAACAGCTACCAAGGTTTAGAAGCGAATCAATGGGAAATTATTTTGGACAATAATAGTTCAGGAGTGTTGAAATTTAACGGCACTGCAGAATATTTAAACAATTTTTATATAGCTACAAACCAATCTGATACAAATTACTCTTATTATATTGATGCTCTCGGATTTTCTTGGGATGATGAATATACTGTCGGAGATAATATAAATAATTGGGAAATTGTCTCAACTTTGCCAAGTGATTGGTTTGAAGGAGAATCGTTAAAGATCGGCGCTCAAGCTAAATACATGACACGAGGTTGGGTTGATATTTCATGGACGATGTATGATGTAATTAAAAGTATTTTTCTTCAGGATGATTTTCTCTTGTTAATGGTGATAGAAGAGTTAGGGTACAATGAAACTGAAATCAATAATAATTACACAGATACTTTTCAGTTATGGTATGGATTGCGGGTGTTTTGGAATTTCACAATTGGAGAGATTGAAGAAGAACCAAGTGATAGGGGGCCTCGAATTTTTATATTTCAGAATCCAGAAGATTACAAAAAAATCCTAGATGATTATAACGATTTAATAGGTGTGCTTAAAAACGATACAGATATACCAGAAAAAATTAGGGACGAGTTTACGAACTTCACGGCAGACGAATTTATATGGCAACTTGTAATGAGTGGACTTGGCACAGCTAATCCTTTTGACACTTACTTAACAGCTCTTGTTAACGAGCTCGGTTGTGAAAATGCAACTGTTAATGAAAATACACTCATAATGGACCGTCTTGGCGAAACTAAGTACTCTGTCGAAGTGACTTACGGAACTCTAGGAACGCAAACTTCATTTGTAGTTAAGAACGAAGATGGCATTACTATTTTCGAAGTCACTAGTACAGGCAACACAATTTTGGTTTTCTATGTGATTTTAGCAATAATGGCGGTTGGTCTAGTTGCGTTAGTTTCATTTATATTAATTAGAAAGCGAAAATTCTCTCGGTAATTAACTCAATCGTTAAATTTATAATTAACTTTTTTTATTTTTTTTTATAATATCTAAAACCGTGAGATGTCCCCCTTCTTTAGATAGAGGATGAATCACAGGGAAAAGAAAATGTAAACGATGTCACCTCTTTTCTTTTACGAGATATAGCTTGGAAACGGAAGTTATTATTGATAGTTAGAAAATTGTTTCCCTCCATGATTTTATAAATCGTTTTCTCGTAATTTTTTATATAAAAGAAGGTGCTCGCGTGGTTCTTGGAGATATACAAGATGACTTAGGAAAAGCTCTAGCCGATGAGTTAGAACCTAATGCGATATATCAGCATGCGAATGTTCGAAGTAAAGACCATATTAAAACATTAATTGAACTCGCGGTTGAAAAAATCGGAAAACTCGATATCATGTCCAGTTTTGTAATTTTTTCGATTTATTAAAGTAAATTTTACATATTTAAATAATTTGCATTTTTGCAAACATTCATAAATAAGAATTTCTTCATATTTAAATATTTTGCATTTCTGTAAACATTTATAAATAAGTAATTTTTCATATTAAAATAGTTTGAATTTTTCGCATCTATATCTTTGAAGTTTTTTTACTTAACACAGTAAGTAAATCAAAATATCACCAAATAAATAAATAGATTAATTCCATATTTGATATTAACATGAGATCCAGAAACTCATTTAAATTATTTACGGAAACAAAAAAGGATTTTAAGAATAGTTGGCAGCTATTTAAAGAAAATTACAAAGCGTTTCTTAGTACTGAATTTTTCGCTTTTTTGTCCTTCATATCAATTGTAATAATCATGTTTTCACTGATAAGTTTAATTTATTATCTAGTTCCATCGTTATCACTTGAAGATTTTTGGTTTAATTTCCCGAAAAATTTTAGTATTTCACTCATCTTTCGATTTATCACCATTTTTATTGCCTTATTTATCTTATTTGCTTTTCTAAACTGTCAAAATGGTCTAGCTTATGATATTATGTCTTCGGGAGAAATGTTTGCTGAATTTAAAAGTTCATTCACATATTTCCGACGTTATTGGTGGCAATATTTTTTTTTAACGATTCTAATTCTTATGGGATGGTTTTTGGGTATGATAATTTTTGATTTTGACCATAACAATATGGGCTCCTCGCAAACAATTTCTTTGGATGCTTTTCAAATTGGGAGGTTGATAATCAGTTTCCTTATCTTTTTCGTTTGGTTTGTAACTTTTATCAATACCCTTCCCAGCATCACCGCACAAGGGAGGTTAAAACAGAGTTTTATCGAAAATTTTCGGATTTTACGTAAGAATGCAAAGCGATTGTTTACCACATGGGGAATTTTTTTTTTGATTTTTATTGTCCCGCCATTTACGGTTAGCTTTATCACAATAATATATCTACCCTCATTAACAAGTCCTTTTTTGATTCTATTTTTACTTGGTTTATTTGTATCATTTCTAGCAATAATCGGTTTTCCGATGTTGTCATTGATTGCAACAGGAATTTATAATAATGCCGAATTCGAACGATTCAAACCCTTTCCACCATCTGAATAATCTAAATAATATTATGAAATTTCAAATATCAAAAAAAAATTGTGAATAATGGCATATGGCGAGTAATTTTAATTCTTCCAATAGTAAATCTTTAAAAATAAAAGAAGAGATTAAAATCACTGACCCTTCACTCGCTCTCATAGTATTTCATGAGAAAAAGAAGATGATTTTGAAAATGATACTCGAGAAAGCAATGACCATCCAAGACCTTAAAAAGGCAACCAATCTTAATCCTGGCACAATAAAACGCCATCTCGATGATTTGGTTAAAAATAAATTAGTTTTTGTGGCAAAAGTTAAGTATAGTGATTATAATGTTAGAATGAAATATTATCGAGCCACTGCCAAGAAATTTATTATTAATATTAAAATTAAAGGAAACTGAAAAATTTAAATTAATTATTTTTTAATAAAATTTTAAGCACTTTTAATTCATTTTCTCCTCTATTTGGTTCTTGGGTTGGGAATCGGCAGGTTTATCTTAGATAAGCTTTATTTTTCTTTTATTTTTTCAAAAAGTTTCAAAAAAATCTTTTCAAATCAGAAAATATAATTTGATTTCTCATCAAAATAATTACATTTAATTCAATGAATTTTTTTAAGAACAGATCATTGTTTAGATAATATTTAGGTTTTAAATTAAAATACCAATTCCTTTATGCCGAAAAAAGTAATTATTATTATTCCCGCATACAACGAAGAGAGGAATATTTCTTGGGTCTTAAAGAAAATACCAAAATTACCTAATTTTATCGTTGAAACGCTTGTAATAAATGATGGGAGTGAAGACACTACTGCTTTCTTAGTGGAGAAACATGGAGCAATAGTAATCAATAATAACAAAAACATTGGATTGGGACAGACAATCAGAAAGGGATTAGTTGAAGCGCTGAAAAGAGACGCCGATATTATTGTTAATATGGACGCAGATGGGCAATATGACCCAGAAGAGATCAGAAAATTGATTAAACCTTTTGAAAGAGTTGAAAGAGCAAGAATTGATTTAGTTCTGGGAGCACGACTTCAAAATATTGAATTTAAGTTTGGACTCTTAAAATCTTTTGGGAACAAAATAATCTCCTTTTTAATCTCGTTATTTATTTCTAGGAAATCTGTTATTTCTGATACACAAACAGGCTTTAGGGCGATATCAAAAGATTTAGTAGAAGTATTAGTTAAAAAATTAAAAGGAAAATATACTTACACCCAAGAAATGATAATTCATGCAAAATTAAATAATTTTAGAATAATTGAAGTACCGATTCACTTTTATCAAAGAAGATCCGGAAAATCTCGATTGATAAGAAATCCTTTTATCTACCTATATAAAATAGTAATTATCTGTGCAAAGACTTTTTTAGATTACAAAATAAAACGCCATGCTTAAATAACTTTTTTTAACGAAACTGAAATTAGAGCAAAATAAATAAATTAGAAAAAAAAAGTTTAATTCATATTAGTTAGAAAAATTAATTTCAACTAAATTTTTAAAAAAATAAAAATGATTTGACTGTCAGAAGTTTTTATTGTTGAGACGACTCAAGGGATTGAATCCGCAGTTAAAGAAATGTTTTCTCATCTTGAAAAGGGTGGAAAACCCATTTTAAAAAGTTCAAAAGAAGTCTATATTAAAGTTAATGGCATTGATTTTAAAAAGCACGCATATACTTCTCCCGAAGTGTTAGAGATTATAATTAAATATCTTAAAGAGTTTGGGGCAAAAGAAATTTATGTTATGGAGAATTCAACGCAAGGAAATATGAGTAGAATAGTTTTTGCAATAACTGGTTATAGTAAAGTGTGTAAAAAAACGGGAGCGAAGGCAATTTATTTAGATGAGGAAAAAACAGAAACTTTCACTTTTAAAGGAAAACCAAAGAATGAATATATTTTAAAAACTTTCAGATTACCTAAAACAATTGTTAAAATAATGAAAAATAGAGATACATTTACCTACATCAATATACCTAAATTAAAAACTCATAGCATGGCAGGTGTTACTTTAGGAATAAAAAATCAATGGGGTTTTCCACAGCACGCAGATCGAGGAATTGACCATAATTACAATCTCCACTCAAAAATTGTGGATGTTTATGAATACATTCAGCCGGATATTACAATAATAGATGGAATTGAGGGCACAATTCATGGACATTATCCTCCAACAGCCTTAGAGGATAGACTTGTTAAGAAATTTAATATTTTAATCGGTGGAAGTGATACAGTTTCAGTTGATGTGGTTGGTGCAAGGGTTTTTGGTTTAACTTTAGATGATGTTCCACATTTAAAAATAGCAAATGAACGTGGGCTTGGAGAGGGTGATTTAAGTAAAATTAAAGTGATTGGAAAATCTTTAGATGAATATAAAGAAAAATATCCTACTGATTTACTCCAGGAATTTCCAAAAGATGTAAAAATAATCAAAGGTAAAGAATTACTTTGTCAAGAGGGTTGTAAGAATAATCCATTAGCGACATTGCAATGCTTTTGGCTTGATAATCAAGGGAAAGGTGGATTTTTTATAGTAATGGGCAAAGGATTTGATGAGGATCTAGTAGAACAACTAAAAAGTGAGGGATATGCCAAAGGCCTCGTAGCTGGATTTTGTGCTATAGATGAGGTTGGAGAAAAATTGAGGGAAGAATTCGGTAAGAAAAATGTGTTTTTCTCGCATAACTGCAATAATTTAGCTGAAACAATTAATGCGTTATTTAAATTGATGGATGTTAAGGCTCTCGACGTATTTCCCCCCGGCTTTTCAATATGGAAATTATTATATTATGCAATAGCTGGAATATTACATGGTTCAAAGGCTCTGATTCCAAGTATATTTTAATATTAAGTAAATTTTTTCTCTTTTCTTTTTTTTTTGAGATATGAAAAGTATTAAATATAGTAAGATCGGATATTATTATATTCAAGTTTGAGGATATGTTTTTTGAGGATCTATTCAAAGTTTGAGGAAATACAGAGTTTTCTTTCGATTCCAGATGAGTCATTTGATCTGGAAGATATTATTAACCGATATTTTTTTTCAGCTCAGTATAAAATCACAATCCTCGACAAAATCTTAAAATTCATTAATCTCTTTGACATGTTTAAAACCATTAAACCTTTTATGAAAAAAGTTTATAATTGTATTCAGCAAACATTGGAAATCACTACAGAAAATATTAATGAATATGATGAGCTATTATTAAAGACAACACTTTTTAAGCTCCTTCAGGAATTTATTGAGTATCAACAATTTTCTCGAAAAGATTTTGTTTTAGATTATTTAACCGGGAGTTTTGAAGGTTTGCAATTGCAACCATTAATTATTAATTTAGGATTGATGGTAAAACCAATATATTCTGATTTAAGTTATGTTAAGAAGATTGGGGATTTTGAGCAGGTAGAAGTATCTTATGTTTTAGGAGATAATAAAGAGAATCAAATAAAAAGTAGAATTGATAAGTGGATTTCTAGACAAAGATTAGATTTAAATCAACAAGAAGAGTTACGATTCCAATTAATTCGAGAATTTAAAAATTTAATTATGGAATATAAAATCGAAAAGGGAACTGACCAATATATAAGATTAATGAATGAGGTAAACGAAATGCTTATACTTAAATTTACATTATTGAGTTTGATGGATTCTGTAGCTGATGGTATTGCACCGATTCCGATAAAATAATATTAAATTTACCTAATTTTATTAAGAATTATTTTCATTTTAAATACAGAAATAATTTAATTCCTAATTATCCACTTATATTAATTAGACAATATGGAATGTGAAAAATTTGGAAGATGAAAATATTAATAAAAAAACATCAGAAGAAATCGAAAAAGAAAAGGAAATGCTTAAAAATCTCATTCAAAAAGAAAAGAACGAGATTAGGGAATATTTAGAAAAAACTGAAGAAAAACGAAAGGAATCATTTGAGCAGAGTAAAAAAGAGATTGCTAAAACTGTTGCTGATAAAATTTTTATTTCTGAGAGAATGAAATCAGAAGCTGAAATGAGAGCCAGTATTAAGCCGAATATAGATGAAATTGAGAAAGCAATTGCCGGTAATATCGCAGATAAGGCATTTCGAATGGATATACGTCGTGAAAAGGATAATATAAGAACATCAGTAAAACCAAGAATTATTGGAACAGGATTAGAAATTGAGAAAAAAGTGGCTGAAAAGGCATTTATGATTGAACGACAAAGGGAACAAGAAGAACGACGAAAATCAATAAGTCCTGATATAGAAGGAGTAAAAAAAGAAATTGAGGAAAAAGTGGCCGAAAAGGCATTTATGATTGAGAAAAAGCGGGAAAGTGATCTACAACGTATAGCCATACAAACAGATATTGAAGGTGTAGGAAAAAATATTGAAAAGAGTTTGGAAGAGAAGCTTTTCAAAATTGTAAAAATAAAGGAAAGAGATAAACAAATCGCTTCAATGAAGCCTAAAATTGAAGGTACAGGAAAACAAATTGAAAAATCTATTGCGGAGAAAGCATTTATGATTGAACGACAAAGAGAGCAAAAACAACAACGTAAAGTTATAAGTCCAGATATCGAAGGGTTGCAAAAAGAAATTGAAAAGAGTGTTGATGAAAAGAAGTTTATGATTGAACGACAAAGGGAGCGAGACCAACAACGTAAAGATATAAAACTTGATATAGAAGGAAAACAAAGTGAATTAGAGAAGACTATAGCCGATAAAGCATATAAAATGGAGAAATTAAAGGAAAAGGATAAGGAAAGATTTGAAATAAAAGCAGATATTGAAAGTAAAAAGGGAATAATTGAAAAAACCATTGCTGAGAAGGCTTTTTATAGGGATAGACAAAAGGAGAGAGATGAACTACGTAAATCTATTGATACAGATATAGAAGGAAAGGGCAAACAAATCGAGAAAACAGTCGAAAAAAAATTTGATGAGATAAAAACCAAAGAAACAGAAAAAAATAATGAATAAATAAATCAAAAATTTACCCAGGTATTATTTTTGAATGTGTTGGTTGAATAACACTGGGTATTTTATATAAATCAAATTTGGATTTAAATTTTTCAAAAATTCTAACATCGCCGTAAAAGTTTTCGATATTAAATTTAAAAGATAAATAAAAATCATTAATAATCATTCTAAGAAAACACCGTTCAATTTCAATATCTGTTTTCTTTGAAATAGCTATAGCCATTAAACGCCCTTTCTGTTCATATAAAATTCTATTATTCTTAAAATTCACTTCTTCTATTGATTCATTGTCAAAATCAAGTTCTTTCACAAAATAATTTAAGGCATTTAAAAAGCCTGAGATCAAATCTTCATTATCTGAATTAAATTTATTAAAGTTTCTTGAGAACTTTTTACTTAAAAAAGTTAAGCCAGTTTTATTATCTATAAAAAAAATAGCGTGAAATCTGGCAGATATATTATCTACAATTGAATATTTGTATTTTGAAACCCTATTATTAGAATACAATAAAATTACTCCGGTGTATAAAAATGGTTTTAAATTTGATAATATCTCCAAAAATACCCTTTAAGAATATCGAATATTAAATCAAATAATACCCGAGTATTATAGAAAATATTAAAAATCAGAAAATTTAAAACAAACAATTCCCTATTCAACAAGAGTTGTTGGTAAAAATGGCGTTAAATGATGAGAAAAGAAAAAAAGTTTCAATTGGATTAATCGTTAAAAATGAAGATATTGTTACAAATAAAATTATTCCAAAAGAAATAATCCAATCCTTGAAAAAGAAACCTTATTTTTTGTTGATTTATATCATTCGGGAAGATATCGTGAAAATAAATATATTCCCGATAGAAAATAAAACTATAAAAAAAATTTTAATAAATTTAAAAGATTTTTCTCCAGAGTTAGTAAATGGTATATCAAATGTTTTAAAAGATTTGAATTTAAGTGATTATATTCTGCATACTACAGGTATCTGCTACGCCGAAAAATTTTGTTTTTATGAAACCTATATAAATATCGCTAATTTAAATGAAATTAATATATCTCTTGAAAAAATTAAGGAAAAATTTTCGAATATTCCTAAGATTAATAATGTAAAGATTGAAGATATACCCCTTCTTTAAATTTAATTTAAAATTTACAATTACCTGAGAGGTTAAACTTATGAGTAATGAAAAGAAAATCCCGCCTCCTCCAACAATGCCTCCCACTATTGAAATCAAAAAAGATTTTTGCTTATTTCATAAGGGACAAATTAAGGGAGATGTTTATGAATGTAAAAAATGCGGCCAACCATATTGCTTAGAGTGTGCTAAAAAAGCCAGTCTTGAAGGTAAATCATGTATTAAATGCAAACTTCCATTTTTTTTATAATTTCATTAATTATTCTTATGATTTGTTATGAAATTAATAGATAATTTAAGATCACTCAGAAATGTCCTAAAATTTGATTCTATTAAGAAAATTAAGAGAGAAACTATTCTAAAAATCCTAGAAGCGGCACGTTGGGCTCCTTCCGCTCAAAATCAACAAGTTTGGAAATTTATCACTATAAATAATGCTGATAAATTAAAACTCATTAAAGAAGCAATAAAAGATGGAGATCCTCGGTTAATTAAAAGATTATCAGTTACTAAAAAAATTAAGGAAGAAGATGTAAATAAGGCAGGTTTCAGATTTGATGAATCCTATTTCAATGTTGAACAAGACCTATATCAATCTGAAATGCAAAATAGGCATAAAATTGATGTTTCAATTGCTCAGTCTGCGCCTATATTTATAATTTGTTGCCATTCTAATAGGTTGACCGGAAAAGCATATGGAGAAACTGAAATGGGTGCTGCGATAATTAACATGATATTAGTTGCAAATGAAATGGGATTATTTACTAGATGGATAAGAATATTTAATCGAAAGTATGTCAGAGAAATATTACAAATCCCAAAACATATATCAATTGATGCAATTCTTGCATTGGGCTTTTCAATTGAGCTTGAGGAAAATATCCCTGAAAAACAATTAATTCTTGAAGACTTTCTATCTCATAATCTATGGGAAAATTCGTTAAAAAATCAGCAAGATTTATTAGAAAAAATTAAGGAGGAAGAATATAATATATCTACAATTGATGCAATTCTTGATCGGCGCTCGATAAGGAATTATCACGAAGGGGATAACTATAAAATTTCTTTATCAAATATGCTTAAAATTGTAAAGTCAGGATTATATATACCCCCAACTATAAATAAGCCTTTTATTAAAATTATTGCAATTGATAATCCCAAAGTGCTCTCAAAAATTGCAAATTCAGCTAAAATAGCATTTGTAAAACAATCCCATGTCCAGCAAGTACCTCTTATTATTTTAGTTGCATTTGAAGCTAAAAATTCTACTGCTTTTTATGCAAAAATTGACATAGGAGCCATTATTCAACTGATATTATTAAGAGCCTACTCATTGAGAATAGGTACTTGTTGGGTTGGAAGCTTTTCAAGAAAAAAAATAAAAGAAATAGTAAAATGCCCTAATGATTGGCATTTATGTTCTCTTATAGTATTAGGTTATAGTAATAATTATCCCAAGCCACCGCCGAGAAACAGTTTGGGAAAACTTTGTTCCCATAATTATTGGAATAAATCAATTGTGAAATATAAAAAAACTCTTAATCCAAAATCTAATTATATATCAATTTTAATGAGAAATATATTAAAACCAAATGTTAAAACCCTCTTAAGAGATATCGATGTAGGATGCAAAAATCCCACATTCTTACTAAAAAAACAAGATTAAATTATATCAAAATAATTTTGAAAACCTTACTTACTCTACTTTAATTTTTGAGATTGAACGCCACGTCTTAAAAAAAATCAACCATAAAATTATAAAAATTAAAATCGAAACGGCTACTGTATAGGCACCAATAAAAAGATCATATATAAAAATTCCTACAATTCCAGCAATAATATACCCCAACATATAACCATACGCCCAATCTCGCTCCTTTAATCCAATAATGATTGCAGGGATTATAATTAAAAAGATGATTAATAAGTAAGCCCATACCTCCATTGATAATACTATTATATACATATTAATATTTGAAACAACAAAACCTATTATACAATAGAATACCAAAAAGAGATTATTTCTAAATTTATCACCATTATTTAAATCAGATCTTTGATTTTGTGGCATATTATCTCTAAACGACCTATTAATAATACTTATGTGATATAAAATTATAAATTATTTAAAAAGTCCTTAAAAATATAAAAATCAATAAAAATTATAATCAAAATTATCAAAATTCGACATTTTTCTCGCAATTGTATTTAAAAGAAAAAATATTTTCTCATGAAGCTCACAATAAAACAGAAAAGATTATTAAAATAAAGTCACATATATATATTAGATAAGACATAAAACTTGAATCTTAAAAAAGTTTAATTAAGAGATTAACATAAATTTAAGTATAAAAATTACAAATAGATAAAAATTTGAACGATAATTCTGTAGAAATTGATTGGAGGAATATTAAAGGCAAAAATTAAATAGGAATAAAAACCAAAAATAAGATCCCTGCCACTCTGGATTTTTGTCTTTTGGTTGGTGTAGAATATAGTCTACACTTATTTTCGCCCTCCTCCTCCCCCTATTTGTTTGTGGCAGGGATCCACCTTTCAAAAAATAGCTCAGCTACGT
>Ga0209986_10002156_pt1 | contig 18277 bp, 14 predicted proteins | sample BlataG_FD_183168 | JGI IMG/M metagenome (GOLD analysis project Ga0209986, IMG submission 183168) | Deep subsurface microbial communities from Black Sea to uncover new lineages of life (NeLLi) - Black_00105 metaG (SPAdes) (version 2) | ecosystem: Environmental > Aquatic > Marine > Oceanic >...
AAGTTAAATTATTGATTTAATTATAGATAGAAAAAAAGGAGAATTTGGCATAGAACTTGCTTACTCTTTAAGTGAAGAATGAGTCTATATTTTTACTATTATAAAGGAGGTGCGAAAAAGAGAGAACAACAAAATGAAAGGGAATGGTAGGAGTGATATATATCACTCCTGGGATTTGGGTTTTTTCCCCTAACAAAGGGGTAAAAAAAGGAGTTACAAATTGCGAAAATTATTAAGTCTTTTATTTGTCTTGCTGCTTTCTTGTTCGTTGATAGCCCAAGTAAGAACAGGAGATATCTACGGAACAGTTACAGATGAAGAAGGTAATCCTCTTCCTGGTGTGACTGTGACCTTAACCGGTAGTTTAACGGCTCCTGTGGTTAGTATCACCTCTGCTCGAGGAATTTTCAGGTTCCTTTCTCTTGCTGTTGCAAAAGATTATGCGATTAAGTGTGAACTTCAAGGATTCAGTACAGAGATCAAAGAAAATATCATCGTTGTTCTGGGCGCAAAAGTTGAGATAAATGTCCATATGGAACTAGGAACAATTGAGGAAGAAATCACAGTAACTGCAGTATCTCCTATTGTCTCCACCAAGACAACCACGATTCAGGAAAATGTGACGCGTGAAGTTTTACAGTCTCTCCCATCAGCCAGAGACCCGTGGGTTGTTCTGCAAATGGCTCCCGGCGTAATACTCGACAGGGAAAACATCGGTGGATCAGAATCTGGTCAGCAGTCCACTTACATGGCCAAGGGCGGCGGTTCCGACCAGTGGATTATGGATGGAGTCGTCATTACAGACCCCGCGGCTATTGCCTCACCGAGCTATTATGACTTTGATGCCTTTGAAGAAATAAACATCACTACCGGCGGTGCTGATGTTACTATTCAAACAGGAGGTGTTGCCATCAACCTGGTAACCCGAAGAGGAGGAAACAGGACAAGCATCGGAGGAAGATTCTACCTCACCGACAAAAAGTTCCAGGATGAAAACATCACAGATGCACTCATAGCTGAAGGAGTCGCGATGACCAACGTCGTCAGGAGTATCAAGGACTACGGATTTAACCTTGGAGGACCTGTCCTAAAGGATAAACTCTGGTGGTGGATGTCTGTCGGAGCGCAGGATATCAAAACGACAACCCTCTACGGAACGGACGACGATACCTTGTTGATTAACTATGCGGCCAAGATCAACCTGCAGCTCATTCCTGCGAACAGGTTCGAGGCCTTTGCCCACATCGGACAGAAAGAAAAATGGGGAAGGTCTTCAAGCTATTCGTTCCCAGGCGGCTGGCACCAGACCGGTTCAGGTTATTGGGGAGGCCCGGTTTATAAACTCCAGGATGAGCACATGTTCGGTGACGATTTCTTTGTGTCTTTGAAGTTCTCTTATTCGGATGCAGGATTCAATATGATACCCATGGATGACCTGGATCAAGAAGACATGTTTATGCGTAACATAGCAGCGGCCCAATGGGATAACACCTATTATGCCTTAAACTGTGTTCGACCACTGTACCAGTACCAATTCCTGGCACAATATTTCAACGACGATCTTTTTGGTGCAAGCCATGAGATAAAAATTGGCGTGGATTATGCCAACAGGTCTACCTACAGCTACTGGAACCCTCCAGGCCAGTGTTTAGAGCGGTACAATTATAATACTCTCACAGTCGATATGGATGGGGATAACGTCCGTGACCTTGTTCCCGGCATCAAACGATTCGAATTCTGGAGAGGGTCATTCGACGACTATACAGTCAAGGCTTTAGCTGCCTATTTCAGTGATACTATCACAACTGGACGATTAAATCTGCTTCTTGGAGCACGTTTGGATGTTCAAAAGATCTTGGTTAATGCCCAGACTATTTATGCTGCTCAAATTGATCAAAAGCCTTGGACAACCTATGTCTCTCCAACCGCCGCCAGTGCCATGGATAGGGTCATGCCCGGCATCTCGATTAATGAGATAGACCCCGACTTTAAATGGGTTACTTTATCACCGAGATTAGGACTGACTTATGATATTACAGGCGACGGTAAGACAATCGCAAAACTATCCTACGCCAATTACGCAGAATACATGGGTCTCGGCTGGGGCTGGGACTTCAAGCCCGGTGGAACAGGCGGCTGGATGGATTTCTGGTGGTTTGACGCAACAAGCCTCGGTGGAAACGGAGATGGTATTGTCGATGTGACAGAACTCAACTGGATATATGCAGGGGATTATGCACCAAAACAGGTTTTTGATGCTTCTGGCACTATGCTAGTCGACCCATGGAATGCTTATGGTTATATGTGGTCAGGGTTTGATATCGACAACGCGACGCAAACATCCGCTCCCCGTTACAACGTCGTTGATGATTTAGGCCCCATGAGAACCCACGAGGTAATCCTGACATTAGAAAGAGAACTTTTGCCTGATTTTGGTGTGGCTTTGGACTTTTCCTACAGGTATTTTTACGACTTCAACTGGGCTCTGCAGTGGGATGGAGAGAATGAATCTAGTATAGAGAACCAAGCCGAATACGCACAAGCGGTTGGCACTATCCCCGCTACTGTTGGAGGAAACTCAACAGATGATGCTGCTGGACTGCCCTATTATCTCCGGAAGGAAGGAGTTCCCTACAGATATTATCGTTACGAGGAGAATAGACCAGATTATCACCGCACATTCTGGGCCCTTGAGGCAAGGTTTAACAAGAGGCTATCCAACAAGTGGATGTTCAACGGTTCTATGACCTACCAGGATCAGAGGATACAATACGGAGACACAGGCTACTTGAATCCCACAAACCTGTGGGCGGAAGACAACAAAATCTATGCGCCTGACATGGGTGCGTCAAGCGGAAAGATCAATATGCAGGTTTTCTCCCACTGGCTGATTAAGCTATCTGGGCTCTACCAGCTCCCACTTGACTTTAACATCTCCTTTACTTTCAACGCGCGACAAGGAAATCCTATCCCACGCGGTTTTACTATCGTTGACTACAATGCCCCGAATGCTTACGACGATGACATCTGGGTATATACTAAAGAATTCGGCACAGAGAGGCTCCCCACATTCATGAACCTCAACTTAAGAATAGAAAAAGTTGTTCCAGTTGGAGATACAGGCAGGATCTATTTGATGTTTGACCTATTCAATGTGTTTAACAGCGCGACCATGAACAGAAGATATGACTATGATTACGGAAGTTACTATATGCACAACCAGTTCTTCAGTGAGAATGCAACGAGCGGTTTGGCAAATGAAATCTTAAACCCGAGAATTTTCAGGCTCGGACTAAGATTCCAGTTCTAAGCAGTTAAGCGAAACACGCACAAGCACAAAGCCCCTCCCGCCTGAGGCGGGAGGGGCTTTTTTTTACCCCGCTAAAATGATAGAATATAGGTGGAGGAATGATATGAAAAAAGCAGGTTTTCTTTTGATCTTGATCTTTCTTGCCAGCAGTTTTCTTCTCTCCCAGGACTACAAAGGCAAGGCAAGAGTCTTTGGCTATGTCTTCGATGAAGAAGGCAACCCTATAGAAGGAGTCAGTGTTAAACTTTTTTCCTTAAGGGCTCAAGGTGGCTTCACTGTAAAGACCGATAAAAATGGAAAATGGATCGCTTCCTGGATAAGGGGAGGTGGGTGGAATGTGGATTTTGAAAAAATCGGATACATGCCAAAAAAAATAAGCATCAATATTTTGACCTACGGCAAAAATCCCGAGGTGATAGTCAATTTGAAGAAGGTTGAAGGCTTGGTTATTACAGAAGATCTGGAAAAAGATCTTGTCAGAGGAAATGAGCTTTTCGACCAAGGAAAATACGAGGAGGCCATACAAGCCTACGAGAAGATTCTAGAGGAATTTCCCGAGGCTTATATCATTAATAGAAATATTGGAAACTGTTATTTTCAGCAGGAAAATTACGAAAAGGCAGAAGAATACTATAAAGAGATTTTAGAAAATGACCCCAAAAGTACAAGTGCCATACTTGCTGTAGGAAATTGCTATAACAACCGCGGGGAGAACGAGAAAGCTCTGGAATGGTACAGAAAGATCGAGTTTGAAAAGCTTGATGACCCGACGGTTTTGTACAATATCGGCACAAGTTTTACTAACAGCTCTGAACATCAGGAGGCATTAAAATACTATAGGAGGGCCGTAGAGATCCAGGATGATTTTCTCGACGGTATTTACCAGTTGGGTCTGACGTATTTGACCTTGGGAAGCTTTCCAGAGGCTTTAGAGACTTTTGAAAAATATGTAACAAAAGACCCGGATTCAGAACGTGCCACCCAGGTGAAGGGTTTTATCGAATATTTAAAAAGAGAGTCGGAGAGAAATAATCGTGTTTGATGAGAAAGGATTCATCCAAACAGTTGAATCCAAAATTTCAAAAAAAGCAGTCAAACTTGGGATTGAGACCGTATTCATTCTTTTTATTTTCTCTCTGGTATGCTGCGGGGTTTCAACAAAAGTTGATCTTGACCCAGATAGCCGAGATTTTTATGAAACAGCCCGCCTGATCATGACAAAACAGGAGAAGAAGATTTTTGCTCATCTTCCGGATGAAGAGTCAAGAAAGGAATTTATCAAAGATTTTTGGGAGAAAAGAGACCCTGATTCAGAAACAGAGGAGAACGAATTCAGGGAAGAATTTTATAGGCGTATCGAATACGCCAATGCACGTTTCAAGGAGGGTATCCCTGGATGGAAGACAGACCGGGGAAGGATATACATCTATTTCAGCGCACCGGATCAAGTCGATATGAGGCCTATGCTCAGCCTTACTGATGAAATGGGACGCATTAGGGAAGCAAGAGGCTATTTGATCTGGAGATATTATCGCTACGGTTTTGCTATTCTGTTTCTCGATAAAAGAGGAGACGGTTCCTATGTCTTTGATCCTTATTATGGAATTGGCGGAGATTTTTTTAATGCTCTCGAGAGGGCCAGGTTCGGTTTGCCTCCCAAAACACAAGATCTTGAAAAGAAGTTCTTAGATTTTGATTTGGAGTATAATAAAGAAAAAAAGGAAATCTTGATTTCCATTCCTGTTAATACTTTGACGTTTGTAAGTGAGGATGACCTTCTCAAGGCCGATTTTGATTTTAAGTTTTTTGTTTACAGGAAAAAAAGCACAGAAAGACAGAGCTTCCGTGAGAGCAGACATTTCGAAATGCCTGAAGAGAAGGTCGTCAAATTAGAAAACATCGAGTTTGCTTTCTCTTTTCCTGAATTAGGACCTGGTAATTATTATGTCGATGTAGTTGTCATCGGCAAACCAGATATCGGCAGGGCGAGAAAAATTTTTGAGATTAAAGTCAGAAATTCAGTTAGTCAGTTAGTCAAGTAGTCAGTTTTTTTTGTTAATCTCAATGAATCTATATCACTTATAAAAGTGTTATAAATAAGTAGTAAGGTAGCTTCTCAATAAGTGTGGGTAGTAGCTATGGATTCCCGCCTCCGCGGGAATGACGATTGAGTGTAAGTGTCTGTCATTCCTGCGAAAGCAGGAATCCAGTGATTAGTCACAAATATAATCTACACCCAATTATTGAGAACTTACGTAGTAAGGTGTTAAAGGATTGAGAGTATGAGATATAAGATATTAAGAATTTCAATTTTTTCTCTTTTGATAAGTTGTTTGCTTTTGCCAGGACAAAAAATCGAGCAAAAAGACCTCCCTCAAAAGTACCAAGAATTTTTGAACATCACAAAATACATAATCCTTCCTCAGGAAAAAGATGTTTTTATGCAGCTGGCAACTGACAGAGAAAGAGACATTTTTATCGTAACTTTCTGGAAGCAGAGGGATCCTACCCCCGGCACCCCCCAAAACGAATACAGAGATGAGAACATAAAGCGCTTCAACTATGCCAATAAATTTTTTCGGCGGGGATCTCCAAGACAAGGGTGGATGACAGATATGGGCCGGTTTCATATCATTTTAGGTCCTCCGGTCTCAATCGAGAGGTTTGAAGGGACACAAGGCATACATCCCGTTCAAGTCTGGTTTTACTACGGGGACCCAAAAAAAAGCCTTCCTCCTCATTTTGCTATCGTTTTTTTTAAAAGGGGTGGTGCAGGAGAATGGAAGCTGTATGACCATCTGGCCGACGGACCACACCGGCTATTAGAACAAAGCACATTTCTTGATACAACGAATTATATGGAGTTGTTCGAAAAAATCAAAGAGCTTGCGCCAACTCTTGCCCTTGTATCCCTTTCAATGATTCCTGGCGATATTCCCTTCAATTATCAACCGTCTCCTATTAATAACATCTACATGGCCAGTATTCTGGATTCACCGAAAAAAGACGTCAATCCCAGTTATGCCACCAATTTTCTCGAATATAAAGGAATGGTAAGCACAGAATACATGACCAATTACATAGAAAGCAGTACACAAGTGGCTTTAATTCAAGATCCTCTAACAGGGCTGAATTTCATGCACTTTTCCATAGCCCCGAACAGCATATCTGTCGATTATTTCGAGCCAAAAGACCAGTATTTTTGTAACTTTTCAGTTAATGTGAGTTTAAGAAAGGAAGAAGATATCATTTTTCAGTACACAAGAGAGTTCCCTTTTTATTTTTCCCCAGAAAATCTCGACATCATAAAAGGAAACGGGGTTGCTATCGAAGATTCCTTTCCTGTGATCGAAGGGAATTATGAGTTGACCGTTCTCCTTCAGAATTCTGTCGGAAAAGAATTCACAATATTTAAAGAACAGATTGAGATTCCAGAAGATTCAGGCGTGCCTCAGGTTGGTGGCCCTTTTTTGGGCTATAAATTCCAATCATTCCAGAGCGATGTTCATATTCCTTTTAAGGTATTGGACAGAAAACTTGTTGTCGACTCCAAAAAAACATTCTCCTCTTCTGATAATGTTTCTTTGCTTTTTATTCTCTCCAATGTCGATCAAAGTTTGTGGGATGAGGGGAAGGTTATTATACTTGTAAATGGGCTTAAAGAGACGAATCCCTCAAAAAAGTCTTTTACTTTGCAGTTGAAGGATTATCCTTTTAGGAGAATATTGAGTATTACTCACTCTTTTCCTGCCAAAGATCTGTCTCCGGACTATTATAATGTCACACTGGGCTTGATCGATAAAGACGGAAAAACGGTTGATGAAAAAACCAGTAATTTCATCGTTTCACCCTTGGATGTAATCTCCCATCCCATCGCCCATGCAAAGTCTTTCCCCTTATCCAGCAGTTTTCTATATTTCTATATGCTGGCCCGCCAGTATAATCGAGTTGAAGAGTATGAAAAAGCAGAAGCCAACTTTTCCAGAGCTTATGGGATGAACCCTGATTACAAGAAAGGATTGATTGAATACGCCAACTTTTTGATTAAGGTTAAAAAGTTCGATAAAAGCTTGGAATTGATCGAAAATATTCAAGAAGATGAAAATTTGAAATTCCAGTATTATTTGGCAAAAGGAAAAGCAGAGATGGGAATGGGACATTACACAAAGGCTATAGATAGTTTCTTCGAAGGAAACAAGATCTACAACAGCGATACAAGTCTTCTAAATTCCCTCGGATTCTGCTATTACAAAACCGGCCAGAAAGAGAAATCGCTAAATGTCCTTAAAGCTTCTCTGCGGTTGAATCCCGGGCAGGAAGAAATTAAAAGGCTAATCGATGAGATAGAAAAAGGACGCGATTAGGTTTTTATTTCAAAGTCAATTGTTCTAGTTATTGAATTTCCTGAGATTTTATCTGTAATCTTAAGTGAGAGAGTGTAGGAACCAGGTTCTAGGTCGCGGGTTTCTTTCTTTTCTCCTTCTTCAGATTTTATAAGAACAGTCTTTTTCATTGGTAAAGGTTGGCTGATAAGGGGGGAATCATAAATTTGAGGTTGGTAACGGATTTGTATTGCTTCTCCTTTACAGACTTCGTAGTTGATTTCAATATCAAATTTCCCTTGCTCGTTCGGCTTAGCTCCTAAAATAAAGAAGAAAAGATCCAGATTATCCTTGGGAGAGAAAAGGTTTTCGAGGTTTGGTACGATCTGAAGGATGGAGTATGTGAAGAAGCCTTTGTGAATCTGTACCTGTGCTTCCGGAGCTGACATCTGTTCAATGTTTTTTACGTAAAAGATGGGAGTGGTATCTAGTTCTCCAGAGAAGGAAACTAAGTTGGGGAGGGAGAGTTCGTAGTATTGCGTTCCGATTTTATCTAGATTATTAGAAGTAATAGCAGTGGATAAAACATAATCTCCTGGGGGAATTGGATATCCGAAGGAGTAGATTTCTTCCTTATCAGGTTCGTAAGAAACACCATCCACTTCTAGATTAAAAGGTATATAAACCTCCTTTACAACTTCTCCAGGAATGTTGTCTTCAAGCTTATTAAATTGGAGAAAGACATTGGCTTTGGCATTTAATTTGTTTGGTGTAGTTTCAAATATAGATTGAGCCTCGTCTTCTTTTTCCTGTTTTTTCTTTTGACCTTCTATATCGGAAGTGATAGAAGCGAAGCCAAGGTCGGAATTTTTCACTTTAAAGAACAAAATGACCTGTATGTTTTGTTGGGCTGGAAGATAAAAGTGCTTGATGATTGTGAACGGGATGTCCAGACGGGGCTGCCGTGTTTGAATTCCTTCTTGTATGGCAGTTTTGACTGTTTCTGGAATGATAATAGCAGTGCTTTGTTCTTGTTTCTCTTGACTCTTTTCTTGAGCGCTAAGACTCAGTGGCGAGACCAGACTCAATAGGAGTACTAAAGAAAGAGCTGATACTATGAGGTTTTTAATTTTCATGTTTCCTCCTCGAAATATTAGCATGCAGATATCATGCCAATATGGCATTTCTCTGGACGTTTATGTTTTCTAATGAATTATTTTATTAAGGCTGTAAAAATTTTTTACGCCAGAGTAAAAAATTAATATAGCAGAATCGAATTTTTTTTTCTACATAATTTTTAAATAGGTCTAACGCTTTCGTTTCTGGTATTTATTGACTGCATTCTGGTGTTCCCGAAAGGTGAGGCTGAAGTGATGGCTGCCGTCATTCTTTGAGACGAAATAAAGATATTTTTCATCGGCTGGGTAAAGGGCTGCCTTGAGCGAGTCCTTCCCTGGATTGGCTATAGGGCCTGGAGGAAGGCCCGGATAGATGTATGTGTTGTAAGGGGAGTTATACTTCAAGTCTTTTGTTCGCAGCCGGCCATCATATCTTCCTTCTTGTTTGAGGGCATAGATAATAGTGGGGTCGCAGTCTAGTTTCATGTTTATCTTTAAACGATTGTGGAAGACGGAAGAGACAAGCTCCTTTTCTTCTGGAAGAGATGTTTCCTTCTCTATCAATGAAGCAAGAATCACAACTTCCCTTGGGGTCATTCCAATTTCTTCGGCTCTTCTTTGCCATTTTTTGCTGAAGACCTGCTTGAACTGCGAGACCATGACAAAGACAACGTCTTTTGCTTGCGTTCCTTTTGAAAAATGATAGGTCTCTGGGAAAAGATATCCTTCAAGATTCGAAGCCTTTTTGTCCAATAAAATGATAGGTTCTGTATCAGCAGAGGTTTTAAGGAAATCCTCCTCATCGATGAAAAGAAGGGATCGCAGGTGAAATGCGATTTCCTTTCTTGTCAGCCCTTCCGGGAAGGTGATGGAATGAAGAAAGGTTTTTCCTTCTGTGAGCGTGGAGAGAACTTTCTTTGTGGATAAGGGCAGCTGGAAAGCATATTCTCCGGCCTTTAGGCTTTTGGTGGAAAAAAAGATTTGGTATCCGAGAAGAAAGGCCCTTTTTTTCGAAATGACTCCTTGTTCTTGGAGGATTTGAGCAATTTGCTTAACACTCGTTCCACTCTCAATATTAACAAATTGTGTTTTCGGCGAACATTTTGGGGTAATATAAAATTCGAATGAAAACCAGGTTGAAAGGAGAAGGAAGATAACTGCGGCCAATATGAGAGCTTTTTTAATGATGTTTATGAGCATTGGATTTCTTTCTTTTACTTTCCAGATAAACTGAAAGGATGATAGCTGCTGAGATTTGGTCTTTTAATTTTTTTTTCTTTTTGCCGCTGATCTTTTGCTGATTGAGAATGTCAAGAGCCTGTTTTGTAGTAAGCCGCTCATCCCATAAGACAATAGGAAGTTTCAGCACATTTTCCAGCCAGGAGGCAAACTTTTGAGTCTTTTGTACACGTGTGCCTGGAGTGCCGTCCATTCTCAGAGGGAGGCCGATGACGATCTCTTCTATTTCGTATTTCGATACCAGGTCTTTGAAATATTTTTTGTCTTCTTCCTCGTTTTTAACTCGATAGCTTCCAAGTGCTTGAGCTGTTATCAATAGTTTATCGCTTACTGCCAAGCCGATGTTCTTGTCTCCGAAATCTACTCCTAATATTCTCATGGAATTACTTTTCTTTTCTTCTTCTTATGCCTTTCAAAGCCCAGCTCTATTAGCTTTGATAGAAGCTGTGGATAAGGAGTGCCGCTTACTTCCCAAAGTTTAGGATACATGCTGATTTCTGTGAAGCCTGGAATTGTGTTGATCTCACTCACGAAAATTTTTCCTGTTTTTTCCTCCAGGAAGAAATCTACTCTTGCCATTCCTGAGCAGTCAATGGCTTTGTAGGCCTCTATAGAAAGTCGCTGAATTTCTTTAGTGATTCCAGAAGCAAGGCCTGCGGGTATTCCAAAAGATGTCTTCCCTTCAATGTATTTATCGCTATAATCATAAAATTCTCTGCAGGGAATTATTTCACCGGGAAGCGAAGCTTTAGGGTTATCGTTTCCTAAAACACTGCATTCTAACTCGCGTCCCTGAATTCCCTGTTCCACTAATATTTTTCGATCATACTGGAAAGCTGTTTGAAGGGCAGATTCAGTCTGGGTAAAATCTTTATTTTTCGTGATTCCCACACTTGACCCCATATTAGCTGGTTTGACAAAAAAAGGAAGATGAAATTCCTTTCTGATTTTCGCAAGAATCGATTCTCTTTGCTCTATCCAATCTTTCTCTAGGACAATAATGTGCTTGACTACAGGTAAATTTCTTGCTTTGTGGAGTGTTTTTGCCACTGCTTTGTCCATTCCCACTGCAGAAGCCAGAACAGTGGCCCCTACATACGGCACATCAGCTATTTCGAAGAGTCCCTGGATAGTCCCGTCTTCCCCGTATGGTCCATGGAGAACAGGGAAATATATATCGGCCTCTATGGCCTTAGATGTTGATTTTTTTGCCCATGGGATGAAGGAGGAAAAAAGGCCTTCTTTTAAATCAGGCGGGGAAAGGAGGGGGGAGTCAACAATTCTCCAGTTTCCCTCTTTATTAATGTAGATGGAAGTGATTTCATATTTTTTTTTGTCAAGATTGTTGTAGATTGAAGCAGCAGAGACGAGAGAGACCTCATGTTCGGCTGAACGCCCGCCAAAGAGAAGAGAAATTTTTATCTTTTGAGCTTTCACTTTTCCATCACAGGACTAAATTTTATAGAAATAATGGTCTATTGTCCAATACTGAAAATGGCAAGACAAGCAAGACAGGCAAGACAACGCTTTGCTGGCAAGACAAAGAGGCAAGACAGATTAAACTTTTTCTCCATTCACCATTTTCTCATTCTTTGGCAGTATGACAGTACGGCAGTATGGCCGTTCTCTCTTGCCTTAAACCTTAAACTTTAAACCTTAAACTGGTTTGTCTGGTTTATCTTCTGCTGTCATTGCGAGGCTCGAAGAGCCGTGGCAATCCCAAAAAAGCCTGTCTGTTCTCAAAAAGAAAGCCAGATATACGACTAAAGATGAGAGACAATAAAATAATTGGTTTAAGGCTTAAAATAGAAGGTTTGAGGCAATTACTGAACAGATCGAACAAACTGCATAATTGTATTGACAGAGGGCATTGAGCTTAATATAATAAGTAAAAAATTATAGAGAGTGAAAAAAAGGCAAGAGGTGCTATAGTGAAAAATTTAGCCTTCCAAAAAATCGGGAAAATTCTTTTTTCTTTGGTCTCAATTTTTCTTCTCATCCTTTGGGGAGGAGGACTCCATTCAGATACTTATCAAAGTACGCAAGAGCAGGAGTATGAAATCGAGAAGGCGAAGATATTCCGGGACATCTATCCTCTCATATCTGAATCAGACCTTTATTGTTCTTTTTTTGTGCTGGATGAAGAAGGCCCAGATATCAAGATAATCGGGGCTGAAAGGGAGTATGAAAGAGTTCAATTTAACGATGGGGATATTGTATATATTGACAAAGGAAGGGAAGATGGACTTGAAGTAGGGCAAGTTTTCTTGGTGCTTGATATCGGATCAAGAATAAAAGATTTTGGTCCCCTCGTATACAAAAGAGGGAGAGTACGTGTTGTTGCTTTGGAAGAAAATGGGGCATCGGCAAAGGTAGAGAAATCTTGCGGACAGGTAATGCTAGGTCATTTTCTTGTTCCCTTTGAAGAGAAGGAAGGCCGTATGGGCAAGGATTTAGGTTATGATATTCCTCCTCATGAGGGAGAGGGATTAATCGGACAGATAATATATTCACAAAGGGAATTTAAACAGATCGGGAGTGGCCATTGGGCTCTGATTGATCTTGGAGAGAATGATGGTATCCAGATAGGACAGCAATTGGTTACCTACAGAAAGATTAAGGAGGGTGCCCCCCTCCAGCTTTTTGGCAATATGGTTGTTATCGATGCCCAGAAGAGAACCTCGACAATAAAGGTCCTTTCCTGTAAGGATGCCTTGAGAATAGGCGATCTGGTCAAAACGCGAACAAACTAAGTCGGTCTATTCCGTTTATCTAAGTTTATCTAAGTAAGCAAGACAGATTTGGTTTAAGGTATTCTTAAATTCAACTTCAAACCTTAAGCTAATTTCTATTCTTGCCTTAAACCTTAAACATGTTTCGGCTTACGACTTACTACCAACTGGAATTGTCTCTGTTTCGCCCCATCGCCTTGTCATTCAACATTCTCCAAACGCCTGTCATTGCGAGGCGCAAAGCGACGCGGCAATCCCAAAAAAAGAAGCCCGTCATTGCGAGGAGCGAAGCGACGCGGCAATCCCATGAATAAGCGCTGCACATTGGGATTGCCACGCTCCCTCCGGTCACTCGCAATGACGGGGGGAGATAAACTCAAATAAACTTAGATAAACCGAATAGACCGTTTTGTTATTGACAGAATCTACAGTTTTTGGTAGTTTAAGCCAGGAGCTTAAAGCGTTGTAAGCAGGACAGAGCGGGCGTAGTTCAGTGGTAGAACGTCTGCTTGCCAAGCAGAAGGTCGTGGGTTCAAATCCCATCGTCCGCTCCATTTTTTTGTTGTATTTTCGTCCAATGAGTAATATGGCGCGGTACCCAAGTGGCTAAGGGAGAGGTCTGCAAAACCTTGATTCGTCGGTTCGAATCCGACCCGCGCCTCTAACATTCACGTCTATTCCGTCTATTCGGTTTATTCCGTTTGGGACTTTAATTAAAATAAACGGAACAGACTGAATAGATGGAACAGACCGAATAGACCAATAGTATTTGACATATGAGAATAAAAATTATATAGTTTTGGAAACTTTTGCTTAAAGGAGGACATGAATGGACTTAGTCTCTCGAGTACAACAGATCATATTAAAACCAAAAGAGGAATGGATTAAAATCAAAGAAGAGGAGATTTCTATCCAACAGCTTTTCACTTCATATGCAGCAATTTTAATAGCGATCCCTTCGATAGCTCAATTCATAGGGCAGAGTCTTATCGGTCGAAGTATTCCCTTTATTGGGTGGTATAGAATCGGGATAGGAACTGGTCTTCTCTATGCTATTCTTTTCTATGTATCCTCTCTCATTACAGTTTATGTTTTTGGTATTATCATAAACGCGTTAGCCCCGACTTTTTCTTCTAAACAGAACCAGGCTAATGCCATGAAAATTGCGGTCTTTAGTTTGACTCCTGCATGGGTGGCAGGAGTTCTTTACATCATCCCTTTCTTAGGCATCCTGGTATTTTTGGCCAGCATTTATAGCATCTATCTACTCTATCTGGGATTTGCTGCTCCCCTCTTGGATACTCCTAAAGAAAAAGTTGTTGGGTACTTGGTAGTAAGTGTTATTGTAGTTATTGTTCTGATGGCTGTGATATGGATTATTTTAGGTGCTATTTTAACAGTCGGAGCCTACAGAGCTATTTAATTCCTGCATAATCCTTAAAAACGCATTTTGTGGAGAGGCTGATTTTATTATCGGTCGGCCTATGACTAAATAGTCAGCTCCTTTTTGGATGGCAAGTGACGGCGTCATGATTCTCTTTTGATCATGGGCTGCAGCCCATGAGGGCCGTATCCCAGGGGCAACAACCAGGAAGTCAACACCAAACTCTTTTTTTATAATCTCTATTTCTTGAGGGGAACATACGATTCCATCCACTCCTTCTCTTTTGGCCAATCCAGCCAGTCTGAGAACCTGATTGCTTGTGTGAGGTTCCATCCCTATCTCTTTCATCTGCTCATCTTTTAAGCTTGTTAAGATGGTTACAGCTAGAAGAAGAGGCTTTTCAACATCTTTTTTTTGTGCTTCCTTCAAAGCTGCCTCTGTGGCTCTGGCCATCATCTCGCGCCCTCCAGAAGCATGAAGAGTGATCATATGAACATTATGCCTTACGGCAGCCTTTACTGCTTCCGCAACAGTGTTGGGGATGTCATGAAGTTTGAGGTCCAGGAAGGTCTTTTTTCTTAAACTGTGAATTTTTGCAAGCAGAGACGGTCCTTCGGCCGTAAATAGTTTCAGTCCGACTTTAAAGATTTCGGCCCCATCGATCTGTTTGACGAGTGAAAGAGCCTCCTCCTTCGTATCAACATCGAGTGCAACAATTATTCTTTTGGCAAGTTCCATGGTTTTGTCTAAGTTTATCTGAGTTTATCTGGGTTTGTCTAGGTTAATTTAAGTAGGCAAGACAAACTAAAGGGCAAGACAACGCCTTGCTGGCAAGACAATAAGGCAAGACAAGCAAGACATTAAAATAATTTTAGTCCGTTAGGTCTGTTTAGACCGTTTTTTCCATATAATCTATTTTAATAATTATTCTTGCTCCTTACTCCTTACTTTTTACTCCTCACTTTTTATTCAGTTTTGACTTTTGAGTTATTTACGGCTTACGATTTACGGCTCACGACTTACGGCTCACGATGTTTACTGCGTGATTAATGTTCCTACGATCTCTTCTATCTTTTTTATCCCATTCTTCACACAGTATTCCTCGAGTTCATCGATAATTCTTATCGTAGCTTCGGGGTCGATGAGATTAGCTGTTCCTACCTCTACTGCTTTTGCTCCTGCAATTAAATATTCAAGAGCATCCGAGCCAGACATAATTCCTCCTAAACCGATCACAGGAATCTTGACACAGCTTGCTACCTGATAGACCATCCTCAGTATAATGGGCTTAATAGCAGGTCCGCTGAGCCCGCCAAAAATATTTGCCAATTTGGGCCTTCTTGTTTCCACGTCTACAGCCATTGCAAGGAATGTGTTGGCAAGAGAGATAGCATCTGAGCCTGCTTCTTGTGCACTTAATGCAATTTCCACAATATCGGTAACGTTGGGAGAAAGCTTTGTGATTACAGGTCTCAGGCTGATTTTTTTGACAAGGCTGACTACAGAATATGTGTTCTCAGGGCTAAGCGCTGGACAGAGTCCTCCCTTTTTTGTATTTGGACAGGATATATTCAATTCATAAGCTGATATGCCTTCTTTTTTGTTCAGAAAATCTACTACTGAGACATACTCTTCCTCGTATTCTCCGCATACATTGACGATTATAGCTGTATTGTAGTTTTTCAATCGGGGGAGGATTTCTTCTGAAAATCTTTCGACTCCTATTCCTTGCAGGCCGATGGCATTTATGAGTCCGCTCGCTGTTTCGGCTAAACGGGGAGGAGGATTTCCTTGGCGGGGTGAATAATAAAGGCCTTTGACCACAAATCCTCCCAGTTTGTCCAGGTTGATAAATGGGCTGAACTCAAGTCCGTAGCCGAAAGTTCCGCTTGCAGCGATGACAGGGTTCTTAAGCTTGAGGAAACCTAAATCAATTGATAAATCTATCATTTGTCCCCTTCTTTCCAGATAATCTCATCTGCGGAAAAAACCGGGCCTTCTTCGCAGATTTTTACCCATTCTTCTTTATTGCCTCTCCTTATCTTCCTCACACAACTCCAGCAGGCTCCAAATCCGCACCCCATAACCGATTCAAGGGAGAATTCTGCAGGAATTTTCTTTTTTTGTGCTATCTTTGCAATTTTTGCCATCATGGGCTCTGGACCGCAGGAAAAGATATGAATCGGAGTAAATATTTCGAGTTCTGCTTTGAAAAAATCAGTGATGAGTCCTTTAAAACCGAAGGATCCGTCATCGGTTGAAAAGAAAGTATCAAAGCCAGCTTTTTTCAATTTATCTTTAAGTGGAAGGTCAGCAAGGGTTTTTCCTCCATAGAAGATTCTGATTGAGGCTCCAAGAGAGCTGAGTCTTTGGGCTAGAAAATAAAGCGGAGCAATTCCTCTTCCCCCGCCTATGATAGCAACATCTTTTTCTTTAAAATGATCATTAAGATTAAATCCTTTTCCCAGGGGGCCCAAGATATCAAGAGTATCATTTGTTTTTTTCTGACTCAGAAGCGATGTTCCTAGACCTGAGTTTAGGAAGAAAATCTCAACATTTCTTCCGTCTATAGAATGGATGCTGAAAGGGCGCCTTAACAGGGGGTGGAAATGTTCGGTTATGCGGACCATGATAAACTGGCCGGGCTGGCCTTCAAGAGCGATTTTTGGGGATTCCAGAGATAGAAGGTGGTAGTCATTCCAGCTTTCTTTACGGACGATGTACGACTGAGTGTCTTTAATCATGATAATTACTTGAAATTACTGAGATAAAAATATCAGAATATATATCCGATGGCAACAAAAAAGTGCCAACAAAAACTTTGACAACTCAATTCCATTCTGCTAATAATCAAATTTCTTCTTTTTTTGAATAATTTCTGGAGGGAATTATAAATGAATATATCCAAAAGAGGCTTGGAGATTCAGGAATCCCCGATCAGGAAACTGAAACCTTTTGCCGATAAAGCGCAAGAACGAGGCATTCATGTCTTTTTTATAAACATTGGACAGCCGGATATTCCTACGCCTCAGCCTGTATGGGAAGCCCTTAAGAACTATGATGAAGATGTGCTGAGCTACGGCCCTGCGCAGGGATTTCTGGAACTGCGGCAGGCCATTGCTGATTATTTTGTTGCTTACAGTATTCCTTTGACTCCGGAAAATGTCATCATAACTATAGGCGGCTCTGAAGCCATCCATTTTTCTTTCTGTGTTGTAGCTGATCCAGGCGGAGAGATCATCATTCCCGAGCCCTTTTATACCAATTATAACGGCTATGCTTCCTCTGCTAACGTGAAGATTGTACCTTTGACCTTGAGTGTTGAAGATGGATTCCGGCTTCCTCCTGCAGAGGAAATTGAGGCTAAAATAACGCCAAAAACAAGGGCAATACTGCTTTGCTCTCCCAACAATCCAACCGGGACTGTTTACACGCCAGAAGAGCTGGAGAGGGTAATTTCTGTTGTTAAAAAACATGACCTCTTTCTAATCGCAGATGAAGTCTACAAGGAGTTTGTTTATGATGGAGCGTCTCACAAAAGCATCTTGGAATATGACGAAATAAAGGATAGGGCAATAGTTGTTGACAGCATTTCCAAGCGCTTCAGCTGCTGCGGGGCACGAATAGGGGCAGTCATAACCCGGAACAAAGATATATTTCAGTCAATTTTGAAGTTTGCTCAAGCAAGGCTTTGTCCTCCCTCTATCGAGCAAAGCATCGCTCTTGCTGCTTATCGAATGGAAAGAGATTATTTTGTGCCGATAAGAGAAGAATATCAGAAACGGAGAGATGTTCTGTATGAGGGCTTAAAAGATATACCCGGAATTGTTATGCATAAGCCTCAAGGAGCTTTTTATATAATCGTCAGGCTTCCGATAAAGGATTGTGAGCATTTTGTGAGATGGATGCTTACAGATTTCAATCTTGGAAACGAAACGGTTATGGTTACTCCAGCCCAGGGCTTCTATTCATCTTCCGGCAAGGGCAAAGATGAGGTAAGAATTGCCTATGTGCTTAAGGAACAGGATTTGAAACGGGCCATTCATGTTTTTAAAGAAGGATTGAGTAAATATTTGAGTCTTTTCTCTAAATAATCAGTTTATCAGTTAGTCTGTTAATCAGTTAATCTGTTAAATATTTAAATTAAAATAACCGACAAACCGTCTAACCGA
>Ga0209986_10002157_pt1 | contig 18273 bp, 13 predicted proteins | sample BlataG_FD_183168 | JGI IMG/M metagenome (GOLD analysis project Ga0209986, IMG submission 183168) | Deep subsurface microbial communities from Black Sea to uncover new lineages of life (NeLLi) - Black_00105 metaG (SPAdes) (version 2) | ecosystem: Environmental > Aquatic > Marine > Oceanic >...
AATTTTCAACTTATGCACATTGGTGGATAAGGCAGGGAATAACTCGTGCCATTGCTGACCAGGCAAGGACGATAAGAATTCCTGTTCATATGAATGAAGTCATAAACAAGTTAAATAGAGTTTCGAGAAGCCTTGTCCAGGAAAGAGGTAGAGAACCTACGGGTGAAGAGATTGCGAAAAAGATGAATCTGCCCCTTTATAAAGTACATAAAATAATGAAAATCTCCCAAGTCCCTTTCTCCCTTGAGACACCTGTTGGGGAAGAAGAAAACAGCCACCTTGGTGATTTTATCGAAGATAAAGTCATTCCCTCTCCTCCCGATACAGTTATTCAAGTTAATTTGAGAGAAAAAATTGAAGAAGCATTGAAAAACCACACCCATAGAGAAGCAATTATTCTGAAAATGAGATTCGGATTAGGAGACGGCAATGAACATACCCTGGAAGAAGTCGGTCAACAATTCAAAGTTACGCGGGAGAGAATCAGACAAATCGAGGAGAAAGCCCTGAGGAAATTGAGGGGGCCAAGTTGTAGTCGAAAACTAAAGTCTTTTATAAGTGACTATTGAGAATAAGCACTTTATTCCAAATGCTTAACACTTATGGATTGCAAGAATATGATGCTTGTTATAAGGAAAAATATTTTACAATAAGACTATATTTTCTGATAGAATAGGAACCCAGGCTAAACAATCAAGGAAAGCAGAAGAAAAAAATGATTACAGTCCATGAACTTTATGGAAAGAAACAATCTAAATATTAAAGGAGGTTACAGTGAAAGAACTAGTTGAATTGATTGCCAAATCATTAGTGGACGATCCGGACAATGTGAAGGTTACCCAATTAGACGGGGAACAGACTTCGATCCTAGAATTAAAGGTTGCTCCGGAAGATATAGGCAAGATTATCGGAAAACAAGGAAGAACCGCTCAGGCTATCAGAGTTATTCTCGGTGCTGCTGGAATGAAACTGAAAAAGAGATATAACCTTGAGATAATCGATAAAACGTAATTTAGTCAGCATAGAGAAATGATATCTATTGGCGTTTGTTAGAGTCTGCTCCAGGATTACAGAGTACAATTGTTTTCATTAGAGCGTAATAGATATTATCAGTAATAATAATTTATCTTGCTATATATTTATGCATAGGGTATACTGCTAACTTAAACATTTGGTAGGAAACAGTCAAAGCGAAATGTTTTTCCCACCAGAACGATAATTTCGTCTGACATTCATTCCCTCATGTTTTAATCCAATAAAAAGGTAAATAAATGGATTTTATTAAATTGAAACTCGAGCCCCGTCTCCTGCATGGAATCGTGGATAGAGGATACAAAGAAATGACGGCTGTCCAAGAACAAACTCTGACTAAAACACTCCAGGGAATGGACGTGGCCGTTCAATCCCAGACCGGAACCGGCAAAACCGCCGCGTTCCTGATTACACTGTTTGAGCGCATGTTTTATGATAGCGCGTCCAAAAGAAAAAAGGCTCTGGTCATTGTTCCGACTCGAGAACTAGCAGTTCAGATTGAAAAAGAAGCTCAGCTTTTGAACCGTCATATGGGATTCACAATCGGCAGCTTTTACGGCGGCGTGGGCTACGCTCGCCAGCTGGCTTTATTGAAAAAAGGCTTGGATATAGCCATCGGCACGCCGGGAAGGTTACTGGATTTGAGCGAAAGAGGTCATTTAAAACTGAGAGATATCGGAAGACTGGTCATCGATGAGGCCGATCGCTTGTTCGACATGGGATTTCTTCCTGACATCAAAAAACTTCTTCAGAGGATGCCTCCCCGTAAAGCCCGGCAGAGCATGCTTTTTAGCGCAACAATGAATCGTGTCTCCAGAAAAATTGCCGCCGAGAACTTAAACCGTCCGGTGTTCATCGAAGTAACTCCAGAACGGCTGACGGTGGATACGATTTTACAGGAACTCTACCACGTGAAAAGCCACATTAAGATGAATCTCATGCTTGGCATTCTCAAAGCTCAGGCTCCCCAGAGCGCCCTGATTTTCACGAATATGCGACATTCCGCTTTCCGTCTGTCCAAGAAGCTGCAATCCAACGGATTCCGCAGCCGACACTTGACTGGAGACCTTCCCCAAAGCAAAAGATTGAAAATCATTGACGATTTTATGGCTGGAAAGTTCGCTCTTCTGGTCGCAACGGATGTTGCCGCCCGAGGACTCCATATTGATAACCTGGAAATGGTCATTAACTACGATCTTCCCCAGGATTGTGAAAATTATGTGCATCGGATCGGACGGACGGCCCGAGCCGGGAATTCTGGAAAGGCTATTTCGTTGGCCAGCGAAGGCACGGCTAATTACCTCAAGGCCATCGAATCTTTTATCAGCATGAAGATTCCTGTTCAAACGGCGGATATTGATCTTTTTGCCACGGACAGGAGTTTAGAATTCAGTTCAAGAAAAAGATTTCGAAACCTTGGATCAAAAAATAGCCGAGCCAATTTCATTTCCAACAAAAACTCTCGAAACACCAGTATCGGAATTAACCAGGGGAACCACTTTTACAGGGAGATATGAAATTATAGAAGAGCTGGGCAAAGATGGGGGCAAGTTCAAGATCATGGAGTTCTAACTCTACAGGTGGTACAATAAACGGGGGTAGGTCAGTAGAAGGAATCGTAGAAGAACACGGCAAAAAAGCCGCCCGCTTTATCGTTTAAAGATAGGTAAGATTAAAATTGAAATTTCTTTTAATCTATTGTTTAATGAAAATAAAAAAGATGTATATTGACTACTGGCTTCTTATAATCCTTGTTTTGCTGTTCCCTACAACCTTCAGAATGACATCACCATCATCCTCCATACTTGCCGTCGACCTCCAACACAACGCCTTCCTCTAAACCGTATATGAAAAGTTCCCTTGATTACAGCAAGAAGAGCCGCCTGCGCAATCGCAGGCCAGTGCTTTAGATAAGGAAGGAGCTACGATGAGAATTCTTCTTGTTGAAGATGATGCAAAAACTGCTTCTTTCATTATTAATGGGCTTAGACAGGCAGGTTTCGCCGTGGATCATGCGTCCGACGGCGAGGATGGGCTCCATCTGGCATCAACAGAGTCCTATGATACGGCTGTAGTGGACATCATGCTGCCGAAGCTGGACGGGCTGACGTTGATCGATGAACTTCGCAAGTGCAAAGTCTCGACGCCCGTCATCGTGCTCAGCGCAAAAAGCTCTGTGGATGATCGCATCAAGGGTTTGCATGCCGGCGGAGATGACTATCTGGTCAAGCCTTTTTCCTTTTCTGAACTCTTGGCCCGCATCCAGGCCCTTATCCGGAGAGCTGGTGACGTTTCCCAACCGACAATCCTTACTTGGGGCGATCTACGAATGGATTTGGTCAAGCATAAGATCTTCCGAGCAGGCACGGAGATAGAACTTCAGCCCCGGGAGTTCGCCTTGCTAGAATACCTTTTGCGGAATGCAGGACGAGTAGTGTCAAAGACCATGATTATGGAGCACGTGTGGGATTACAACTTCGATCCTCAAACAAATGTCGTTGAGGCGCGGATTTGCCGTTTGCGCGAAAAGATCGATCGCCCGTTTGATCGCAAACTCATTCATACAATCTGTGGAGTTGGCTATGTACTTGAAGAAAAAAAGTAGCCTCTTTCGGACTGTGACCTTCCGACTCACCCTGTGGTATGTGGCGTTGTTTGGCATGTTGTTATTTGTGGTTTTCCTGGTCATTTATATTGTTCTGACATCTGGCCTTGGCCAACGTACTGATGAATACCTACTGAGTACGGCTAAGGAATTCGAAGCGCTCTACAGCACGGATGGCATTGAGGCGCTCCGAGCGGAGTTTCAGCGCGAGTCGGAATCTAAAGGCATAAAGCGGGTGTTTTACAGATTCTTCTCCCCGCAGCAAGAGGTGCTCGTTTCATCAGAATTGAGCTCTTGGAGCGAACTCGGCGCGCTCCCCATTCATCCCATATATTCATCAAACGGCGAGGTAATGTTTGAGACGATATCAGTGCCCGGCCAAAGGCATAAGGTGCGAACAATTTTCAAAAAGACCGTTAATGCTCATATAATCCAGATCGGGGCGACTCTTCAAGAGAATGAATCGCTCATGGAGAAGTACCGGGAAACCTTCATAATAGCCCTCGGGATGCTGCTTTTCTGCGGTGGTTTTGTAGGATGGATTGTGGCCAGGCGAGCCATGTCAGGGGTGGAGCGTGTTGCTCAAACAGCGGTTCGCATTGGTAAAGGTAATCTCAGCCGCCGGGTTCCGCTTTGGAAAAAAGGCCAAGAGATAGATGATTTAGCTATGGCCTTTAACGATATGCTGGAACGAATTCAAGCTTTAGTCAGAGAAATGAAAGAGGTTACGGACAACATTGCCCATGACTTGCTCAGCCCCATCACCTGCATCCGCGGGATAGCCGAGACGACGCTAACCGGCGAACAGAATCTTAACAGCTATCGAGAAATGGCCGGGATGGTTGTCGAAGAGAGTGACCGGCTTGTAGAGATAATCAACACCATGTTGGAGATCGCTCGGACGGACTCCGGCGTTGCGGAACTCTCGAAAGAAACTGTGGACGTAGGAAAGATCATTCATGATGCGTGCGAGTTATTTCTGCCTATGGCAGAGGAACAAGGCATACGTCTTGAATTAGATGCCCCTATGAAGCCTCTCACGGTTCTTGGGGACCTGGCACGCTTGCAACGCGTTGTGGCGAACCTGCTCGATAACGCCATAAAGTTCACTCCAGCAGGCGGAAAGGTTTTAGTATCAGCCCAAGCAATTGACTCCCAGGCAAAAGTTGAAGTTATCGATACAGGTGTTGGGATCACCAACAAAGAGCTTCCCCGTATCTTTGAACGATTTTACCGGGGGGACAGAAGCCGCTCGACCCCTGGGAACGGCTTAGGGCTCAGTCTTGCCAAGGCAATCGTCCAAGCTTATAACGGAGATATTATTGTAAAAAGTTCGCCGGGTAAAGGAAGCAAATTCATTATTGTTCTACCCCTCAAATCTTCCAAGTAACATCATCCCCAGTATTACCAAAAGATAATCTTCTCGTCAGTTTTTAGCAAGCTATGGGCTATATAATACTGTCCTTACTAATCCTAGAGTGAAAGTTTTTGAAGAATGTATTTTAGGTCCCCAAATTCGAATAACATGAAATTATAACCTTTCAAAGGTATCTTTTTGAATGGAGTGAACCAAATTAGTAAAAAAATATCCAATATATTACATATTTTTTCTTTATATTTGCTGATTTGTATTTTATTAGGGGGCTGTTATTATCGTATCCCCGAATTAAAGTATTGGATCGGCATCAAAATTGAATCTTTAGGGCCTTACATAATTTACGGGGGGAAAAACGCGGAGATGCATTTACTCTGGCGATTCAATAAAATATCACCAGAATATAAGGTATCCTGCACCCTAAAATGGGGATCTGACCCCGATAATTTATCAAAAAGTATAACGTTCACCAGGAACGGGAACAATTCATTCTATAACTATATATTCACCGGACTGACTCCCGGTAATCGATATTATTATAAGCTGTCCGATATAGCCGTTAAAAAAAACAACAGGGATAATTCCGTGCTTGACAGCAGAGGATTCAAAGGTTCATTTTTTGCAGCACCACCAGATACTCAAACAACACTCAAATTTATGGTCTATGGCGATACAAGGTCCGTAATAAACGAACATAAATATATATCTAACCTCTTGAAAAAGACCTATGAAGAAGAGAAAGATTTTCAGACCTTTGTTATTTTTGTCGGCGATCTGGTCAGATATGGGCTGTATCCAGAAAATTATTGGAGAACCCATTTTTTCAATCCTGCCTACCCCTGGCTTGCGAATGTTCCAATCCAAGCGGTACCTGGAAATCACGAGTTCGAAAGGGATATTTGGAAGTATCCGCCCTATGATTATGGACAAACAGACATATTCAGAAGTTTATTCCCTTATCCCTATCAGACCGAAGACCGCTTATACTGGTCGTTTGATTATGGACCGGCCCATTTTGTGATGCTTGATCAATATGTCAAAGAGGTACAGAATCCCGATGTTGGAAAACAACACAGGCTTGGATCTAAACAAGTCGCCTGGCTGAAGGAAGATCTGAAGCGTTCTAAAAAGAGGTGGAAATTTCTTGTATTGCATGAACCGGCCTGGACGGCAAGAAATGAGTATAATCATGATTTGAGGAGAGTGCTTAAGATCCTCGACGAGGACAGTGTGGACTATGGTATTGATGTGGTACTTGCAGGGCATGCCCACTTTTATGCCAGGGCCGTTCGGAATGGGATCTGGCATATTACTACAGGTGGAGGAGGTGCTAAACTCCACAAACTGGAGAAATATTTAAAGAACATGGACAGGAATACCGCTGTTGATTTTGCAAAAAAAGCATATCATTACTGCAAGATTGAGATAGACGGCGATTCACTGATCCTGACTGTCATAGGAAAAGAAGAAATCACGAAAGCTGATATCAAGAAACAAAATAAAGGTGAAGAAATTAAAGGTTACCAATTAGATAGATTTACCATCAGAAAATAACTGCTTCACGGAAGGAAGAATATCGATGTTAATTCGCAAAATAATTTATTTAAGTTTATCTATCCGAAAGGACTTACGAATGGCATTTATAATTCGTTTCTTTTTAATTTTCGTTTTCTCCACTGTACTTGTTGGCTGCAAGAAACAACAATATGATAATGATACCTTGGTTACCAATATTGATTCAACTACAGTCAAAATTTCAACTTTTTATCATACTTTTTCAGGATATGGTGAAATAGAGCCCCTTCAATCGATGTTATTGGTAGCAAAATTCAATGGAATCATCCATCTAAACATCACTAAAAACTTACATTATAACAAGGGAGAACGAATTTTTAGTTTAACAGGAAAAGAGATAGAACTTCTCCGGCAGGATCTATCCAGTGAATTGAAAGTCGCCCAGGCCAATATACAATATATAAATGAAGTGATGAAACGGAAAAAAAGTCTGAAAGACAAGCAGCTAATCTCCGTAGAGGAATGGCAGCAATTCCAGAAGTATTATGCAGAAGCCGAACAAAAACTGTTGGAAGCGAAAATCAATTTCAATTATTTTCAGAACATGACAGAGTATCGGGCACCCCGTGAAGGCATTTTAATGAACGTTGAGTTCAGTCAGGGAGGTTATGTACAAAAGGGGCAGACATTGGCGCGATTTTGGTCGTCCTCGGGTATCAAACTGGTGGGACAATTCTATGGAGATCCAGCCATCATCCAGCAAGATAAGTCTCTCGAAATCGTCATCAACGACAGTCTCAAAGCCACCGGCGACTTGATCTATCTTGAGAAAGCGATCAATCGCAAAACCGGGGGAAGGACATTTTGGATTGTTTTGGATACCTTAAAGTCAAACTTAGATCAGGGATCTTTTGTAAAATTTCTGCTGAGATATGCACCTTACAAGGCTGCTGCGGTTCCTGAAAGCGCCCTGGTTATGGAGCATGATAAATTCTATGTTGTGATTTCTGAAAATGGGAAATACCAAAATCAGCAAGTTGAGGTAGGAAGGGGAAATTGCGGTCTCAGAGAGATTATCAATGGACCCCCACCCGGAACGTTGATTCTCACACTAGGGGCCTTCGAAATCTTTTACAGCCATTTGAAACACACGATGAAAGTTAAAGATTAAGTAAAGATGATCTCCTTATGACCTTATACAATAAATTTATCCAGCGGCCAGCTTACGCGGTCATGACGATGATTTTACTGACTGCTGCTGGGTTCTGGTCGCTTTCAAGAATGCCCATCGATTATTTCCCGGGTTTGAATTATCCCCTCATCAATGTGATTACCCAATATCCAGGTGTTTCACCCGAGGATATCGAAATGTTAATAACCCGCCCCATTGAAAATGAATTACAAACCATCAGAGGAATTCGCCGAACATCTTCTATATCATCCAGCGGTATCTCTCAGGTGACTGTAGAATTCAGTCAGGGCTATAATTTATTGGAAGCGCGGCAGCTCGTCTCCGCAGCCATATCCCGCCTCTCCGGACAACTACCAGATAGGGTAAATCCTCTCATCGACAATTTGGGCAGCCGCATGCAGCAGATCGTAGGCTATACCATCACCAACCCGAATATGCCCCAAACTAAACTGCGACAGCTGATCGAATACCGTTTTGTCCCAGCTTTACGCAATGTTTCAGGTATATCTCGTATTGAAGTCTTTGGCGGACTACGTCAGGCTTTTGTTGTAGAGCCTGACCTCAATGAATTGAATCGCTTGAACCTAAGCATGACGGACATTTTTATAATTTTAAGAGACAATAATATAAACGTCAGCGGGCATTATCTTGAAAAATACCATCTGGATATTCCCATCCGTGGCGTAGGACAGGTGCAGACATTGGATGATTTACGATCTCTCTGGATAAAAACTGGAGTAAACGATCTGCCGATTTTCTTAAAAGATGTAGCACGGATATCGTCAGGCTATCTACCCGAACATTACATTGTCCAGAGCAACAATCGACCGGCTGTTGCCATAAACATCCAAAAACAGGATGGCTATAGCACCTTAAAGGTTGCAAAAGAAGTGGATCAAGAAATAAAACAGCTGAAATCTCTCCTTCCGCCTGGAAGCGAAATTCGTAAGTTTTACGACCAATCAGAAATTCTTGACGAATCCATGACCGGAGTGAAAAACGAAATATGGATAGGGGCAATTCTGGCAATACTGGTGCTTTTCTTTTTCTTGAGGCGCTTATCGCCCACGGTGATTGTGGCTCTTACCATTCCGCTGGCCCTTTTTACTGCTTTGACCCTCATGGATTTTTCAGGTTACAGCCTCAACATGATGACCTTGGCGGCACTGACGCTATCCATCGGATTGGTGGTTGATGATTCCATTATTGTGATGGAAAACATCGAACGCCATCTGGAGTCCAGAACACCCTCTATGCAGGCTGTGATAACAGGCACCCGTCAAATCCTTGGAGCCGATGTTAGCGGAACCTTAACCACTATGATCGTATTTGTTCCGTTGGTGTTCCTGACCGGTTTTTTGGGGCAATTGATTGTACCGTTTGGATTAACCATCGGTTACACACTGTTGGCATCCCTCATCATTTCATTGACGGTGATTCCCGTACTCATGAAATGGAAGGGGGGCCTCGACAGAAACAGAAAAGAACCACCGCATTTTGTTTCTGCCTTTATTCGCTGGAACGACCGCCGGTTCTATATGGCCGTGAAACATAAAATAAGGACCTTTGTGTGCTTAGCATGTGTGTTTTTGATCTTGGCATCTGCAACTTTACTTTTTAATTCAGCAAGACTGATGCCTGTCTTAGACGAAGGTTCAATTCTGATTGAGTATATCATGCGTCCCGGGGTTTCTCTCAACGAATCCTCCCTGATGGCAAAGAAACTGGTTGATGAAATACGCAAATTGCCCGACGTGGATAACGTCTATCTGAAAATCGGTTCACCCGAAAATACCTATTATATCGAAGAAGTGAACAAGGGAGAACTACTGGCAAAATTGAAAGATAAACATCAACGTCAAAAAAATGCAGATGAGATTATGGCGGTTCTTCGTAACAAATTTTCTACCGTCTCTGGAGTCGTTTTTCTGTTTCATCATCCCACTCAGGAAAAAATCGACGAGAGTTTCAGCGGCCTTCCCGCTTTTTTCGGTGTCACAATAACCGGCGACAACCTGGACAGTCTGGTCTCTCTCTCAAAGAAAGTCGAGGCCGTGGCAGAAAATACAAAGGGACTCTCCAATGTTGTGAATAACGCAAAATATATCGTCCCCCTCATTGAAGTGCTTCCCATCCGTCCCCGTCTGGCCTATTACTCTTTATCCGTTGAAGAATTGATGAATCAGATGTCAATGGCATTCCGTGGCAAGATTGTTTCTCAATTTATTAAAGAACAGACGCCGGTAGCGATCTTTCTGCGCCTGCCGGAAAAACAGCGTAAGAATATCGAAGATCTAAGATCTCTACCCATTAAAACAGGAAACGGTCAAACCCTACCGCTGGAACAATTGGCAACAGTACAGTATCGCAGTGTCCTTCCTTCCATCACCCATCTCAATTCACAACGGGAAGTCACATTGATTGCAGAAATTGAAGGAAATATTTGGAACATTATATATCGGCTGAAGAGCAAGCTGGAAGAGTTACATTTTCCCGATGGATACATATATCAAATTCGCGGTCAGTATCAGATCCTGCTTCAAAGCTTAAAGCAGTTTGGATTAGTCATATTCCTTGCCGTTGTATTAGTGTATCTGATACTTTACCTCCAGTTCAATTCATTCTGGCAGCCATTTGTTATCCTTCTCAAGATTCCTATGGATTTCATCGGTGTGTTTATTGCCTTGCTGATCACCCGCCAATCCTTGAACATTTCTGTAGCCATCGGCATCTTAACAGTGGTGGGAGTATCAGTAAATAATGCCATTGTCCTTGTGGACATGACCAACAAATTGAGGAAAACAGAGGGGCTTTTACACCGAGATGCCTTACTGAAGGCAGTGCACAATCGCACCCGTCCCATTATGATGACCGGTTTTACAACCATCTTTGCCTTGCTCCCTGCAGCAATTGGCATGGGCATTGGTTCTAAAATTCACCAACCTTTTGCTATTACTCTGATAGGAGGCATGATCACAGGAATATTTTTCAGTTTAAATGTGATTCCGGCGTTATATGAAGCATTTGGTCGTTTTGAAAGAAAAAAATAATAAATCCAGAAATAGTGATAGTCAGAGTCCCTTCATGTTTTTCAATCCTGAAACGATGAAGCCTTACGTTGATAAAAAAAAGGGATTCAAGACAGCGTGCAGAAGAGCTGGAATCAGCAATCTTCGATTTCACGACCTGAGACTCACCTTCCAAGCTGTTTAGTGGAGCAAGGGATTCCTAATCCCTGTGTCGCAGGTTCGAGTCCTGTCAGGCGCACCAGTTTTTTTTCTCTATTTTTTGTCTAAACCTGACTTCATTCGGTCTATCAACCAAACCTGCAGAAGAAAGCGCGGGCCATGCACTCCTGGATTCCCTTGTCGTCACCTTCAAAGAACTGGCCGAGCAGAGGGAAGAAGTGCTAAGGAAAACGAATGAAGCACTCATCAGTATGATGAAGGAAGCGAAAAAAGCCAGAGGCCAGGGACAGATTGATTCCGTGTTTTTCAAGCGATACCACAGGATTCTGATGGTCCTGAAATGTGTTATTATTGAAGTGCCTGCAGAAGATGCAGGCATTATGAAACCACTCTACTTCGGAGCGATCAATAAATTTATTGAGGATATCGAAGGAGAACCATCCGATATCGAAAAAGCAGGGGGGAAAGCCGCCATAGCCAAGTTCACACAGGCAGTCTCACATGAACTCATCGAGCTGCGCATTTATCTGGATAATAAGGAGAAGAGAGAGGAGCTGATCAAGGAGTACCAGGAATTTTTAGCCATAAGTAAAGATATTCCTGACTTGGCTGAGAAAGACAGACAATTGATGTCCATGAAAGATATAGCGACTATTAATTGGGCTATTTCAGATTATGTGACTGATTTTGGAGTTCCACCCAAACAGGAAGGAACGTATGATAAGCAAGGCGAATTCGACAAAACCTTATCTCCCTTCTATATCAAAGTTCTTCCTGTTAAAGATAAATGGGGAAATGGTTTCCGTGTTTACAGCGGAAAGGCGTGTAACGGTGTCTACGAGGGGATTAAAGGCTGCACGGATAAAGATACTTTAATTATTTCCTATGGCCGGGACGGGAAGAAAGAAAACTGGAAGTATAATCCTAAGAATCCGGAAGCTGGCCTTTATAAATTGAAGTCAGAAAAAGATTATGATAAAGACCTTGTCATGCTGAACGGAACCTGGATTAGAGCCCCGGGGACGAAGAAAAAATAGTAAGTAAAGGGGTTTGTGCTTCCTACTTATCCTTTTCCTCAGAGCCCTTGGTGTTCCATTTGAGTGCCTCGATGATCTTGCCGTTTGCCGCTGTTCTTGAATCTAATTATAATAATATGGAACTTTTTAATACCCGAGAGTTTATTGAGGGTTGATGGAGCAGAAGAAATATTTCATAATGGAAATATAAAAGTGGAATCCAAAAAGATAACGATTCACATAAACAAATTCTCTTGCCCTTCTTTTTTAGATAATTGAAGGAGGTACGATGAAAAGAATAATTTTATTGGGGATTGTTTTAATTCTTTGTTGTTACTGCGTCTCAAAGCAGAACAAAGTGGAAAGGATCATGGAAGATGGAGTGGAAGTTGTACTTAATCACATCGAGCCGTATATTCTCGAAGGGGAACCGTCGGTTCTTACTCTTGAGGAGGAAATTTCCATCGATTTTGCGAGAGATGATATCGGCGCTATGGGTTTAGCCAATGCTACAGACTTTGAGATTGATTCAGTTGGGAATATTTATTTCACATATTCCAATAAAAATGGAGATTTGATATTCAAATTTGATGGAAAGGGAAATTTCATAAGGTCTTTTGGGCCCAAAGGGCAGGGTCCGGGGGAAATGCAGTTTATACTCTTTTCAGGAATTGACAGCCAGGATAATTACATCATCTCTGACCACATGAGTAAAAAAGTTTTATTCTTCACGAAAGATGGTCATCTAATCAAAGAGATTCGTTATCCAACAAATGGGCGTGAGATCTTTCCTTTGGAAAATGGCAATTATTTCAGCTTTTGGAGCAGATATATGGAAGATATCCAAAACTATCAATGGGTGGCAGGTATTAACAATTCGAAGTTTGAGGAGATAAAAGAGTTAGACACTCAGGATCTTTATGACCCTGATACAAAAGGATTAAGAGGAGTTAATCCAGTTTCCTTTTTTAAGTGGAAGATATCAAAAGGACATATTTTTATTGCAGCCGAAGATAGAGGATATGAGATATTGAAGTACGATTTTGACGCAAACTTAGTTCAAAAAATCAGGAAGGAGTACAAAGCCGTGGAAGTCCCCGGTGACTTGATAAAAGAAAAGAAAAAACAGTTTGAGCAGTACAATATGAAAGTCTGGTTCCCAAAATACTGGCTTCCTATATGTGATTTTTTTCTGGATGAGGAAGGCCGGATTTATGTGATGACTTTTGAAAAAGGAGAAGCACCTGGAGAATATATCTTTGACATTTTTAATCCAGACGGAGTATTTGTCCACAGAAAAAGCCTGAAAATTTATTATGAGGGAGATAGGATGGTCTGTGCTCGTGTGAAAAGAGGCCGCCTCTATTGTTTTGAGGAAAAACAAGATAAATTTAGAGAATTTAAAGTTTATAAAATGAGGTGGGAATAGAGATTAAAGAATTTATTTAAATTCCTCTGCTTTTGGCTTTTCCATATGCCTTTCACTTTTGCTCCATGGAAAATAAAGAACGAATTCTCCTTTAAATCCTTCCCTTTTGAGTTCATAGTAAAATTTCTTATCCTGAAGAGACCACCTATTGGGAGTTGGATGATTATGCACTATGGATTTGGCTGATTCTAAATTACTGCCAACAAGATTCAAATAATATTCGATCTCTTCAAGCGAACCATTCACCCGGTTTACTAAGTGACTCGTAATTGTAATCGTCTTTCCATTCTCAGTATAGATTGCCATAACCTCAAATGGTTCTGTGAATATCTTTTCCAATTTTGGTTGATAGTCATAAACTAGAACTCTTTTATTCTGTGCGAAGGAAGCGAGTGGCACAAGAACCGATAACACCAAAACTGTTATTTTTTTCATTTTGTTCTCCTTCCTTCTTGATTTCTCCTGAATGTTTAACATTTTTTTTGCTTTGTTTTTCATTTTTCATAAATAATATAAGTCCGCCCCATATAAAAGTTGTCAAGGATTTGTTAAGAGTTTGTTAAAAGTTTGTTAAGATAGAGGCCCTTTTGCTATTACCCTGAATTATCCAGGTGAATTAACTGAAGTGAGGATTTTCCAGAAAAAAAGATGGTTATAAAGTTATCTTATATCCTTCTTGGGCTCCATATGTCTGAGGAAACTTTTTACGAGCCAGAGAGATATATTTATCGATCTGTTTATCAGAGTGGTCGGGATTAAAATGAGAGAGATAAAGTTTGTGAACTCCTGCCTCTCGGGCAACTTTTGTTCCTTCAAGCCATGTGCTGTGTCCCCATCCACGCCTGCTAGATTTGTATTCCTCGGGCGTGAACATTGCATCATATACAAGGATGTCGGCTCCTCGTGAAAAAGCTACAAGCCTTTCATCCATCCCTTTCTCCGGGTGTTCTGTATCCGTAGCAAAAACTATTTGTTTCTCCTCTTCCTGGATTTTATAGCTCACGCTGCCCTGGGGATGCCGGAGAGGGCAGTAAGAGACTTGAGCTCCTCCGATTTGGAATTCTTTTTCAGGAATTGTGTTATATATTTTTTTGGATGGAGTCTCACTAAAATCAAGGGGAAAGTATCTCCCGGCCATTAGACCACTTAAATTTTTCTCTGTATCTTCAGGGTTGGAAGCTGCATATATATTAAGGATTGCTTTAGGAGAATAAAGAGGAGCAAAAAATGGGATGCCCATGATGTGGTCGAGATGGAAGTGAGTGAAAAGGAGATGGAGATTCAGAGGCTCCTCTTTCCCTTGGCTTTCCAGTTGATCTCCGAGCTTTTTAATTCCTGTTCCTGCGTCGATGATGATCCATTCTCCTTCATGGGTGGTTATACATGCGCAGAGAGTGTGACCACCGTATTTATTTATATTTTTACCAGAGACTGGTGTTGATCCTCTTGCTCCCATAAATTCAAATTTCATTTTTTAAATCTCTCAGCTTTTTCCTTCTAAGGAATAACTTTCCTCCGTTATTGGAGATGGGCGTAGTCGATAATTTTTTAGCCCCCAAATAATTTGAGAGGACGTAACTTTTATAATACCTGTAAAGGGAACCGCAAAAAGCATCCCCATAGCACCGGCTATGTTTCCTCCGATAATCACGACTGTAACCACTATTACAGGATGCATATTCACGCTTTTAGATACAACAAGCGGAGAAACAATAGCATTATCTATCACCTGGACTATTACAAATACTATAACGATCCATAAAAGAACGATTCCCAGGTTTGGAGGGTTATTTAATATTGCCAGTGTAAGGGCTGGAACTGCGCCAACAATTGGTCCTAGATAAGGAATTAGATTAGCCACTCCGGCAAGCATTCCTATGAAGAAAAAATAGGGAATGGGCCCATCAAATACAAGGTTAATAATAAATAGGCCAGCTGTTGAAAGTATTCCAACAATTAAAGCATCCATCGCCTGACCTTGAATGTAATTCCCAACCTGGTTTTCTATTTTATGAAGAATGTTCAAAGAAAGCTCAAAATATCTATTTGGAACTTTAGATATCATAGCTCTTTTAAAACGTCTTGAATCTTTAATAAGAAAAAATGTAATAAAAGGAATGATGATTATCGATGCGAGGAATGACCCGACACTCTTGAAAAATGCTCCTAAACTGCCGAGCAATTTAACACCGATATCATTCAATTTAGCCGTAACATTTCTTGCCAGCTCTGCGTTGTTAAAATTCTTTTCAAAGAAGTTTTCAATTTTAACGCTAAAATCAGTGATGATATTAGATTGGAGTTTGGATGTCAGGGACTCCACAGTGCGGATTATCCCCGGAATGATCTGGCTGAATGACAGGACAAGAAGAGTAAGAATCAGGATCATACCAATTAGAATTGCCCAGCTGCGTCCAAGTCCTTTGCTTTCAAAAAAATCAACCAGAGGGCTTAGGAGAATGGAAAGAAGCCAGGCAATGATGAAAATAATCAGAACATCTTTAACAAAAGGAAAGACAAACATGACAAAAGCTATGCTAAGAATGATTAAGAAAATACGCCAGAAAGTTTTAAGCAATTGAGAGTAGAGCTGATATGCGTAATTATCCATGTCTGGCTTTGTCTTTCTCTTCTTGAATTTTACTCAATAATTCATTTGTCTGACGTAACCTTTCACCAACAACCCTTGCTAAAGCAAAGAGGACTTTTATTCCCAGCTTTGGTTTCCTTTTAAGGAGGTCAAGGAAGTCCGGGCGAAAAAAACCTATAATATCGCTGTCTTCTATGGCAACTGCTGAAGCAGAGCGCGGTGATTCATCCAGCAGGGCAAGGTCTCCGAAAAAAGCGCCCTCAGTAAGTTTAGCCAGAGTTTTTTGTCCGGCTTTCTTGTCTTCTTCTATAATTTCAACAGATCCCTTTACTATTATATACATACCAAGACCCGGATCTCCCATGTGAATTACTGCTTCACTTTTTTTATATTTGCGCCGGTGGACGATTTTTTCGACCTCGATTAATTCTTTGGGCTTAAGATCCGAAAAAATCGGGACTTGTTTTAATAAGGCATAAATGTTGCCTTCCTTCTTTTTCTTCCTGAAGATACTGTTTCCCCAAATCGGATTTTCCATGGTTTTTTCCTTATTTTTGTTTTCAATAACATATCATATGTTTTTTGAATATCCAATTCTTTTTTTTAGAGAGAAAACCAAACTATGTCTCCTTCAGGGGTTGTAAAAGAGACTTGTCTTCAGCGATAAATTGGATAACTTTATCGAGGGCTAAGCTTATTGGCTTGATTAGCTTTTTCTGACAACAAAGGAAAATCTGGTCGAAGCTCTGGACAATATAATGGTCCTTTTGCTATATTCTTACTAGATAAAAATGAAGTAGAAGGAAAGAAAAATGCCAAATATACATATCGTAAGCATTGATGGACGAACATATGATTTCCCCTTATCCAAAGAGGAGATTACTATTGGTCGCAGCGAAGATAATGATGTTGTTCTGGCAAACAACTCTGTTTCTCGCAACCACGCCAGAATCATTAAAGGAGAGAGTGGATATGTAATAACTGATCTTGGGAGTTTTAATGGTACAAAAATAAATGGGAAATTAGTTCAAAGTTCCCCGTTGGTACATGATGACCAGATTAAGATTGGTCCTCTTGAACTGACATTTTTAACCAAAACAAAACCAAAACCATCAGCTGCCGAATCGGTTGTGTTGACCATGGAAAGTGATGAAGATAAAGGGGAGCGGCTGATAGTAAAAAGCAGCCCGGAAGACAGCAGCAAGATAAATGCACAGGAACTCCTGGTTTCTACAGCACATCCAATAAGCAGTAAAGAAGCCGGTCTCTCGACGCTTATGAAAAAAGGAGCCAAGCGGTCGAAAATCAAAGCGGAGCTCTCCTCCCTTGAGAGGATGAATAAAGTATTATTTGTTATGTATGAGATCAGCAGGCAGTTGCATTCTATCCATGATTTTAATGAACTCCTTGAGAAAATAATGGACTATATCTTTATGGTTATTGATGCTGATTGCGGCTTTGTTGTTCTCACAAGAGATAAAGCAAAGGAAGACCTCACTCCTGTAGTCGTTAAGTATAAAAGTGGTAAGAAAAAAGATAAAAAGGAGATAAAAGCCAGCAGGACAATAATTAATAGGGTTGTCCAGGATAAGGTTGCCCTTCTTACATCCAATGCGATGACAGATTCTCGGCTTGAACAGGCTCAGAGCCTTGTTCTTCAGAAAATCCGGTCTGCCATGTGTGTGCCGCTCTGGAAAAAGGACAAGGTTATTGGCGTTATCCAATTAGACAGCACAAGGCTTGATAACCAGTTCAATGAAGATGACCTTGAGCTCCTTAAAGCCATCGGACATCAAATGGCCATGGTCATTGAACAGGCCAGCTTGAATGAACAGATCCGCGAAGAAGAACGAATGAGAAGCCGGCTGGAGAGGTTTCATTCTCCTCAAGTCGTAGATATGATTTTAAAAGGGGATCAAGAAACAAAAGAAAATTTAATGGAACCCAAGGACCAAACAGTCACAATACTTTTTACGGATATTATCGGATTTACAAGCCTATCGGAAGAGATGCCGCCAAGAGAAATAAACGTGCTCTTGAATCATTTCTTTTCCCGTATGACCGATATCATATTCAAATATGATGGTACGCTGGATAAGTACATAGGAGATTGCCTTATGGCTGTTTTTGGAGCACCAATAGAAAAGGAGGGTGATCCTGAAAGAGCAATTTTGGCAGCACAGGAAATGAGAAAAGAATTGTCGACCATAATGGAGGAGACCTTAGAGCAAAAAAAATTTGACATACGTATAGGAATTAATACTGGCAGAGTTGTGGCTGGAAATATCGGGTCTCCTAACCGGTTGGAGTATACAGTTATAGGAGATCCGA
>Ga0209986_10002158_pt1 | contig 18266 bp, 21 predicted proteins | sample BlataG_FD_183168 | JGI IMG/M metagenome (GOLD analysis project Ga0209986, IMG submission 183168) | Deep subsurface microbial communities from Black Sea to uncover new lineages of life (NeLLi) - Black_00105 metaG (SPAdes) (version 2) | ecosystem: Environmental > Aquatic > Marine > Oceanic >...
TTCATCTCATTCGTGCGCATGTCGATGTTTTTACCATGGTGCACTATCCCCTTTCTTTGAGATATAAAAGCTTTTTTGTCTGTTGATTAATCAATAGACATATCATCTGATTAACAATCTGCATGTTTTACATCCTAAATCTGTAGCATAGTATATGGAAATATTATTTTTTCTTTCTTGTTTCACCAGACTGAGATTGACCAAGCTATTTTCTTTTTTATATCTATTGGACACACCATTCAGAGCTCCATACACATTATTAACTCCAAGACCTGTCTCTCTTGCGATCTCTGATGCATATGTTTTTTTAGGATATATACTAACAAGATATTCTAATACCATTTGACGTACCTTACTTTTTCTTAATGAAAATATGAGTTCAGCATCGCACACCTTGTTTACCATATAACTCGGGTACCATATAATTGTTTTATCTACTTAAATATCTTTCGACATTTCTATAAAAAAACTTTCCCCTTCGTACTCTACATCCCTATACTTTTCACTGAGTATCGTGACAGTATCTCAAGAGCTTTTTGCCATTCTTTGTCTGTAACTCTTCTTGAAAGTTCAGGGTACATATCTGCCTTCCATTCGGGTCTGTACTGTGACATTAGATTTATTCTTGCATTGGGTAAGTTTTTCTCTATAAAATCAAGAATCCTTGGAAGATCCTCCTCTATCCATTTTCCAGGAAGTACAAGAATTCTTATTATCATATCACACTGTTCATGAGCTATTTTATGATTCCTTGTCACAATATCCCAGTAGTTTGGTAAATTTGAGTATTCTAAGGCTCTTTCATTATTTCCATACTTGAAATCGGAGAGATACAGATCTACAACACCATCCAGAAGTTTCATCGTTTCTTCAGACATGTAAAAGTTTGAATTCCAGATTATTGGGATATTAACATCCAGTTCTTTTAGAACTTCTAGAATGTATAAGAGATTAGGCGTAGGTTCCCCACCCACAAAATTTACATTTATTATTCCGTTTCTCATTTTATTCATAGTTACCCATTCCGCTGTTTTTGCAGCACTCCACTCTTCACCAGTGAGATACTGACTTATATCCCAGTTCTGGCAGAAAACGCAGTTAGCGTTGCATCCTGAAAAAAATATTGTACCGGAAGGTATGAGAACTCTTTCTTCTCCGTAATGTGGAAATGCACAGGATATTAAAGAAGATTTTACCCTGCAGAATCCAGATTTTTCATATCTGTTTACCATACATCTCCTCTCGCAGAACGTACAGTTTTCAAAGATCTCCTTTGCGATCTCTATCTTTAAATCCAACAAGTTTGGTTCTTTTTCCGTATTTCCAGGATTTTTTTTCATCAATATATCATGGATATGAACTTTTTTTTCAAAACTTTCAGGTATCTCCGCTTCTATGTATTTTAATAATAGAAATCTCGCTTTTTCTTTCAAGATCACTCCACCTCTATCTTGAAGATCACGGTGCCTCCTTTTGTATACTTCATTGGGTCCAGACACTGCACATAACCTTCTCCAAGCCCCATATCCTCTGGTGATATCCCTCTGTAAATAGCATTGTAATATGGAAAGATAGAAGCAAGAGAATGAATACAAACAGCATCAGTTTCTTCCAGATTCAGTTTATACCCTTCATCAAAAACTATCTTGTCCCCTTTCTTGTAAACGGGACAGAAACCTTTGATCTCGATAACTTTTATTACTATCTTCATAAGCTTTTTAACTTCACTTCTTTTGTTTTCAGATCAACTATAGCATAATCTCCCTTTTTCAATGCCCCGGGGTTCACAACTATCGTTTCATCTATTTTTTCTTTTCCCTGCAGATGAGAATGTCCGCAGAATAAAAATTTTGGTTTATACTTTTTTATAATCTCGTTCACCACGGGAGAACCTTTATCTTTTGCGAGATCACATACGGGAGGAGAATGCGTTAGAAGTACAAAATCCTTTTTTAAATATGCGAGCTTTCTTAAGGCAAAGAATGTTTCATCCCTCGTATATTCCAAAACAAAGAAATTTTCTCTTTCATCTTCATTGATCTCCCCGCCAAATCCGCAAACATTAAAATCTTCCAGAAAATGTATGGTCTCATGGACTAGATGAATATTTTTTTTCTTTAGACGCCACAGAGTTTTTAAATAAAGAGATTCCGGGGCATCCATATTTCCCGGGATTGTGAAAACCTTTATGTTCGTCCTGTCAAGAAAGTCGTAAAAGTTTTTGTAGTACATGGTATCTTCGTCTTTTTCAGTAATAATCCCTAATTTTTCTCTGTTCGGAATTCTATTTTCTTTTTTTGCGGCAAGCCACTCATCACCTCTTTTGTGTCCTTTGACAATATCACCGCAGAAAAATATAACATCAAATCTATTCTCTTTTATCATTTTTTCCAGAGATTCAAGTATCTCCAGGTTCCCATGAAAATCAGAGGTTACGAGACTCAACATAATAGAGATCAGTTTTTTATTTATTTAAAGATTTTGGAGCATCCTTGTGGCATCTCTTGATATGTCCCTTAACAAGTCATATTCCTCTGGAAGGATTATCTGGAATAATGGATCGTTTTTATAATAAATCTTTTTTATCTTCAGTATTTTCTCTTCTTCTGCTATCCCTTCCATAATAACTTCCGCATATCCTGGAACTTTGATGCCATTTAGATTATAATCATATACCTCCTCTTTTAAGGTTAAATACCTCAGGGAAGAAGCGATCTTCAGAGAACACCCTGCAACAGAAGGAAGAAGTATGGAAGGACACAATCCAATAGCAATATCTATCCTCTTTTCATTAGTGAAAGAGAGTTTCAATCTTTTTTTGTCAATGATCTTGAAATTACTGAAAAACATTCTTTCCTTGGAGACAGCAACTCCTGAAGATATCTCTGCTATATTTCTCAGATCGAAATTCTTGATGACATTTTCTAAAAAAGGAGGATTTTTTACCTCTTCGCACTCTATCGGATTCTCCATAGCTTTTGAAAGCATTTTGGGAATCTCTTTTTCATTTATTTTCATTGCTCTGGCAATCCTTTCTCTCGTGCCCCATATGTTTGCTACGACTCTGAAACCTTTTACATTCTCGAAAAGAATCACATTTTTTGATTTTAGATACTTTTTAATATCCTCAAAAAATTTTATCTTTACTGTTTCATCTTCAAAGAACCTCAAATAGCTTGAGAGCATGATCCCAATCGAAAGCAGGATACTAAAATCTTTCGTTAATATATATAACCTCAAAAACAATATATTTATATGGGAACCTGTGATATATGCAAAAAAGAGAAGGAGATATCAGAATCCTTAGGAATCTGCATAGATTGTATAAGAGATAAATTTGAAAAATCTCTTCCGTATATAAAGAAAGCACATAAAAAAGAAAGTTACTCCAGGGAAGGTGTTCAGTGTAGTCTCTGCATAAGAAAATGTAAGATACCTGAAGGAAAAGAAGGATATTGTGGAGCGAGAAAGAATTTGGGAGGAAAGATAATCCCGAAAACAGATTCAGATGAATATGCTTTTGTTGAATGTTACCATGATTTTCTTCCCACAAACTGTGTTTCCATGGATTTCTGTGGAGAAAAGAATTCAAGAAGGGGAAAGAATTTAGCGGTATTCTATGGTTTTTGCAACTTTGACTGTCTGTTCTGCCAGAACTGGAACTATAAGAATGTTAAAAGAAAAATGAATGTAGATGATCTATTGTCCTTTGTGGATGATGAAACCCGATGTATATGTTACTTTGGAGGAGATCCCACTCCGCAGATCTTTCATGCATTGAAAGTTGCAGAAAGAAGTGAAAGGGTAAGAATATGCTGGGAAACAAACGGTTCTTTCTCACGGGGAGTAGCAAAAAAAGTTGGAGATGTTTCACACAGAACTGGTGGGACTATAAAATTCGATATAAAAGCCTTTTCAAATTCAATTTATATGGCATTGTGTGGAGCAAAAAAGGAAAATACCTTCAAAAACTTCAAATTCATATATAAAAATTTTAAAAGAGAGGATCCGCCAATCCTTGTTGCGTCCACTCTTCTTGTCCCAGGATATATAGATGTCTTTGAGATAAAAAAAATATCGGAGTTCATAGCCAGCATAGATCCGAACATACCGTATGTCTTTCTTGCCTTTCATCCAGATCACAAGATGAGGGATTTACCTAATACATCAAAAGAGCTTGCTTTGTCCTGCTTCAATGTTGCGAAAGAAAAACTTGATAGAGTAAAGATAGGAAATATATGGCTTTTAAGGTAACTACACTTCTTTTAAAAATGAAGAAAACAACTCAGTAAAAAATATTTTACTAAAAATCATTTCACGTATACCTATTTAAACTGAAAATAGCTACCATACACAGGTGATTTATATGGAAGAAAAAGAAAAAAACGAGTATAAGAGCCTTGAACAGGAAGTTTTCAAGACGCTGGATCATCAAACGAGAAGAGATATTCTGCGTTATATAGGTGAGAAAAAGGGTATCACATTTACAGAGATCATGAAAGCAGGCAAGATACCTGACAGTCCAACATTGTCATACCACCTCAAGACTCTATCGCCGTTTATCGAGCAAAGAAATGGAAAATATCATCTTACGCCCATCGGGAAGGATGCGTACAACCTTTTGCTCAGAACGACAACATATAACAAGCTGGCTTTGTTTCAGAAAAAAAGGTATGGGGCCACATTTGGCAACTTGCTTCTCTGGGGTATCGCTATGATCTCAGCTGCATATCTTGAGGCAGATCCGATTTTGATCACAGTCATCTTCCCATTTTTGGCCTTTATCAGTTCAGGGACGATCTGGCAACTGTTCAAATAACTTACAGAAACGTAACCCTTTTAAATAATTATCACATATGCTGAGGTGATATTATGAATAAAGCGATAGAAGTTATAGATCTCATAAAAGATTTTGGGAAAATAAGAGCAGTCAATGGAGTTTCGTTTGATGTATTAGAAGGAGAGATATTTGGATTGATAGGGCCAAACGGGGCTGGAAAAACAACTATTCTAAGAATAACTTCAACATTGTTGCAGATAACTTCCGGAGAAGTAAAAGTTTTTGATTACGATGTTAGAAAAGACGCTTCAGACGTCAGAAAATTAATAAGTTATCTTCCTGAAGACGCGGGAGCTTACAAAAATCTTACGGGTAAAGGCTACTTGACGTTTATCGCAAAATTTTTCGGTAACGGAAAAGAAGTTAGCGAAATAGTTGAGAAGGGGATAGAGATAGCTGATCTTGAGGAGAGAATCAACGATAAGGTTGATACATACAGCAAAGGAATGATGAGGCGTCTTTTAGTTGGGAGAGCTCTCATGATCGATCCGAAACTCGCTATACTGGATGAGCCTACCTCCGGACTGGACGTGATAAATGCCCAGGAAGTGAGGAACATAATAAAAAACTCGGTGAAGATGGGAACTACCATTCTATTATCCTCGCATAACATGCTGGAAGTAGAGTTTTTGTGCGGTAATATAGCTCTGATAAATGAAGGGAAAATAGTCGAGGAAGGAAAACCTACTGAATTAAAGGAAAAATACAATGCCAGTAATATCGAAGAGGTATTTACAGAGGTGATAAGATGAGCGGTCTTACAAATATAATAATCAAGGAGATAAGAGAACTGCTCACCCCTTCCACGATCATTCCCATAATTGTCATGGCTTTTATATTCGGATCGATGGGAAATATGATGGGCGGCATTGGAGAGGAGCTAGAAAAAAAACCAGTTATAGGCCTCATAAATGAGGACAATGGCGAACTTTCTGAGATCGCCACTAATATACTAAATGAACGTGCAGAGATCATCTACAAAGGAAATAATATAGAGGAAGGTTTAGAAAAAATAAGGGAAGAGAAAGCCACAGCACTTCTTGTAATACCTGCAAATTTCAGTGAGAATATATATGCAGATGAACCTGGGGAGATAGAAGTATACTGGATAATGAAAGGCGCGGGGATTATGGACTCAATATCCTCCGGGGTCGTTGATGGATTAATATACTCAATCAAAGAAGAGATATCAAAAGAACTGATAAAAGACGGTGAATATTCAGATATTGTCCTAAACCCAACTGTAAAAAAAGAGACTACCATTTTTAAAGACAAGGAGTTGAAAGGATTATCTCCAAGTGCTATAAGTGGAATTTTAGTATCGCAATCGGTAATGGTACCTATTATAATGATGATGATCATAATGATGGCTGGGGGTACTGTGATATCATCAATGGGGATGGAAAAGGAAAACAAAACTTTGGAAACGTTACTCACGCTTCCGGTAAAGAGAAGCTCTATAGTTCTTGGTAAGATAGCTGGGAGTGCTATCGTTGGACTGCTAATGGCGATCATATACATGCTTGGATTTGGGTATTATATGAGCTCGTTGGGGATGTCGTCAGAAATAAATTTGGCAGATCTTGGATTAACATTGGGTATGAAGGACTATTTCCTGGTAGGAGTTTCTGTATTCATAACACTTCTGGCGGCATTATCCTTATGTATGATCCTCGGAACATTTGCTGAAAACTATAAGAGCGCACAGACTCTCAATCTACCAATAGTACTCCTTGCTATTGTTCCCATGTTCCTGACAATGATGAAGGATTTCGATACTCTGCCGTTGCTATTAAAGATCGTCGTATTTGCAATACCTTTTTCCCATCCAATGATGGCTATGAAGTCTCTCATGTTCGATAATTATCTACTTGTTTTAAGTGGTATTGTTTACGTAGTGGTCTTTTCAGTAGTGATGATGTGGATTATTGTAAAGATATTCAGTACCGAGAGGGTATTGACAGCAAAGCTTTCTTTAAAGATACCAAAATTCAAAAGAAGATAGTATGATCGTTATTAAAGCAAGGGGACATCCTAATATAAAAGCGACACACAAAACAACAATAGAGGTAACTAAAGACAGTTATCTAACAGGCGGGGGAGACTGCATTCTCGGGATCAATGCAGATAAATGTCTAAAAGATCTGAAAGAGTTTCTGGATCAGAACAAAAAAAGGAGGATACAAGTAGATCTTGTAGTGGAGAATCTTGTTGAGAGTATAAAAGGTTATCTTGACTCCAGATTAACTTTTTTGGATGAAAAAGATATCGTGATAAGGAAAAGTTCGTATATATGCGACAGAACATTAATGATACATGCAAGCAAATCTGCCGCTGAAATAAATAGAAAAATAGTACGGAAATTAAGAGAGAGAAAGGAGATGACCCTAAGAATTTCTGTAATCTAACTTTTATTCATTTTTCTCTGTAAATTCTTATGTTGGCAGGCGTTACTAAGATTCTTGAGTCTCCTATACCTACTATGTCGCCTCCAATACCTTTGCAAATGCCCTTAAGCTGCTCTATGAGCCTTCTAAGTTCTCCTGGATCTCTTTCAGCTATGGGAGTCACGTTTCCAAGAACTATGTTTCCATCATTTAATTCTTTCGTGATTTTTTGGATATCCGACTCATTTCTGATTGTCATGGGCTTTATGTATGTGATACCAAACTCCAAGAAATCTTTGCTTGAGAGGATATCTTCCTCATATTCTATGCCTTCTATCCCTCTTAAATCCGTTGTTTTCGTTTCTTTCTCTTCTTTCTTTTCTACTTTTTTTAGTTTTCTATCACCAAAAATTTCACTTAACCTTGGCATGATATTACCTCCTCTGATAGATTATCACTGAAACTAAAAATATAATAACTATATAAAAAATTATATTTGTTTTTGAAAAGACACCTCCTGTACCTCCACTGAAGATAGGTTTTCCTGGTGACTCCGGAGGCGGCGTTTTTCCTTCCTGTATACTTTTTGCTGCTTCTTCACATATATCTGCCATAAGACAGTAGTTGGCTTTGTCATAATACTCCTTAGCTTTAAGGTAATATTCTCTCGCTTTTGTTCCATCTCCTGAAAAATAATAATGCTGTGCAAGCTCAAAATTCTCATTTCCCTGAATCTCAAATATCTTCCTCTCGATCTTTAAAGCCATATTAACATTTCCTGATTGTTCATACATATTCTTTGCATTTATATAAAACTCTTTCGCTTTGGAATAATTACAGCTTTCAAAATGCTCCTGTGCTTTGGCATAAAGAGAATAAGCCTCATTTCTAACTTCTATAGTAACTTCTTCTTCGATAAAAAATTCTTTGTTATACCTATCGTGGTATTTTGCCTGGATGGAGATCGTATAGATACCCACACCTATTTCATTAAGGTATATCCTGTACTTTCCCGAGATCTCCTGTCCTCCAACGAGTTCATTTATACTCTCAGGAGTTTCACTTTCGTAATCAAAATAGAGATCATCTGAAAATATTGAAAGAGAGATATTGTACACAGAGATCGTGCCTGCATTCTTTAACTTAAAAGGCACGTCCAGAACTGTAGTGATTATACCACAATCTTCTGCCTGGATTAAAAACGATTTGATATCTAATGTTAATAAGATAGATGGTGTTGTTCTGAATATATCTACATACGCATAAAGGGGAGGATCTGATACGAATGGTACACATCCTTCCTCGCATCTTCCCTCCAACACATCTAAAACTACGGGAATCTCGAGCTTCATGGCAGGTATCGATGCAGTAGTTTTTATCTTAAGCGTCACTGTCTCCTCGTCATTTACCTCCATGAGATGGGGAAGTTCCTGTTCCCCCACGATAATATCTATGTATTGGAGTACGTCTTCAGGGATCATGAGAGTATCGATATATACCTTGCCATCATACATTCTTGTTCCTATCGTATTCTTGACTGTAATTATAATCTTTATCTCCTGACCCGGTAAAGCAGTGGGAGGGGCATTTATTGTCATCAAAGGGGGCTTAGGAAGCCCCTGTACCTGAGCTTCATACATCACAGCTGAGTTTGATAAGATGATAATCAGGAAAATTATCAAATATTTTTTATTCATACAGAGTTTAGTGTTCCAGAAAGTATATAAATTTTTTGGATGATGCACCAAGTAACATTTTTATTCTCTGGAAATTTACTACGTATATGTACGAAAAAAAAGTATATTTTATCCAGCCTTCGATAACATACCACTCCAGGACAGAAAGATTTTGCCTGAACTTAATAAAATCCGAGCTTGGAGAGGATATAGATATAACAAATCCAGCAAATTTAAATATGAAACGCATTAAACAGTGGAAAGAAGAGATAACGGAAATTGATACTGTAGTGGCTCTGGCTCTGGAAAATAAATACACAATAAGTGTATGGACTGTTCTGGAATATGCCGAAAGCTTAAAAAAGCCAATATATACTATAAAAGTTGGAGAAACTACATTCAAGTGGGATGAAGGAATACTGAAGGATGTGGAAAAACTCTCTCTGGAAGAAACAAGAAAATTTACAAGAGAGATTACGTTAGGAGACGGAAAACATATGTTGAAAGGTTTGATCTTTGGAAAAAAAAGCAAATATTAAGGAATCCTTATGATCGCGATAATTATTTTTATTTCCACCTTAATACTGACATATCTTACTGCAAAATATATGAAATCTATTGGAAGAATAGGAAAAGACCTGCACAAGCCTTACGATGTATATCTGCCTGAATCATGCGGGATCGCTTTTATAATTCCTTATATGATCTTTCTATTATATGTACATGAGTTTTATTTTTTTATAACTCTCGGTTTAATAGGTCTGACAGGACTTTATGATGACTTTAAGGGCATCTCTCATAGGAACAAAGTTATTCTATGCTTTCTGGCCGGGATACCTCTGATTTTTTCTGTAGAAAATAGAGGAATAAATTTCATACTCTTTGAAATCGATTTCTCATATCTTTACTATATTCTGATACCTATAGGAATAACTGCTGCTGCAAACTCTACAAATATTCTCGCCGGATTTAACGGTGAAGCTGTTGGAAGCGGGATAATTGCCAGTTCAGCATTAGCGATATCGATAATAGTAATTGGAAAAGATTATTCCATAATAATTCCATTCATAGCATCATTGACAGCTTTTTTACTTTTCAATAAATATCCCTCAAAGGTTTTTCCTGGAGACGCGGGGACGTTAGGAATAGGGTGCGTAATCGCAGGTATAGGAATATTGTATAAAATGGAGTTTATAGCGGCTGTATGTTTATTTCCTCAGATACTGGAGTTTCTCCTGAAACTTAAAGTGAGATTTTCCGGGAAATCTTATGGTCCTACAAAGATAGAGAATGGAGTTCTCGTTCCTCCAAAATACCTCTCTGTCGCCAACTTTCTTACATCCCATTTCCGTCTTGACGAAAAAAAGCTAGTTTTATTTATATGGACGATTTCAGCGATTTTTGGTGGCATTGCAGTATGTTTATCCTTTTTTTATTAGAGAAAAAACTATTCTGAAATGAAAAAACACTTTATTGCTATAAAACTTAATTTTTTAAACTGAAAAAAAGAAAGGAAAAAAGGATTTCGAAGGAAAATTTTATATATTGCCTATTTGAATTTAAAACATGTGCGGAATAATAGGGATTGTGTCTCAAGAGTACATATCCTCAAAGGAGATAATAAAAGCGTTAAAAAGATTGGAATATAGGGGATATGACTCTGTCGGGTATGCTTTAAATGACGGTACGATAGAAAAGGATACTGGTCATATATCAATTTTCTTAGAAAAAATGAAAGACAAAAAATTCAAAACGGGGATTGCACACACGAGATGGGCTACCCATGGCGGGGTGAGTAAAGAAAATGCGCATCCTCATCCTGATTGTTCTGGCAATCTCATGATAGTCCATAACGGCATCATAGAAAATTATCTTGATATAAAAGATAAACTCCTAAAAAAGGGACATGTATTCAGATCGGAGACAGATTCTGAGGTTATTGCTCATTACTTTGAGGAGAAATTAAAGAATACTGACATAAAAAAGGCTATTTCAGATTTCATGAAAGAAACAAAAGGAACATTTGCTGTTTTAATGATTAAAAAGGGAGAGAATAAAATCTATGTATTTAAAAGAGACTCTCCTTTAGTTTTGGGCATAGGTGAAAAAGAATTCTATCTCTCCTCCGATATCTACGGATTCTCCGATAAAACAAATAAAGCCATATTTTTCAACGACAACGAGTTTGCAATCGTAGGAGAAGATTATAAGTTTTATGACAGAGACGGAAATATAATAGAAAAAGAAGTTAAAGAGTTTGAAGGGAGATTTTTTGAAGGAGAAAAAGAAGCCTATGAGCATTACATGATAAAGGAGATAAAAGAAGAAGGAAAAGCTGTCAGAAGGATAATTAACTCATTGAATAACGAACAGCACAAAAAAATTCTAAAATTAAATGAAATGATCAAAAATGCAAAGAAGGTCTGCTTTGTGGCTTCAGGAACAAGCTATTTTGCAAGCCTTCTCGGAGTTTATTTTTTAAACAGGGTAAATATAGAATCCCAGGCGATTATAGCTTCAGAGTTCAAACATTTTATCAAAATAGATGAAAAAACACTTGTGATAGCTATCTCGCAGTCCGGAGAAACTATGGACGTCCTCAAGGCACTGAAATTTGCGAAAGAGAAAAAAGCAAAGATAGCATCCATAGTTAACGTTCCTTACTCAAGTGTTCAAAGGATCTCCGATCTTTCTTTAGAAATATTGGCAGGACAGGAAATATGCGTTGCTGCCACAAAAACGTTCATAAATCAAATTTCCCTCCTTCTCTATTTAGCAAACCTTAATGGTCTAAATGTAAATCTTGACACGCTCCATGTAAGAATACAGGAAACAATAGACAACAACGAAAATAAAGTGGAAGCTCTCGCAAAAACTCTCTACGAAAAGAGAGATATTTACGTCCTCGGCAGAGGATTCATGTATCCAATAGCGAGAGAGATAGCTTTAAAACTCAAGGAGATATCGTACATACACGCAGAGGGAATGATGGGAGGAGAATTAAAGCATGGAACATTGGCGTTAATAGAAAAAGGTACACCCGTGATCTCGCTGATATCGTATAACGATCATGAGATGATCTCCAACACGAAAGAAGTTGAAGCGAGAGGGGCGAGAGTGATAAAGATCTCCAATAAGAAAGAGACAAAACCTGATTTCTATCTAAGAACATCAAAAGATGAAAAGTTCGCCATCACTGCCACGATTATCGGCCAGTTGCTCGCATATTATGTAGCCAGAGAAAAGGGACTTCCCATAGACAAACCCAGGAATCTTGCTAAAAGTGTGACTGTTGAGTGAGGGAGGAGAGAGAAGGAGATAATTTATAAATCTTAACTATTTTTTAACACTTTAAAAGGAGAATTAGACTTTTCCCAAGTTTCAATTGATTTATGAAGCTTGGTCAAACAGAAACATGAATAATCATAAGAAATTCTCACAATTTCTGCCAAAGCATCTACCGAGTTTATATCCCTAGCCCTTTTGTTTCCAAATGAATTTTTTAATCCAATAAAAAGGATTTGAAGATAATCATGGCCAGAACATACTTGCCATGGATCATAGTTTTTGTTTTTTAATTTCATTAATTTACTTTTTATTTTACCAGTATCTATTCCAAAGTTTTGAGAGTTCTTTTTTACTTCGCTTATTAATTTATTGATATTTATATCTAATTTCTTTTTATCTATAAAATCTTCAAATTTTATCCCCTTGAAATCTAGACATGAATTATCCTTCGAAGGAGAAGAAAGCCAACGAAAAAGACCAATAATTAAAGCACTTTCTAATATCAATTCTCGAACAGGTTTATTGAACTTTCTAATTTTTCTATCATTCACGAAACCTGAAAGAATTTTTTCAAAAGCATCTGAGGAAATGATCAATGTTTCAAGATCATGAGTATCAGTTAAGAGTAGATTTTGATTAGATGGTATTACACTCTCAAGAGTCCAGAAGTCAGCATCAACAATAACTAAAAAGCCTTTAAAATTATCATTTTCAAGTATATTCAAAGTGCCAATAGCATTATCCTTTCCATTTGAGGAGATTAACTTACAATGGGAGTCATCGACAAAATTTTTATATACTCTTAGATCAGTGCTACCTTCCACTATCAAAATTGTTCCCTTATGTGAATCGCGCATCATTCTAGCCGTATTAGCAACATCATAAGGAGTTTGATATCTATTCATTTTTAGGCCCCTCTAATTCAACAGTTAAGTCCCACTGGTCATGAATTATTTGAGGGGAGTGCGTAGCGATGAGAACATCAAAATCTGCGAGCTTAGTAATATCTTGCAAATCTTTAAGAAATTCATGTTGCCAAAGCACATGTAGAGATAATTCAGGTTCATCGATGAGAATTAGAGAATTGGGACTAACTTTGAATAACAATTCATAAAATAAGACTAATTCATGCTGTTCTCCGGATGAGAGATTTTTTGGTGATAATTTTTTTTCATTGGGAGTCTTAAAAATAAATCCCTCTTCTTTGTCTATTGAAAGTTGTTTATAGAGAAATTTTGTATTAATAATATTCATAAGAAGATATATTTTTTTATATAATCCATCGAAAACACTTAATTTTTTCTTAACATCTTCTATATAAACCGATAAAACATTTCTATTGCTTTCATCTATATTTTCTAATAATTTTTTAAAATCAATCTCTTCTTCCCTATCTAACAGCCCAACATCTACTAGGCGTGAGCGTTTCTCTTCAATTTTATTTAATTCCCTTTGTAGTTCCTCAATTTTCAATTCCGGAGAACTACTTTGCGTAACCAATTTCATTGGGAAATCTCTATCTAATGATTGTGATAAAGTTGCATATTCTGCAAGTTTCTTTTGAATTGCATTTACGAGCTCATTAGAATATTCACTTACTGCCGGGACAATTGAAGACTCAGACTCCCCTTCATAGTCACGCTTTCGATATTTTAATAACCTTTGGGTTTCTATAAAACGAATATTGATCGAATTTATTATCTCTTTTAGCCATTCATGCTTCTTTTCTCTCTCTTTCATGTGTGGAGAGAGTTCATAAATAATATTTTTTGTTACAAGATCAGGTACAAATCTATCATCAACCTCTATATATCTCCTTTTGCGAGTTATATAATCACTATAACGTCTTTTTTCACTATCTGGAACTTTAAAAGACACTTTTCGTTTTTTAGGTTTTTTAAACTCAAATAATAATTCTTTTTTATAAAATTTTTTGCCTCTGACGTCAATAGTTTTAGTATTTCTTTTAAGCTTTAAAATACTTTTATCGCCAAATTCCAATGCTAACTCATCAAATGGCATTCGACGAAGTTTTTGGTAATCTAAACTAAAAAGTGCATTTAACATTTTAAGTAAAACTGTTTTTCCAAATCCGTTGGGGCCATGAACAATAGTTATATGTTCTTTTGTATTCAAAGGAATTTCATGATTGAATATTCCAAAAAGATTTTTAACTGTTATTTTTGTTATTTTCATATAGACCTCCTTTAAATTCCTCCTTGTTCATATTTTCTATAGATCCAACATTCCATTTTAATGATCCCTATTTTACTAATATATTTAAATCTTTCTATAAATTGGAAAACCTATGCTACTATTATAAAAAGTTCGACGTAGCATATTAAAGAGATGAATGCCAGAGAGTTAATAGAAGAGAGATGGGAGAAATTGCAGAAAGAAAAGAGTAAGTATATCCCACTGGATAAAGTTTAGAGTGTCACAGTTGAGTATTTTGTTGAAGAGGGCATTATTTGGATTGAGAGGGCCTTTAAGCGGGGAAAGGAATATTAATAAATTATATTTCACCTTGCCAAGAGCGTTAGGCATGAGCTTCTACCGTCAGGGTGTATTCCAAAGTCTCCTTCTCCGTTGGTATCTCTTCACCATGCTCTTTCAAGCTTTCTATGTACAACTCGATGGCTTCCTTTGCCATCTTTATCGATTCTTCTATTGTGTCTCCGTATGTAACACAACCGGGGAGAGAAGGAACTGTTACTGTATAACCTCCCTCAGGCTCTTTCCTAAGCAGAACTCTATAGCTTAATAGTTTCATGATATCACCTACTATCACTTCTTTTAATAAATCTTTTTCTTTTTTCTATAGATCTCTTCTGTTTTATTCTCAGTATATCTTTCAATTAACTCAATACACCCCAGTATATGGTCTATGAAGGTCTTGGCGTCTTTCTTCACAGGATCTCCTCCTGTTCACTCAGTATCTTTTCCTTGAGGAGGGGATGGAGAGATTTATAAGTAAGAACATCCACTTCCTTTCTCAGTACTTCTTGGAGTTCTAATTTCAACCCGACAAGATCTAATAAACTCTTTCTTCCTTCAAACTCAATTAGCAGGTCAATATCGCTTTCTTCCGTAGCCTCTTCTCTTATCACAGAGCCGAAAAGGCCAGCTTTTTTCACTCCATGTTTTCTCAAACCCTCGATAAGTCTTTTCTTTATCTCATCTTCCATGTCTCTTACCTCATAAAAGATTCTAATACGGAGTACTCTTTATAAGTTTTTATGGTTGCTCTTTGGATTTCATTGGGAAATGAATTATTCGAAATATGGTTTTTGTGAGAAGAGGAGGATTGAGGGTTTTTTTATTGTTTTAGTTCTATTTTATCCATAGCTTCCATTACGCCCTCAATAAACACCTTGTATCTTCTTTTGTTCATGCGTAAACCACTTCTTTTAGGGTTTTATCTTTTACCCCACAGTATCCCAGCATTGGGACATTTTCCTCAGATATTTCCGTCTACCTATTCTCCAACCATCGACTGAGGACAGACAGTGGCAAACTGGCAACTCAGACATTTTTTAGGACTCGAAGTCGGCTTAAAATACTTGATATCAAAAGTTTTGTTCATATTTTTAAAATCCTCTGTGATTTTCTTCTTGATCTCTTGTAACTGTTCAACTGAGAACCCATAGGATCGCATAATGCCAGTTGTTAGATAAACAAGCTCGCTTCTGATCTCTTTAGGTTCCTTTCCGTAGTTCTCCGTTGCCCACAGTACATATGATCCGAGCTGCAGATCGCTTTCATACTCCTTTTTATCAGCACCGGTTTTCCAGTCCGTTACAACTAACGTACCATCCTTTGTCTTGCTTATGTAATCAACTTTAACCACGGCTTTGACATCTCCCACTTTGAACCTGTCAAATTCTTCGTGTTTTAAGTACTCCAGATCCTCAAACTGGGGCCATATGGCTCCAAAAAACATGCTGATCTGGTCAAGCCCGTCTTTTCGAATGGTATCAAAGAAGGTCTCCTCTACCGGTTCTCCATTAAAGTACTCAGTAAGGATTCCTTTAGGTGTTTTTCTGCACTGGTCAACTCGCTGGGTGTACTGAGTCTCTGCAACCCCTTTGCTCATCTTCCGTCCGAGGTAATGCTGTCCTATCTGATTCTCAATGACCTCATGGATCAGTTTACCCTGGAGGGCAAATCTTGAGTTGAGATTCTTTAGCATTTTCAGTTTTTCTATATCTAATTCCTCAGATTCCCTCAGAGCAGTTCCGATATACCTGTAGTAATATGCCCGTTTGCACAATCCCCAGAGTCGATGTTTGCTGAACGACCAGGCATTGTATCTGTAAAACCAATCCTCTAACTTCTTCATCTTGAATTCCTCTTCTTTACCTATAGTTTTTATACGTTATAACTTCTTCGCCTGAGGGGCCACTCAATTTCCCAATATCTCTTTATATCCCCACCAACGATCAAAACTTTCTGTCATTTTGTTACCTTCATGACAATCCATAATTGCACTTATCTTACATAAGATAGGAAATCCAACAACCATTTCGACTACCCGAAAAGAAGATACTTCGGCACCCTCGGAATTAACCATTTAATGTAACTTTTGTACGTTCTTTTTAAAGCTGGAACATCGAGGTATTTATCGACGATCTCTTCGTTACTGGTAAAGATTTTAAAGAATATTCCGGGAAAACGATGCATCATCCTTGAAAGCATCAGCGAATATTTTAAATTATCGGCAAATTCTAGTTCACAGATTGATTCATACTTCTTCAGTGCGCTTAACTCGTTCTTATTTAATAGAATATCAGATATTATCTCTGCCGCTATCTGTCCTGATCTTATTGCGTACGCAATGCCCTCTCCATAAAATGGATCTACGAATCCTGCAGCATCACCACTCAGGACGACTCTTGAGCTTACCGTATTTCGCTTTATTCCTCCGACAGGAATCAAATGAGCTTTCAATTCATACTTGCCGCTAAAGCCATTGTCACGTAAAAAATTTATCATTGTTTTCTTGGGATTGGGCAAATCCTTTGCCAGACTACCTATCCCTACGGAGTAGTAATTTTTATGGGGAAATATCCAGCCGTAACCCATTTTTGAGATACCAAAGTGGATATCTATAGCATTGTGGATGTATCTGTCTATTTTTTTATTCTCCTCTTCAATTTCCGTAACCATACATATGCCGTACTCATTCCTTTTATCTCCCCTTCTTATTCGATTTTTAAGTTTCCCCTGCGAGCCTTCCGCTACAATAACGAATTTCGCTTTATATACATCAGCATTGGTGTATACCTTTACGTGATCGTGATTTTCTTTATAATCGATAACTTTTTCTCCCATCTTTACTTCAATTCCAGTTTCTTTGGCTTTTTCCAATAAATAATTGTCCAGAACGCTTCTGGTTACCAGGGTTGCTATTCGATACTCTTTGTGTTTTTCAATAACCTGATCCCTGAAATGTACCCTGGCTCCAAATATGTCTCTCTCGCGAATGTATTGAGGAATAGTAAAATCAAGGTACGACATTGCATGTTCAGAAAGAGCTCCTCCACAAGGTTTGTATCTCGGGAATGTTTCTTTTTCGATTAAAAGAGTTTCTAAACCCATATTCCCTGCGATCCTGCCTGCTGCTGATCCGGAGGGTCCGCCACCCACAATAATTAAATCGTACATAGTTATATAGACTCTTGTTTCTCTAATTATTTAAATATTTCTATAATTTGTACAAATATCCAATCTCTTTTTGCTTAGCTAACAGAAATCAATAATGTTATATATGAGCTTTTCTTTCCAACCTTTAATTCTTCCATTTCAAAATTTGAGAACTTCCTGGTATCCTTCCAGATCCAGCAGCCCGTGACCAGATATATTAAAGGCAATAACTTTCTCCTCATTATTCTTCTTGCACTTTAAAGCTTCGTCAATGGCACAACAAACACTATACGCAGATTCGGGAGCCGGTAAAAATCCTTCTTTTTGAACAAACATCTGGGCCTTCTTAAATACATACTCCTCATCCGGCGGATAAGCAATCGTATCCAGCATCCCCTTATGCCTCAGCAAGCTCAAAATTGATGAACA
>Ga0209986_10002159_pt1 | contig 18260 bp, 15 predicted proteins | sample BlataG_FD_183168 | JGI IMG/M metagenome (GOLD analysis project Ga0209986, IMG submission 183168) | Deep subsurface microbial communities from Black Sea to uncover new lineages of life (NeLLi) - Black_00105 metaG (SPAdes) (version 2) | ecosystem: Environmental > Aquatic > Marine > Oceanic >...
TTTCATTGGCCAAAAAATGGAAATTAGTCGATGAGAATCCGGTCAAAGAAGTTAAGTTTTTCCAGGAGCAAAAGATTGAAATGAAAATCCTTAACAGAGATGAAATTAACCGATTAATCGATACTTCAAGTGATCATTTAAAACCTATAATTAAAATTGCATTAAATACCGGTATGAGAAAAGGTGAAATTCTTAATCTCAGGTGGTCTGATATTGATTTTGATAAATATTTCATTTTCATTAAAGAATCAAAAAGTGGTAAGATGCGAAAAATACCAATGAATTCTGTAGTGTCAAGTGCCTTAAATAGTATTGAACGAAAAAGCGAATTTGTTTTTTATAATCCAAAAATCAATGGCCATTTAAGAGATTTCAAGACTGCCTTCAAGGCTGCCTGTAGAAGAGCCAGCATAGAAGATTTACGATTCCATGATCTACGACACAGCGCAGCGACATTTATGGTCCAAGGTGGAATAGACCTTGTTACAGTAAAAGAAATTCTTGGCCATTCATCGATTGAAATGACCATGAGATACGCTCATCCCACGCCGGAAAATAAAAGAAAGGCTGTCAATGTTTTGGCTGCTATTTTTGGCCAAAAAGAGAAAAAAATGGTCACAATTTGGTCACAAGGGGAAGATAGAACTGATGTTAAAAAGGACTTAACTTCTTCATTATCAAACAATTAGAGACAATTAAAAGGAGATAGAGCAGCGGACTCTTAATCCGCAGGTTGAAGGTTCGAGTCCTTCACGGGTCATATGTTTTTATGCTTATTTTTATTGTCAGGTAATTTGATTGCACCTTATGAATTTTATTTGACCGAGGAGTTTTAGGGTAATGAAAATAAGGGGATTTTTAGTTTTACTTATTCTGGTTTTAGTTTTAGTCTATTTTCTCTGGATAGCTAAATCAGGAGGAAAAAATCAGGTAGTTGAGAAAGTTGAAACATTCAGTAAAGTGAAGGTTAAACTGACAAGAGCGAATATGACTACTCTTGAGAGAGCGATTACTTCTTTTATCGCAAGAGAAGGCAGGACTCCAAAGAATCTTAAAGAGCTTCGAGCTTTTCATGTTCTAATGGCTGGGAAGTTAGATGCTTGGGGAACTGCAATAAACTATAAGAGGCTGTCAGCTGATAATTTTCGTCTTATCTCGGCTGGGGGGGATAGAGTTTTTAACACAGAAGATGATATTGTCTTGAATTATTAACTGTTGGCTCTAATCCCTGGTTCTTCCTTTATTTTTTCCTTTACTGGCTTAGTCTTTCCATCATTTCTATTAGTTTTACTATGCCTGAGTTATGGAAAAATGGAAAAACTAATCCACAAAACTGTTGAGATGGCCACGTTCCCTTTGGTCGCCCGCAATGACATATAATCAAGTCACTTTGAGACAAAGGTTGTTGTTAGGTTTGACTCTTTTCTTATTAATTATTATTCTATTAACAGATATAAAAAAGGAACTATTCATGTTATGAAATGCCCTAAGTGTAATTTTGAAAATCCTTCAGATTCCAGTTTTTGCAACAAGTGTGGCACTCAAATTCGTCCCTCAGAAAGAATATCCGCTTCTTATACAGAAACTCTCCAAACATATAAAAAAGAATTAACTATTGGGAGCACATTTGCTGGGAGATACCAGGTCATTGAAGAACTGGGAAAAGGCGGAATGGGTAAAGTTTACAAGGTTCTCGATAAAGAGATAAAAGAAATGGTGGCTTTAAAGCTCTTAATTCCTGAAATTGCTGTTGATGAGAAGACAATTGAGCGCTTTAGAAACGAACTGAAATTTGCCCGGAAAATCATTCACAAGAATGTATGTCGGATGTATCATCTCAGTAAAGAAGAGGGAACCCATTATATCATCATGGAATATGTGCCTGGCGAAGATTTAAAAAGCTTAATTAAAAGGATAGGGCATTTACCTGTGGGGAAGGCTGTTTTTCTAGCTGAGCAGGTGTGCAAGGGACTGGCTGAGGCACATAGGCTAGGAGTTGTTCATCGGGATTTAAAGCCTCAGAACATCATGATTGATAGAGAAGGAAATGCGCACATTATGGATTTTGGGATAGCACGACTTCTTAGAGCGAAGGGAGTAACAGAAGCGGGGCTGATAATTGGGACGCCTGACTACATGTCTCCAGAACAAGTAGAAGGGGATGAGGCAGACCAGCGTTCTGATATTTATTCTATGGGAGTCATTCTTTATGAGATGGTGACTGGTAAAGTGCCTTTTGAAGGAGATACGCCTTTAAGTGTTTCTTTGAAACACAAGACAGAAATACCTGCAGACCCGAGAGAACATAATGCCCAGATTCCAGAAGATCTCAGCCGTAAAATACTTAAGTGTATGGAGAAGGAGAAAGAGAAGAGATATCAAGGAGTTGAAGAGTTCCTTTCTGAATTAATCAAGATAGAGAAAAGTATTACTACTACTGAAATGGTTTTACCAGAGAAAAAACCTGAAGCAAAAAAGGCGGTTAAAATTAGATGGAAAAATTACATTCTCTACGGTGGTGTTGTTGTCCTATTGATTTTAATTATCTTGGTTGGGATTTATTTATTTACAGGACGTCAGAAAGACATTAATTCTATTGCAGTACTTCCGCTGAAGAATCTATCAGGTGTTCCTGAGCAGGAGTACTTTGTCGACGGAATGACCGAAGCATTGATTGCCGAATTGGTCAAGATCAAGGCCTTACAGCGAGTGATTTCGCGTACGTCTGTAATGCAGTACAAAGGGGAGGTTAAATCTCTACCAGAGATTGCCAGGGAATTAAATGTGGATGTGATAGTAGAAGGCTCGGTGCTGTTAGTTGGGCAGCAGGTACGAATCACAGTACAGTTGATAGAAGCAAAAACAGATAAGCATCTATGGGCCAAGAGTTACGAGCGCGATCTAAGAGACATCCTAATGCTCCAGAGCGAGCTGGCGCGAGCCATTGCCCGAGAGATAAAGGTCATGGTAACACCAGAGGAGAAGGCACGGATGGCTATAGCTGGCCAAATTAATCCAGAGGCCTATCAGCTTTGCCTGAAAGGCCGTTTCTTCTGGAATAAAAGAACAGAAGAGGGACTGAAGAAAGCCATAGAATATTTTGATAAGGCAATTGAAAAAGATCCGACCTATGCTCTGGCTTACACTGGGATGGCTGATGCCTACAATATGCTTGGTAGCTATAATTTACTCCCTCCCCAAGAGGCTTATCAAAAAGCAAAGGAAGCAGCCCTGAAAGCCCTGGAGATAGACGAGACTCTCGCTGAGGCTTATACCTCATTGGCATGGGTGAAGTATCATTTTGACTGGGATTGGTTCGGTGCTGAAACAGACTATAATTGGGCTATTGGACTTAATGCCAGCTATGCAACGGCTCACCACTGGTATGGTGCTTTTTTAAGGGATATGGGGCGGTTCGATGAAGCTCTTGTTGAGATTGAACGAGCCCGGGAGCTTGATCCACTCTCACTTCCTATTAATACGAGTATTGGGTCACTTTTCTACTATGCACGCCAGTATGATCAAGCTATAGAACAATGTAAAAAGGCGCTCGAGATAGATTCGAACTTCCCCTGGGCATACAACATCCTTGGGGCAGCTCATCTTCAAGAATCATTATTTAAGGAAGCTATTACAGAATTTCAAAAGGCGGTAACTCTTTCAGGAGGCAGTGTGCTGTATTTAGTAGACTTGGCACTGGCCTATGGGATGGCAGGTAATAGAAATGAGACTCTGAAGATACTCGAAGGATTACATGAGCAATCAAAGCATAAATATATCTCGAATTACGGGATAGCACTGATATATACAGTACTTGAACAGAAGGATCAAGCATTCGAATTTTTAGAAAAAAGCTATAATGAGCGATCGGGTTCTTTAGTTTTAATCAAAGTGGATCCAAGATTAGACAACTTGCGCTCTGATCCGAGGTTTACTGCCTTGTTAAAGAAAATGGACTTGGAATAAGGAGTTATGAATCCTTGCTCTTAATGTTGATTAAATACTGGAGTGCAAGAGCAATTGAAGCGAGCAACAAAAGTCCTGTACCTGTGATGTAGTAGAAGAAGTTAAAGATTAATTTCCCATCAAAACAGTACCGGGCGACTAAGGCTAGAATAAAACTGACTGCAGCAGCTATTAAAGCAATGTAACTTAACGATTTCATACTTCCCTCCTTATTTGAGTTAATTTTATGTCATAATAATAAAATTCATTAGAAAATACAATAAAAGATAGAATTAAAAATTGACAATCAGAGAATAAACTGTTGAATTTTTATGCTATTTCTGGTATTTTAATTAACTGCTTATAAGTAATACAAGAGGAGGAGATTAAATTATTTGAAGAGCCATGGTGATATTGACAGTAAGTTTAGGTTTGTTATTATAGCCGCAAAGAGGGCAAAATTATTATTAACAGGAGTCAAGCCAAAGATTAAGTCTAAATCAAAAAACCCTATCCGAATAGCTCAAAATGAAGTTGCCCAGGGTCTGATTGATTATGAAATCGTACAGCCAGAAGAAGATTTTATCGGGGAAGAAATAGAGGAAAAGGTAAAAGAAGGAGAAAAGAAAGAAATAACTGAGATTAAAAATAATAGTAAGGGAAAAGCAGGGGATAAACTCAAAAAGAAAACTAAGAAAAAAGCTAAAGAAAAAAAGAAGTAGAGAATTTAATTTTTTCCTTTTTCCTTTTTGATAAGCTGAACATAATCAAGCTTTATATATTCCTTCTTTGTAAAGCCTAATGCCGTAGCAAATTTTACTATTTGGTGCCTTTCACCTTCCATTTCCATAAAGTTTCCGACAGATGTTTCATCCAAACATATTATCAAATGGCCTTTTCTCAAAACTGTTCTGTATTTTTGGTAGTTGAAAACAGGAATGAGCCCTAAGGATTTCAAAATTTTCTTCAACTGCTTTTTATTTTTTACCTCGGTTTCGTATTCTTCTCTAATTTTAAATTTTCTTGATTTTTGAGGGGCTCCTTTAAATGTCAAGAAAGTTTTTTTTCCAGTTATTCGGAGTCTTAAAGCCTGCCTCTTTTTATAAAGGGATTGGGATTGGGAAGGAAAGTCATATAAGGTATTCTCTTCGAAAGAGCGCTCTTTTTCCAATTTTGCTCCCAAGGTTAAGAGCTTTTCTTTGTATAGGTTTAAATCTTTAATCCTAATTTTTATTTCTGTCTCAACCATTTTGTTAATAATAAACGAGATAAGCGATAAATAATAGAAAATACCTGCTGCTTACTTCTTCCTGGCAAGAACAAAATCAGAGAATAATATTAATGCATCTCGATGAATAGATTGAGGCAACTGAGAGATAGTTTCCTTGGATTTCTGGGAAAATTCTCTGGCTTTTTTTTGAGTATAATCAAAAGCTCCATTTGATTTGAGAATATGGAGAATCTCTTCTTGAGATTTCGTATCTAATTCTTTTTTGTTCAATATTTCTGTGAAACGTTTTCGATTTGCTTTGTTTTCGTTTTTCAATGTATAAATTAAGGGCAGGGTGATTCGTCCTTCCTTCAGGTCTGAAAGAACTGGTTTTCCCAGTATCTTCTCTTTCCCTGTATAGTCAAGGAGATCATCTGTAATCTGAAAAGACATACCTAAATTTGTCCCATAATTTGCTAAACAATTTTCTTCCTTTTTAGAAGCTTTCCCGATGATGCCTCCAATTTGGCAAGCTGCAGAAAAAAGAGAAGCAGTCTTTTTATTGATAATATCTAAATAGTCTCTTTCAGCTATCCCTAAATTTCCGCTTAAGCTGTATTCACTCAGCTCTCCATCAATCATTCGGGTGGAAATGTCAGTAAGAATGCGGATTATTTGTCTGTATTTGCTCTTAAGTGAGAGGCTGATAGATTTTATATAGAGATAATCTCCCAAGAGTACGGTTATGTTTGGACCCCATTTGGAATGGACCGACTTTCTTCCCCTTCGTATGGCAGAGTTATCAATGATATCATCATGAATAAGGCTGGCAGTGTGAATAGTTTCGACCAGAGCTGACATGAGAATATGTTCTTTTCCTCTGTAGCCGAAAAGCTTGGAGCAGAGAATAAGAAGAGCTGGCCTTATTCTTTTTCCTGTGTTCTGAAAGAGGTAGGTACTTACCTCTGCGATGAGTTTATTGGGAGAAAGGGAAAAGGTTTTTAATTGTTGTTCAACTTTGTTCAGGTCTTCCTGAATGTTATCGTATAATATTTTTAAATCTGGTCTTTTTTCTAACTTGGAGAGAAGGTTTTTTGAAGATTGTTCTTGAGCCATTAAGATTCTTATCTTAGCATCTAATATTCTTTTTTTCAAACAAATATAGATTTAAAATTTCTGGTTGTTGTAACAGCCAATTCAGCCAAGGTGGTGTTCTTTAATACTGCCAAAACCTTAGCTGTTTCAACAACATAAGATGGTTCATTCCTTTTGTTTTTTTCTCGATAGGGAACAGGGACGAGGTAAGGCGAATCTGTTTCAACCAAAAGCTTTTCTAAGGATGTTTTTTTAGCAATTTCTCTCAGAGTTTGGGCTTTGGGGAATGTTAAAATCCCTGAAAAAGAGATAAAAAAATTGTATTCCATCATTTTTTTTGCAGTTTCCCAGTCTTCAGTAAAGCAATGAAGAATTCCTCCTTGGGTATAATGTTCCTCCTTTATCGAGTTAAATACCTCATAGCCTGTCTTTCGGCTGTGAACTATTACAGGAAGAGCTAATTCCTGGGCTAAGTTGAGCTGATAGCGGAAGACTTCTATTTGTTCTTTGGGAGGGGAGAAGTTATAGTGAAAATCGAGGCCGATTTCACCTACTGCTACAATTTTATTTGAAGAAGCAAGGTTCCTGATTTTCTGGGCGAAATCTTGATTGAAATATTTTGCCTGATGCGGATGAGTTCCAGCTGCAGCCAAAATGTTTTCATATCTTGCGGTAAGTTCAAATGTTATTTCAAGGCTTTCAGGTTTTGTTACTTCTGCTGGACAGAGGATAGTTTTTACTCCTGCCTTGAAGGCTCTTTCGACAACTTGATTCCTGTCAGGGTTAAAATCTTCCATGTCCAAGTGGGCATGAGAATCAACAAGTTCATTTTTTTCGTCAATTTTGTTTATTTCGCTCATTTAGCTTATCCAGTACAAATGAACTCGCAGTCTTTATTTAATCAATTATTTAATAGAAACGTAAAGCAGGAAAAACAAACAGGGCAAACAGAAATATGGAGAAATGGAATGACTAATCCAAAGAACCGGTGAGTCTGATTGTTACTGTTCCAACATCTTATTTTTCAGGTGGCGGATAGGCAGAGCTGAGCAGCTGAGGAGTTTTTTGAGAAATTCTGTTTGGCTGAAGTTTTCCCCTTTAAGCTTCTTATATTCCTTTTCCATTTCAAGAATTTCCTGGATGCCGACATAGGCGAAGGCAATATCTACTGGCTTCAGACAAATATTATCCCATTTCCTTTCGGCTTCAGCCTGGGTTTGAAATCCTCCTCTGATCATATAAGCAATGGCTTGTTCTTTTGTCATGCCTCCTTCATGGATGTTGAATTCGAGAAGGAAGTCAATGACTGTTCTCAGGTAGAATTTGAGCTGGTTGAGGCGAAGTCTCAAGTCGTAGTTGCCAAAACCTGATTTCATCAGCATCTCTTCAGCATATACAGGCCAGCCTTTAATCAGAGGCATACTGGGAAATATATTTCTTATAAGAGAAGGATATTTTTTTGTATAAAACAGGGGGACAAACTGTCCGGGATAGACCTCCCGCACCGTCCAGAAATAAAGAAGGAAATTATTGTATTCTTTTAAAAAAGAGTCTACTTTGTCTTTTCCCCAGTCTTCGGGAATGGCTTCTACTTGGCAGGCATAGCTGTCGGATATTTCATAAGCTCCAGGGGTAACAAGTCGAATTGAAGTTATTCCTCTGGATTCAATAGGCATGGGTTCAATATTTAAATTTTCAGCAGGGAGTTCAAGAAGCTGGTTTTCAAGAATAAAACTTTTTATTTCTTTTGCTGAAGTTTTAATCTGATTGATAAACTCATCTTTGCTAACATGTTCTCTTTCTATCTTATCAAGCACTCCTTTAATAACAGTATTTCGAACTTGATCTTCATTTAGTTGGGTTGTAAGTTGTTCGAGGTTTATATGGGGATACATAATCTTATAAAAAGGAATACCGACAAGAAACATTTCCCGCCTGATGTTGTTATAATCTGCCTTAGCCTTGGCAATGAGATCTGAGAGAAGGATGGAGTTCTTGAAAGTTAGTCTTATGAGCCGACGATGAGCCTGCTCTCCGAGGCGGAAATTTCCGGTGGACCGGGGCAGAAGTTCATTCTGGAGAAAATTTTGATAATCTTTTAAGGCAGGAATGGCTTTAGCTGCGACAGCCCCAAGCTTAGACTTAAGTCCAGGTGAAGCTTGCTGGTAGAGTTCTGGAAGCTCTGTTTTGTAGAAGTTTAAAATACCTGGAAATTGTTTGATAGCTGTTTCGGTGAAAATCTGGGGAGGAGTCTTTAAACTTTTTTTAGCCTGTTTTAAAAACTTGGGCAGTTCGTTCAGTCTGTCTATGGCATTTTTTACTCTTTTATCTAAAGGAGCAAAATCCTTGATGAGGAGGCTGCGGACACTATTAATTATAATCTCATTGTAAAAAATTGGATTGTATTCCCAGGGAATGATATTTTCATGGTAGAGCAAAGCTAAATCTATAGCATCGACAATCATTTCATGATCAATCTGATGTTCAGGGCTGAGCTTGAATTTGTCAATCTTAGCCACGACTTCCTGGTTAAATTTGTCCAAAGCTTCATGACGTTTTTCAACGTTTTTGCTGCTTAAGTTTTCCAATTTGTTATCATACTTGTGGTAGCCAGCTAAAGTTGCAGTCGTGGGATAGAATTTCCACATTTCATCAAAATAGGACTCTATTGTCTTTTCAAACTTACTGTCTTCTTGATTCTGCTGGGCAAGAAGTATTCCTGTAATCATAAAAACTAAGGTAATGATGATAAGTAAAATTAATATTTTCTTCATGACAACCTCCTTGTAAAAGGTTTTTTTTACTGATTTCTCTTTAATTTAATAATTTTATACAAACGCATTAAATGCCGTCACCTTGTCATTGCGAGCGACCAGCGGGAGCGTGGCCATCCGACGACCTTTGTTTAAATAAAATTGTCGTTGCGAGGAACATAGTGACGTGGCAATCTCACCTGTCTCTTATTCCTACGAGATTGCGCAGCCTGTTCCGAGCAAAGCGAAGGAATCTTTTTCACTCCTCGCAATGACTTTTTATTTAATGCGTTTGTATTAGCTTCCTGAGTTTTTTAGAAAAAATCCTATCATAAAATTATACTTAAAGGCAAACCTTTGTTTTTTAGTGTGCATCTCCATTTCCGTGATAACTGATTCCTATGTTGAGGATAAAGGTTTTGGGAAATAGTTGCAGCGACCATTGAAGATTTAGCCTTCGGAATTCGCTCTTCGAGGGAACCCGACGGAGTCTGGCGTCGAGTATGTCTGAGCGGAGTGAGTTACGCAGACACCGAGAAGAGGGAATGGAGAATGGCGTTAAAAATCTGAAGGGAGCTAGGCTATTTTCCAAAACATTTCTCCAATCACAGTTTTAGAGATGCATCCTTTTTTAGTTACCATCTAATAACAGCCGAGGCCCAGGTGTAACCTGAACCGAAGGCAGTCAGAACCACTAAGTCGCCTTCTTTCACTCTTCCTGATTTTACTGACTCATCCAAGGCAATGGGAATAGAAGCAGAAGTTGTATTGCCGAAGCGGTCTATGTTTCTAATAACTTTTTCCACCGGAATTTTTAAAATTTTAGCCACCATTAAGGAAATTCTGTCATTGGCCTGATGGGGAATGAGATGGTCCACATCATCGATGGTTAATGAGTTGTGTTTTAAACCAGCCCAGACAGCTTCTGGCATTTTTTCCACTGCATTTTTAAAAACATTTCGCCCTTCCATTTTAGGAAAGAATCTTTTTTCTTTAAAATATTCTGATAAAAAAGTTGGCTTGTCCTTAGAACTTGGCTTTTCCATCCATAAATCAGAGTAGAACCTTCCATCTGAGAAGAGATGGGTTGAGAGGATTCCCTTTCCATCGTTTTTTTCATTGGGTTCAAGAATAACAGCTCCACCCCCATCGCCGAAGAGAACAGCTAAGTCTCTTCCCTCATCAGAGTAATCTAAGTTGGACGATTGCACTTCTGCGCAAACAATTAAAATTTTATGGTATGTTTTGGTCTTTATGTATTGATCACCTACGGATAAAGCGTAAATAAAACCACTGCATTGATTTCTTACATCGAGAGCTGGGATGCTGTTAAGTCCCAACTTTGCCTGGACCATGACACCTATTCCAGGAAAATAATGATCAGGAGAAAGGGTAGCAGCAATGATAAAATCTATTTCTGATTTATCGATTTTAGCATCTTCAATAGCCTTTAGAGCTGCTTCATAAGCCAAATCAGAACTTCCCAATCCTGGTTCAACATAATGTCTTTCTACAATTCCTGACCTCTGGCGAATCCATTCATCTGAGGTATTAATGATTTTTTCTAAGTCAAAATTTGTGACTGTATTTGGTGGAGCGTAGTGACCTATTCCAGAGATAATAGTTTTTATACTCATTTATTTCCGCAAATTATAATAAATAATCCTTAAAAAATAAAGTATTAATTTTCGTGAATAAGCATCTTTTTTTCCAAGATATAGAAGGTATTTGGGAATGGATGATGCGACCATTAAAGATTTAGCCTTAAAATTTTGGACTTCAAGGGAAGTCCACAGAGTGGACCGGCGAGTATATTTGAACATCGGCAGATGTGAGTTACGCAGCCGCCGAGAAGGACGGAATTTTAATGGCGTTAAAAATCTTTACGGGAGCGAAAACATTCCCAAATACCTTCTCTTGACTAAAAAAGAGGAAGGGCGTAACATTCAAATGATTTAAGGACAAGAAGGAGCTTTTTTGCGGAAAATTTGGTTGATTCCAGCTTTTTGTTTTATTTTTTTCCTTTTTTCCGGAGCAGAAGAAAAGACACCTCTTATTAAAGTAGAAAGCTCTATAAAACCTGAGAGGCTTTCAAGAGCCCAGGAAGGTAAAGTTGTTTTTAAGTTTCTTATTGAAAAAGGAATTACTATAAGTTCCCAGCCTTCTTTTACTATTGAATTTAGTCCATGCGAAGCTCTTCTTTTCCCTAAAAATTTTTTTGCTGCTTCAGATTTAAATATTGAGAGTTCAGAAGAAATGGGTCATGAATACTTGAATTTAAGAGAGCCAATCGAGATACCTTTTACTGTCAACATTGATGCCAAGCGAGGTCGCCATACTCTGCAAGGAAAGATTAAATATTTCGCTTTTTCCTTGGAGGATGGCTGGTGTCTTAAAATATCCTCTAAATTTTCAGCTTCTTTTTACACTCGCCAATCTATAATAAAAAAAAGCGAGAAGCATTAAACAAGTGAGATTAAAGTTTGGAGATTTTTGTTTTGAGTTTTACAGCCAGTTGTGTTTAAGATACCATTGGATTGTTTCCCTTGTGGCTTCTTCTAAAGAATATTGAGTTTGGAAAGAAAGCTTGTTCTCAGCTTTCTGAACATCAACAACCCAGCCTCTTTGCTTCATTTCTGTAAATTTGTTTCGATTAAAGATACTCGGTTTTTTTGTTATAACACCCCCTGCTTCTGCCATTAGAGCCCAAAGATACACTATTGGAAGGGGAATTTTTATAACTTTTAGTTTCTTTCCCAATATTTTTCCTGCAGTTTTTCCCATCTCGTCCCAATAATAAGGTTTGGGATTAGCAATATTAATGATTTCTCCACTTTTTAATTCTTTATGAAGGCAAAGATAAAGAGCCCTAACGAGGTCTTTAACATAACACAAGCTTAGTTGTCTTTGAGAGGAAGAAAGCACAGGGAGGATTCCTTTTTTCATTAGAGAGAAATAGCGGAGAAAGTCTTTATCTCTTGGACCAAAAACAGCTCCTACCCTTACTATGGAAACAGAAAAATTATCTTTATACTTTAAAGATTCCTCTTCACCTTTTAATTTGCTTCTCCCGTAGGGAGTAATTGGATGTGGCCTAGTATCTTCATTGACCGCCTTGCCATCTGAGGAAGGGCCAACAGCAGCGATACTGCTGAGATAGATAATTTTGTCTGGGGAAATCTTTTGTGTAACTAAAGATTGAAAGAGACTTGCTGTTCCTTGTTGATTTACAGTATAATAATCAGCCTTATTATAGGCCCTGGTAAGGCCAGCAAGATGAAAAACATATTTAATATCTGGTGGAAGAGGAGGAATAGTAAAGAGATCTCCTTTAAGAAAATTAATATCTTTTCCCTTGAGCCATTTTAATAAATCAAGATTCCGGACAAGAGCATATATTTGAAAGTTTTTTTCCAATAAGTAATCAATGAAATGGCTTCCGACAAAACCAGTACCGCCAGTAATAAAAACTTTCACAGTAAAAATTGTAAAGAAATTGTTTGCTTCAGTCAAATTTAAACAGCTGGAGTACTGATTAAATTAAAGGCTGTGTTGAAGAGATTCTTTAAAGGATAACCTATGAAAAAAGAAAGCAAAATGAAAAAGGAGGAGAAGGTGAATTTATTTGATAAATGTTATAACTTTACCAGGGCTGACGAAGCTATGGAAATGGATATGTATCCCTATTTTACTCCTATCCAGGAAGTTAAAGGGAATAAGGTAAAAGTTGATGGTAAAGAAATGATTATGGTTGGTTCCAATAATTATTTGGGATTAATTAATCACCCTCGCGTAATGAAAGCTGCTCAGGAAGCTATAGATAGATACGGAGTGGCTACCTGCGGCTCAAGGTTTTTAAATGGAACCCTGGATATCCATGTTGAGCTGGAAAGAAGACTGGCTGAATTTATGAAAAAGGAAGCTGCCCTTGCCTTTAGCACTGGTTTTCAGACAAACCAGGGAATAATCTCAACTGTAGTGGGCAAAGGAGATGCGATTATCACTGACAGGATGATTCATGCCAGTATCATCGATGCCTGCCGCCTTTCTTTTGGCCATGTCTACAAATTCAAACATAATGATATGGCTGATTTGGAAAGAATTCTTTCTTTTTTGGACAAAGATTGTGGAAAGTTGATTATAATTGATGGAGTTTTCAGCATGGAAGGAGATTTAGCTAACTTACCGGCGATTGTGGAGTTAGCCAAGAAATATGATGTCAAGGTAATGGTGGACGATGCTCACGGGATTGGAGTCATGGGAAAGAATGGAAGAGGCACGGTTGAACATTTTGTGGTTGAGGATGATGTTGATTTAATAATGGGCACCTTCAGCAAATCTTTTGCTTCTTTAGGAGGTTTTGTGGCTGGAGAGAAGAAAGTCATCTCCTTCATCAAACATTTTGCTCGCTCCCTGATTTTCAGTGCCAGCATAACTCCTGCTTCTGTTGCTACTGCCTTAGCAACCTTGGATGTAATTGAAAAAGAGCCAGAGAGAAGAGAAAGACTTTGGGCAATTACAGAAAGAATGAAATCCGGGTTCGAAAATATGGGCTATAATACAGGAGAGACTGAAACTCCTATTATACCAGTTATTATTGGCGATGATGATGCAACTTTTATGTTGTGGAAATTTTTAAGGGAAGAAGGTATTTTTACTAATCCTGTTATTTATCCTGCAGTTCCTAAAGGGGAGTCCCTCATAAGAACAAGCTATTCTGCCACTCATACAGATGAGGAGCTTGATATTGTCCTTAAAGCCTTCGAAAAATGCGGAAAGATACTTAGCATAATTCAGTAAAACTTGAGTATAAGAAGAAGAGAATAGTAAAAAATCAAAAATTTCATCTTTATCCATTTGTAAGTATAGCTTTATGTTATACTGTAAATAAAATGCAACATTTAAGAAAAAGGAAAGTTTAATAATTAAGAAATGAGAAAGAAGAAAGGAAAATTACTCCTGACATTATTGTTTTTATGTGTTTGCTTTAGTCAGGTTAAGGGAGCTGTTTCGATTTTGCCTTTAGACCAGGTCAAAGTGGGGATGAAGGGTAAAGGAAAGACTGTTTTCAAAGAAAAAAAAATAGAAGAATTTGATGTTGAAATTTTAGGAATCCTTCGTAACTTTCAACCAAAAAAAAATTTGATTCTGGCTAAGCTTAAAGGGGAAATTTTGGATAAAGCTGGTGTTGTGAGTGGTATGAGTGGTAGTCCAGTTTATGTGGAGGGGAAGCTAATCGGGGCCATTGCTTATAGTTTTCCTTATTCCAAAGAAGCCATAGCTGGTATAACTCCTATTTCCGATATGCTTCCTATAGCAGCAGAAAAAGAAGGGCTGCCAAGATCATCTTTTTCCCGGCGAATTCCATTTAAAAAATCTTTATCTTTGGAAGAGCTTTTAGAAATAAATAAAGAAATTTTCGCTACTAAAGCTGCTTCCTTTTCTGAAGGTCAAACCCTTCTTCCTTTAAGTATTCCCCTTGTATTCAGCGGCTTTTCTTCTGGAATATTTGAGAAAGCAAAACCATTATTTGCCAAATTAGGTTTTGTTCCCATCAGGACAGGTGCTGTAAACCAGAAGCTTGAAACTCTAACTCCTCCGGACTTGACTCTCAAAGAAGGGGAACCAGTAGGCATTCAGCTTGTTGGGGGAGATTTAAACCTATCAGCAGTCGGAACAGTGACCTATGTTGATGATAAAAAAATATTAGCTTTTGGTCATCCTTTGTACAATTTGGGAAGGGTGGATTATGCTATGACCAAGGCTGAGGTGGTAGCTGTTGTCCCGAGTCTTTCTACTTCCTTCAAGATTTCGAATGCAGACATTTTAGTCGGAAAGTTTTCCCAGGACAGGGCTTCAGGAATCTTTGGTGAGATAGGGAAAATGCCTCAACTCATCCCTCTGAATATTAAGATTACAGGAGAGGGAAAAGACAAAAAAGAATTCAAGATAAAAATCGTTAACGATAAAATATTAACCGCATTATTTGTCAACCTTGCCCTTTCTGGTGTCCTTTCCAGTGAAGAAAGGACTTATGGTGACCTTTCCCTTGAACTTGAAGGTAATATTTATTTAGAAAGCGGAGAAAGTATTCGTATTGAAGACCTTTACTCAGGAAATCTTAATACATCTGTTGAGAACCTATCAGGTCTTGTAGCAGCAATAGTTCATTTCTTAACCAACAATGAATTTAAGGATTTATCTATCCACCGCATTGACCTTAACATCCGGGCCTCAGAAGAAATTAAATATTCTTACTTAGAGAGAGTTTGGCTTGACAAATATGAGGCTTCTCCAGGGGAGAGAATTAAAATAAAGATTTATTCCCGGACTTTTAGGGGAGAAAGTGTGCTTCAGGATGTACAAATTTCTATTCCCAATCTCCCTCCAGGCTCTACTTTTCATCTTTTTATTGGCGATGCTGTTTCCATGTACAATATGGAAGCGAGCCAGTATAAAAGCAAGGGTTTTTATCCCAGAAGTTTAAATCAATTGATCAGAATTCTAAACAATCTCAGGAAGAATAACCGCATTTATTTTAAGATAATCGCTGCCAAACCCGGTCTTTTTTTAAAAGGTGAAGAGATGCCTAATCTCCCCTTGACCATGAAATCCATGTTTTCTTCCCCGCGAGCTTCAGCTAATGCTCCTAAAGAACTCAATAAATCCACTCTTCGAGAGTACCAGTTACCTCTTCCTTATGTTTTCAAAGGGACAGCATTGATTCCTCTCAAAATAAGACAATAAGACAATAGGAGAAAAATTGAATGAAAAAGAAGGCGGTTTTACTTATAACAGCTATTTTCTTTTTGGCTTTAGGACTTCAGGCGGTTGTTCCCCGAAAATGGGAATTCCAGAGTAAAGATGATTTTTTGAAGGGTAAATTTGAGGGAATCTATGTCTCTTTTGATGGTATTCTTTCTCTTTCTCCTAAAGAAGAAGAAATAGAGGGGCCAGCTGAAGGTTTTTACTTGTCATTTTTTCTTACTTCAAAAGGGAAAGTCTATTTAGGTACAGGTCATGGAGGAAAAATATACAGGATAAATCCTAAAGGAAAAGCAGAACTTTATTTCCAGACCCCTGAGATGGACATCTACTGCCTTGTCCAGGATAAAAAAGGGAATCTTTATGCGGGGACATCCCCCAATGGGAAAATCTATAAAATCACAGGCAAGGGCAAAGGAGATGTTTTTTTTAACCCCAGCGAAAAATACATTTGGGATTTACTTTTTGTTGAAAAAGATGTGTTGTTAGCTGCAGTGGGAGAGAGCGGAGGTATTTATGAGATAAATAAGCAGGGAGAAGGAAAACTTATTCTTAAAGCAAAAGAGAACCATATTCTCTGCCTGAAAAGAGATGAAAAAGGAAATCTTATTGCAGGAAGTGGAGGCAATGGCCTTGTTTATCAAATTTCTCCTCAGGGAAAAACCTCAGTTCTTTATGAGTCTCCTTATGAGGAGATAAAGGACATTACCTTTGATAACAAGGGAAACATATACGCAGCAGCAGGAGGAACTGCTGTCAAGTTAGAAAAGAAAAAGACTCCATCAGTTTCTCCGGAATCAGAAACTAACATCACTATTACGGTTACTCCTTCATCTCCTGTTGTTTCAAGCAGCCCAATTTTAGCCCAGAAACAACCCAGCGCTTTGTACAAAATAAACCAAGGAGGAATGGCCAAAAGACTTTGGTCTTCCGTTGAGGAGTTGATTTACACCTTACTCTGGGACAAAGCAGAGAAAAGGCTGATTTTTGGCACCGGTCCAAAGGGGAGAATTTTCACTGTTAGCAAAGATGGAAAAACATCCCTCCTTGTTCAGAAGAATTCTGAGCAGGTTTATTATCTTCACTCCTTTGACTCAAAAATTTATGTGATCTCCAATAACCCATCCCATTTGAGCATAATTTTCCCTGAGCAGAGGTTCAACGGAGAATATCTCAGTCATGTTTTCGATACTAAAACTATTTCTTCCTGGGGAAGAATAAACTGGGAAGCTAAACTTCCTTCAGGGACTACTCTCCAGTTCCAGACGCGAACTGGAAATTCTAAAGAGCCCAGCCAGACATGGAGCAATTGGTCTCCGCCTTATCAGAAAAAAGAAGGAGAATTGATTCTCAACCCCAAAGCCCGCTATATCCAGTTTAAGGTTTTGTTCAAGAGCCAGTCAGGGAAATTGTCGCCTCATCTTAAAAAAATTTCTCTCTTTTATCTTCAGGCAAATATAACTCCTCTTATTACTAAACTGGAGATGCTTCCAGCCAATCAAGTTTTTCTCAAGCCACCTGAAAGGGAAGAGATTATTTGGGGATATGAGAGTCAGGCACGGAAATCATCAAATAAGGAGGAAACCAAGACTTATACAATAAGAAAAAAGGTTGAACGAAAGGGGTTTCAGACTGTTATCTGGGAAGCTTCAGATGAAAACAGAGACAACCTTATCTATTCACTTTTAATAAAAAAAGAAAATGAAGGCAAATGGCGAGTTTTAAAAGAAAAATGGTCAGATAATATCTTTGCCTTTGATAGCCTCTCTTTTCCTGATGGAATTTATTATATAAAGCTAATAGCATCTGACCTTCCTTCAAATCCACATGGCTTGGAGTTGCAAACCGAAAAAATAAGCCAGTCCCTGGTTATAGATAACTCTCTTCCCGTGATAAAGAATTTTCAGGCTGTTAGAGAGAAAAAAAGATTGGAAGTGACTTTTGAGGCTGAGGATTCCATGTCTTATATCGAAGAAGTCAAATATCTAATCAGGCCTGACGAGTGGCAAACTGTATTTCCTGTGGATAAAATTTGTGATTCTAAAAAAGAAAGCTTTGAAATACTGGTGAAGCTTTTACCTAATTCAGACAATCTTATTACCATAAAGGTTAAGGACAGCCATCATAATATCGGTGTCTACAGGCATACTTTTTAAATTTAGTAAAGAGTAAACAGGCAAGGAAGCATCTTTTTTTCCAGGATGTCCAAAAACTCTTTTCTATCACGGAAAAAAGATGCTTACAACAGGCTATTTACTCTTTGGCTTTATTACAAAGTTGGATGATAAGCTCTATCTAAGGATAAAGTTAGGTGATGGCCTCTATCTAAAGATAAAATTGTCATTGCGGGCATAAAGGTCACAAATTGTTGTTGATCATATTTGTATTTTTAATTAAATAAGCATCATAGAGATGAATTTTAGTGTTTTTATTGAATGTATTCAACAATGATAGTAAAAAACACTCTCTATATAACTTATTTAAGAGTAGTA
>Ga0209986_10002162_pt1 | contig 18247 bp, 21 predicted proteins | sample BlataG_FD_183168 | JGI IMG/M metagenome (GOLD analysis project Ga0209986, IMG submission 183168) | Deep subsurface microbial communities from Black Sea to uncover new lineages of life (NeLLi) - Black_00105 metaG (SPAdes) (version 2) | ecosystem: Environmental > Aquatic > Marine > Oceanic >...
TAACCTGAAGCTTTCAGAGTGACCGCGGTCATGCCTCATCCTCCGTTTCTAGGTTATGCGAGTTGGATGCCTCAGTTAGCTTCTCCGAGGCCTCTCTTGCAGCCGCCACCATCATTTCGGTGACCTCTTCTAAGAGCAGAACGTCGCCGATAGAAGCCCGCAGCGCGCCATACGAAACCGGATCAAACCTGGCTTTGATGCCCTGTGGTGATCGGGTGGCTTTTATTGGAAGTCGCCCCTCCGCGAGCGGGGAGTCGTTGTCAATGAGAAGCGTAATTATCGGGCGAGGGCTTTTGCACATTGAACTTTCTCCCCATCGATCTCTCTGGTCTCCACGGCGTATGGAGACACCACATCAGGGCGGCTGATTCCCCTAATTGTGAGTTCCTTCCGCACCATCGGGCTGACAATTAAAAGCGTTCTTTCTTCAGCTTCAGGAAGCCCCACAATCTGGACTTCGGGATCAAATCTATAGATTGGGATCGATTCGCCCGACTCTTCCAATACCATCATCCCATCCCGTACGCGCTCATTAAGGAGCCGTGTTGGCTTCGGTTCTCTGGGGACAATCAACCTGTCCCCCAAATTTACATCGTGACCTGTGAGGTTTACAAGCTTCACCTCTGACGCGTAGATTTTCCCGCTCCTTTTCATGCAAAAACCTCCTGTGTAACCAAAGCATCTGCAACATCCACTTCCTCGGAAAGGATTTCGTTTTCAGCAGCGACACTTGACACCAGTTTCCAGAGAGCCTCGACTTCATTCAAACTGTTTGTGGCCTCCTGGCGAAGTTTAGCGATGCGCTCAAGAGCTTCGCTTCCCTGGCCGGCTCGCATCAACTGCCATATCTGGTCAGCGTGGATTTCCAGCGCGGCTCTCCTTTCCAGATCCTGGAACGCCTTTTCCACTTTCTTGTTTGCGGCACGAAGCTTGCGCTTATCAGGAAAGTTTTCGCCTTTTATTTCTTCCTTGATCTGCTTCAAGTCAGACAAGGCTTGTTCGAGTGAGACATTCCCTATGGCCAAAACGGACAGGGTTTTCAGACGCTTATTCCAGGATCGCATGGTCGCAGGTGATATTTCCGCACCACTTTCTATCACCCGAAAGATCTCACATGCAACTCGCATCAGACTTGCCTGCGCTTGAACGATGATCTCCTTCGCCTGTTCGATCTCAGGATTGAGCGCATCGCGCAGTATTCGAGCACGTGTCTGCCGCTCTTGTTCAATCCGTGCAAGCTCAGCCTGCCTTAACTGACGGTCAAGATCAATCAATCTTATCTGTTCGCGCGCAGCATCGGCTTCAGCCTGAAGTCTCTCTCGCTCCGCCTCGCGAACGTCGATCAAAATTTTCTCGATCTTCTCGGGAAGTGGACTCTGAACGGGTACCAGACACATTCGAATCTTTTCCTGAATCTCCTCTTTGGAAGGAAACATCTGGTTGAAAGTGACCATGCTTCTATGCATGAAGTCTTCCCTCGATATCGTCGTCTTGCCTAACTTTTGCATGTTTTCCCAGGCAGCTGCAGACGACTCACCCCACCTCTCCCCGGATTCTGCACGGACGCTTTCGTAGTCATCGAGAAGTAAATTGTCTCGCATGCGTTCAAATTCCCGGATCAAATCATTGATGGCCTCCTCGAATTGACTTGTCGCAGCCAATGGTATCCACCATGCTTTTCGGCCACCATCCCAGAGTTGGATGGCGCCATTACGCCGACAAACTGTTTCGCTACGAGCAGCTATCGCCCGCAACGCATCCGGAATCTTCCTGTCGACAAGCCCACCCCTCAATTCTCGAAAAACCTCACTGCGGGGATCGTCCTCGGGGATGCCAGCCTGGGTCAGAAGAGTAGATGTCTCGAAAATGCGCAGCCCATGCTTACGAATGATGAACTTCGTGCCGTCCGTGCGTGAGAACAACTCCTGCGGTGGCAAAATCTGCCTGAGCAATTGGATGCGTTCCTCTTTCGGTAAAGCATCAAGCTGCTCGTAGACGCGATCAAAAACGTTCATTGCAATCTCCGTTTTGATTTATCCATAGACATAAAAATGGACCACGTCCCATCAAAGAACGTGGCCAAAGGCCATTCCAGGTTGCGAATGTAGTTACGGCTTCTTAATGACTACCTGGATATAAACACCAACATCAGTAAGCGATTCACGAAGTATGTTTGCAGCCTTCACCAATCCATAACGTTTCACCTGGTCGTTCAGGTCCTTCTCGTCGTCCTTGTACGGATAATCCCTAAGGACTCTGGCATGAGGCAGTAGTTCCTTCCAGTTCTGCACCGCCTCCCTGCCCCGTTCGTCGTTCTGGGGAAGTAGTATTATGTCAGGTATCCGTTTGAGATCCTTTACCAGATACGATGCGATGCCAGTCCCCCCGACAGCAGTACCCTGAAATCCCATCTGCAAAAGATTGACTGCGTCCGGAATACTTTCGGTGAGAATGACCGGCTTGCGCTTCGACACTCTTGCCAATCCCCAGATCGTCTTAGGAAGACCGCTTAGCGCGAAATACTTATAGGCGACCTTGGTGTTGGGATCTGAAGACCTGCCGACCATATGCCGCACTGAACCATTCCGCATGATGTCGGGGAAGATGATCCTGCGGGCAAGCAGCTCCCTTGGCTTACCATAGGTTCCTTCTATAAAAAGGCCTGCTTCTTCTGCGGCCTTCCTCAGCGCTGGCGGATATCCTGCCAGGGCTCCTACCAGTGAACCAGGAGCTGCATAGCCAAGACGAAATCTTCGCATTGCCGCCAGGTCAATCCGGCGATCGATGAGGTGCTTTCGACCCGCGGTTCCGGCCTTGCCCATCAAAGTAAGATGGTAAACCCTGGCAGCAAGCGTCAACACCTGCACGATCTCCTGGCTCAACTTCTTCGATCGACGGGGTGGCCTATACTCCACCTTGGGGATTTGATTATGTTCAAGGTGCTCCAGGACTCGTTTGAACATCTCCGGGTTCCTGTGATTGAATCCTGGGCCAAACAGCTGTAATCCCACGAAGGAAATGGCATCCCCGCCCGCGCCACATGCGTGGCAGTAAAAAACTCCCTGGCGGGGATCCACCCGCATATTGGGATTCTTCCGGTCCCTGTGAAAGGGGCAGAACACAAAGAATGGACGTTGGGTGTTTCGAGGAAGAGCAACGCCAGCCTTTTTCAGCGTCACGAGAAGATCAGGTTTTTCGTCCATACTTCCCTCTCTTGAATTCTATCATCTAAGATAGCTCGCCAAATCGTGTAAACGATCTAACACCTAAAAATCAGTGCGGAGGCCATAAAGCAACCTGAACAGGAAGGTTAGATAAAAACCTGCTGGGAGGGAGCGACCTGTTCAGTGTGAGCACCAGCCGATACTTGGCACGCGTCATTCCGACGAACGCCAGATTCTGTTCTTCTTGCAATTCCGAGCCATCCAGCGGGATGACCCCTTCCTGGAATCCGGGAATGATCACTGCGCCGTGGAGTAGAGCGCAGGCGAGGTGTCTATGGATAGACCCTTTTCCGACGCCCCCTCCCTGAACCGGGCGTGCGACTTTCACCGCACCCGGCTCGCCAGTGAGCTAATGTATCTAGCACGAGTCTTGTGCTACCCGCATAATCGGGATCCCAAGCCGTTTATGGGGTAGGTTGAAACGTCCCATTGTGGATGGACCAGTGGCAGCTTCGGCAGACCACAAGTGTCTTGCGTCTGCGAGCCGCCATGACCTCTACCCACTCCGGTTTATTCTGCCCTTTGAATTTGGTCAGATCTTTCAGAGCCCGGATGTGGTGTACTTGCACGTTTTCCGTTGAACCACAGAGTTCGCAGGTGTCAGCAAGCAACCTTTCTAAGATCTCCGTCCGTCTATTCCAAACCCTGTAAGGCGTGTCGTTCAAGACGACGATAGGTTTGCGGATGAGTGGAACGCCACCCCAGGTTGCTTTTAGTGGTTGCTTATCCTTTCTTGGAACCACTATTTGCAACACTCGGTATGTCTTACCACCCACGATCTCAGTAGAGCGTAGGCGTTTGACGACTTGCAGTGCAGATATCTGCAACTTAGCTGCAAGTGTCTTGACGAGCGATTGTTCCATCACCCATTTCGCTTTCGAGACGGTGCATATGTTATGAGCCATGAGGTAGTAGTTAGCGAACCCCCTATATTCCGCTGCGTACTGTGCCACGATAGAAAAGGCAGAGTCATCAAGCAATTCCGCTCTGTGATGTGGTTTCCCTTTTCTCATATAGCGCCGCATTTTGTCATGTATGGCGTCTCTAGGCACTCCCAGCCATACATGGCCGTAGACTGATCTGCGGTCCTTGCTGGACATGATCCGAAGATCGTATCCCAAGAAACGAGCTTTCTCTGTCATGGCGTGAGTGATCAAGGTCTTTGTTTCCGAAAGCTCTAACTTGATGGAGCCTAGGAATTCTTTCAAAAGGCGCTTGATCACTATGGCTTCCGATTTCGGTCCTGCAAAGCCCAAGATGAAGTCGTCGGCATAACGCACGTACCGCAACCGCCGAAAATTCGGGTCACGATTGTCCCGAGACGGAATGGTGTTCCTGATTTGGCGAATTATCTTAGCCTCCTCAAGATTGCCTTTCGCCTCCAGACGTTCAATGCGCCCCCTGAGCCTTGCGTACTCAGGATTTTCTCGCCTGTACTTCCCTCTTGTGTATCTTGGGATAAGCTGCTCTTCCACAAACTTATCCAGCTGATGCAGGTAAATATTGGAGAGGAGTGGACTAACGACGCCACCCTGAGGAGTGCCGCTCAAGGTAGCGCCGTATTTCCAATCTTCCAGATAACCCGCACGCAACAAGTTACGGATGAGCCTGAGGAAGCGGTTATCGTGGATGGCTTTTGCCAGTACATCCAGAAGAATCTGGTGGTCTATGTTGTCGAAGCATCCTTCTACGTCCCCCTCGATGAACCAAGCTTTTCCCTTGAAATTTACTACGATGTCCCGCAACGCTGTATGACACCCTCTCTTTGTGCGAAAGCCGTGAGAGTGGTCGCTGAATTGGGGATCGTAGTAGGCATCTAACAGCAGGTGGATCACCTCCTGAAGCAACTTATCGCTCCAGGTAGGTACACCCAGAGGGCGTAGCTTCCCGGACTTTTTGGGTATATACGCCCTACGCACCGGAGTCCATCGATAAGTCTCTCTTCGTAGTTGAGCTATGATCTTATCGATTTTTGCCAGCGACATGCCGTCTACCGTCTCATCCGTAGCGCCAGGAGTCATAGCTCCGGACTTGCTATGGATGTTCCCGTAGGCCAGGAGAAACAGATTTCTGTTGTAGAGCTGTCTATACAGACGAACAACAGGGGCTCCTTTACGCCCTCTATCTCGAAGGACATCGAGTACCGTTTCGGCTGTCTGCATTTCGCATACCTCCTCGTACCGTAATGTCCTGTTGGTGTGGGATCTTTCCTGTACTCGTGGAGTAAGTCGAACTCACAGGAGGATATCTGTCCTGAACAGCCTCGTGATCTCAACATACTCTAGCTCACCATTTTTCCCCAGTTGGCAGCAAGCGTCCCCTTGCTATGTCCATACTGGGTACTGGATTCCTTCGTCCTGCCACATGCTTACTTATTCACATGTGGTAATGACGTTGCTTATGCAACATCAAGTCCGGGTCGGCCAGCATGAGGGGTCGCTCATGCCTTATCACCCGGAGACTACTATGAATCCTCCGTCACCTTAGGTCTCTCGACCCTTAGGCGATCCCGAAGTTGCTGCAAGTAGGTCTATAGTGGAACTTAGGGCATCTTCCGTTGCTTTCGCTCATCATTCACCGATGAGATCATCCTGGACTAAGTGGTTTACGAGATCGAATGGAGTAACCCCGTATTCCAGGACACTGCTAATCGTGGTCGCAGTGCGGGGGCCGTTGCCCGTGTGCAACTCGAACTTCAGACAATAACCGTCTTGCCCATATTCCACGGCCTTGCAAAGCGATGACATACACGATTTCCGTCATCCTCCGCTTTTAACAGGCATGCTGCTTTTCCCTTCACCTTTCGGATCGAGGTAAGCCTGATGGCCGATAGGTCTGTTCACCTAGAACCTATCCCGCCTCTGGCGGGTTCCCTACTTGCGCCACATCGGCGCACCCATTCCCTGCCTTTTGACGCATGAAGTGTTGACAGCTGAACACCCTCGACTTCCCTAGGGCGCCGAACCTCTGCGTCGAGATACTCAATAAACCTGTTTAGCGAAGGAAACTCAACACTGAGCTTCAAGAGATCATTTAGCGCTATGGTTGCCTGGAAGTCGCCCTCGCTGTTAAGGTACGTCGGTATCTCGCTTAACTCAATGATTCTGGCAATCGCCTGCATCAGAGGCAAGCCCGATCTCACTACCTCTTCAAAATACTCCCTGAGATCAAGGATGCGATGGATACGGCTTATCACCTGTTTACGGAACTTGTTGGGGTGAGCAAGTGCCCCGAAGAGATGATCCCATGTGAGGTAACCATCACGGCGCAGTTCATTTCGCGTCCTCGTCCCGATTCCACACGGGGGGTAATCAATCACTGACTCCAACACAGTGTCATCCATTGGATCCAGCGCGAGCCTGAGATATCCCAAGACCGCCTGTGCCTCCTCTCGGTGAAAGAGGCTTTTCCTGCCGCCAACAATTTGAAATGGAATGTTCCTCATCCTTAAAGCCATCTGAATGGTGTTGAGCATCGAGTGAACGCGCGCCAATACGGCGATCTCTTTTGCCTCGATGCCTTGATCCAACCACTCGGCTATCTGACGTCCGACGAAATCAGCTTCCATTTCGGGATTCATAACATCGACTGCAAGGACAGGAATTCCGAGTGATTCCTTTACCGGCACCATCGTGTCCGCATCAGGACCTGCAAGCGGCGATGCTGCTCGAATGATTTCAGGAGTGCTGCGATGGTTCTCGTTCATGGTTTCGATAGTGAGATCTTCAGGGAACATCGAGCACAACTTTTCCCAACATGCACCACGAAATCCATAGATCTGTTGGGAGGGGCTTGCAAACATGACAAACTCGCAGGACCCCTTCATCAGCACCTCAAGGATGGGCCACTCGGTTACCGGGCTAAGGTCCTGTCCCTCATCAACGAACAAATGCTGCCCTTGTAGAAATACCTGGAGGTCAGGATCAGCGAGTTCCTTCCTGGCTTCATCCAGGATGCCTGTAAAGTCCATGAGGTTTTCGGCGCTCAAGATTTCGAAATATCGCTCAATGACATGTTGAACCTGAGGGTGAAGGGTTTCTAATCTTCCTCCTCGCTCACGGATCCTGGCCATATCATCCATGGCCCGCCTGGGTTCAATAAACTTGACATCCAACTCCTTGGCTGCTCGCTCCATGACAGCCATGGCTTTTTCCTCAGAAATAACCCTGGGGACGACCTCACCGCGTACCCTCCTTGCAAGCCGTATGAGCCAGTAACCCAAGCCGTGAACGGTTCGAATAGAGACCTCCCCACCCAGGCGTTCGGCGATCTCCCTTGCCGCCTCGCGAGTGAATGTTGTGGCCATGATCATGTACGGTGATACCCCCTCATCAAGCCTGTCCTGGATATCAGAAGCCAGGCGCTGAGTTTTCCCACTGCCTGGTCCGGCTGTGATTAATTTCATTGACATCTCCATTCGCTACAACAAGGGCGCAATGGCGTCGGCCAATTTTTCTTTATCACGAAATATATCGCTGACCATGACGACCTTGTCGGCAAAATCTGCCTGCCCGGGTCGACCGTTGATGACAACGGCCACAACTTTCAGCCCGGGATCTTCCCTGGCCTGATTGAGTAACTCCAGAAAATCATCTGGCGGGCTTCCAAACGCCCCATCGGTGAGACATAAAATGTCGCCTGACTTCATGGATGGATCGTCCTTGATGAGCTGAATTGCTTCTTTAAGAGGCGCGTACGGCTCTGTTCCACCTTTATATGTGTGCTCCAGGTGCTCAACGAGCTCCATCGGATCAGGAAGGTGGCCAGGATCATACACTTCGAACTGACCGACACCCGAAAATGGTATGGAGACGAACCTCCGTCGTTCCCTTCGAGCCTCAAGCATCAGCGCCAACTGAACGGCACAGGAAACTGCCCTTTTCCAGCCAGACATCGAGCCAGACTCATCTCTCAAATAAACCATAGGCCCTCGACCTGCACTTTCCTGGCCTTCGAACTGCGAATGGAGCAGATCACCATCTAAGGCGCGGCAGAGGAATTCGGTGTGCAGGAAAGACCCTTCTGGAAATGCGGTCATGGCAATGAGCTCTTGAGGGGCTAATGTTTCCAGATCCAAATCTTGGGTCTGGAAATGGGTAAATCGCTCACGGCCGCGTTTAATCTTCCTGCGCTCACGGGAAACCATCTTCTTAGCCCACCCAAGCATATCCAAAATCATCTTGATGTTTTTTGACTTGCGGAGGAAGTATGCAAACTCTTGTAAGCCTTCAAGTTGCTCACGGGAAACCCCTCCGCTCGAGCTCAAACCCCATCCGAATCCAAATTCTCCTGCCGCGTCTTGAAGGTCTGAGAGATCATTCACCGACTGGGACATGCTTTCGGCCATGGCATGTTCCATTCTGGCCTTGGACTTCTCCATTGCATCAACGGCTTGTCGAACCGAATTCCTTGCCTTTTTTTGAGCAAGTTCGTGTCGTTTCCGGAGAAGATCTATTTCACGCTCTAACTCCTCCAGGGTCGGAATATTTCCATTTATTGGCTGTCCGCTTACCCCGGCAGAAGCAGAACCCTTGACATATCCGTTGTGGTCACCCTCGCTAAAGGATTGAACGACCATTTGAAGCTGCTGGATCTGATTATGCAGATGGTTGGCTTCATTATGGTCTCGCTGAGATTCCTGCATCTTCTCTTTAACTTCAGGCGGAAGCTTTGAGATGAGTTCCACAGAAAAGTGGGCCGCTCCAAAGGCTGCGGCTACAGGGTCCATGTTTACACAGGACCGAAGCCGCTGCCACTCGGGCATATCCCCAGCCCGCTTGAAGATGCTATGAGTGACATTCATGCCTTCAGGGGGCACTTTTTTGAGAGGATTCGTCGGGGCATAGAGACCCAGCCAGGCCTCCCGAGGGATATCTTCGCCGAATTCTCGAGTCTGATCCTGAGCCATCTTGAGAACTTCCATATCTTTGAAATCAAACCACGTTGCGTGATCAACCAGTAGCACGTAGTTCCAGACAGTCTCAGGCGGGGACAGAAGATACACTTCAGCGTCAAGGTCAGTCACGTCAAATAATGGACAATCAGACATATTTATCACCTCTAGGTGCTTATTAGGATCCCACTGCCTGCTTGGATGCCTTAGACATGAGGTCTGAGGACCTGGCAATCATCGAAGCACCCGCCAAATGGAAACGTTTCAGCAGTTCATCCTTTTCCGAACGGAGATCAGGATCTGTAACTTTGGTTTCAATGATGCGCTGATGTTTCTGAAGCTTAGCCTGCCAATGAACGAGATGTTCAAGTGTCGTGTCATCGTTATCGAGATTGGCCGTGATCTGCTCGAGATCCGCTGCAGCTGCAAGCAGAATACCTCGCTCTGGGTCGCTTAGCCGACCTACTACATCACGCACGTCGGCGATCTCATCTGTATGAACCCACAAAATATGTTGGCCAACCATCAATGCCTTGGAACCAATCTCATTCTGTCCCCTCAAGAGGGCGCTTGCTGTCGCAACACGCGCCCAGGCTAAAAAACGGCGGGGAGAGACAACGATACCCTTCTTGTCGAGTTGCACTTTAATCCGCGTCATCCGCTTGGCGATCCCCAAAGGTAATTCGCCAGCCTTCAGCTCAACAAGACCCTGGACCAACATGATTTCCTCAGGATCTAATCGAGTCTTGATCGGAACTGTCCCGTGAACGCAGTAAAGCAGAGATTCCCAATCCTCGGATCGGGTCGGGTAGTTCACCTCCTTACGAATAATCAATCGATCCCAAAAAGCGTTATGGATCGTAGCATTCACGAGTTCATTACTTGCCGCTATTCCAAGCACGAGGGGGAGATGGTGAATGCGGTCAGGCTCTGCAAGCGTGTGTTCTTCAAGGGCTTCCAGGAGCATATCAAGCACGGGTCCAGAACCCTTGGTGGAGTAGATGGCCGGCGAGGTTCCCGATTTTGGGTCCTTTTCCAACCACCCCTCCCAGAACCGGACGTGCCACTTTCATGGCATCCGGCTCGCCAGTGAGACATTTGGTAGGTCAGAGAAGTCCTTGGTGGATCAGGTTGTGGCAACTATTGCATACGACAAGTGTTTTTCGTCGTCTAGCGGCCATTTTCCAAGCCACTCTGGACTTGTCCCGTCGTCCGGGTTTGTATAGGTCTTTTAGAGCACGGACATGATGTACTTCGATGCTCTCCTGTGAACCGCATACTTCACAGGTGTCAGCGAGCAATCTTTCGATCAGTTCCGTCCGTTCAGACCAGGAACGGGCAGGGATATCAGCAAGATGGGCTTTTGGATCCCTCTTGAGAGATATTCCTCCCCAGATCGCTTCCAGAGCGGGTTTCCCCTCTCTTTCCACGATGATTTGCAGAACTCTACGCGCTTGCCCTTTGACGATTTTCGTCGTCATGTACCTTCGGAGCACTTCAGCTGAGGAGATTCCTAGCTTGGCCGCTAGTGTTTTCCCCAGTGATCTGGTCATGACAAGCCGTAGCTTTGGGAATACCTGACTGCGATTATGTGCCATGGCATAGTATTCGGCTAAGCCACGATACTCTGTTTGAAAATCTGATACGATGGTAAAGGGGGCGTTCACAAGACGCTCGGCCCTGTGAAGAACCTTGCCTTTCCTGGTGTATTTTCGTATGGCCTCTGTAATCACAGATCGTGGTACTCCAAACCAGACCCCCCCATTCACCGCTCTCCGCGTGTATCCGTTCTTCAGTTTGCTGATATACTCGTTGTTGAGCATCACAGCAATCTTGTAGCCCAGAAACACAGCTTTGTCGGTGCGAGCATGAGTGATCGAGGTTTTTGTAAGGGAAAGCTCGAGACCAATTCCCTCGAGAAAGTTGGCTAGTTGCTTTTTTATCTCTCGGGCCTCGGCCTTTGGACCTGCAAAACCCAAGAGGAAGTCATCGGCATACCGAACATAGGATAGCTTCCGATAATCAGGATCAAATGGGTCAACGGAGGGAAGACCTCTGGCAACCTTGCGCCATTTGTATCCTTCTTCCGTATCACCCCGCCTGAAAGCCCGTTGGCTTCTGGCCTTGATCATGTTGTACTCTCGGTTGCTACGCCTTGCTCTTCCTCGAGAGTATGCAGGTATCAGCGTTTCTTCCACATATGTATCCAGCTCGTTCAGATAGATGTTGGACAGTAAGGGGCTCAACACGCCACCTTGTGGGGTTCCACTGAAGGTCTTGTGGTATTTCCAATCTTCCAGGTATCCTGCTCGAAGCAGCCTGGAGATTAGGTCGTTAAACCTTTGATCTTTGATACTTCTGGAAATGATTCCCAGAAGCATTTCATGATCAAGGTTATCGAAGCACCCTTTGATATCACCCTCTATGAACCAAGCTGACCCTCTGAAGGTTGTTTTTATGGCGACTAGCGCAGTATGACACCCTCTTTTGGGACGATATCCATGCGAGAGATCACTGAATTGCGGCTCATAGTAAGCATCGAGAATGATCCTGATGGCTGCCTGCAACAGTTTGTCCTTCCAGCCTGGAATGCCGAGTGGACGACTACCACCTCTCTTCTTGGGGATGTATATGCGTCTAACCGGTTTCCATACGAAGTTCCCATCACGTAACTGCTTGATGAGTCCATCGATCCGCCTTTGTGACATTCCGTCAACAGTGTCGTCAGGGTCTATACCTGGGGTGAGAGCCCCAGCTTTTCCGTAGTTGTTCCCATAAGCCCGTAGGTAGAGTTCCGGATTGTAGAGGAGTCTGTATACTCTCCGTAAGGAAAGATTACGTTTTCCCCTGTCTTGTAATACTTCAAGAACAGTGGAGAGGTCACGCATCACGCGCACCTCCTTATCACTTCGAGTATTACCTACCAAATGGCGGTGAGCCCAGGTCTCGGCTCACATTTGTCTCACCATTTTTCCCAAGATCAATTCAGGAGGTCGTCCATCACCATTGGTCAAGGTACTGGATCCCTTCATCCTGCCCGTGGTTTACTTGTTCACCGCGGGGAATACCGGAATATGCGGTTCTGGTAAGTCCAAGTCGACCAGCGCTTGACGCCTCAAGCACCTTTTCTCTTGGAGACTACTATGGATCCTCCGTCACCTTAGGCCTCGCGGCCCTTAGGCGATCCCGTAGTTACATAAGGTAAACGTACTAATGGGACTTAGGTCATCTTCCGTCGCCTTTATAGACGTCTATGTTGACATCGTGCTCTTGGACGTGTATTTCCTGATGCGGTATTCAATCACCAGTATTCCAAGACCATGCGTTTAATCGTGGTCGCTTGAGGGAGGACGTAATCCCGCTCGGCAACTCGAACTTCAGACAATAACCGTCTTGACCATATCCCACAGGCCTTGCAGAGCATGCCGATACACGATTTCTCGACATCCCCGCTTCTTACGTGCATGCTATGTTCGGCCAAACCTTTCGGAATTGACCTAAGCACGATGGCCTACAGGTGCATCACACGAACCTGTGTCACCTCTGGTGACAATTCCACCTTACGCCACAACGGCGCACAACACCTCGTCGATCGCAGTGACGGTGGCCGTGGCCAAGCCAGCGAGTTTGCGCCCCCACTCACCTTGCTTGATCTTTTCTGGATCGAGAGGGCCGAAGATATCATTGCGGCTGACATCAGCGGTAATATTCTTTCGAAAGAACTTTCCGTCAATGCCCTGAGCCACCATTCGCGCCATTGTCGTCTTGGCCGCACCTGGCAAACTCAAGAAGAACACGGTTTCGCCTGCGATCAGAGCAGTCATAACTAAGTCCACTTCCTCATCCATCGCTACCAGTTGAAACTTGATCTCCTCACCCAGACTGTTGACCTTGCTGATGAAACCTGCGACGTCTACCGTCACGGCATTGGGAGGAGCCTGATCAAACGAGGCAACTCGACCGCGTGCCAGGACACGTACAGGATCTGCGCCATTCACCGAAGCCATATCTTTCATGAGCACCAGGTATTTACTGCCTGTCTCTACAATCTTCATGATCATCTCCTGTTTTATGTTGAAGAGAAAAGAGCCTGTCTGTCTACCAGGGCTTTTGTTGCATCAAATGTTCTTACATAGCACCCCCCAACCCCAGATAGATTAATTCAGGGACAGCTTCAAGGATGCCCTGAAGCGTTTGCCGAGGCGAGAAATATCCTCCGGAGGGAGAAAACTCGCTGAAGGGGGCAATGGGGAGCTTGGGATCGGATTGATAGTCGATCGCTTCCCTGATCGTCTCATTGATGACCGCTAAGACCTTGTCAATCGAATTCGAGGATGGTACCTCGCCGGATGTCGGCAAGTTGAAATCCCCTGCCACTGAGAGCGTAGCTACACAACCATTGCCGCTTGGGAAAATGCTAACACCGATAAGTTGGTCGCCCTGGATGCTTCCCAGGATGGATATATGTATACGACTAAACATTTGAAAACCTCCTTGGAAGGGATGGAAATAAAAGTGGGCCTGAATGCAATCAGACCCACACGCCTTCAATCGTCAAACTTCTTTAGACAGAGAAGGCTATCTCGGTATTACGATGCCTTATTGCAGGCTAGGCTGGAGACCCGCAGGGGTAAACTACTACACTCTAAGTGAGGAAGCTTGGAACTGAGTCTTGCCTCAGCTCCATCCGAGAAGAAATTACTTTGGCTTCAACCAGCGCCGCGATCGACTTGTTAATGTCATTCCGCCTCGCAAGGATTGGAAAAAGCCCACAGCCAAACGCCAGGTGCGAGATTTGACCAATAGATTGGCTGTATAGCGGTTGATTGACCGGTTGAGCATGATATATGTACAGTCATCGTGGGCGACCTTGATGGAAAGCGATCGCATCACCAAAGTCTCTGGCACGGAAGACCCCGCCTTAAGGCGTGGGGAGTAGTCAGGTAACAACCAACGGTCGACAATTCAAATGTGAGTGTGGCTATGCTGGCCGCTTTGATATTGTCGGATCAAACATCATTCTGAGGTTCGAAGAGAACGGTCGGATACAGGGCGCAAGTATCCCGACAGTTGTCAAGTATCGTATACCCGCTGACCTATGTCGGGGACTTTGTAGTCTCGCGGACACCGGGCTATGCGGTCCAGGATCGCTCCTGGAAACCCACCTTCTTTAGACGTGGGAGCGTCGTTGAAAAATCAAGATTAATGCTGGTTTGTATCCCGCATCGCCACCGGCTTCACATCCACGTTCAGCGCCTGCGCAACTTCAAGGATCCGTTGGTAGTTGGCATTTTGATATCTCTCGGCTTCGTACCGCTGAATTTGCTGTTCCTTGACATTCATTCGATTAGCGAGTTCCCGCTGGGTGAGACCACGCACAATCCTCATTTTTACCAGCATCATCGGGAGTTCTTCCAACGACTTCAATGTTAGCTCCTCCGGACTTGAAACCTTCAGGGTCTCATACTCGGCAAGTTCACGCTTAAAATCGTCAGTTTGGGACTGCAGCGACTCTAAGATTGCTCGATGCATTCGAGGTGAAAGTCCATCTGGATTGGTTTTGGCTTCCCCCAGATTCTGCTCGAACTTCCGGAGCCAAGACTTAGTTATCCGATATTGGCGCTCGTTCAATATTTCGCCCACGGTTAACCTCCAACCTCAATAAGCAGAATGCCCTTTTGTTCAAGATCCCGGTTGTGCTGGAAGAATCTATAAAAGAGCTTTCCGCTTATCCCTTCGACTACGTTCGGGAAGAAATCAACGCCGTACGTTTCTTTCATCGCCGCCCGACCTCTACTGAAATCAAGCAGGACCGGATCAAGTTTGTCCTCATCGACATCTCTGGGGTCCCAGCAACCATCGACGTCATTGGGACTATTTTTCGAGGTTACGAAGCTTCCGTTAATCCAAACCCGGTGTACACCAGCTTGTTTAAGATTCTCCAATGCCCTGCGTAGGCCTTCGATCAGCTTCTTCCGGTGGCTGTTGAAACCCAGCACGGCTTCGATTTCATCGATATCTGTGACAAACACTCCCGGCGGAAGCTCTCCTGACTCATTATACGGCGGGATCATACATCGCCGCCTATATCATAACACAACATACATGTTGTGTCTACTAATTAAACCTCTGTACTCGATTTATGGGGGTTAATCGACAATTACCGCATACTTCGCCAGTCAATTGGAAGAGACTATATCCCCATGTACAGCACCTAAGACCTTTATATTTGGGTTCAGAATGACGTAACTACCATCATGGGAATCGATCGCGACAAGCTCCTCTACCCACACATAGAAGGCATTACCTTTACCGGCACCACCGGTGACGCAGAGGATTTGACGCTGTCGGCCGGCAAGAGCCCGGCGAACCTTTTTAGCGCGGATACGGAACAACTCTCCAGAGCGTGCATCCGCAAGTACACGAATGACACCCGAGCCGTCACATTGCGAAACGTTGACATATTGCCTATTTCGAAGCAATCGAAAAGCTTCTTTCTGTTCTATACCAAACATCTTGATTCCTCCTTTCATCGAAAACCGTAGAGGTCCAATCGACCTCTACTCAGATAACAGAATCGTCCTTCACGCAACCGTGGCGAATATGTTGGCCTCTGAGTTGCCTCTTGGCCGTATGCCGCTTGCGTTTGTTAGCACGGAGGCGCAGGGAAGCTTTCAACACGCGGTGATGAAGTCTCTTGGCTCCTTTAAAGGGACGAACGACACGGAACTAAACAGTTACATTCCCTTCTTGATCAAAACAGAATTAGACGTGTGCCATATGGCCCTCCTATAAAAAGCCCCTGAGAGAGTAAACCTCAAGGGGTAAATCGAAACCCGGGATTTCAGCAAGGAACAAAGCGCTGCGGGAACAACGTTAATCGATCCAAGACAGGCTATGTTCAACCCAACACAGGGCGAGATATTAAATTGTCAGCAGATGGGTAAGAGGGTTATGCAACGAACTGCAAGCCAGCCATTTCTACAAATTCACTTGAAGCGATGAGCCTCTATCACTAATGAGATGGTCGAAAGATGAAACTATTAAAATTGGTCTCCCGGCCACTTGTAATAGCCGAGCAGGTACTTCCAGCCATTCCGGATTAGATCAAACCCAAGTCTTTAAGCGTATGATTTTGATGTCCGCAACCAGACAACATGCAGCACCCCGGGGGTGGTAAAGAAGACCAATGCAAAAAGCCCCAGATCTGCCGGGAATCAATAGGCGTGCGCGTAATTCTTTGGATTGTAGAGGACGACTTAAGGATTTTGCACAGTCAATGCGAAGTATGCCTCAGAATCACCACCATATATGGAAATATGGCAGCAGGAGCATGACTGTAGTCCCGATGAACCAAAGCAGCGCAGGCATAGAATCCTCCAAAAGATTCGCTCTGATCTTTACTCCGCCGAGACAGCAAACTCGGCGGATGAGGGTGATACAAGTCATGCCAGATTCCCTTCTGATAGCTTACGGAACAGAAGATATAATCGCTCCACTTAATAAAGGGGGGCTGCAACAATAACATCCACACCTAATCTGTTGGGAGAAATCGCCCCCAGACAAATGTGCATGATATCAATGCTAGGGTTCTGCCAGGCTTCGTAGAATACAAAGAAGCTAATCTGCTTGATGAATCCTCATTGTCTTTATCATTTGTAGGAATGCCGTGAACAAGCGACCTGTCATTTACTGATTGTGATGCTTGGTTTGACATGACGGAAACCTTTCTTGATTTTAGATTTTGCCAGGACGGAGTAACTGGCTCGGGCAATGAGGGCATTGAACCCACATCCACCAGCCAATAAACCGGCGTCCAATCGATTGGAGGTACTGACCTACACGAACCCTCTAACGTTTCCTGATCTGCTTTGGAAGCCGTTCACTAAGAAGCTTCCTTGCCCCAAACCACCATCGATAAATGGCGACGATGGTAGGAGCTGCCATCGCGATGAAATAACCAAAAGTGATCACAACAAATACGATTTGGATCATCTAAGCCTCCTGGAGTTTAAATGCAAAAGGCCGGGGTTCGATAACCCCGGCTTCTTCACTTTACTAAGATGTTATTAAACAGGCGGGTCTACAACGGTGAAACTTTTGGAGGTGGATCTTTGACCAGGCTTGGGAATCGGCTGGTCAGTTCCCCTCAAGCTATACTCAGGAAAAGTCATGGATGCCGATGTCGATAGGGCGTCATTATCTGGAGAGGTAACCAGGGAGAAGAAGTCAGAAGTACGAAGTACCAAGCAACGTGCACGCGATTGGATGAAAATTTACGGGACATCCGTCTGTTGCATTTGGAACATTTCCCTTTCGGCCACCGTACAAGCCTCCCGGTAAGACCAGAAAGGCCCAAGAGCTCGCTGAGAACTCTCCAACAAGGGAAGACTAGTGGGACCTGTGGCAATTTCGATTATGTGAGAAGACAAGTAGATGATCACCCACCAGCGTTGTGGCAGGAGCTTATACGCCAGCCATGCAATGAGGACCAGACTTGACCCGATAGTGATCGACACCGGCCATATCAGGCCAAGGAAGCCTGACAGTGGCGTGATCCACCACAAATCCCCATGGCGCCGCGAGAACCAAACCTCAAAGGTCTTTGAGGTTAAAGTTAGCAGGAGCACGTAAGGCACTACGGCCGCAACCAGTGTGATTGCAATCGGAAGAAAGGCGAGAAGGCCCTCTCTGGCTTCAGGAATCATTTCTGCACCTCACGGGATATTATAGGTTGAATACCACCCTGCACCATTGATCGTGTTGTGGCATAAATTTCCTAACCTGATTTGTGTGGAGGAATCCGTTTGTCTTGAAATCTTGGAAAGGGTGAGCGTTTCAATGATCAATTGGTAATTCCGGTTAAAAGCTATACCGCTCATAAGCTTTAAAAGCATCGCTCCGCTTACGGGCGGTATTTTTAGCTATATTATTTTTTCAATCACAAAATTCGTTATTATCTTATACCAGGTGATATGTAGCTGTCAAGGTCAAGGTGTTGTTTTGTTTTCGCTAGAAGCCAAACTTACTCTCAGATAAAAGTAGGCTTTAGACACTGGTCTAATTCAAAATGTAAGCATTGGATGAATCATGCAACGAGAAATCCTCACAATTGAAACACACAACACAA
>Ga0209986_10002163_pt1 | contig 18235 bp, 27 predicted proteins | sample BlataG_FD_183168 | JGI IMG/M metagenome (GOLD analysis project Ga0209986, IMG submission 183168) | Deep subsurface microbial communities from Black Sea to uncover new lineages of life (NeLLi) - Black_00105 metaG (SPAdes) (version 2) | ecosystem: Environmental > Aquatic > Marine > Oceanic >...
ATTTGTGGATACCCTGATGAGTCTGGGAATGGGCAAAGGCCCAGCTCTAGCTTTATTACTCACCGGTCCAGGCATCAGTTTGCCTAACTGGCTAGCTATAGGAAAGGTATTCGGATTCAAGAAGGTTTTGGTTTATGTCCCAACAATCATTATTCTGGGAACCCTTGTTGGCTGGGTAGCCGGGTTTATCTTGTCTTGAGGAGGAAATAAATAAAATTTTAGGAGGTGCGTTATGAAGATCGAGATTTGTGGACCAGGCTGTGCTAAGTGTCATGCTGCTATGGAGAATGTACAAAAAGCAGTGAAGGAGATGGGATTAGAACAAGAAATAGAGGTAGCCGAAGTAAAAGACATAATGGCTATCACTACTAAAGAGGTATTCCTAACCCCCGGAGTTGTCATTGACGACGTCAAGGTCTCCGAGGGCAGAATTCCCAGCCGTGAAGAGATCAAAAAGTGGATTAGGGAGACGAAATAATACCCTAAGATTGTTTGCTAGAAGAAAGTGAGCATTAGGAAGGCTCTGAAGTAAGACAAAGCGGTTTTCTTATGGCGGAAAAGAAGAAACTCCCGGTACTTGAACGCTTCCTCACCCTCTGGATATTCCTGGCTATGGGTCTGGGCGTGGGGCTGGGTTACTTTTATCCTGAGAGCTCGAGCTTTATCTCCCGCTTTCAGGTAGGCACTACATCCATTCCCATTGCTATTGGACTCATTCTCATGATGTATCCCCCTCTGGCCAAGGTCAGGTACGAGGAGATGGGCCCGGTGTTCCGCAACTGGCGCGTGTTGGGGCTTTCGCTGGTGCAGAACTGGCTTATCGGTCCGGTGCTCATGTTCTTCTTGGCCATCCTATTTCTGCGAGCCTATCCCGATTACATGGTAGGGCTCATCATGATAGGCCTAGCTCGCTGTATCGCTATGGTCATCGTGTGGAACGAACTGGCCAAAGGGGACGCTGAGTATGCCGCTGGTCTGGTGGCATTCAATTCTATCTTCCAGATAGTCCTCTACTCAGTTTACGCCTATATCTTCATAACCGTGTTGCCAAACTTGTTTGGGCTTGAGGGGTCTGTAGTGCAGATTACCATCGGTCAGATAGCCAAGAGCGTGCTAATATACCTCGGTATACCCTTCTTCGGCGGTATGGCCACGCGATTCTCGCTTATAAGGCTAAAGGGGCGCTCTTGGTATGAAAATGCTTTCATCCCCCGTATAAGCCCCCTTACCCTGGCTGCTCTGCTCTTCACCATCGTGGTGATGTTTTCTCTCAAGGGAGAATACATTGTGAGCATTCCTCTGGACGTTCTTCGAATAGCCGTACCTCTTCTTCTCTACTTCGTTCTCATGTTCTTCATTTCTTTCTATCTGGCTAAAAGGATCGGGGCAAGCTACCCGGTTACGACCAGCATCGCCTTCACGGCAGCCAGCAACAATTTCGAGCTTGCTATAGCAGTCGCGGTGGCAGTCTTTGGCATTGGTTCGGGGGAGGCTTTCGCCACAGTGATAGGTCCGCTTATAGAGGTTCCAGTCCTCATCAGCCTGGTTAATGTGTCTCTTCGATTCCGCCGGCGCTACTTCCCCACCGAAATAGCCGCGCCCGGACTGACAAAAGGAGTGGAAAATGCTTAAAGTGAAGAAGAGAAAGGAGTTACAATGAATATAGTAATCAAGACTTTATCTCACCTCCTCCTGGTGTGCCTAGCCCTGTCTCTAATGTTAGGTTGCACATCACCTACTACACCTCCGCCTTCAGACACGTCTTTGGGCCCAGCCGACAGAGTCGATGTTGTTTACTTTCACCGCACACAGCGCTGCTATTCTTGTATCTATGCGGAGGACGGCATTCGCTATACCGTGGAAACTTACTTTGCCGATGAATTGGCTAGTGGCAAGGTGACTTTTAAGGTAATCAATGTACAGGACAAGGAAAACGCTGACATTGTTAAGAAATATGGCGCTTCCTATTTAACCCTGTTTGTTAACACTGTGCGAGGTGGCACTGACCATATCGAAGAGGTGACGGATATTTGGTTCCTCATTGGTAATGACGAGGAATTCACCGAAGTAGTAAAGAACAAGATCGAGAAAAGCCTCGAAGGGGAAGGGTGATGGACTTAGGTGGCATAATGCCCCAGCTTTCCGAGGGCGTTAATATCCCTGTGCTCTCGGCCCTGTTTCTGGGGTTGCTAACTGCCATTAGCCCGTGTCCTATGGCTACTAACATTGCTGCCATAGCGTATGTCAGCCGCAGAGTGACAGACCGCAGATACGCTGTTATGACTGGAACACTCTATACACTGGGGCGCATGATTTCCTATTCCGTCCTTGGTATCCTGATCATCGTGGCTGGCCTTGAAATCCCTGGAATCGCTTCATTTCTTCAGGATTTCGGCGAGCAAATCCTAGGGCCACTTCTGATTGTAGTAGGACTGATAATGCTAAACATCGATCGTCTCTCTTTCAGCCTGGGAGGTGGAAAGCTATCTTCAATAGGAGGAAAGGTCGCTGACCGGGGGATGATAGGTGGGTTACTGCTAGGTATACTTTTCGCTCTAGCCTTTTGCCCTTATAGCGCTGTTTTATTCTTTGGGGTATTGATACCTTTAGCTCTTAAAACTACCGGGGGTGTGACACTGCCTGCGGTGTTTGCCATTGGCACTGGACTTCCCGTTTTAGTATTTGGCATGCTTATATCCATTGGTGTGTCCAGGGTTTCCACCTGGCTCAACGCGCTTACCCGCGCTGAGAAAATAATTCGTGTGATAGTTTCCATTGTCTTTATAGGGATAGGAATATATTATGTGGTGCTGTGGATACAGACTTGAGGCTTACAAGACTACACTTCCCTCTAACCTCTTGGGCAATAAACTGGGATGCTCACCCCAAGGGGGTAAATTGAGCTATAGGAAGGCATGTAATCCATGAAACAACAGTCAAAAACCGGCTGGCAAAGAAACTTGGTAACCCTGGGGCCAATCATATTTTTGGGGCTGACTCTGCTGGCATCAGGCATTGGCAAAGCACTCATCTTTGGAGAATTGCCCGGGGAATTGGAATTTATTGATGTCCTGTTGGGACCTTTCTATACTCCCACAACCGTTTACCTTATTGTTCATTGTCTTCCCTGGGCGGAGATGGCCCTGGGTGCTCTTTTACTTCTAGGCGTGTTTCCCAGAGTTGCCGCAGCTTTATGTCTTCCGCTTACAATTGGATTCATAGCTAGTAATTCTTATGCGCTGAGCCGGGGTATAGAACAGTTTTCAACATGTGGCCATTGCTTCGGCAAGTGGGAGGAATTGCTTGGAGCGATGTCACCGCTCCAAGCTCTATGCTTTGACATTGTGCTTTTTAGCTTAGCTCTGATTATATTACTGTTTCATCCCAGTCGAGTTCTACATTCTCGCCCGTGGTTTATTAAGAACAGAAAGGAGGAGCCCAAATGAAACGAGCTTTCTTTAAGGTAAACAAATGGATAACCAGCGTAACCGTTTTAGCCGTCACTATCCTCTTCATAGGCGGCTGTGTCCCGGCCAATCAGCCTCCAGTTATTACCAGCTTGCAAGCTGGGCGACAGATGGTTCCTCCTCTAGGGAGTTGCCAGGTTGAATGTGTTGCTTCAGACCCCGAGGGTGGTGAGCTGAACTATGAGTGGCATGCTAGTGGGGGGAACATCTCGGGCGAGGGAGCCACAACCACCTGGATTGCTCCCGAAGAAGCCGGGGAATATGTTGTCTCGGTCAATGTGACTGATGAAGATGGTAATTCAGCTACACAATCGGTCACCACTGTTGTAAGAGAGAATCACCCGCCAGAAATCGTTGATTTGAGAGCCAGTGAGGAATGGGTTGTGCCTTCAGGGAATTGCACGATCAGCTGCGAAGCTTCAGACCCGGATAACGATAGCTTAAGCTATGAATGGTTAGCCAGTGGGGGCAATATCACAGGCAAAGGAGATACCGTCACCTGGGTTGCTCCTGAAGACATAGGCAATTATACCGTTACTGTGGTGGTTACAGATGAGCTCGGAGGCGAGAGCTCAGCATCATTGTCTATCAGGGTAGCGTTCAACAATCCCCCAATTATTGAGAGCTTAATTGTCACCGCTGAACATAAATACCTGAAGGAAATACCCGGGGGATACAAAATCGGGAAGAGCCAGAGTTATGAAATTGAGTGCATTGCTTTGGATCCAGATGGCGATGAGCTATTCTATGAATGGTCAACCTATGAAGAGTCAACTGGTATAACAGGTACTGTTCCTGGAGAGGGCCCTGTCGTCACGTGGACCGCACCTCCTCGAGCAGGTAAAGTTACTGTCACGGTAACGGTGTCCGATAGTAACGGCGGCGCAGCTACCGACAGTATAGCTTTCACGGTTGTGAGCTGCTCAGCATGTGAGTTTGGCTGATGGTGAATGTTACTATAAAACCACGCCAAGCATCTTCAGTCCGACACAGACCATAACAGCGATAAAGACATACATAAGCCGCTTTGCCGGCAGAGCATGTGCTACCTTCGCCCCAACTTGCGCCATGGGCACACTGGTAGCCGCTAAACATAGCCAGATGGGTAAATTCACGTATCCTATTGAATGTGAAAGAAGCTCAGGCACTCCAGGACTGTTTACTGCATATCCGATAACACCACCAAGGCTGGTAAATATTATCATCGCCATGGAGGTACCCACAGCCAGATGCATCGGAAAACCAAATGCCAGTACCAGCATGGGAACTGTTACTATCCCCCCACCGATGCCGGTTAACCCGGTTAGCATTCCTATGGGAAAACCGCAAGGGACTAGAGCCGCTAAATTCTCCTTTGGCTTCTCCTTTTCCCTGGTTAGATTCAATGCCGTGTTGAGGGCCATCCACAAAGCCACGGCAAGAACCAACGCACCAAAACCGACTTTCAGCGACTCACCAGGAAGACGAACTGCCAGCATAGCCCCGACCCAAGCCCCCGCTAAACCACACAAGCCCAGACCCAGCGCAACCTTCCACCGGACTGCCCCCCTCTTATTATGCCCTAAAGCACCACTTATCGCCGTGGGTAGAATCACCAGTAAATTTGTGCCGATGGCTATTTTTATCGCTGTATCGGGTGAAACGCCCATACCCGCAATTACCCAGTAGGTAATCGGGATAGTGATAAAAGCACCGCCAACTCCAAGCGCTCCACTAGCAAAACCAACACCTATGCCAGTGGCTAATAATATAACGATATTAATCGCTGTCAGCTTTCTTTTATCCTCAGCTTGTTTTCAAGCCAGCCGATTTTGATATCCGTCTTTTCATCTATCGTGGGAATATAAGGCTTGATATCCAGAAGAGGAGTGCCGTCTAAAGCGTCAAGATCCTTTACCTTCAGGATATTCTTCTCCCTGGCTATCAGCCTCACCACCGATAATCCCAGTGGGCAGGGCCTGTTCGGCGACCTCGTGGTGAAAAGGCCATGTGGCTTTGTATCCCAGGGAGTTGTGACCATAAGGGAATAACCTTTTGATTTGTGGAGCCAGTATATCAAGACAATATGGGAAAACCCCTCTATGTCCTTTAAGCCCTCCGCAAACTGTTCGAACACCTCTACATGACAGATTTCCTCCCGACCACACCCCTGGTATGGTGCCTGCCCAGCATGATAGGGAGAATGGATTATCCCTATAGGTTTCAATTTAAGAATATCTCGCTCTCCCATTAGGCTTTGGGAATTGTATCACCTGGGGCAATGTGTCACCAATCATATGAACGAGCACAACCCATTGACAATGCTACAACCTATGTTACACTACACGGACAAAATAGAAAGAGGAGGCAGAAAATGTTTTGTCCCAAATGTGGCACTGAAAATCCCGCAGGTGCTAAGTTCTGCTCCAAGTGTGGTGCTGAGCTTGGTGCTGCACCTGCCCCATCAGAGACATCTGAGGCTAGTACGAACCTGCAGCCTAACATAGCTGGGCTTCTTTGTTATGTCGCTCTTTGGGTAACAGGCATAGTTTTCGTGGTGATTGAGAAGAAGAGCACATTTGTCAAATTCCATGCCTGGCAATCGATTATGACCTTTGGGATATTGACTGTGGTTCAGATTGTTATATCGATCATATCGACCCTTGGTGCTATTGCACTTCCCTTCTCGTTTGGGCTATGGGGATTTGTGAACGTCGTTGGAATCCTTGTTTGGCTCTTGACTGTTGGTCTATGGATTGCCCTTATGGTTCTAGCGTATAGCGGTAAGATGTGGAAGGTGCCCTTGGTAGGCGACTGGGCTGAGAGGCAAGCCAGCAAAGTTTCTTAACGGTTTCAACGTTCGCCGGTTAATTTTCGTAAGGAAGCTGCGCGGTCGGGCAAAGATGCCCCGACTTTTTCAGGCTTGGCTGGATACATGGTCAGGCATCAATGAGCCTGCAGGATAGCTTTGAGGACTAAGTCCAAGCTTGGTGATAAAAGCAGTAATCGTTTCTACCAAGCTATCCTTATCGGTAGAGAAGAATAAGTGGCTCTTGCAGTGGCAGTCACTACACCCAAAATCAGGGATATAAGTCAATTCACCGCCCAAAGCTTGAGATAAAAGACACTCCAACCTTTTTTCAGTCTGGCAAAGGATTATTTCTCGAATTTCCGCCTCCTGGACAAGATAATCGATATGCCACCTCGGTTTTTTATTTTCAGTTAAATGCCGATTCAGCCTTGCCTTGAAGCCAGCCAAGGCTGAACCATAGTAAGCATAGAAGCCCGCAGGAAAGTAACTTCTTCCCAAGCTCCCTACGGAGATCTCCTGCCCTTTCTCGAGTTCCATAACTAACACATAGCCGCCTTTCACTACTTCACTCCAGTTAATTTATCGAGCCTTCCTAAGATAGCTTCCACCTGCGTCTGCAAGCTTTGTACTTCCTTCTCTAAAGCCTTGGGTGAGATAACCACCCTCTCAACGATAGCACCTTGATGACAGATTTTCACACATAAGCCACAATAGACGCATCTCCTCTGGTCTATCTCCGCTTTCCCCCAAAGGAATGAGATAGCATCTTTAGGACAACTCTGAGCACAAAGCCCACAACCAACACATAATTCCCGCCTTACTTTAAATAAGCGGCTTTGTTTACCTTTACTTTGCTTTTCCATTTGATATTATAGCTCTGGTCTTCTTTTCAACGTTTCTTTTATGTCAAGTGGCTTGACCTCTGGTTTCCGAGACTTGTAAACGTTTACTGCTTTAAGCCTGGCGAATTGCCCTTCAATAACTTCCATATCCTGCGGCGGCAACGGAGGCACACCACAAGGACGCAACGGAGTGTTTAGCTCAACTTCCTCCGGGGATAAGGATTCCGCTATTTTCGCTAGCTCACCAGCATAGCGCATATTGGCAGCAACGAACATTATCTGGAGCACCAGTCTTCCTCTATATTCCTGCCTGAATTTCCTGATGCCACTCACTATATCCTTTAACCTTAAGCTCGAAGCAGGTCTGTTGATTTTACGGAACAATTCCTCATTTGGAGCATCCAGCTTAGCCACCACGGTATCAGCCAAAGCTAGTTCCCCTCTCACTTGTTTATTCATCATTAATGATGAACCTGTAAGCACGGCTACTGGAAAAGGCAAAGCGGATTTGACTAACTCTATGGCTTTGCCTAAATTGCTAGCTAAGGTTGGTTCTCCCATACCGGAAAAGGTAACATAATCAATGTCTAATCCTTTTACCAACTCCAGCTCTTCAGCTAAGCGCTCGATAGAAACAAACTGCCCCCGCTCAATTAAGGGATGGGGAGTTCGCCCTAACTGGCAATAAACGCAATCAAAGGGGCAGGTTTTACCTTCAGTGCCGAGAAGATCTATCCCCAATGACCTGCCCAGCCGCCATGACGGAACCGGGCCATAGACAATAGAGGTCACTATACTTGACCTTTAGACTCTATCAATTCCACCAATACACCGTGGGTGGATTTAGGATGGACGAAGATGTATGAAACGGGACCAATAACCACAGGCTGTTCAGGAACAAGTCTCGCTCCTTTTTCCTTCAGCCTGGCTATCATTTCAGGTAAGTTAGTTACCTTGAAGGCAACATGGTTCAATCCTTCTCCCTTGTTTTTAATGAACCGCGCCACCACCCCTTCAGGACCCGTTGGCTCTATTACCTGAAATAGAGTCTCCCCTATGGTAGCAGCTTTGACATTCATATTTTCGTTAGGCATGCTCCATTCAAGGTCAAACTTCAAACCAAATAAATCGTGATACAACTCTGCTACCTGATTTGCATCCTCCGCAGCAACGACAACTTCATGGACACCCACCACTTTTGGCTCTTCGGTTTCAGCGCTCATTCCTAACCTCCTTATCTTGTTTTTAGGCTATTTAATTTTGCCTTTCTCCATCCAATTTCGGGCATTTTGGAAACGCTTCACACCCCGGATTTTGTAGTTGCCCGTCAGCCGACGGGCACAATCGCCCAATAAATTGGGCAACTACATCTTTTTCAAAATTTCTGCCTCCTTATTTTAGAGAATCCCATACTATATTGGTAAAATAGGTCACGTTCTTTGTTAATTCTCTCTTCCGAGAAGCATAATTCAAGTGGAATACACAAAAGGGACAGGCGCTGACAATGGATTCTGTTTCTGCCATATTCAACAACCTGGAGGCTATTCCTAGAGAAAGGTCTCGATAAGCAACTCTTACTCCACCCCCGGCACCACAGCAAAGAGCGTCTTCCCTACTTTCCTCCATCTCTTTTAATTCAGCACCACACCAGTTGAGAATTCTCCTCGGTTCTTCAGTTATCCCTGCCTTTCTAGCTAATGGGCAAGGATCGTGGTAGGTTAGTGTTCTTTGAACCTTCTTTAGAAGAGCAGGATTTTGTTTTAATAAATCATATATCACCTCTACTATATGCCGAATGGAAATATCAGTATTGCCAAGAACTTTGGGGTAATAATACTTAAAGCACTTCAAGCAAACGGGGCAAAGAACGACGACTGTCTTGATGCCCAATGAGTTAAATTTTTCGATATTCCTCTGGAAGAACTCTTCAGCCATGTCGATTCTTCCATTTTCATACAAAATACCTCCACAGCATCTTTCATCTTCAAGCAACATAAAATCGAAGCCTAGCTTTTTCAAAACTAAATAGGAAGAAGCGGCAGCATCTTTCAGTTGATAGGAACCAAGACAGCCAATATAAAAAAGAGTGTCAGATTGCTTTCGGGGAAATTCCTCAGGCAACCATTCTAACCTCTTTTCAGGGTCACCATTCACTCCATTACCGGCGGTTAAAATTCCCTCGATTACCTTTTTCTGCCTCTCTGGAGGACCCAACCCCCTTTTAGATAACTCATTTCTAGCCTGGAACACAATTTCAGTAAGTTCGATCTCCTCAGGACAAACATCTTCACACCGCATACAGGTGAGACAATTATTGATGCTTTCCATCATCCGCTCGCTGATTTCCTTTCCTTCAAATAAGTCAATTGCTATTTTCAGACGTTCAATTGGCGAAAATAGCGCTTCCCCAGTAACTTGATAAACAGGGCAAGCTTCGAGACAAAGTCCACACTCAGTGCAGGATTTCGCTTGCTCAAGAAAGTTCACTGACTGTTTTTACCCGACTTTGCTTTTAATGACAGCGCCTGAAGAAAATTATCAACAAGAGTCTTCAGAATATCTGAACTATAACTCTCGATATTGCCTTCATCGCAGAGCTGAGCCAACCGGGGGTCAATTGGAATTTGGGCCAGAAGAGGTCTTCCCGACGCCTTCGCCATTTCTTGCCCCTTACTCTTACCAAAAATTTCCAGCTTCTTGCCAGTATCGGGTAAAATCAAGTAGCTCATGTTCTCCACCACACCCAAAATAGGGACATCCATTTTTTGGGTCATCTTAATCGCTTTTCTTACCACCATTGCTGCTAATTCCTGTGGGCTGAATACCATGACCACACCAGACACCGGCAAGGTCTGCATTACCGTCAACGGAGCATCGGCAGTGCCCGGAGGCAAGTCAACGACAAGACAATCAAGCTTACCCCACAATACCTCCTCCCAGAATTGCGTAATAGCTCTGGATATCAATGGACCCCGCCAGATAACAGCATCATCTTCTTGAGGTAGCATGAAATTGATAGACATAACCTCAATCCCCGAGCGAGACAAAACGGGCAAGATTCCAGTTTCACTGCCAGAGGGACGAACACCACCCAAACCAAACATTCTGGGAACGCTGGGACCGGTGATATCAGCATCAAGTATGCCCACTTCATTCCCCTGACGGGCAAGTTCAACACCGAGAAGCGCTGCCACCAACGATTTGCCCACCCCACCCTTGCCACTCATCACAGCGACCACGTAATGAATATCATTGACCTCCTTAGGCTTAGCTTCTACAAAGTCAACAGATACCTCGCTCACCGCGGGAAGCTTCTTAATAACTTCGATGACCTTTTCCCTGACAAACTGCTGAGCATCAGAACCTAAAGCTGTTGAAGCCAGGGTGATCTTTGCTTTACCATCCTTAACTTCAATACCTCGAACTAAGTTCACCTGCACCAAGCTACGCATTACCCCGGGAACTAGTACCGACTCCAGCGCGAATTGAACTTTCTCCTCTATACTCATAGATAACTCCTTTATCTTTAGTGGTCACATATATTATCACCTGTTGCCAATGTGCCCCTTATATAATCCAAAATGGCCTTCTCCGGATCGTCGTTGAGCGTACCAATAATGACTTCAATGCGATTCTCCCTAAAAAGAGCCTGCGCCCTGGAACCCATACCACCAGCTATAACGACAGAAACCCCTTGCTCTGCCAACCATATTGGTAGAAGTCCAGGTTCGTGTCCTGGCGAAGGCATGCTCTCCTTGTTCAAGATAACCCCTTTCGCCTCATCAACATCAAACAAGGCAAAATGCTGACAATGACCAAAATGGACCGCTACCTTGCCATTTGAAACAGGTACCGCATATCTCATTCACAACCTCCTAACATTGCTATCTTACTATTAGCTCGTATTTCGACTGAACCTTGTCAGGGTTGAATACCAAGGTTTAAGCTCGCTTGGGTCCAACGTGTTTAACTCTTTCTGCAGGTGCCATCTATGGAACACGGTGGTGTCTCACAGCGCTCTGTTCTGCCACAGCACGTCCTGCCTAGTGCTCTAGTCTCGGTTTGCAGCAAATAAGAAGCAGAGATGAGTCTCTCCATCTTCTCACTGCCACAAATAGGACAGATGATGGCTTTATTGTCCGCCTGGTTTACAAATATCTCCGATACCTCACCGCATTCCTGGCATTTATAATCAAAAATCGGCATGGCTTCTCCTTTATCTATAATTCCGCTCTCCGAAGAGTTTAGTCCCTATCCTCACTATATTAGCACCCTCCTCTAGGGCAATTTTATAGGAATTCGTCATCCCCATAGAAAGATATTTCATCTCCACATTGGGCAAGCAAAGCCTTTTAACTTTATCAAAGATCTCCCTCGTTTTGATGAAGTAGGGTCTTGAATCCTCAGGATTGCCAAAACGAGGCCCCATAGTCATCAACCCCACCACCTTTATATTCTTGAAGCCTGAAACCTCCCTGATTAGCTGTTCGGCATCTCTGGGAGATACACCCGACTTTTGCTTCTCTTGGCCACTATTGACCTCAACTAACACAGACATTACCTTACCAATTTGCTCACAGCGCTTATCTATCTCCTTTGCTATTTCAACGGAATCAACGGTTTCTATCATGTCAAATATGTTAACTGCCTTTTTCACCTTATTTTTCTGGAGATGTCCGATAAAATGCCATTTTACCTCCCCACCTACCATTTCATAAGCCTTCTCTGCCTCCCGGACATAATTCTGCCCGATGATTTTTACTCCTGATTGAACCGCCTCAAGCACCTCCTCAGGAGTCCTCGCTTTAGCTGCAGCTACTACCTCCACCCCCTCAGGTAAGTCACTTAATACCTCACTTATATTTCCTCTGATGCTCATGTCGTTAGCCTCTCAGATACCTTCCGCCATAGATTATATATCTCCTGCTTGACCCTCCCATCGGAGAACTCCACCACAGGCAACCCATTAACCAGAGCCTCAGTAACCACATTATCGAACGGTATAAGGGATACAACTTCTACTTTCTGGTTAGCACAATAGCTCTCAATCTGGCGTGAATTTTCCTCATTTATATCATATTTGTTTATGCATGCCAGGGCAGGAATACCAAAATGACGACAAAGTTCAAGGACGCGGCCTAAATCATGCATTCCCGATAACGTCGGTTCAGTTATCAACAAGGCTAAATTCGCCCCGGATAGTGACGAAATAACAGCACAGCCAATACCTGGAGGACCATCAACAATTATGTAACTCAAATTCTCTTTTTCAGCGATATGTTTGGCATTCTGTCTTACCAATGCCACTAGCCTACCGGAATTTTCCTGAGCAATGCCTAGTCTGGCATGAACCAGAGGACCATAACGCGTTTCTGAGACGAACCAATGTCCTGACATGTTTTCGTGCATAGTAATGGCATCAACAGGGCAAATCTGTGAGCAAAAACCGCAACCTTCACAGGAGATTGGGTCTACAGCATAATTCTGTATGGCTCCAAAACGGCATACCTCCTGACAAAGCCCACATTCATTGCATTTTTCATTATCAATATATGCAGTTTGTCCACTCCAAAACTCGTGCTCCTGTTTAGTCTGCGGTTGGAGAAGAAGGTAAAGGTCAGCAGCGTCGACATCGCAGTCAGCCAGTACCTTACTCTGAGCTAAAGCAGCAAAGGAAGCCACTATGCTTGTCTTCCCCGTTCCACCTTTACCACTTAATACCACAACCTCTTTCATCCAAAGTCCCTTTTATTTAGATTGTTTCGCCGAGTTCCCTCGCTTTGCTCGGGACAAGCCTCGCACTGACAAAGGAGAGCCGGGCAATGTTGCTTTTTGTTTAATCTCCTCGAAAAGCTTAACGAAACGCCCACGCCATTCTGGAATGCCATTTACTAAAGGCACACCTCTCGAATAGAAACTGGCAATCCTGGTATCGAGGGGAATGGTAAGTAAGACAGGAATATTTTGTGTACCACAGTATTCCTCCACCTTCCCATCACCTATTCCAGCGCGGTTTATCAGTACACCACAGGGAATACCCAATTCTCTGACCACCTCCACTGCTAAAGAAAGGTCGTTCAGGCCAAAAGGCGTCGGCTCCGTTACCAGAAGGCAAAAATCGCTACCCTTGACTGCTTCCACCACAGGACAAGAAGTCCCCGGAGAAACATCTATTATGACCTCTGTTTTGAAACTAACATGCTTTTTCACCTCCCTGATTATCGGCGGAGCCATTGGCTGACCAATGGTAAGCCTTCCTTGAATTAGCTCTATATTCCCTGAATTACCCTTCTCTACTATACCTATTTCTTGCCCTTCTTCGGTGATAGCAGATTCAGGACATAAATAAGAGCATGCTCCACAGCCATGACAAAGGTCAGGGAAAATGAGCACTTTCTTATTGACTACGGCAATGGCATTATAGGCACAAACTTCAGCGCATTTGCCGCAATAGGTGCACTTCGCTTCGTCCACTTTAGGGATAGGGATAAATACAGGATAGCTTTGGGTAACGCTGGAACGGATAAAAATATCGGCGTTTGGCTCCTCTACATCACAATCCAACAATTGTACTTTGTCTTTTTCGCTCAAGGTGAGAGCCAAACTGGTGGCTATCAGCGTCTTCCCTGTACCACCCTTGCCACTGGCAACAGAGATTATCATTCCCGGGCCATCTTAGCACCGCATTTCGGGCAACTTAGATTATAGCAAGGAGCGCCAACCTGATGAGAAACCTTTGTTCCACAACTGGGACAAACGCAATTGCCACTTGGGCCTGCTCCAGGCTTATTTCCACCCATCCTTCCTCTACCAGCGCCACGCCCCATTCCCATTCCTCTGCCTGTTCCCGGCCCCTGACCAGAAGGTCCTGTGCCATCTCCTCTAGGCATAAATACCTCCTTGACAGATTTATTCCATTGGCGGTAGTCCACAGACTCCAGAGCTACAGGTAGGATAACTTGATTCTGAGAGTTCACCTGTGCTAGAGCCAGGGCTAAAGAATGAGGAAAACAGCCTTTTGGGATTTGGGGCATGACACTTAGGACAATTTAGTTTAGTCCCATCCTCACCAAAGGACTGGCGAACTTCAAATTTTTTCTCGCATTGAGTGCACTGATATTCATAGATAGGCATAATTCACCTCCTATTTTCCTTCCTCTAACTCCTTAATACGCTGCTGGGTTTCCCTTAGCTGCTGCAACAGCATCTCTACTTGATTCTTGAGCACCTCTATTTCTTGCTCTCGGCTCGTAGTTTGGGGAGCTGGTCCTGCCACGGGCGGCATTCCTGAAGTCATCCCCATTCCCATTCCTCTACCCATGCCCATGCCTCTACCCATACCACGTCCCATTCCCATGCCTCCGCCCATACCAAAGTGAGCATCCACGCTGGGTTCAGCACTGGCTTGAAGCTTACCCGCCTTGTAGGCTTCCGCAGCATCTCTTATTCTGCCAACGACACCGCTGATCACTTGAACGCCTGCAGCGGATAAAGTCTGGTAAGCATTGGGGCCACAGTTGCCGGTAAGCACCACTTGCACACCCTTGCCGGCAATCATTTGGGCAGTAGAAATTCCTGCTCCACCAGCAGCCATCATGCTGGAATTCTCCACAGCTTCAAACTCCATCGTTTCAGGGTCAATAATGATGAAGTACTGGCACCGCCCAAATCGAGGGTCAACGTCGGCATCCAGGCTGGGAGCTGTCGCTGATATCGCAACCTTCATAGTTTGCCTCCTTTTTACTCTTCTTTCTCTAGCTCCCTTATTCTAGCATCAATTTGCTCCAACTGTCCTCTTATCGCCTCCGCCTGGCTTCTCAAAAAATCAAGTTCTTGTTCTCGTGTCATCTGTGGAGCATAAGGGTCTGCTCCCGGATAGGGTGCGCCACTATAGCCACCGTATGGCATGCCGCTAGCATAAGGATCTGCCCCCACAGGCGCTCCGCCATATGGCATACCCCCAGTATAAGGGCTGCCTCCATAAGGCACTGCTCCGGGGGAAGGATAACCCGGCGACATAGGCATTCCTGCAGCTCCGCTGAAGAAATACCCACATCGGGGCAGTCCCCCTCTACCTAACCCTACAAAGGGCCAGGGTGGCGAACTTCCTCTGAAGCCGAATCCCCCACCACCTCTTCCAAATCCGCCTCTTCCAAAGCCATTAGGCATTTTCCACCTCCTTAACAAAGTTGTAAATTTACCACCCAGGGTAACCATAATAGCCACCCCATCGCGACCAGCCGCGTCCACGACCAAAACCACGACCACGACCGAAGCCTCTTCCGCAGCCCAAGCCAAACCCGGCCGCCATTGGTGCTCCATAGCCCAAGCCGAACCCGGCCGCCATTGGTGCTCCATAGCCCCCACCAAACGCCCTTCCAGGTATGGGATTGGCAAAACCTGGTCTGCCAGAACCGGCACAAAAGCCAGCCGCTCTACCAGTCATCGGTCCCAACCCCCTAGGTCCAGTTCCATCTCCAAATGGCATCTTCTCTCACCTCCTTTCTATTTATTTTTTGCTACCATTGCCTTCCACCGCGAAATCCCTTGCCACATCCCCTTCCCCTGCCACGTCCCCTTCCCCAGCCAAATGGTGGAAGAGGCGTAGGTTGAATATTCACGCTGGAACATGCCGGACAGGATAAAGGCAACCTGCCCGCCAGAATCTCAAAAGGCACATTCCATTCATGCCCATCGTTAGTGCATCTGAAACGCTGCTGAGGTAACCCGAAGTTTCCCCCCTCAACTTGAATAGCCTTTCCATTGACCAGAGCATCAGCTAGTTTCTTACGTCCCGATCCCAGAACCCGATGAAATGTCGGTCTGGAAATATGCATTCTCTCAGCACATTTTTCCTGCTCCAACCCTTCCAAATCCTTGAGACGAATTGCCTCAATTTCCTCAAGCGAAAGGCGCACCGTCTGTAATAAATTTGCAGGAATTCCCGTTGGCTTAAAAAAATCAGCGGTCGGCAGCCCAGCAACATAGCGCAACTTAACCGGTCTAGCCATCAAAAATTACCACCTTTTCGCTAGGAATTATGGACATATGTCAATAATAACAGACAAATTATTTAGTGTCAACTCGCTTTGCATAAGTGAAGATGTTAAAATGACCAACGTGGAAATCAGGTGGCTAGGGCATTCTTGCTTTCTTCTTAAAGGAAAGGAAAAGACCGTTCTCACTGACCCGTATTGCCCTGAATTAGGCTATTCATTGGGCCAACGTGAAGCAGATATAGTAACGGTGAGCCATTTTCATCCCGGTCACAGCTATATTGAAGGCATCGCCAACAGCCCTAAACAGATTAAGAGTCCCGGGGAGTATGAAATAGGAAATATATTTATCACCGGGCTTGCCAGCTACCACGATAAAGAAAAGGGCGAGACCAGAGGTAAAAATACCATCTACCTCATAGAGATGGAAGGTTTAAGTTTATGTCACCTTGGAGACCTGGGGCATGCATTAACATCATCCTTAGCAGGAGAATTAGGAAACTGCGACATCCTGTTTTTGCCTGTTGGCGAGGTATCCACGATATCGGTAGACGAAGCTGCCGAGATAGTAAAACAATTGACTCCCCACATTGTTATCCCCATGCACTACAAGACAGATGTGTTAACTAGAAATCTGGAGCCAGTAGACAAGTTCCTGAGCAAGACGGGCATTCACGAGATAGAGCCCAAAGCAAAACTTTCCGTCACAAAGGCTTCCCTACCCAGTGAGCTGCAAACTGTGGTTTTCGAGCCGCAGCAAGCCGCATGATGCTAAATCTTGACCTTCTTATACCCAGCCTCTTACCTTCATAGCCTCAACAACGCGAGCTACAGCAACAAGATAGGCAGCTATCCTCATACTGACCTTACGCTCTAAAGATTCAGATAAAACATCCTGAAAGGCTTTAGCCATCTTTTTGTTAAGCCTTTGGTGAACCTCTTCCTCCTCCCAGTAGTAGTTATGTATATTCTGAACCCACTCAAAATAGGAACAGGTGACTCCCCCAGCGTTACATAAGAAATCAGGTATTACGAAAACACCATTATCGTATAATACTTCATCCGCTTCTGGAGTAGTTGGGCCATTAGCTAATTCGGCTATCATCTTGGCCCTGATTTTCGAAGCATTTGCCTGGGTGATAGTATTCTCTAATGCCGCAGGGCATAATATATCAATCGCCGATTCCAGCAACTCTTCATTACTAAGATTTTCTGCTTCCGAATAGTTTATGACTGACCCTGTCTCCATTTTATGTCGCAGAACCTTATCTGGGTCCAAGCCATGCACATTGTGAACCCCACCCTTGGAATCACTAACTGCGACGATTTTAGAGCCCAGGATACTATTCATCAGAATAGCTATATTTGAGCCAGCGTTACCATAGCCTTCAACAGCCACTGTTGCTGCGGACAAATCAATATTCAAATGTTTGGCTGCCTCTACGATGGTATATAAACCACCGCGAGCGGTGGCATCACCACGACCTGCAGAACCGCCCAAGCATAGGGGCTTTCCCGTGATCACTGCCAGGCTACTACAACCCTTCAATTTGGAGTACTCGTCCATCATCCATGCCATTACCTGAGGATTGGTATATACATCAGGCGCCGGTATATCTCTGTCAGGGCCAATAAATTCCCATATTGCATCTATATAGCCACGGCTTAACCTTTCCACTTCACAGTTTGACATCTCCTTAGGATTGCAAATAACGCCTCCCTTACCCCCTCCAAAGGGAATATCTACAACAGCGCATTTCCATGTCATCCAGGCAGCTAGTGCTCTAACAGTATCAATTGTTTCTTCAGGGTGAAATCGGATGCCCCCTTTAAATGGGCCGCGTGCGTTATTGTACTGGACCCTAAACCCTTCAAAAACCTTGACCTCTCCATTATCCATGCTTACCGGGATAGATACGTGTAACTCCCTCATGGGTACCCTGAGAATGGCATGAATGCCTGGCTCTAGGTGTAGCATTTCGGCTGCTCTATCTAGCTGGGCTTGCGTGATCTCAAACGAACTTAATACTTTATTATCCATGGTCCATTTCCACTCTATTTAACATTATATCCTAACAGGTATTCCTCTTTCTCTAAAATACTTCTTTGCTTGGGGAATAGATATTTCCCCGAAATGGA
>Ga0209986_10002164_pt1 | contig 18234 bp, 23 predicted proteins | sample BlataG_FD_183168 | JGI IMG/M metagenome (GOLD analysis project Ga0209986, IMG submission 183168) | Deep subsurface microbial communities from Black Sea to uncover new lineages of life (NeLLi) - Black_00105 metaG (SPAdes) (version 2) | ecosystem: Environmental > Aquatic > Marine > Oceanic >...
AACATGCAACTTCGCCCCCGGCCCCGTCGTCCCGATGCCGACGCGACTATTAGCCCCGTCAATAACAAGCACATCAGTGCCAGAGGTGTCAAAAGAAATTAAGTCATCAGATATTTCGTGGAGAATACTATCTGCATCAGCGTCAATTATTAGATCGTTGCCATTTAAATCTATGCCCCCAGTTCCAACTACGCCACCCAAAGTAAAAGTTCCAGAAGCATCTAAGTCCTTAGTCCACACCTTTAAAAGGCGCAAAGTAGAAGAACCAATGCTTCTAACTTCAGTAGTCCTGGGAACAAGGTCATCAGTAGTTATCCAATAGCGGGATATGGCAGCAGTTGCCGCTCCAGCCGTGAATAACAAAATTCCCGCTATTAAAAGTCCTCTTTTTAATTTATTCATGTTAATACAACCGCTTCCAACGACTCCCCAGAGGTTGGAGCGTAAGTTAATGTTATTTGACTTTTATTGGCGTTTAGCGTATAGTCGCTTTTAACTAAAATAGCCCCGCCATTGTTAATAAATAAAACCCCCTTTACCGCTTTACCTAAATCAAATACTAAATTTGAACCATCGCACTGGCTATCTAAATCAATTACTTCTGGGTTTGCTATAGAATCTATTTGCCCCTGCAACCCCATTGCCAGCCGCCTCCAGTCCTCTAATGTAAGAACCTTGGTGGTTTCTTCCAAGTTTTTTAACGGCTTATCGCTTAATTGTGTAAGCTTTTCGATTTTTTGTTTTAATTTACTCATATTGTTCTTCTGGAAATAGTTTTAAAGTAGCATCGACTACTGCCTCTAATGAATTATTAAATTCTTGCTCCCTTTGCTTATTTTCCCTTTCCAATCTCTGGATTTCACTTACTAATTCCTTTTCTCTTTTTTGGGCTTCAGCTAGCCCCCGTTCAAAATCATTTAAATCTCTTATAAGTTCTGTGTGGTCTGTCCAGTCGTGGGCAGTCATAATCTCTTCTTTTGTTGGTTGCTGCCTAAAGTCAGAAAACTCTTTCTTTACTTTTTTAATTGCATTTTGCAATATAGCAAGCTGTTCGTTTCTGGCATTGTTAATTCCTTGTTCCGATTTATAACCTACATCTTGAACAACATCTGGAAGGTTTTTAACACTTTCAGCAATGCCCTGAACTTGCTTCATTTTTGCCATTAAATCAAGAGCTATATCCATATCAATACTTTCCAGCCCGCCCCTCTCTTCAATCTGTTTTTCAAGCTCTTCAAATTCTTGCAGGGTTGTTCCCCGCCCTTGCAAAATCTTCTTTTTTAATTTCAAAAGAAGGCCTTGAAAATCAGGCGAAGCAATATTTACCCCTTTCTCCATTGCTTCCTGTTCAGCTTTTTCAAGTAATTTGCCTAAAGCATTCTTTAGTTTATTATATTCCTTTAGTGTCATTGATATTGGCGCCAACGCCTTTTGCCGTATGGCCTAACTTGAGTTCTACTTTCTGCCTGCCTTGAACTATAAAACTGCTTTATAGCTTTTTCTATTCCATCCTTCATTTGAGCTAACAATCTTACCTGGGACTGGTCAACAACGCCAAGATAGTCCATTGACGCGCTTATTGATAATATTCTATGAAACTGTTTAGCAAAGCCAGGAGAAGTAGTAGTTGCTGTAGTTGGAAATTCTGTCACATCTCTTGAAACTCTTAATGTTAAGCCGCTAGACAAAGTAGCGTAAGCAGAAGACGGAGCTGGATAAAGTGTTAAATAATTGCCGACCAGGTCATAATAAATTGGCATGCCAGCTGTTTCGTGATACTCGTCAAGCGAAACAGTAATATCCCTATAATCTATTGGAATAAGTTTTCTCCAGTTGCCATCACTACTTTTTACTTCAACCCTTTCTATTCTTTGCGAAGTGGACGGTACCTGATAGCTGGCAGAAGCATGTCCCATAGTTCTTAATACTTTTGGCAAATCTGTTGCATTGCTGTCGTCATACTGCCAATCGTCAGCAGCATCCCAAATAAGCCTGCTAACACTGTTATAGGCAACATTTATATTTCTTGTTTTGTCGGCAACCGCATAACTTGCGCTGGTTGAACCGCACAAAAAATCTACATCTTGAATTAGTCCTTGCTTGCTCGTTGTATCAGAAAACATCATATATCTTTTGTTTAATTTGTTTTGTTGAAAATAGTTTTTGACCTTTTTGTTCGCCGTTTAATTGAATATTTATTGGCTTACAGTTAGCTCTTTTAATTGCATCTAATTCTTCTGGCTCAAACCCATCCCCAGAAGCTACTAAATGTATTTTGTATTTAATTAGATTATCATAGCAGTTTAAACTATTTTGCGGAACAACTTTAACTTTCACTGCTTCAATAATCTCCTTTCTTTGTTCAAACGGAATAATCGCCTCCTTATAACCGGCTAACGCTTTATCTGTTAATAGCCCGACTATTACTTTTCCATATTCCTGACACTTTCTAATAGTTCTTAAATGCCCTACGTGAAAAAGGTCTCCTGTCATTGGGAGATAAACTCTTATAAATTTCTTTTTCAGTAATTTTTTTAGGAACATTTTTACTTCTTAAAGATTCTAACGCCTGCCTTGCTATTAACCTCTTGTTAATTTGCGTTCTAAGCCCCAAATTTAGCGTTCTAATCAACGATAACACTTCCCAAGCCCTAACATACCTGACGCCAAAGTAATCTATAAAATAGGGGAGGGAAACAGCGCAAGCAATGCCGTGCGGAATACCATAAATACTTGTTAGCGGATAAGAAATAGCGTGGCAAATAGAAGTTCTGGTTATATTAATAGCTCTCCCAGAGTAATTAGCAGCTTCCAGCATTATTTTCCTGAATAATTCATTTTTAGGGTTTTCGCATGAGGCAATTAGCGTGCTCATAACTCTTTTAATAGCTTCTTCTGAAAACTTTTTGCTCTTTTCGGTAGCATCTGGCGACCAAAGCGATTCAACTGCTTGAGACAGAGCGTCTAATCCTGTAGAAGCTGTTTGTAGGCGAGGCAAGGTCGTCACCAGCGTTGGATTTAACACATACTCTTCCGGTATTAACCTTTCATCTTCCATTGAAAACTTTCTACCATCCTTTGTAAATACGGCAAACTTAGTCACCTCGCTCCCTGTGCCAGCAGTAGTTGGAACAGCTCTGTGTGGAATACTTAAATGAAACGATACATACTTTCCAACATCAATCGTAGAGCCACCACCAATAGATACTATTTTTGAATAGCCCCTTGCTTCTTCAAGTATCTTTTCTGCAAATTCAATAGGCGGATTACTGGGTATTTTTCTTTTTCTTCTGTCCAGTGTAAAAGTTTTCACGAAAGTTTTGAGTTATTTGCTCACAAGATATATTTGGACGACTTAAATCCTTTTTCGCTCCAGGCCCTATATCTATTACCTTAACACATTTTGGTAAATGTTTTCTGATATACTTGAAGTTGGTTAGTTGTCCGCCAGTACTATCGTGGCAATTATTGTTAAGAACTATAATCTCTAAATTCTTAAGTTTAGCGCCTAAAACGGTTGCTAATGAACCTAATTTCATTAACAAAGCTCCGTCGCCAGATAAAACATGCACCATTTTATCTGTATTAAGCGCCAAGCCCAAGCCAATAGAGATAGCGCAACCCATACTCCCCTGCATATAAAAGTGCTTTCCGCCATTACTAATTTCAAATAGTTCTCTGGACATCTTTCCAGTACTGGAAACTATTAGTCCGTTGCCAATTCTATCTAATAAGTTTGATATTGATTGTCTTCTGGTCATTAAACAAATCATCAATTATGTTATAAATCTCAACTCCCATTACCTCATGATGTTCTACATCATCCCTTACGCCTATTACTAAATTAATAGGAATCTTATACGGCATTATTAAAGAAGTTAAAGCATCTAAGGCATTACAGAATCCGTTAGAATCCATAAAAGCAGTTCCCGGCTTTCCTGTTGCTAAATAATATCCGGCGCAGATTCCAATTGCTTCACCTTCATCAGTTGCTATCATAAGTTTTTTGTCTTTCATCAAGTGCTTAAGCTTTGATGTTGGAACTCCCACCACCATATCTTTCTTTGCCAGTTCCAACTAAGTCAAATATCTCCTTAACAGAAGATATTTTGTCTTCATCTTGCGTATCAAGAAATTCTTGCATAGCTTTTAACGAAGCCCTTAGCAGGTGATTGGCATAAATTACAATATTAAACGGATGTTTTTCGGGCAATTTATATGTCGTAGGCACAGCTATTAACGGCAAATCCCATTTCTCTCTAAATCTTGCAGCAAATTCCATAACCTCTTTTTCTCCAACATCGCTCTTAGAATGAATCATAATTCCGTCAGCCCCAGCATTAACAAACGCCTCAGCCCTTAACAACGCTTCATACATCGAATGCTTTGCTATCAAGCTTTCTAGTCTAGCAAATATAAGCATATCTTTTGCGACCTTTTTCCCAGCAATTATTTTGTCAGAGAACTTATCAACATCTTCTAAAATATGTTTAGCGTCCTTTAGCAAACTGTTTCTTTTTGGAAACGCCTTGTCTTCTATGATTATAGCATCAACGCCAGCTTCTTCCAACCTTTTAACCCAGTAAGGGAAGTGGTCGGTCTGTCCGCCCGTATCCCAATCAACAATTAACGGCTTGTCCGTATTCTCCTTAATCTCTCTAATTGTATTTAATCTGCTGTCTCCGCTAACCAATTCAATATCTGGCAATCCCTTAGAAGCGCTATCTGTTAAGCTTGATTCCCAAACTCCGTCAAACTTACTTCTATTTACTAATCTTGCGGATAACCCGTTGTGCGCTTCCATCATTTTTAAGCATCCCTTGTTTTTTAGGATGTTGTTCGAAAAAAGTTTCTCCGTGGTCTCGCATGAGTGGGTTTTTCCAGTCTTTGTATGTAAATTCCAGGTACCCTTCAATTGGTCCTGGTACGTTGTACTCTTTTCCATAGAATTTAACTTTATCAAAGTTCTTATAATACTTTAACGGGCTTTCTATTAACGGCAACGCTCCAAGTTTAGCAGTACAGATAGCCACATCTCCGTGTTTGTCGCATTTACCAACTTCGTAAAAGAAGATAGTAAACTTAATATTCTTTTCACAGCAAATTATTCCAGTCTTTTCAGTTCCATTATATCCAATTTCAGCTAATTCCATTCTGTCAAACACATTAAACGCTATTTGCTGATTCTTAAATCCCAAATCGTATAACATCCAACCAATACTTTTTTTTGTTTTTAAATCTATTGGCTCAATTATGCCCAAATCAATATCATCGTCTCCAGGCAAAAAGTCGCCATCCCTGTAAGCTCCCAAACAAGTCCCGTAAGCCAGAAAAAACGGCACCTTATGCTGGTCAAGAACCTGCTTAACTAGTTCTAAATCTTCAATTGCTAATTTTTTATCCATATTATTTGTGTCCAGTTATTTTAGCGGACTTCCTATTTGTTTTATCTTTCCAATCTTCCCCATAACACCAGAATAGATATTCTTCTACTGGCTTTAGAACATTGAACTTCTCTCCTCTAAAGTCAATCTTCTCAAAGCTATTAAACTTCTTTGGAAAGTAGTAATATCCTTTCCAGTCATTTATAAAGCACTGATATTTATCACTCACCTCTTTGTAAAAGTGAATGTCAAGAATTACATTCCTGTTCATTGCAAGATACTTCTTTGCCGGCCATCTTCTTCTGTTAAATCCTACTCCCTCCAGCACAGCGCATACTATGTTCAAGCCCTCTTGCCCGAATATTCCTAAATCAATATCTTTGTCGTTGGATAGAAACTCTCCGTCTCTGTATGCCCCCAAACAGGTTCCATAAGATAAGAAAAATGGTACTTTAATCTTATTTAATATTCTTTTAACCTCTATTAAGTCTCTCCATGCTAAATCATTGTCCATTCTATTAGCGTATCGTCTGGAATGTCTTGTTTGGCAGTTCTTCCAATCACAATGTCCATAAACTTGGGCTTAATTCCTATTCCAGGTCTTTTACAGATTAAGTCCTCTCTAAATATTTTACGACCTTTTCCAATGAACTTGGCTGATACTAGGCTTCTTTTATCATACCTGTATGTAATTTCTTCGGCCTTAAACACTTTCTTTTGCGCAGAACCAAGCATTTTCTCTGTTTCCCTTATATTATCAACCATTTGAGCCATTTGTTCTGGGTCTACTGATAGCCAATGGTCTGCGTTTCCTAATAGTTCGTGGTCTATTGTGTAGTGTTTCTCTACTACTTTCGCCCCAAGCGATACCGCCACCGTCGGAGCGGTTATTCCCAGTGTATGGTCTGACAATCCAACTTCCAGTTCTGGCCACAACGTTTTAAATGTCTGAATTATTCTTAAATTAGCGTCTTCCGCCTTAGTCGGATAGCATAGCGTGCAATGAAGCAAAACAATCTGGTCGTTCCCCTCGCCCCTTATTGCGCTTATCGCCTCTTCAACTTCTCCCAGCGCCGCCGCTCCAGTAGAAAGAAGTATCGGTTTTCCCTTTTTAGCTATATGTTTTAGAAAAGGAATATATGTTAAATCAGAAGAAGCTATTTTAAACGCCCTCATTCCAATATCATCTAAATAATCTGCCGCTTTAAAACTAAATGGGGTTGAAAGAAACTCTACTCCATGTTTTTCACAATAATCAAATAACTTATAATAGTGCTTCCAATCAAATGTATCTAATTCTGAATACGCTTGGTGCTGGGTCTTGCCTTCATCTTCGTGATAGTTCCAGAACTTAGGAGCAGTTTTAGTCACCAGCGTATCTGCTTTGTAAGTTTGAAACTTCACAGCGTTAGCCCCAGCATTAGCAGCTGTTTCTATTAGCTCGTAAGCCCTTTCCAGCTTTCCACCGTGGTTCATGCCCGCCTCAGCTATTACATAACACTTATTTAATGTTCTTTTGCCTATTTTTAACATCTGCCTTTTGCTCCCAATTTCTTCTTTCCGCTAAATCTTTAGACATATTGTCACTATGCTGTCGATAGCGATATAGCGGTAGTCGCAAGTGGTAGCCATTAAAGTTTTTCAAATATCTTGTAATTAAATCGTGGTCTTCTGCGTGTTTAAATACTGGATCGTAAAGCCCAATAGCTTCTAAGTTTGTCTTTCTAAACATTATTCCCGCTCCGTGTTTTTTTAGCTTATCAAGTGTATCTAAACTTATTCTACCTATAAAATTCTCGCTTTCGTCAACTAGTGCGTGGTCTGGATAAACAAATCCAATATCAGGATTAGCTATAAGTATTTCTGTCATAAACAGCAAAGTATGTTCGCTAATATAATCGTCTGAGTCAACCCTTATCACAAAAGCCCCTAGGGCTCGCTTTATGCCCTCATTTGAGGCAAACGCAACTCCTTTATTATGTTTCAGGTATATTGGTATTACTTTCTTAGTTTCTCTTATTATCTGCCTGCTATTATCATTGCTGGCGTCGTCTACGATTATAATCTCATATCTATCTTTTGGCATTGATTGCTTTAAACAACTTCTAATAGCCCTGCCAATATATTTCTCCCGATTATAGTTAGTAATAATTACGCTTACATCTACTGCCATTTTAACGCTTTATTTAAATCTTTTTTAGTATGAATATCTCGTGATTTGTCCACTATCAGTATCTCTGGAATTGGGTTAAAAAAATCAAAAGTATTATTTAATCTATTTCTTGTAAAAGCCCAAACGCTTCCATACAGCTTATAATTCTCGTGGCAAGTCATAAGTTCTTGGCACCCAGCCATCATTATCTCTCTGGTAAGGTCTAATATCCATTCATCTATTGTGGGCGAATTTGCCTGAACCGCAACAATTACATTTGGGTTGTCCATAAATTCCAAAGCGTGCTTATAACAGGGAATATTCGGGGTATCTCCGCACAACTCTTTGGGCCTTTTAATTGGCACAGCCCCAGCAACCTTAGCTAAATCAAGTATGTGTTGGTAGTCAGAACTTACATAGCAATTATCAAATACGTTTAAACACTTTTCAACGTTCCACAAAAACATTGGTCTATTCCTAAACAACATCCAGTTCTTATTTGGAAGACGGGAACTTGTTTTTTTCGCCAGAATCAATGAGCAGATTTTCATCTTTTAATTTTTCTAATAAATTATATGCGTAATTAAATCCTACGCCCGACTCGCAACACAATACAGCCAAACTCTTTTTACCGTCTATTAAGTAGAATAAGTAATCTATGTTTCTGTTAAACTGCTTACTTTCTGTTTGGGCCCCAAACTTAGTTCTCATTAATGGCCCCTTAAATAGCTTTACTGGAACATAATTCATTTCCATTATCCTTATAGTTTCCAAAATAAACTTTTGGGCTTCTTTAATTTGTTTTAGCGATACAATATCTGGCGTATCATCTGATGTGTGATATTCGTCATACGGAAATCTGGAAACAAGCAATCCTGGGATATTTATATTTGGGTCGTTAAACACATATTCATCGCTTCCAATTACATATTTAAACTGCCCCTTTCTAAAACTTATGCCAAGTCCAGTTAGCGATAAGTGAGCCGCATAATTTAACACATCTAATTCATTAAAAGATTTTTGTATTAAAAGCGTATTGTCGTTTCCAACTATATCTACAGCCATCATAAAATCTACTTTAGAAATATCTTGCGTAATAGCATAAGCAATAGAACCTATGGTTTCTGGGCAAAAGATTAACTTTACTGTGTGTTTTAATTTAGCCCGCTTAATCTTTTTTGCCATTCCAACTAAACAGGCAACTCCTGACAAATTATCATTTGCCTGATATGGGTGGTCTAAATGAGCAAACAGCAATACTTCTCTATCTGTTTTCCCCTTAATTGTATGAACTGCTATTTTTAAAGTTCCTTTTTTAAATTCCGTATCTATAAATACTTCGTATTTTCCCTTTTTAAGCGTTTGCTTCCATTTAACACTTTCTTCTCCCTCAATCTTTACCTTGCCGACCTTTGGGTCTATTCCTTTTAACTTATCAGTGCATACTCCTCCCTCGCAACCCGTCTTTTCAGACATCTCACTCTTGGGTATTGAAAACCCCCACTTCTTTTCATAAAAAGTATATTCATAAGATGTTGCATCAGGTCTTTCAAAGCTTGTGTAAAGGCGCTTTTTAAATTCTTTTAAATCCATTGTCCCTTTAAACGGTTCAGAACCTATCATCAGGCACAATGGCTCCTTTTTATAATCTAATATCTTCTTCCCCTTAAATTTAACCCAGGCATCCCTAACTATCCACTCATCTGGAACTGTCCAGGTTTCTAATTTAGTTCCCGAAGGAACTTCTATTATTTCTAATTTAAGCAAATGCTTTAAATATTCTATAGCATTATCATAACCAGAACCCATTAAACATCTATTAAATTTATATAAGTCGTTTATAAGTTGCTTCATTTTAAAATTGAGCGCCCCGTATTGCGAGGCGCTCCTCACATTACGAGACGTTTTTTTGGTCTTTTACAAAACCACGTCTCTTGTCTCTTAAATTTTCAACGGAACTTCTTCCGCCATGATATAGTCTTCCGCCAATTGCCATTTCAAGTCTTGGATTGATGTCATAGACTTTCATTGACAATTTGGAAAGAGCAATGTACAACTCCCTTTTAATTGGTTTGCCATTGAACATAAACTGTAAGTTGTGTTTTCCAATCTCTTCAGCCATTTCCCTTACTTTTTGCTTGTAAGCATCTGAATACCTGAAAAACCTTTCTTCTTGAATATAGGTGTCGTCAAAAAAGTATCTTTGGTAAAAAGTGCTTACAGCTAACGGGTTAATAGCATTTTGGTAAATCTGTATGCCAGCTTTTTGATGTTCCGGCTTTAACCAGTATTCTTCAAATCCGTATTCCTTAGCATATTCTTGGTAAATCTCTGAACCTGGAAATGGCATTAAAGAACCAGATACCTGATACAGAGACACAGCCTCCCAGGTCTTGTGGATAAAATCTATATTACTTTGAACGTGCTTTGGTGTTTCCCACGGAAACCCGGTCATCATGCACCCATAAACCTGCAATCCTTCTGCGTGAGCCATCCACGCCGCCTTTATGTTCTGCTCAACAGTTACGTGCTTTTTAACTCGCTTCAGTGTTTCTGCGTCACCGCTTTCAAAACCGAATGCTATTAAGTGGCATCCTGCCTGCCTCATGGCCCTAAGCATATCAGCGTCAACCAAATTAGCCCTTGAATTGGCTCTCCATATTACTTTTGGCTTAATTTTGCTAATCTGCTTACAAAACTCATAAACTCTTGGTTTGTTCATTGTAAAACAGTCATCTGCTATTGAAAAACTGGTAATCCCGTATCTTTGTACCCGTGACTGGATTTCATCAATAACCATTGGTACTGGGTAAAACTTGATATTCTGCTTAAACACTTGCCAGTCGCAGAACGTACATCTTCCAGGGCAACCCCGACTTGTGTATATTCTGTGAAACCCCTTAACCAGCCCATCGTCGCCCATAAACAAATCTTTATCAAAAACTTCTAAATCTGGATACGGAAGTTCTGCTGGGTCTATTGGCCTTTCTCTGTTCATAATCCCTCTTGGCATACTTGGATAAGCCTGAACCACTTTGCGCAAAACTTCTTCTCCCTCCCCCTGAATAACAACATCTGCTCCAGCATTCAATACTTCTTGCGGACAATCAGTTGGGTGTGGCCCGCCGACAATTACGAATATCCCGTTCTTTTTAAGCCCCTTAATCAGCTCATAAACAAACAGAACTTCAAATGTCAGCATATTTATTCCAACAATACTTGCATTAAATCTTTTGGCGGCAGCAACAAAATCCTGAATTCGCATCGGCTTTTTAAACGTATTAACAGCAGTTGCCACTTCAAATCCTTCTTCCTTTAAAACAGCCGAAAGCATAGCAAGCGTTATTGGCGCCTCACTGATTAAAGTTGGCGCTATTAACAGAACTCTTTTGTTTAGCATGTTATCTCCTTTTCGTTTTTTTAATGATACTTACTAACTTCTTTAGCGGGTCTCTAACGTCAATTCCGCCCTCCTCCCTAACAATCTTCAATCTTTCGTGTTTAAGCTCTCCAGGGTTCGCTAACTGGTGTTTAATCGCACCCCTAAGATCAGATAGTGTTACCTTTTTAGCCCCCCAAGATATTGGTCTATAATACTTTTGTTCATATCTATCGTCTCCGCCAAACGACTTTGGATCCCAGTCTTTAACTATTACTACTGGTATATCTAAATATTGAGCCATAAGCTCAAACGTTCCTTCGTAAATTCCAACAACTAAATCGGCTGTTGATAATACATTTGAGCAGATTTCAAGGTGCTTGTCAGAATTTCTGCTTGAGAATACTGGATTGTCGTAAATAGAAGCATTATGCCCCTCAATCGCTTTAGTTGTTATTTTAATGCCCTTCAGTTTTCTAAGTTCTTCTGCCACCCTCTTGTTCTCATTTACTTCTACGTCCCAATGCTCTGGGCAGAATACTATATTTGTTCCTTTGTGTTTCTCTCTTGGCTTAAGATGGCTAAATATCGTAGTGCCAACAATTTCTATTTTATCTTCTGGATGGCCAGCATCTACTAACTTCTTTTTGTCCTTAGTTCCCCAAACACATAACTTGTCAGCCACAATCTGTTGGCTAAACGGCGGGAAGTATCTAGAACTTCCTCTTCTTCCGTGCTGAACAGCAATTACCGGAACACCGTATTTGTGGGCATATTCTATCAGATCAATAAATTCAGGCACAACTTCATTCCAAAGCACAATTTTATCAGCTTCTAAAATATCATCAGTCCTTTCCCACTTTAGTTTTGGCAATTCTTTTATTAAGTCAGCTAGAACTTGGTTCCAGTCTTGTATGCAAATTTTCATTTTTGTTGAGTTAAAACTTTTAATCCGCCAGGCCTTTGACAAGCTAACTCCCACCCCAAAGCAGTTTGCGCAGTAGTTCTATTCTTCATAACCCAGTCTTGCTGCTGTTTTGCCAGCCTCAATCTAAACTTCTTATCGACAATTAACTTTTCCAGCTTTTTGCACCAATCATCAACAGTATTCTTAGCCCTATAACTTACTTCACTGCTATACGGCATAACATCAGAAGCCAATACTGGCGTTCCAACAGAAGCATACTCATAAAACTTAATACAGCTTTTGCCGCGATTAAATTCATTGTCTTGCAAAGGCGCCAACCCTATATCAAAATCGCATTTAGCTAGTACATCAGGATACATTTCTGGCGGGTAAAACGGCACGTGATACATTTCCAATCCTTTTAATTTAGAATACCAATCTAAAGCGTTTTGAAAATAATCTTTTTTCTCAGGCTGCAAACTTCTAAGCAGAATTTGGTTGTATGTGTACATCTCGGCCTCTAACGGGCCAGAAATCATACCAAATAAAGTGAAGACGAAATCATGCTTTTTCCTAAGTTTTAAAAGAACATCAACTATTAAATCAAGGTCTTTCCAGTGAGAAGCAGCTCCAGTATATCCAATAATCAACCTATCCTTTGTTTTCGGCCTTTCTTTGTAATAATTTGTTGAAATTGCGTTATGGCAAATAAATACATCCTTTCCCTTGCTTAACTTCTTAACTTTTTTAGCCAAGACTTTACTCGGAGTAATAATTGCGTCAGCTTCTTTAATAAATTGTTCATATTGGTCTTTAAACGCACTAGACACTAACACAGATGGATTGTCGGGATTAACTGTCCACAAGTCATCATCTATGTCGTAAATAACCCTTTTTCCAGCTGCCTTAAACTGTCTAAGCGTTCCAACCGGGTCCAGATTTGGATGATAAGTCCTTCCAAAGATTACTGCATCCGGCCAATCAATTAATTGTTCGGGCATAATTCCGCCCAAAGAAACAAACTTTACCCCATGCCCCCTGGACTGCAAGCCAATAGATGGAATGTGATTTCTATGGAACCAGATACCGTTTTGCCAGGCAAACTGGCTTTCAAGTATAAATATTATTCTCATAGCTTTTTCAGGTAATTGATAAACTGTCTAGTTTCTTCAACCCTAGCTTCCATTTCCTGCATTTCTCTTCTTCGGCCCTTTTGCCCTTCAAGTATCCTTTTTTTAATCCACTCATGCAAAATCTTGCTTTGCTCATGGTCTTTTTTGTATCTATGGATCATTTTCAGCTTAGTAGCCTGATAATATATTTTTTGAATTAACTCTTGAATATTCATTGTCGTCTGCTGACGCCGACTTCGGCAAAAAGCGTCAACTTCTTTAGCCAAAGTCAGGCGACAAGGATTTAGTAATAACCGGATTGGACAGGACAGTTGATTCCTCTTGATTGATTCTTGGTCCCAATCTTGCTTCCGTAAATAGTCCAGGTAATAAAGTTGCTTCCCAACATATCTGATTTTTGTCTGATTTCCAAACTTGGAGCTCTTTGCATTACAAGGTCAATAGTCTTTTTCTTTCCAAAGTAAATAGATTTACAGCTTGTAGCAGACACTGGACCACCACCAACGCCTCCCTTAGAGCTCGCAGTTGGAGCAATAGCAGTACATTTACCGCTTGGAAGGTTTCTGGAAATGAAGACTTGGAATCCCATAAAGTCGCCAACATATCCATTTCTTAGTGTAGAGTCTGCAACATTGTATCCTACAGAAGTTGCTTTAGATTCAATGAAATGAGCAATCTTTGGAGTAACTACAGCGCACCAGTCGCCAAATTCTTCTACATCCCTATTTCTTAAAACTTCTCTTGCTCCAGCAAATAATTCAATAATATTTGCAGAACCAGCAGAAATAGGCCTGTCAGCAGTTCCGCCAAGCATATCTTCATTATCAACGCCAGTAAATCCATCACCACCAGTAATATTCTTAAATACGTGGGTGTCAATAGCGTCTTTTAAACGATATGCCGCTTCTTCTGCCAAAGGACGGATTTGGTCAAGATTTGACTGCAAATCCTCAACTTTGTCAATATAGAATGTAGCGTGCTTGAATGTAGTCACAACCAATGTGTCGTAGTGCCAATTCAGGTTAGTAGCTGATAGCGTAGTGCCAGGAGTATAGGTCTGAGCTGATAAGTCCCCGAAATAAGGTATGTGGATTGTATCTCCAGAACTTAATTCTGCCACAAGTCTTGTATTTGCAACTTCCATTGCAACAAGGCTCTTGTATAAAGGAACTTGTACAGCCTTGGACCAGATTTCTGGGATGATAGCACTTACGTCATTTGAAACTACTTGAGTCATATTGTGTTTTTACGCCCCTAAACCGCTCTATTTCCCCTTGGTGGAGGTGGAGGGCGTCCGTAATCAGAGATTACTCCCAATTCCCTAAGGAATTCTTCTTCCTCTTTGGGACTTAGTTCGCCCTGAGTAAATCTTTTAACCCTCGCCTTAGGGCTTTTAACATCAAGGTCTTGCTTTGTAGAGGGTTCTGGGGCCTTTTCAATTTCTTTTTTAGCTCTATAAGCCGACCGCCAAAGTTTAAAATCTTCGTCCTTACGAGCTTCTATCAAAGAGGTCTTTTTTAGCTTAGATTCTTGTAAAAGCTTAGCCCTTTCCCTTGAATCTAGGCCAGCAAATGCAGACATAACCGCAGAGATTCCAGCAGCATCTAAGTTGCCAGGCTCTCTGACTTGCATTTCTCCGATTTGAAGTTCAAGTTCTCTTCGCTTAGCTTCTTCAGCCCTACGCCTTTCTTCCTCCTTTTTAAGGCGGGCATAAAGCTTATCTCTCTGAGCTACAACCTCTCGGTCTTCAGGATTTAAAGGTTCCTGCTCCTGGTCGGAAGTTTCTATGTCAGAGGTTTCTTCCTCCTCTGGGTTTACTATGGTGTCCTCAGTATTTTTTTCTATCATATTTTTTTAAGCGAGTTATGTTTCTCGACTTTTGCGTTTTATGGGACGCTACCCATTACAAATATTGATTTGTCTTTTTTGAATCACTTTTAAGTTTTAAAAACTTAAACAGCTTTCTAATTATCTTCTTAGCCTCCCTTCTTCCCAAAACTTCTTCCCAGCTTTTAGCGCCAGTCTCATTTTCAAGCTTTTCGGTTTGCTCATTTACCCAGTCTTCAAGCGCTTCTCCAAACTGATGATTGGCCAGCTTTTTTAATAACTTGTCTCTGTCCTGTCTATTCATACCTTTTGTTCAGTCCTTGCCATTTGGGGAAGACCCACAGCTTGAGGCCTAGATACCCCTCCTCCTCCCCTTTGCTGGGGAATTGATTCGGCAAGCTTTTGAACAGAATTATCTTCGTCTGGAAGTATGTCCATCAGATTCACTCCCCCGCTTTCAGCTATTCTAAAGAATACCTTCCTTTTAGTAGGGTCAGTTAATACAGTTGGGTCAGCAGTCATTGCCTGTAATATAGCAAATAGGGTCTGTGAATAAACAGCAGAATCTCTTTGCTCCCCAGTAATAATAATATCAATTTTATACTTTAAGTTGTCGTAAAAAGACATTGGAATCTTAACTAACTTTTCCTGCCCACGCTTAATCTTTTCAGAAACAACAGTTTTAATTAAGTCCCAGTTCTCTTTTGTTGGAAATTTTCTTTTCTTGGCAATAAAACCAATAAGCCTGTCGCTTGTTTTTTGAGCCACAAGCAAGTTATTAAGTTTATCCAAATCCTCCCCAACTAATCTAAGTATGTGTTCACCAGAATTTTTCTTTTCAAACTCAGGAATAATTACTTTATATAAAAATTCCTTAACCGCCAGAGCAACATTCTCCTGAATCTGATCAAAGTGGGAGCCAGCCATTGCCGCAGCTAATCTAGCAGAGCCTAGCGGCGTTCCAGCAGGCAATCTCTCCCCTTGAATTACATCATAAGAAAACGTAAGCTCGTCTCGGTTCCCAGTCCACTTAACAGTTTCTTGATTAAAAAAAGCCAGATTTCTCTCAACTAAATTTACTTGAGTGATTTCTGACTCAACATTTAACACATCTCCGTCCCTAACATCGCTTCTCAGGTTCTTATTAACCCCTTCGTCCAGAGTTTGGAAGATTCTGGACGCAGCCCAGTAGCTTCCCTTAGCTTGTAAGTTGGCAATTTCGTTCATTCTAACTTGGGCGTCAAACAAAACCTCAATAATTCCTTGCCCCAGCCATCGTCCAGGCATCTTTTCCATGTGAAACTCCCAATAAGGGTGAGTTTCAACAACTTCTTCTTCTAAATCAATTCCTGGATAATTTATAGTATCACCATACATGTCCTTTTCATCAACCCCCACATCAGCGACCATCACCCTTTTGTATTCAAAATTCCCAGAGTCATCCTCAATCTCTCCATACCTTTCAAACACAGCTATATACGGCTCCCCAGTCTTTCTATGCTCTTCTAAAACCGTATCAGCGTTATCCCACTTTAAATCCTTAGCAACCTTTTTAAATTCTACAGGAGAGTAAAGGTGTCTCTCAACAATATAATTGGCTTGAGATAAAGAGTCAGCCGACTGCTCAACAATAAAGTTCCTTAAGTCAACAAAGTGAGGAGTTCCCTTAATTACTTTTAAAACAACCGAACCAAGTTTAGGCAGTTCTTCAAAAATTCTATTTAAAACCGCCCCAAAATTCTTATCTTTCATCCAGAACTTTAAGTCCCTTTCAAAAAACCAAGTCCTTAGCGGGTCCCCTCCAGCAGCAGTTTGCACATTAATATTCTTAGTATCAAAGTCAATTGCCTTAGTAGTCACTTTGCACGGATTTCTAACTATATTATAAAAGTATTTCTTATTCCCCTCCACATCAATATCCCCATCTAAAAACTGAGAGTTATAGTATCTATAAACCTTGTCAATCGTTTCTTTCTGGTTAAAAAAATAACCAGGCACAATTTGAATTGACTCACTTTCAAACTCTTGCCTCTCCCTATTAATTTGTTTTAGAATTGTCATTTATAATTCAAATAATTCGTCAACTAATTCTTCGACTTTCTTAACAACTAAAGCCCCCCTAGGGTGCTTGGCAAATAAATCTAAAGCCCTAGCCCTAACTAGTTCTACGGCTCGGTCTCTTTTTGCGCCAACTTTTTGGACAGCCTTTTTTACAGAAGTTTTTGTAGGCATAGCTATAAATATTGAAACCTATTAATTTTTCTCGGCTTCGACTGAGCCGCTAATGTATTTTGCTTTCTAACCTTACCCTTAAGTCCCCAAACAGCTAGGGCAAGCGAAATAACGCAATCGTCGTGAAGCCCTATGGGGGCCCCATACTTAATGTTGCCAGAATCAGTTAATTGATAACCAAACGATTCCAGCTCATCTACCAGCTTATCTTCTGGCGGAATTGAAATATTCTGGTCTTCAATAAACAAACTAAGCCTCTCAATTAACTTTTCCTTAGACCCCTTTTTGCCAGTACTTACCACAGACCCAGAACTTTTAAAGTCCAAAACCTTTAAACCCTCAGCCCTAAGCTCATCTACAACACTAGCCCCAACATTTAAAGCGTCAACAATAATCCTAGCGTGATTATACTTCCTAGCAACATTTGCCACCCTTTTTCTTTGAAGAGTATAAGGGATTCTTTGGAACCGGTCAAAATAAACTAGGCCGTGGGTATGGGCATCTACTACTGACAATACGGAAAAGTCCCTAAACTTAGCCAAATCCAATCCAATAACATACTTATGCCCAGGCACAGGCCCTTTTAAAGCCCCAGGGTCTATAATTCTTCTAATATTCCTAAATACAGAAGAATATTGGTCTTTAAAAGTAGCTAAGAATTCCTGCTCAAACACATCCTGGGGCAACTTAGCCTTATTCTTTTCCCACTGCTCGTCTTTCTTAGCCTCCCACTGTTTTAAAGTCCAACCCGTCTTCCTTCCAACCCAGTTAGGGTTGTCAGAAGTCTTGAACTGGAAAGACCCGCCAGTATTTTTAGCCAATATCCATTGGTCGTAAAACCAATTCTTTCCAAACGGAGTGCTAATAAAAACAGTTTTCCCGCCCCTTGATACCGTAGTAGGATAAAGATAAGTTTCGTAAACATTCTTTTTAATACGGGAACACTCATCAACAATTAAAAGATCTAATTCTTCCCCTAACAAGCCAGTAGGAGTTTCCGCTGACTTACACTGAACCCAGCTGCCCCTAGCAGTCTTAATCTGGGGAAACGGCCTCATACTAACTCCCTTAGTTTGACTAGGAAACACTACCAAAAACCATCTAACCAAGTAATCAAACACCTTCTTACTAAGCTCATAAGTTGGAGAGACAATCCAAATTCTTACAGGTCTTCCCTTAGAATCCCCCTCAACAATAGTCTTTAGGGCTATATAAGCGCA
>Ga0209986_10002166_pt1 | contig 18227 bp, 17 predicted proteins | sample BlataG_FD_183168 | JGI IMG/M metagenome (GOLD analysis project Ga0209986, IMG submission 183168) | Deep subsurface microbial communities from Black Sea to uncover new lineages of life (NeLLi) - Black_00105 metaG (SPAdes) (version 2) | ecosystem: Environmental > Aquatic > Marine > Oceanic >...
TGGTCTCGCTGTGCACCGGGTCGATCGGCATCGCCGGGCTGATATACGAAACCAGACGCTACCGGCGCGACGCCGATTCAGCGCAGCAGCGTCTCACTCCATGAAAACGCCACGAATGAGACTGTCGACCGGAATGTTGCACCGCATCCGGAGATCCTGTACCGGCGACCGGACGGCATCGATTTCGGCCTGCGTCTGCGGATTGGCGTCCAGGTAGGCTCCCGCCGCACTTTCCGCCTGCGACGTGGGCAGGCCCTGCAGGTTGCTGAACATCTGGTTCACCTCCGGATGGGTGAAGAGGTAGCCGGCCACGGCCGCAGCCACCTGGCTTTCCACCGCGGCGATGTCCGCGGCGGTGCACCCGGGTCCGGGCGCGGCGGTCGCCGTCCCGGCCCCCGCGAACAGCGCGGCACCGGCGCTGAGAACTGCGACCGCAACACGTCGATATGACACAGCTAGGGCTGACATTGCACTCCCCTGGGTTGGCAGGCAGGCGGCTTCGGATGGCCGGGGCTACCATAACCCAATCACCCTTACGACGAAGGACGTGCTGATGCAGAAGCGCCAAGCGCTGATTGTCTTCGCGGCGGCAGCAGGTGCCGTTGCCGCGCTTACGAGCGCCCCGCTGGCCGGGGCTGAGGACGGCGGCGGCGGTCCCAACAACCCCCTGCTGCCGGGGTGCGAGACGACTGGCGGCAGCTCGGCGACCGGCGGCCAGATGGAGGACTGTGCGAGCCCCGGCTCGTCCGAATTGCGGGCCACTCCGAACGATCTCGGCATCATGGGCGCCATGGTGGACGAACCCATGTTCGGGATGATCGGTTGGTAGCCGCAGCGGACCTCTGACCTATCCGGTCTGCGGCCCTATCCGGTCTGCGGCGGATCGACGGACTCGCGGGTCGCGGGTTCGGGCAGACGTTCGCCGTATTTGCCCGGCAGCAACCCGCCCGCAGGGGGGGCGGCACCGACCGCGGGTATCGGTGCCCTCGCCGCCGCCTCCGCCTTCGCGACGGCCTCGGCGATATCCGGGTCGGTGCGAGTGTTGAACCAGTCGGCGACCTCGTCGGAATCGTCCTCCGGTTTGGGGGCATCGGTGTCGACGGGTGAGGGCTGATACCGAAACACCCCGTCGGATCCCGGGGCGCCGAGCAGTTTGGTGAAGCCCTCCAGCGCGGAACCGAAATCGCTGGGCACCAGCCATACCTTGTTGGCCTCGCCCTTGGCCATCTCGGGCAGGGTCTGCAGGTACTGGTAGGCCAGCATTTCGGGGGTGGGGCGGCCGGCCCTGATCGCCGCGAAGGTCTTCTCGATCGCCTTCGCCTCGCCTTGCGCTTGCAGGTACTGCGCGGCCCGCTCGCCCTGGGCCCGCAGGATGCGGGACTGCCGTTCGGCCTCGGCCGCGAGGATCGCGGCCTGCTTGGCGCCCTCGGCAGCGAGAATCTGTGACTGCTTATGGCCCTCGGCCTGTTTGATCGACGCCTCCCGGGTGCCCTCGGCGGTCAGGATCATCGCCCGCTTCTCCCGGTCGGCGCGCATCTGCTTTTCCATCGAATCCTGAATGGACGGCGGCGGGTCGATGCTGCGCAACTCCACCCGTGCCACCCGCAGGCCCCACCGGTTGGTGGCCTCGTCGAGCACGCCGCGCAACTGGGCGTTGATCTTGTCGCGGCTGGTCAGGGTCTGCTCGAGGGTCATCCCGCCGACGACATTGCGCAGCGTGGTCGTGGTGAGTTGTTCCACACCGACGATGTAGTTGCTGATCTGGTAGACCGCCGCCTGCGGGCTGGTCACCTGGAAATACACCACAGTGTCGATGTTCACGGTCAGGTTGTCCTCGGTGATCACCGGCTGCGGCGGGAACGACACCACCCGCTCCCGCAGGTCCACCCTGGCCCGGATGCGGTCGATGAACGGAATCAGCAGGGTCAGCTGGCCGGAGACGGTCTTGCTGTAGCGTCCCAGCCGTTCGATCACCGCCGCCTCCGCCTGCGGGATCAGGGCGACGGATTTGGCGACGACGATGATCGCGAAGATCACCAACACCGCCAGCAGCACCAGACCTGTCACGGCACCGTCCATATCGGGTCCTCCTATTCAGATATTCAGATAGGTGTTACGGGCTCTTCCACACCACCGCGGTGGCGCCGTCGATATGCATGACGGTCACCTGTTCACCGGGTTCATACACCTCATCGTCGCCGAACGGCCGTGCGGTCCATACCTCGCCGTCCAGTTTGACCTGACCCCGGTCGCGGCCGACCTGGTCCAGGACCAGCGCGTGCCGTCCCTCCAGCGCCTTGGCCGGCTCCGGTAGTCCCTTGCCAGAGGCAAGCCGACGGCGGACCACCGGACGCACCAGAACCAACAGCAGGACCGACACCACCAGGAACACCGCACCATCGGCCCATATCGGCAGTCCGAGCAGCCAGCTGGAGCCGGCCGCCGCGAGCGCGCCACCGCTGAGCATGAGCAGGAACATGTCCCCGGTGAGAGCCTCGGCCCCAGCCAGCCCGAGGGCGGCTACCAGCCAGATCAGCGCTGCGGGCATAGTGCCACGATACGCCCCGCTCCGATGGCGTCGCGCCGCCTGAGGAAGGCACCGGTCAGCCACTACACTTCCGGGATCATGTGGTGTCCGAGCGTCTCGCTATCGGTGTGGTCCAACGCCTGGTTGGCCGGTCATGCCGCTCCCGATGACGTCATGGATGCGTTAACCGCGTGGGCGCCAACCCATTCGGTCATCGCCTATGACGCCGTCGCGGCTGGCCGAACCGGGCTGCCGTGGCCGGATATCGATGATGCCGGCCCGATGTCGCTGCTGCAGACGGTGCGGACATCGGCCGGCCGGCCCGGCGACGCCCCCTGGCCGGCCCGCCCGGCGATCAGCCTCGCGCTGCCGGTACCCGGGGACGTCCGGGGTTTGGCCGCAGGCACCCAGTTTCAGGATGACGCCCTCGACGCCGGGGAGGCCGTCCTGATCGCAACCCCGGACGGGGTGAGCATCGGCCTGGTCCCCGTTTTCCAGGACCTCGACGACGAGGACCCGTCGGGCTGGTCCCCTACTGCGCTGTCCTGGTCTGTCTACTCCCTGCCGCCGGTTGCGGTGCCGGACCACCCGGATCTCGGAGAGGCCGAGTACGCGCTGCGCTCGGCGGTTCGCTCGGCCGCCGAAACCCTGGACACCGTCCGTCCCGCCCCGGGCGCGGATGATCCGCGAACCCTGGTCGAGGAGGTGTTGCAGGCAACCTGCCACCACCGCATCCCCGACCACGCCCCTGACCGGGCGCTTCGGGTGTTGTCGACGGCCGCCCGCGTCGACGCCATCGTCACCGTGAGTTCGGGATTGGCGCCGATCGGTGTCCAGAGCGCCTCGGAGGCCCGTATCACCGACGCGGCCATGCGGCCGTTGGCGACGGTGGTGCGGTCCGCCCGTGGGGCAGCCGTCAGCGCGATCCTGCACTCGGCCTGGCAGTAGCCGCCGCAGCGGCCGCGCTGGCCTCGCAGTCGGCGGTGCAGAACCGCCCGTTGATACTTGACCCGTAACCTGGAACGGGTTGTGCACCAACAACTCTGGAAGCCTCTCGGCCCTCCCGGACTTCGTCGAGCAGATCGATGGCCAGCCGCGCGTAGCGTGGCTGGGCGTTCGGTGTCGTGGCCCGGGCCAACGCGACCCCGAGTTCCGCGGCCTGCTCGGCGAGTTCGCTGTCGAGGTCCCAGATGACCTCGATATGGTCCGCGACGAACCCGACCGGACAGACGATGACCGCTTTGGCGCCGGCCTCGGCGAGGACTGCCAGGTGGTCGCCCACATCGGGTTCCAGCCACGGCACCTGCGGCGGTCCGGACCGGGACTGCCACACCAGGTCGTAGTCGGAGAAGCCCGCCGCGGCGGCGACCAGTCCCGACGTGTAGGCGACCTGCCGCGGGTAGAGGCTCGGCCCACACCGGTCGACCGCGCGCATAGGAATCGAATGCGCGGTGAAGACCAGCCTTGCCCCGGCGCGCAGGTCATCGGGCAGTCCGGCGGCGGCCTCGTCGATCGCGTCGGCGAACATCTCCACGAGCAGGGGGTGGTCGAAGTACTGCCGAAGCTTCTGCAGTTCCGGTGCGCCGTCCCCGACCGCCGCCCGGCCCCTGACGATGTCCTCCTGATACTGCGTGCAGCCGGAGTAGCCGCCCCAGGCGGATGTGGTGAACACCGCGGCCCGGGTCACCCCGTCGGCCTTCATCTGCGCGAGGGTGTCCTCGAGGAACGGATGCCAGTTGCGGTTACCGAAGTAGACCGGCAGGTGCTCGCCCCGCTCGGACAGTTCGGCACGAATCGCCTCGATCAACGCCCGGTTGATGCCATTGATCGGCGACACCCCGTCGAAGTGCAGATAGTGCTCGGCGACCGACTCCAACCGCTCCCGCGGGATACCCCGACCGCGGGTCACGTTCTCCAGGAACGGCATGACCTGCTCGGGGCCCTCAGGGCCGCCGAAGGACAGCAGCAGCAGCGCGTCGAATGTCACAGCAGTTGGGTGCTCGCGCCGCCGTCGGCGTAGATCACCGTTCCGGTGGTCGCCGGCAACCAGTCGGAGACCAGCGCGCAGACCGTCCTCGCGACCGCGGTGGGGTCCTTCATATCCCAGCCCAGCGGGGCCCGCTGATCCCAGCCCTCCTCCAGCATCGCCATCTCGTCCTTGAACTCCTCGCCCAGCGCGCCACCCATGATCGCGCTCATGGCCAGCGTCCGGATCGGCCCGGCCGCAACAAGATTCGACCGGACACCGACCTTTCCTGCCTCGCGCGCCACGAATCGGTTGACCGATTCCAGCGCGCTCTTGGCCACCGTCATCCAGTTGTAGGCCGGCATCGCCCTGGTGGGGTCGAAGTCCATGCCGACGATCCCGCCACCCGGGTTCATGATCGGCAGCACCGCCTTGGCCAGCGATGCGTAGGAGAAGGCGGAGATCTGGATACCCTTGGCCACGTCCTCGTAGGGGGCGTCGAAGAAGGGGTTGATCCCCATTCCGCTGGGCGGCATGTAGCCGATCGAGTGCACCACACCATCGAGCCGGTTACCCGCTCCGATCACCTCCGCGACCCGGTCTGCCAGGCTGTCGAGGTGCTCGGTGTTCTGCACGTCCAGTTCCAGCAGGGGGGCCGGGCTGGGTAGCCGGTCGATGATCCGCTGGATCAGCCGCATCCGGTCGTAACCGGTGCAGACGATCTCCGCGCCCGCTTCCTGCGCCACCCGGGCGATGTGAAACGCGATGGACGAATCAGTGATGATCCCCGTGACGAGGATCCGCTTGCCTTCGAGAAGCCCTGCCATATCAAGTCCTTTCAGGTGCCGCGTGATTAGTGGCCCATGCCCATACCGCCGTCGACCGGGATCACCGCTCCGGCGATATAACCCGCGTCCTCGGAGGCGAGGAAGCTGACCGCGCCGGCGACCTCCTCGGCGGCGCCGATCCGCTTGGCGGGGATGAACTCCAGCGCCCCGGCCCGGATGCGCTCGTCCATCTCACGGGTCATGTCGGTATCGATGAGGCCGGGTGCCACCACATTGGCGGTGACACCGGCCTTGGACAGCTCCCGGGAAATCGAACGGGCCATCCCGATCAGGCCGGCTTTGGAGGCCGCGTAGTTGGCCTGGTTTCCGATGCCCCAGCTGGCAGAGACCGAACCCACGAAGATCATCCGGCCGAAGCGCTTCTTCTGCATGCTCCGCGAGGCACGCTGGGCCACCCGGAAGGCCCCGGTGAGGTTGGCGTCGATGACCTTCTCGAACCGCTCCTCGGTCATCCGCATCAGGAAGGCGTCCGCGGTGATACCGGCGTTGGACACCAGGACCTCCACCGGACCCTGATGCTCCTCGACCGCCGTGAAGGCGCGGTCCACGGCATCGTTGTCGGTGACGTCGCACTCCACACCGAACAGGCCGTCGGGAGCCCCGGATCCGCGGTGGGTGACCGCCACCATGTGTCCGTCGGCGGCCAGCCGACGGGCGATCGCCAGGCCGATTCCCCGGTTTCCGCCGGTGACCAGCACCGAACGGGACACGAAGGGCGGTCTGCCACCCTCTCGGGAGTCGGCATCGGTGGTGTTGCTCATGTCCGTCAACTTAGTGCCTGTGGTCAGCGGCACCGAAATCGACACCACGGTTGCGACGGAACCAGATCAGCGACCCTGACGTCGATCTCGGCGGCACATCAGCCCGGCAGTCGCCGATTGATCAGCAGCGCGGCAAACGCGGCCAGCGCGAGGGCCAGCGATCCCAGCCTCAGCCAGCCGACACTGGCGTCACCCTTGACCGTCTCGTAGCCGATCTGGTCCTGCAGCGAGGTGAAGACCTCTTTGAGCTGCTCCAGGGTCGCGGCCGAATAGTGATTGCCATCGGACAGCTCGGCGATCTTGTCGAGCATGTCCTCGTCGACCGGGACCGGCTGGCGCTGATCGTTGATCTCGACGTAGCCATACGGGGTTCCGAATGACACCGTGGAGATCGGCACGCCCTGGTCCTTCGCAGTCCGGGCCGCGGTGAACGCGCCCTTGGGATTGTCCGGGTTGGACGGCACTGTCTCCTTGCCGTCCGACATCAGCACGATGCGTCCCGGTGCCGGCTCGTCGCCGCCACCGATGACCGCACCCACGGTGGCAATTGCCTGCAGCGCGGTGAAGATCGCCTCGCCGGTGGCGGTCCGATCGGCCAGCTGCAGCTTGTCCAGGGCGGCCTTGGTCGCCTCGCGGTTGGTGGTCGGTGAGACCAGAACCGTCGCGGTGCCGGCATAGGAGATCAGGCCGAGGTTGATGCCGGTGGTGAGCTGATCGGCGAACTGCTTGGCGGCCTCCTGGGCCGCAGCGAGCCGGCTCGGCTCGACATCGGTGGCCCGCATCGACTGGGACACGTCGATCACCAGCATGACCACCGCGCGGTTACGCGGGATGCGCACATCGTTCTGCGGCCCGGCCATTGCGACGGTCAGCAGCACCAGCGAAGCCACCAACAGGATGGCGGGAATGTGACGCCATCGGTTGGGGCGTTGCGGGGCAACGCTTTCCAGTAGCTCCATATTGGCGAACCGCAGTATGCGCTTCTGCCGGGCCAGCTGGACGACGATATAGAGCGCCACCAGGCCGGCGATGACGAGCAAGAAAAGGAAGAACCACGGGTGGGCGAAGTTCGTCAGGGCCATCGGGCCGAGCAGTGGCAGGGTCATCGGCCGACCCCCGCCCCGCTCACTGGACGCCCGCCATGGCGCCGCGGCGCCGAGAGGCGACGAAGCGCACGATATCGACGATCCAGTCCCGGTCGGTGCGCAGCGTCATCAAGGGTGCGCCGCACCGGCGCAGCGTCCGCGCGACCTCGTCACAGTGGATCGCCGCGGCCCGGGCGAAGTCGTCGCGCAGTTGTGCGTCGATGGTGAACTCGCGGGTGACACCCGACTCGGTGTCCTGCAAAATCACCTCGCCGACATCGGGCAGTTCCACGTCCCGGGGGTCGAGAACCTCGATTCCCAGCACCTCGTGGCGGGCGGCGATCGCCCGCAGCGGCCGGAACCAGTCGATCGGACCGAGGAAGTCACTGATGATCACGGCCATCCCGCGCCGGCGCTCCGGTCGGCGGAGTGCGTCGATGGCGGCGCCGAGGTCCCCGCGCACACCCAGTGGCGCCCGGGGTGCGGTGGCGATGGCCCGCAGCAATGTCTGCTCGTGCTGACGACCCGACCGTGCCGGGATCCTGATGATGTCCTTGCCGTTGGCAATCAGTGCACCGATCCGGTTGCCGCCCCCGCTGTTGAGGTAAATGATCGCCGCGGCAGCCCCGACAGCCAGGTCGCGCTTCTCACAACCGGTGGTGCCGAAGTCGAGGCTGGCCGAGACGTCGACCACCAGCCAGGTCTCCAACTCCCGGTCGGCGATCATCTGCCGCACATGCGGGTGGGTGGTGCGGGCGGTCACCGACCAGTCCATCCGGCGGACATCGTCACCGGGCTGGTAGGGCCGCGAGTCCCCCGGTTCCGAGCCGGGACCCGGGAGCAGTCCGAGGTGGTTGCCGTGCAGGACGCCGTCGAGTTTGCGCTTGACCGTCAATTCCAGGGTGCGCAATGCCGCGGACAGCTTGGCGTCACCGATCTCACCGCGCTGAAACGACGGCGGGTGAACGGCATGGTCCCGATCGGCTGCCTCGCCGGCAGACGTCGACTCGCTCACCGAGCGTTAGCGCCAGCCGCTGACGGCCCAGCAGCCACCGCAGGTCCCGTCGGCATCGGACCGCCCGCCGGGGGCACCGAATGCCCTTGCTGCGGAACCGCGTTCACCTGCGGCAGCCCGACGGTCTGCAGAATCCGGCCGATCACGGTGTCGGCCTTCACATCGTCGGCCAGCGCGTCGTAGGTGAGCACCAGTCGGTGCCGCAGCACATCGGGAATGACCTCGACGACGTCCTGGGGCACGACGTAGTCGCGGCCACGGACCAGTGCCAGCGCCCGGGCGGCGGCGATGATGCCCAGCGAGGCGCGCGGCGAGGCACCGAAGGCGATCCACGATTTCACGTCGAGCATGCCGAACTGTTCGGGGCGCCGGGTGGCGGTCACCACCCGCACCACATAGTCGACCAGGGCGTGGTGAACGAAGTTGTTGGCGGCCACGTCCTGCAGTCGCAGCAGGTCACCGGTCTCGAGGACCGGCTTGGGCTCCGGCGGGGTCACCCCCATGCGGTAGATGATCTCGCGCTCTTCCTCCGGCGACGGGTAGTCAACGTTGATCTTGAACAGGAACCGGTCGCGCTGGGCTTCCGGGAGCGGGTAGACGCCCTCGTTCTCGATCGGGTTCTGGGTGGCCATCACCAGGAACGGCTTGGGCAGCGGGTAGGTCTTGCCGCCGATGGAGATCTTGCGTTCGGCCATCACCTCCAGCAGTGCGGACTGGACCTTGGCCGGGGCGCGGTTGATCTCGTCGGCGAGCAGGAAGTTCACCACGACCGGTCCGAGTTCGATATCGAACTCCTCGCGGCCCTGGCGGTAGATCCGGGTGCCGATGATATCGGTGGGCACCAGGTCGGGGGTGAACTGGATACGCGCGAACGTGCCGCCCACCACCTTGGCGAACGTCTCGACGGCCAGCGTCTTAGCCACCCCGGGAACACCCTCGAGCAAGACGTGCCCCTTGGCCAGCAGGCCCACCAGGATGCGCTCGACGAGTTGGTCCTGGCCGACGATGATCCGCTTGACCTCGAAGATCGCCCGCTCCAGGGTGTGCACATCGGCGGCCAGTCCGTTACCGGAGGACGACGGCGCGGGGGTTGTGCCCGGTCCGCCGTAGCCGCCGGGGCCCACGGTCGACCCACCTGGTGACGTCATCAAGTTCCTCCACAGCTGTTGGTCGGCATCGGGGCCAGATCGCACCCCGCCGCCAACTATTCCAGGCGTTTCGGAATCCGTCGATGTGGGTAGGGCCCAGGCGCGTCGGGATCAGGTCTCGATGATGCGGGTCACATACGGTGTCATGCCGGCGGTACGCACCGGGCCGACGGTCACCTGTCCGGCCGCCGAGGACGACTCGAGCATCTGGCCGTTACCCAGGTAGATCGCCACATGCTGGGATCCGCCGGGCCCCCAGAAGATCAGGTCGCCACGCTTGGCCTGCGACGGCGACACCTGGCGGCCGGCGGTGTACTGGTCGCCCGAGTACTTGGGAATCTGAACTCCGACGCCGGCGAATGCGTAGCGGGTGAAGCCGGAGCAGTCGTACCCGATCTTGCCTGCATCGTGGTCCACGCCTGCGCTGGGACCATTGATCGCGCCGCCACCCCACGAGTAGGGCACGCCCCGCTGGGAGGCGCCGCGCCGGATGACGTACTCGATGGCCTGCGGCCCACGGACTCTCCCGCTGGGTAGTGCGGTGGAGCCGCCGCCGATGCCGAGGCCGGACAGGAACTTACGACCGAGGTCCATCGTCGCCTGAGCCGCCTGCTGGGTGAATGCCAGCGATGCCTGGGCCACCGCGACCGGGTCGCCGGGCGCGCCTGCGCTGAGCATCTTGGGCAGCGTGGGGTCCCACTCCTCGGCCTGCGCCGGGGATGCCAAGCCGAGCGACAGCGTCACGGCGGTCAGGACCGCTCCGAGCACATGCAGCGTCCGAGAGAGTTTGCGAGACACGGGACTACTCACCTCACCATTCGATGTAACGCACGACGAAGGGGGTCATACCGCTGGTGCGAACCGGGGAGATCTTGACGAAGGAGCCGGTGTAGGGCGCCTCGATCATCTGCCCGTTGCCCAGGAAGATCGCCACATGCTGGCTGCCGTTGGGCCCCCAGAAGATCACGTCTCCGCGGCGCATCTGGGCGGACGGGATCTTGCGGCCCATGTTGTACTGCGACCCGGAATAGTGTGGCAACTTGATGCCGGCTCCGGCGAAGGCGTAGAGCACCAGGCCCGAGCAGTCGAAGCCGACGGTGTTGGCGCCGCCGTCGATACCCCGGCTAGGGCCCGCGGCGTTGCCGCCACCCCATGAATACGGGACCCCGATCTGGGACTGCGCCCGCTTGATGACGTATTCGATGGCCTGGTTCCCATACACCATCGGGATGCCGCCGTCGTTGGTGATGCCGGTATCGGTGGGCTTGAGGATGCCCATCTGCTGCAGGAACTTCTTGCCCAGGTCCTGGGTCACCTGGTAGGAGTTCTGCGCGATCTGCAGCACCGCGTTGATGATCTGGATCGGATCGCCGGACAGGAAGGCGCTCGGCACCGCCGGCAGCGTGAGATCCCATTCGGAGGGCTTGCCGTAGGGCACCTTGATCTCGGCAACCGGACCGGACGCCCGATCCCAATTGTCCGCCGGCGATGAGCCGGCAGCGGCCGCGGCCTGCGGCGCCGGGGCGGCCCCGACCGCCGAGGCGGCAGCCGCCGGAAGGACAGCCGGAGCCGACGATGCGCGGGCGGCCTCGAGCTTCTGCTGGGCGACGGTGCGCTCAGCGGCGATCCGGTCGATCTCGGCCTGCTGAGACCGGAACGTCTCCTGCGCGGCGCTGAGGGCCGCCACCGCGGCGTCTTGGCTGCTCTGGGCGTCAGCGACCGCCTGATCTGCCGTGTGTTTCGCCAGCCGGGCGGCGGCGTCGGAGTTGACCGCCTCGGTACGTGCCCGCTTGAGCCCGACCATCACCCGCTCCGAACTCAGCGCCAGCGTCTGGGCGGCCGTAGTGGTGGCGATGATCTCGTCGGGCGTGCGTGCGATCACCAGGGCGGCGGACGGCCCATTGACATAGGTGGCGGCAGCGAAGGTGTCGAACCTCCGCTGCGCCGCCGTGATCGCCGCGTTGGCCTCGGTGACCGCCTGCCGGCTGGCCTCGATGGCCTGCTGCGCGGCCTCGGAGGCGTCGCGGGCCTCCTGCACCTGCAGGATCGCCTTGTTGACGCTCTCCTGCTCCATTTGCACTTTCGCACCGATGTCCTGCAACTGCTGGTTGGCCTCGGCGACGTCGGCGACCAGGGCGGCCACGCCGACGGGTGCGGTGTCGGGGTCGGCGTGCGCCAGACCGGGAACGGTCAGCGTTATCGCGACGGTGAGGGTCAGCGGGCAGACCGCCCGGGTAGCCCGGATGGCGCGGTTGACGCGAGTGGAAGGGCTCATCTCGACTCTGACTCCTAGTGCTCCGCAAACAGTCACGTCAGTAACACGTGTCACATATGCCACTTCAATAACAATGGCTTCAGTTGCACCGTACGTCACGGCTGTCGCAGAAGAAACGGGCGCAGAAAATTACACGTTTGTATTTCCGCAGGTGTGACCGAATAGTAATCTTATGGAATTGCCATAAAAAGGCGCTTATTCAGCGAAATCGCAGCGTGGCTCAGTTTCCGGGGGGAGTGTTGCGTTTCGCCCAACGTTGCATAAGTCGGGTCGCAACTGCCGCCCCGGCAACCGCAATTACCAGGCCCACCGTGAATGCGATCCAGGGGAAATCCGGGGTGTTCAACTGGTCGACGAAATTCTGCGCACCCTGCACCGGATTGGGTGCGAGTTTGGCCACATCCTGGCCCGCCTCGAGCAGCACCCGGTCATAGGTCGTGCTGTAGGAACCGGCCCAGCCCGGACTGAGCACCAGCACCGTGGCACCGGGGTGCTGCTGACCCACCTGCGTGGCGATATCCCGCAACGGGGTGTCTATCGGCGGGCTTGCCTCCATTACGACGACCTTGAGGTCGACACCGCGATCCCGGGCGCCCGCCACCACCTGCTGCAGACCCGCCGCATCGGCCGACGGGGCAGCCACCCCGTCTTTGGCGACATCGGCCTGGACCGCAGCCATGCAGGTGTCGAGCGGAGTGGCGACCGGGAGTCCGACCGCGCTGCATACCTCAATCGGAATGTAGGTGGGTGCAGGCAGGGTGGTCACGAAACCAGACCGTACCGCGCAGGCCGCCCGGTGGTGACAGCACGCGCCGATACGCGCGAGACTGGAACGCAGGGCCGGATTTCACGAAGGGGCCCGCCCCTGGCAGCACCTCCGTACCGTTAAAATCCGACCTGCCCGCTGTCTGGCGGGATCACCACACGCCTGGAGTTGATGTGAGCACCGCAAATTCGTCCCTGAACTCGTTCGGAGCCCGCGACACCCTGACCGTCGGGGACAACAGCTACGAGATCTACCGCCTCGACGCGGTCCCGGGGACCGAGAAGCTGCCCTACAGCCTGAAGGTGCTCGCCGAGAACCTGTTGCGCACCGAAGACGGCGCCAACATCACCGCCGACCACATCAACGCGATCGCGAACTGGGATCCGGCGGCACAGCCGAGCATCGAGATCCAGTTCACCCCGGCCCGGGTGATCATGCAGGACTTCACCGGCGTGCCGTGCATCGTCGACCTGGCCACCATGCGGGAGGCGGTGACCCAACTCGGCGGTGATCCGGAGAAGGTGAACCCGCTGGCCCCGGCCGAGTTGGTGATCGACCACTCGGTGATCCTCGACTTCTTCGGCAACGCCGGCGCATTCCAGCGCAACGTCGACCTGGAGTACCAGCGCAACGGCGAGCGCTACCAGTTCCTGCGCTGGGGGCAGGGCGCCTTCGACGACTTCAAGGTGGTTCCGCCGGGCACCGGCATCGTGCATCAGGTCAACATCGAGTACCTGGCCCGGGTGACGATGGTCAGGGACGGCGTTGCGTATCCGGACACCTGCGTGGGTACCGATAGCCACACCACCATGGTCAACGGCCTGGGCGTGCTCGGCTGGGGCGTGGGCGGGATCGAGGCCGAGGCCGCCATGCTCGGCCAGCCGGTCTCGATGCTGATCCCCCGCGTCGTCGGCTTCAAGCTGACCGGGGAGATCAAGCCCGGCGTCACCGCCACCGACGTCGTCCTGACCGTCACCGACATGCTGCGCAAGCACGGTGTGGTGGCCAAGTTCGTCGAGTTCTACGGCAAGGGTGTCGCCGAGGTTCCGCTGGCCAACCGCGCCACGCTGGGCAATATGAGCCCCGAATTCGGTTCGACCGCAGCGATGTTCCCGATCGATGAGGTCACGATCGACTACCTGCGCCTGACCGGCCGCTCCGACGAGCAGGTGGCCCTGGTGGCGGCCTACGCCAAGGCCCAGGGCATGTGGCATGACCCTGACCGTGAGCCGGTGTTCTCGGAGTACCTCGAACTAGACCTGTCCACCGTGGTGCCCTCCATCGCCGGCCCCAAGCGTCCACAGGACCGCATCGAACTCACCGACGCCAAGAACGCGTTCCGCAAGGACATCCACAACTATGTCGAGGAGAACCACCCGACACCACACACCAAACTCGACGAGGCCGACGAGGAGTCCTTCCCGGCCAGCGATCCGGCGGCGCTGTCGTTCGCGGACAACGGCGCGGTGGACCTCCGACCGTCGGCCGCCAACGGCTCACACGGCCGGCCGACCAAGCCGATACTCGTGCGTTCGGCCGATCGGGGCGAATTCGTGCTCGACCACGGCGCGGTGGTAGTCGCCGGGATTACCTCGTGTACCAACACCTCCAATCCGTCGGTGATGCTGGGTGCGGCGCTGCTGGCCAAAAAGGCCGTCGAGAAGGGTCTGACCACCAAGCCGTGGGTCAAGACGAACATGGCTCCCGGCTCGCAGGTCGTCACCGACTACTACGAGAAGGCCGGCCTGTGGCCGTACCTGGAGAAGCTGGGCTACTACCTGGGCGGCTACGGGTGCACCACCTGCATCGGCAACACCGGTCCGCTACCGGATGAGATTTCGAAGGCGGTCAACGACAATGACTTGTCGGTGACCGCGGTGTTGTCCGGCAACCGCAACTTCGAGGGCCGCATCTCCCCCGACGTCAAGATGAACTACCTGGCCTCCCCCCCGCTGGTCATCGCCTACGGGATCGCCGGCACCATGGACTTCGACTTCGAGTCCGATCCGCTGGGCCAGGATGCGCAAGGCAACGACGTCTTCCTCAAGGACATCTGGCCGACCCAGAAGGAGATCGAGGACACCATCGCATCCTCGATCAACCGGGAGATGTTCGTCGACAGCTACGCCGACGTGTTCAAGGGCGACGACCGCTGGCGCGAACTACCCACCCCGTCCGGCAATACCTTCGCCTGGGATCCGAAGTCCACCTATGTGCGCAAACCCCCGTATTTCGACGGTATGCCGGCCGAGCCGCAGCCGGTCAGGGACATCACCGGCGCGAGAGTCCTGGCGCTGCTGGGCGATTCGGTGACCACCGACCACATCTCCCCGGCCGGCGCCATCAAGAAGGGCACTCCGGCGGCGCAGTACCTGGAAGCCAACGGCGTTCAGCCGGCCGACTTCAACTCGCTGGGCTCCCGGCGTGGCAACCACGAGGTGATGATCCGCGGCACCTTCGCCAACATCCGGCTGCGCAACCAGCTGCTCGATGACGTCTCGGGCGGTTACACCCGCGATTTCACCCAGCCGGACGGTCCGCAGGCCTTCATCTACGACGCCGCGCAAAACTATGCGGCGCAGAACATCCCGCTGGTGGTGCTCGGCGGCAAGGAGTACGGCTCGGGCTCGTCGCGGGACTGGGCCGCCAAGGGCACCAGCCTGCTCGGTGTGCGCGCGGTGATCACCGAGTCCTTCGAGCGCATCCACCGGTCCAACCTGATCGGCATGGGCGTCATCCCGCTGCAGTTCCCGGCCGGCGAATCAGCGGCCTCGCTGAAGCTGGACGGCACCGAGGTCTTCGACATCACCGGCATCGAGGCACTCAACACCGGCGCTACCCCGACGACCGTGCATGTCAAGGCCACCAAGGCTGACGGAACCGTTGTCGAGTTCGATGCGGTCGTGCGCATCGACACCCCCGGTGAGGCGGACTACTACCGCAATGGCGGGATTCTGCAGTACGTGCTGCGCAACATGCTGCGGGCAGCCTCGGCCTAGCCGGCCTGCTGCACCCGTCTCACCGGCGACTGCGCGGGGCGATACGCGACGCGCCGTCACGAGGGGATCAGATCGCACAGTCGGCGGCTCGGATCGACGGGCGAGCCGTGCTCAGGCCAGTTCGATGAGGCTGGAGTACTCCTCCGACCAGTGGTCCTCGGTACCGTCGGGCAGCAGCACCACCCGCTGCGGGTCCAGCGCCTCGGCGGCGCCGGGGTCGTGGGTCACCAGCACCACCGCGCCCTGGTAGCTGCGCAACGCGTCGAGCACCTGCTCCCGGGATGCCGGATCCAGGTTGTTGGTGGGTTCGTCGAGCAGCAGCACGTTGGCGGTCGAGGCCACCAGTCCGGCCAGCGCCAGCCGGGTCTTCTCACCGCCGGAGAGCGTGCCGGCAGGCTGCTCGAGCTGGGGTCCGGTGAACATGAAGGCGCCCAGCAGGCTGCGTAACTCCTGCTCGCCGGTATCGGGAGCGGCGTGGCGGATGTTCTCCCAGACCGTTGCGTTGTTGTCCAGGGTGTCGTGCTCCTGGGCGAAGTAACCGATCTTGAGCCCATGGCCGGGTTCGAGCGCGCCGGCGTCCATGGGTTCCACCCCGGCGAGCAGGCGTAGCAGCGTCGTCTTGCCGGCGCCGTTGAGGCCGAGTACGACGACCCGTGATCCCCGGTCGATGGCGAGGTCCACCCCCGTGAACACCTCGAGCGATCCGTAGTTTCTGGTCAGCCCCTTGGCCACCAGCGGCGTACGACCGCACGGCGCGGGATTCGGGAACCGGATCTTGGCGACCTTGTCGGCCACCCGTTCAGCGTCCAGCGCCGACATCATCCGCTCGGCCCGGCGCAACATGTTTTGTGCGGCCACGGCTTTGGTCGCTTTCGCGCCCATCTTCGCGGCCTGGGTGCGCAGCGCCGCGGCCTTCTTCTCGGCGTTGGCGCGTTCCCGGCGTCGGCGTTGCTCATCGGTGGCCCGGGCGTCCAGATACTTCTGCCAGCCCATGTTGTACACATCGACCTCGCCTCGAACGGCGTCGAGGAACCACACCCGGTTCACCACGTCGGCGAGCAGTTCGACATTGTGGCTGATGATCACCAGTCCCCCGGTGTGCGACTTGAGGAAGTCCCTGAGCCAGCCGATGGAATCGGCATCGAGGTGGTTGGTGGGCTCGTCGAGCAGCAGGGTGGTGTCGGAGCCGGAGCCGGAATCACTGGCGGCGAACAGAATTCGGGCCAATTCGACCCGGCGGCGCTGGCCGCCGGACAGCGTCCGCAACGGCTGGGTGAGTACCCGATCGGCCAGGCCCAGGCTGGAGCAGATCCGTCCGGCCTCGCTCTCGGCGGCGTAGCCGCCCAGTGCGGCGAACCGCTCCTCGAGATTGCCGTACCGGCGGACCGCCTTCTCCTGCTCGGCCGCATCGACCACCTCTGCCATCAGGGCCTGTTGCTTCTCCAGATCGGCAAGCAGGGTGTCCAGACCGCGTGCGGACAGCACCCGGTCGCGGGCCAGCACCTCAAGGTCACCCTCACGCGGGTCCTGCGGCAGATAGCCGACCTCACCGCTGCGCACCACGGTGCCGGCGTAGGGCTGCCCCTCTCCGGCCAGGATCCGCATGGTGGTGGTCTTACCTGCACCGTTGCGGCCGACCAGCCCGATGCGGTCACCGGGCTGAATGCGCAGCGCCGGCCCCTCGGCAAGCAGCAGGGTGCGCGCGCCGGCGCGGACCTCGAGGTCCGTTGCGGTGATCACGCGTCGTGTCTCCTCTGCAGCACGTGGCTACTTGTCGTCGGTGAAGACCGGAGCACGGTTCTCGGCACGTGCGGCGACCGCTTCCTCGAAGTTAGCGGTGAGCAGGCGCACATAGAGTTGCCCGAGGCCCTCGGCCTGCATATGTCCCTCCAGGGTACCGGCGTCCAGTCCGGTCCACAGCGTCCGCTTGGTCAGTTCGGTGCCCGGCCGGGAAAACCCGACGATCCGTGCAGCCATGTCGTAGCAGGTCTGCAGCAGATCGTCGGCCGGTACCTGCCGGGATATCAGCCCGATCCGCTCGGCCTCGGCGGCGTCGACGTCGCGGCCGGTGAGCATGATCTCGAAGGCCCGGGACGACCCGATTGCCCGAGGCAGCAGATAACTCAATCCCAGTTCGCTCGCAGTCAGGCCGTTGTTGATACCGGCGGCGCGGAAGTAGGCATCAGACGCTGCCACCCGGATATCGGCGGCCAGTGCCAGGCACAGCCCACCGCCGATCGCCGCCCCGTTGACCGCCGCGATGACCGGCTGGTGCTGCCGGCGCATCGCCAGGATCACCTCGTCGAGGACCTCCATCGACCGCAGCGCGTAGCTGGGCCGGGTGAGTCCCTGCACATGCGGTACCGAGCCGGCCGACTTGTGGTCGGCCCCGGAGGAGAAGCCGCGACCGGCACCGGTCAGCACCACCACGCGGACGTCGTTGTCGTGGGTCAGTTCGGCCAGCGCATCACGCAACGGAATCATGACGTCGAACGCCATCGAGTTCATCCGCTCAGGCCGATTCAGGGTGACCAGCGCGACACCGGGTCGCGGGCGGTCGACAAGGATGAAATCAGACGGACTCATCGCTGCACGCTATCGCGCGTGCCCACAGTTCAGAGGTCGGTGGTGGATTGCTGCTTGGCGATCTCGGCGTCGATGTCAAGATCGCGTATCTGGGTGATGAGATCCTCAAGCGCGGCCGGCGGCAGCGCCCCGGCCCCGTTGAACACCAGATGGCCCTTTTTGAACGCCATCAGTGTCGGGATCGCGCGGATCTCGGCGGCGGCGGCCAACTGCTCCTGCGCCTCGGTGTCGACCTTGCCGAACACGATGTC
>Ga0209986_10002167_pt1 | contig 18226 bp, 15 predicted proteins | sample BlataG_FD_183168 | JGI IMG/M metagenome (GOLD analysis project Ga0209986, IMG submission 183168) | Deep subsurface microbial communities from Black Sea to uncover new lineages of life (NeLLi) - Black_00105 metaG (SPAdes) (version 2) | ecosystem: Environmental > Aquatic > Marine > Oceanic >...
AAAGTTACATCCGTTGAGGATATAACTTCTTATCCATCCATTTTAGGAGGAAGGGTTAAAACACTGCATCCGAAAGTCTTTGGTGGAATTCTCGCAAGGAGGGAACAGGAAACAGATTTACTGCAGCTTGATGAATACAAGATCCCTGTGATCGACCTGGTCATTGTTGATCTGTATCCTTTTGAGGAAACACTTTCTTCAGGGGCTGATGAGCAATCCATCATTGAAAAAATCGATATTGGTGGGATTTCACTTATCCGGGCTGCGGCAAAAAATTATAATGATGTAATTATCGTTTCAAGCCGTACTCAATATAATGAGTTACTTGAATTGCTTGAAGAAAAGGAGGGCACAACAACACTGAAGGATAGAAAAAAATTTGCTGCAAAAGCATTCAGTGTTTCTTCTCACTACGATACAGCTATTTTCAAATATTTCAATTCCGACCAGCAACTATTGCAATTCAGGGAAAGTCATCTTCATGGCAGTTTATTAAGGTATGGTGAGAATCCACATCAGAAAGGAATTTTTTATGGTGATCTTGAATTGGTATTTGAGAAGCTTCATGGGAAAGAGATTTCTTATAATAACTTAATGGATATTGATGCTGCCATCAACCTGCTGGCTGACTTTAAGGAAACAACTTTTGCCATTCTGAAGCATAATAATCCCTGTGGCATTGCATCGCGTGGAAAATTAATTGATGCCTGGAAAGACGCTTTGGCGGGAGATCCTGTTTCAGCTTTTGGTGGAATCCTGATAACGAATGAGGAAGTGGATGAGGTAACGGCTGAAGAGATCAATAAGCTCTTCTTCGAGGTAATTTTAGCGAGAAAATATTCGCCAAAAGCACTGGAAATTTTAAAACAGAAGAAAAACAGAATAATCCTTATCCAAAAAGAAACCGATTACCCGCTTTTTTCGTATAGGTCATTGCTAAATGGTGTGATATATCAGGAAAGGGATTTAAAAATTGAAACAAACGCTGATTTGGAGGTGATAACCAAAGTATCTCCTTCCGAAAAGGAAAAGACCGATCTGCTTTTTGCTAATAAAATTGTAAAACATTCCAAATCAAACTGCATTGTATTGGTTAAGGATAAACAATTATTGGCAAGCGGAGTAGGTCAGACATCGAGGGTTGATGCCCTGAAACAAGCCATTGAGAAGGCCGGCAATTTTGGATTTGATCTTTCAGGTGCAGTTATGGCTTCTGATGCCTTTTTTCCTTTTGCCGATTCTGTTGAGATTGCGCATCAGGCAGGCATTAAATCGGTAATTCAACCGGGTGGTTCAATCCGAGACAAGGATTCTATCGAATATTGTAATAAACATGGAATGTCAATGGTGTTTACCGGAACAAGGCATTTCAGACAGTAACTTATAATATATTATAAACAAATTTAAATAGTTGATAAAAATGGGAATTTTTTCATTCCTGACCCAGGAGCTCGCTATGGATTTAGGAACGGCTAACACGATCATTATCCATAACGATAAGGTAGTTGTAGATGAGCCGTCAATTATAGCAATTGATAAAAATACCGGCAAACTTATTGCCATTGGTGAGAAAGCCAGGCAGATGCACGGCAAAACACATGAAAGCCTTAAAACAATCTGGCCATTACGTGACGGGGTGATTGCTGATTTTAATGCCGCCGAACTGATGATCAGAGGAATGATAAAAATGATAAACCACAAGGGGTCTTTATTTACGCCATCCCTGAAGATGGTGGTTTGTATTCCTTCGGGAAGCACTGAGGTTGAGATTCGTGCCATACGTGATTCATCGGAACATGTCGGTGGGAGGGATGTTTATATGATATATGAACCCATGGCTGCTGCTATTGGAATCGGGATTGATGTTGAAGAACCGGTAGGAAATATGGTTGTTGATATTGGCGGCGGAACAACGGAAATTGCTGTAATTGCCCTGGGCGGTATTGTCTGCAATAAATCGATACGCATAGCCGGTGGTGGATTTACCTCGGATATTGAGGCCTATATGCGGCATCAACATAACATAAAAATTGGCGAACGCACAGCCGAGGAAATTAAGATTAAAGTAGGTTCGGCTATACCAGATATTGATAATCCTCCTCCTGATTATATTGTTCGTGGTCCTAGTCTTATGACAGCCCTGCCAATAGAAATACCCATATCTTACCAGGAAATTGCACATTGCCTGGATAAATCCATGTCGAAAATAGAAACGGCCATATTGGGCGTTCTTGAACAAACCCCGCCTGAGTTGTATGCAGATATCGTGACCAATGGCATTTATCTTGCCGGAGGCGGAGCCCTTCTGAGAGGGTTGGACAAACGGTTTTTTGACAGGATAAATATTCCGTTTCATGTTGCTGAGGATGCATTACATGCCGTAGCCCGCGGAACTGGCATAGCACTTAAAAATATAGATAAATTTTCATTCCTGATGAGATAGTTTTGATGGGGTAAAATAAAAATAGGGATGAGAAATTTATTAAGGTTCATAATCAGATATCATTTTGTTATCCTGTTTATTTTTTTTGAAACACTTTCCTTAATACTGGTTGTCCGGAACAATAACTTCCAAAAAGCAAGGGTTGTCACTTATTTCCAAAGCACAGCAGGGTACATCTACAATAAAATTGACATTTTAACGGAATACCTGGATCTTCAAAAAGCAAACCAAAAATTAGCTGCAGAAAATACTGAGCTAAAAAATATCCTCCAGAGAATGTACCGTTCCGATGAAGTCTTCTTCTATAGCGAGCATGATACGGTTTACCGGCAGCATTACTTTTATACTTCAGCCAGGATCATAAATAATTCAATAAATAAACAACACAACTTTTTAACCCTGAATAAAGGAACCGGGGTTGGCATAAAACCGGAAATGGCTGTTATCTCACCGGAGGGAATAGTAGGAGTTGTAAAGGGTGTATCTAATCGCTTTGCCACGGTAATTTCATTATTAAACACCGACCTGAAAATCAGTGGTAAATTTAAAAAGAATGATTATTATGGTTCCTTGTTTTGGGATGGGAGGGATTACAGGAAAGTACTTTTTCGGGAAATACCTTATCATGTGGATATTAGCTTGGGTGATACGGTAATTACAAGTGGATTTTCAACCATTTTCCCGGAAGGGATATTAATCGGGACAGTATATGATTATGAAGTAAAAGGTGGAAATTTTTATGAAATTACCGTTGAACTTTCCACTGATTTTAAGAACCTGGATCATGTGAGTGTAGTAAGTAATTTGCAACGACAGGAACAACTGGAGCTTGAACAATTATTTGATAATGATTAATTTTCTTTATAGAAATATCGGACGCTTTATTGTATTGGTACTGATCCAGGTACTGATCCTGAACAACATCCAATTCAGCGGTTATGTAAATCCATTTATGTATGTGCTGTTTATTCTTCTGTTGCCTTTTGAAACCCCGAATTGGTTAATCATCCTTTCAGGTTTTGTTTCAGGTTTGACCATTGATTTATTTTCCAATACAATTGGGATGCATGCTTTTGCTACGGTCTTCATGGCTTTTTTACGGCCCTACGTATTGAAAATTATAGAGCCCCATGGCGGATATGAGCCCGGAACTTTCCCAAGACTGTATTATTTTGGCTTTACCTGGTTTTTAAGGTATTCCATCATATTGGTGTTTTCGCATCACTTGTTTCTGTTTTATATTGAGGTTTTCAGATTTACTGACTTTTTTAGTACCTTACTGCGAGTGATCTTGAGTGTTTTATTTTCAATGGTGATTATCATACTGAGTCAGTATTTTATATTCAGGAAGTAAATTTTTTATGAAAGATTTTTACTCAAACCGGAAGTATGTTATTGCAGGATTATTTCTTTTTATCAGTCTGATTTATATTATAAGACTTTTTTCATTACAGGTAGTAAATAAAAGCTATCGGTTATCAGCGAGCAGTAATGTTTCGCGGTCTGTTACACAATATCCGGCGAGAGGCTTAATTTATGATAGAAATGGAGAATTACTTGTTTCTAACGAAGCAGTCTATGATCTTATGGTGGTTCCCAACCAGCTCCAGAAGTTTGATACGGCTAATTTTTGTACTATCCTGAATATTTCGATCGATGATGTTCGAAAGAAAATAAAACAAGCAAAAGATTATTCATTCTATACTGCATCTCCCTTTTTAAAACAAATATCATCAAGAACTTATGCAGTCCTGCAGGAAAAAATGTATAAATTCCGGGGGTTTTTTGTACAGTCCAGGACTATAAGAAAATACACCAGGGAAATTGCCTCCCATGCTCTTGGGTATATAAGTGAGGTTGATGAAAAAACGATCAAAGAAAATCAGTACTATCGAATAGGGGATTACATTGGAAAAAGTGGGATAGAGAAATCTTATGAAGATGTTTTAAGAGGAAGAAAGGGTGTCAGTATCTATATGGTAGATGTTCACGGGCGGAAAATGGGCTTATACAAGGAGGGGAAACACGATATTACAGCTATTGTTGGTGTGAATATTGTAACGACCCTGGATGCTGATCTTCAGGAGTATGGGGAATTGCTGATGAGAAATAAGATCGGTAGTATTGTTGCCATTGAACCGTGTACCGGTGAAGTATTAGCACTTGTTTCTTCTCCCTGTTATGATCCGGCTCTTTTGATTGGAAGAATAAGATCGGAAAATTTCATTAAGCTGCAGCAAGATACTCTCAAACCCTTGTTCAACCGGGCTTTGATGGCTCAATATCCTCCAGGTTCCACCTTTAAACCGATTAACGGGTTAATTGGCCTGCAGGAAAAGGTTATCTATCCGTCAACAGAATACTATTGTGACCAGGGATTCTACGGAGGAGGAATTTTTGTAGGTTGTCATAACCATGATTCTCCTCTTAATTTGCCAAGAGCGATCCAAAACTCATGCAATACATATTTTTGTAATGTTTTCAGAAACATACTGGAAAACAGAAGATATGGCTCTGTTGCTGAAGCGTTTAATTCATGGAGGGAATATGTAATGTCTTTCGGCTTTGGAAGCAAATTGGATTCGGATTTTACAAATGAATTAAAAGGTTTTGTTCCTGATGCATCATATTACGATAAATACTACGGAAAAAACGGATGGAGAGCAATGACATTAATTTCCCTTGCCATCGGACAAGGCGAATTGGCGACCACTCCTCTTCAAATGACTAATATGGTAACTGTTATTGCCAACAGAGGATTTTATTATGTCCCACATATTGTAAAAAGCATTGAAGGTCAAAAAGACATTTACTCTCTGTATAAAAAGAAACGTAAAACAAAAATCGATTCAAGTCATTTTGAAGTTATTATTAATGGGATGGATTGGGCAGTAAACGGTGAGCCAGGTAGCGGAAGTACTGCACGAAGAGCCAGAATTGAAGGAATTACCGTTTGCGGAAAAACGGGTACTGCTCAAAATCCTCATGGAGAGGATCATTCGATATTTATTGCATTTGCACCAAAAAATGAACCTAAAATTGCTTTATCGGTTTATGTGGAAAATGGAGGATGGGGTAGTACTTATGCAGCACCAATTGCAAGTCTGATGATCGAGAAATATCTTACCGACACCCTGACCAGAGGTTGGCTTGAGGAATTTATTTTGAATACAAACCTGATTGATCGTGAAGAGAAAAATAACACTTTGGAGTAGCATCGATTGGGTTACTATTCTGATTTATCTGATCCTTGTTTTTTTAGGATGGATAAATATTTTTGCTGCTGAATATGACGAAGAACACATAAGTATTTTGGATATTTCCCGGCGGTATGGCAAACAAATTATCTGGATTGGAGCTGCCTTCCTTTTGGCTTTTCTGGTTGTAGTAATCGATAGCCGGTTTTATCATTTTTTTGCATATGTAATTTACGGGCTATTTATTTTTTCCCTTTTAGCTGTATTGGTTTTTGGCCGGGAAATACACGGTGCCAGATCGTGGTTTGAATTCGGTTCAATACGAATTCAACCTTCTGAATTCGTAAAATTTGCGACAGGGCTGGCGCTTGCTAAATATCTCAGCGCGAAACACCTTAATATTAACAATATAAAGTCGCTTGCTTCTGCAGCCATAATTGTCGTGGTACCTGTTCTGCTCATTTTGCTCCAGCCTGATATGGGATCTGCTCTTGTTTTTTTCTCTTTAGTATTGGTTTTATACAGGAATGGGTTATTCGGAAGCATTTTCTTTGCCGGAATTTTCGTTGCCATATTATCCATTCTGACCCTGTTTTTTGATAAACTGATAATTACTACAAGTATTATTATCGTGTCGTTTGCTGTTTTCTGGATTGTTGAACGAAAAATGAAATATGTTATTTATGCGACGGCAATATTTGCTGTTATTAGTGGATCACTTTATGGTTTAAAGGAGTTGTTCACGTTTGCTCTTTCCAACTATTTTATTTTAGTGATGTCGGTCGTACTCTCAGGTTTAGTATATCTTTTTCTTTCCTACAGGCGCAAAATCAGAAATGTTTCAATAATTTATTTTTTGCTGGTCGGAGCATTGGTTTTCACATTTTCAGAGAATTACGTTTTTAACAACGTACTTGAACCTCACCAGCAAAAGCGGATAAATATTGTATTGGGTATTGAATTCGATCCATCCGGTAGCGGTTATAATGTCAATCAATCTAAAATAGCCATTGGATCGGGAGGATTTTCCGGAAAAGGATTTCTGAAAGGAACACAAACCAAGTTTAAATTTGTACCGGAGCAAAGTACTGATTTTATTTTTTGTACGGTAGGTGAAGAGTGGGGTTTTATCGGAACTTTAACGGTAATTGCCTTATTCTCAATCTTACTGGTTAGAATTATTCAATTGGCTGAACGGCAACGGTCGGCTTTTGCCAGGCTATATGGTTATGTGGTTTTCTCTATCGTTTCTTTTCATGTGGTGGTAAATATCGGAATGACAATAGGATTATTTCCTGTTATCGGGATTCCGTTACCTTTCTTCAGTTACGGTGGTTCTTCCCTTTGGGCTTTTACAATTCTTCTTTTTATCTTTTTGAGAATGGATGCCGGCCGGATGGAGTATTTTATATAGGTTTTTGAATTTTCCTCCTTTACTCCGAAAAAACTACCGGCTACTTACGCCTGCCAAAGGCATTCTCCCGTAGGGATTCTCCCACAGGGACTCCTTCAGAGCTTTGGAGCTATGGAAGGATGAAACGGTGGTAACACTAATCAAAACCGGCAGTTCCGGCACTTTTTTTTTGTTTGCTTTATTTTCTACTCCCAAAGGGATGCCTGTGGCAAATAATGTTACCCCTCCGGGGTAATTACTCTTGCATATTTTTTTGTCTTTTGTCAGACTTTTCCTCATCAGCCATTACTCATTATTTGTCACAGCTTTTTACCGTTCATTATTCGATATTCGATATTGGATATTCATTATTACTCGTTCACACAATTTAACACATATGCCACTCCCCGAAAAAAACGGGGCAGACATGAGGTTTTGCTGTGCAAAACGTTTGAAAAAATCCGAAATTATCCAATCATCCAGTCTCCCTCTCTCTCAGTCTCCTCTTCACCCAATCCCCCTTCACCTTTCATCAATTACTCCCTGCTCTTCGTCCTCTGGCCTTTGCTGATTAAAATCCCATGTTCGCTTTCGACGAAATGTATAAGTTGGGGGAAATAATCAAGAAAATCAGCTCTGAATGAGGAGTATTTTTTTTTTAATACATCAATTGCAAATTGGGTCTCATCCGGGAAAGAAGTTCTCCTGCTCATTCTCGATAAAACATCTTTAATGCCTTCGATGGTTAAATAGGATTCCAACCAGTTGTACTGAATAAATAACGGCAGGAATCCCTGTACTTTTTTTGGAAGGATTGAATAATGGGAAATAAGAGTATCATATAGATTGTTAACGAATTTTTCTAATGGTTCATTCGTGAATTCTGACCATTCCAGGGCAAGAAAATGATCGTAGAAAATATCAACAATGATACCTGAAAATCTTTTGTATTTTAAATTCAAATAAGATTTGCTTCGCTGCACAATAGGGTGATGATCGGTAAAAGAATCAATATGGCGGTGAAGTAAAATACCCCTTTTTATCAGGTTTGGGTAATGCTCAAAATTTTTACCCTTAACATAATCACCGATGAAGTTCCCTACCTTTATTTCATCTGAGTCTCCCGACAGGTAAAGGTGAGCTAAAAAATTCATTTATTGAATACCAAAAAAACAATTTTGTAAATATAGTTTATCTTACAACAATACATATTATTTAACATATTTAAAAATTAGCGAATGCTACATAACTTATTAAATATAAATGAATTAAGGTGGTTTATCAGACACTGATTCCAAAGAACGGGATATTTTGAGAGTATCTAATGTAGACTTAAAAATGTATCTTCATTGGAATAAGAATAACTATTTGCTTTAGTTTTTGGGATATGATAATCAACAATTGAAAGACCTGGAAACCACTATTAACCAAACCGATTGCGATAGCGTTATTATTGGTACACCGATTGACCTGAACAGGATTATTAATATCAGTAAACCAAACAGCAGGGTGTATTATGATCTTCAGGAGATTGGTTATCCAAACCTGGAACAGGTTCTTGATGAGTTTATAAAAAAGCATAACCTGATTCAAGCTTTGATACCCTAAATTTCACTTGACTTTCCTGTGATGATTATGACAACCCCTATAATGGATAATATACCACCTGCAATTTGATGAATCATCGGAAACATTCCCAGATAAATAAAAGATCCGATTAGAACAAATATTCCTTTAGTGCTCTGGACCAGGGAAGTCCTGGATGCTTCAATATATTGAAGTGCACTATATTGGGAGAGAGCTGTAAGGAACGGACCTAAAAGAGAGCCTAATGCAATATAAAATAATGCTTTGTGAGAAACAGCAAGTGTTGTCCCTGTGGATATCAGCAAAATAAAAAAAAATGTGAAAAGAAATAAAATCCGGTTTATCGCCAAAATGCCCGGATCAAAATTTTTGATATTTTTTTTTGCCGTAATAATCCCAATTGCAACAAAGAATGAAGAAAGAATAATAAGGCCGGTTCCCGGTAAAAGAAGATCTGAAAATGAATGATTCCCCCTGAAACTTATAATAAATGCTCCCAGAAGGGTGAGAATAATTCCGATTATTCCAACTTTGTTGAAACTCTCTTGTAATATGACAAAGCCAAGCAATGTTACAAATAAAGGGGTTAAATTGGTAAGGAAGGATAAAGTTGCCGGATTTTCAGCCCGATTGATTGCCTCGAAAAAACTAATGGCTGCAATTAGTTCAATAAACCCAATTATGATTAGAACTTCTATTGATTTCTTATTTAGTAACCGGATTGTTTTATAGTTCTTTTTAGGCAGGGCATACAACAAGTTCCAGATAATAGCCATGCCATACCAGTAAAATCCAAACTGAATAAGTCCCACTTCCAGTAAAGCTGCTTTACTGAAAATATATACATTCGACATGGCGAGGGTACCCAGGCAAGCGAAAAAATAACCTTTAAAATATGGACTCATTTTTTTTCTTTCTCAAATCCTGGTTTTCTCAGCAGGGCAAACATGTTTCTTTTATAAGCTTCAACTCCCGGCTGGTCGAAAGGATTGATACCAAGGGTATACCCACTTAATGCACAAGCTTTTTCAAAGAAATAGATCAGTTGCCCCAGGAAGAATTCGTCCAGTTCAGGAATTTCAATACGGATATTCGGAACACCCCCATCTACATGTGCAATTTTAGTTCCCAGTTCTGCCATTTTATTGACTTCATCGATCCGTTTTCCTGACAAGTAATTTAATTTATCCAGGTTCCCGCTGTCGGCTGGTATTCGTAATTCAGAATTGGGAGATAAAATGGATATTACGGTTTCAAAGATATTCCTTTTTCCTTCCTGGATGTACTGTCCCATAGAATGAAGATCGGTTGTGAAGTTCACACTTGCCGGAAAAATACCCTTATTTTCCTTCCCTTCGCTTTCGCCATAAAGTTGCTTCCACCATTCTGAAAAATACTGAAGTTTTGGTGAATAATTCACAAGGATCTCAATGTTTTTTCCTTTATTATACAAGGCGTTCCGGGCTGCTGCATAGATTGTTGCCGGGTTATCCTCAAATGAAACATTTTCACCGGTTAGTGATTGCATCACTCTTGCCCCTTCCAGCAACCGGTACACATCAAATCCTGCAATGGCTATTGGAAGTATCCCGACCGGAGTTAGAACCGAGTACCTTCCTCCCACATCATCGGGTATAGCAAAGGTCATATATCCTTCGTTTTCAGCTATCTCACGCAAGGCTCCGCGTTTGGCATCCGTGATGGCAATTATTTTTTTCACTGCTTTAGTTTTCCCAACTTTGTTTTCCAGGTGGTTTTTCAGGATCCGGAAAGCGATAGCCGGTTCGGTGGTTGTACCGGATTTTGATATGACAATTACAGCGTATGATTTTTTCTCTAAAATTTCCAGCAATTCGGTTATGTAATCTTCACTTAGGTTTTGTCCTGCATACAAGACAAGGGGTTTGTGCCGGTCTTTTTTCAAGTAAGCAAAAGTATGGGAAAGCGCTTCGATTACAGCCTTTGCGCCTAAATATGAACCTCCGATACCTATCACTACTAAAACTTCAATTTCTTGTCGCAAATTGTTACTAAGCTTTTTAATCCTTTCCAGTTCACTGGTGGAAATTGTTGAAGGAAGATCGAGCCATCCGAGTAAATCATTTCCCGAACCGGTTTTGTTGTGCAATGCTGAAATAAAAGTTTTCATTTGAGCCTTGTAGCCGGTGATTTCTTCCGTAGTGATAAACGGATGTACATGATCGATGTTAAGGCTTAGGTTTTTCATTCGAAGATATTTTAAAAAGTTACTTAGGTAAGATTTTCGCTCAGAAGTTTTATTTCGACGGCGGGTGAAATGTTTTCATATAAAATGTTGTAAGCAGCTTCGGTAATGGGTAAATTTAATTTGTAGGTTTTATTCATTTCAGTAATGCATTTTGTAGCATAATAGCCTTCAGCTACCATGTTCATTTCGAGAATGGCTGATTTTACCGAATATCCTTTCCCTATCATGGTTCCAAATGTCCTGTTCCGGCTAAATTGAGAGTAAGCAGTAACCAGAAGATCTCCCAGATAAGCTGAGCTTTTTATATCCCGGGTAATGGGATGCACGGCATCAACAACCCGTTTGATTTCCTGGATAGCATTTGAAATCAGTACGGCGAAAAAATTATCTCCATATCTCAGTCCGTGACAAACTCCGGCAACGATGGCAAAAATGTTCTTAAGAATGGCTGCATATTGGGTTCCATAGATATCATCTGAAAGGATGGTTTTTATGTAAAAGGTTTGTATGAATTCAGCAATAATTTTCGCATGTTGAAGATTCTGTGAAGCAATAGTCAGATAAGACAGCCGCTCCAACGCAACTTCTTCAGAATGGCACGGACCTGTGAGCACAACAAAATTATTCAGAGGAAGATTATATTTCCGGTTAAAGAAATCGCCAATGATCAGGTTATCTTCCGGAATAATTCCCTTTATGGCTGAAACGACAATTTTATTCGTAATATCAACATTTAATTTTTCTGTTGCTTCTTTCAGGAAAGGTGCTGGTATTGCGAAGATCAAAATATCGGATTGGGCAATTGTTTCATTAATATCATCAAAAAGTGATAGTTTGTCAACATCCAGGTTGATTGAGCTTAAATAATTTGGATTATGATAGTGAGTTTTTATATATTGGATATTTTCCTTTTTCCTCAAATACCAGTTCAATCCATCTACGTTTTCCAACAATATTTTAACGATGGCTGTCGCCCAACTGCCACCGCCTAATACAGCGATTTGAGAGTGGTTCTCCATAAGATGAAAGATAAAAGGAAAAAATATGTAAAATGCCATTCATGACTTCGGTTTCGATAACATCATGCAGATTTTCGTCGGCAACAACTCTTACCTTTTCTGAATTTCCTTGTTTAAGGTAAACATCGATACCTGAACTGACTTTAATACCATTAAATCCGGAAATATCCCGTTCTTCGGTGACTACCGGACCCTGACCGTAAATGGTTTTGTCCAAAAAGTCAATGTAACATCCGGAAAGGATAAGTATTACAAATGTTAGTAAGATTAAACTGTGCTTTGCTTTCATTACTGTAATATTTTTATAATTATTCTACACCTGTCCCGTCCCATCGGGATTCATCATTGAACATTCTAAATTCTACATTTAATCCTCCTTCGCGTTCCGCTTCGGCGGACGAGAAGGAAGTGGTTAATTCCCCGATGCTTGCATCGGAATTTTGGGACCAGGGCTTGCCATGGGGTTTAATACCATTTTATTATCTGGCTTTGTTTCCATACCGAGAACTCGTAACCCGCACGTTGAGTTAATTTGTAAAGTTAATTTTTTATTAATTAATCAGTACGAAAAAGTAGTTATAGTCATAAAGTATAACCGGTTGTCAATTTCGTAGAATGATTTGCCTGCCAAAGGCATACATTATGGGATAATAATGAAATTCCTGATTTCGCGTCTGGATAATTGCGCCGTAAGTAACGCTACACTCTTGAGAAGCAATGGCAGTTACGGCGCTTATTTAGGTATTATCTGTTTCTACAATAATCGAACCTCTCCGAGGTTCTTTTCTTAGATTAGAAAATAATTGTTTATTTTTCCCTGGCTTTTCAAACCTTCTAGCATATGCTTTCGAAGGGATGCCCGCCAGACCGCAAGAATGAATTCTTTCATTCTTGCGGGGGCAGGCCTATGGCACAGACCTGGAAGAGTTGCTCCGAAACATCGACCCCGGGGGGGTCGGATTATTGTAGAAAAAGAAAACGTATAATATAATACCGGTCTAACTACCATTGTTCATCAGGGAGAAACCATTCCATGGACCGGAACAGGAGAAATATCATTTATACTACCGTACTTTACTGATGTTCCATCCCTGTTGGGGAATTTGCTTTTTGCTATACGTCCATAATTACATTAGCTGATGTACGTTCTGTACTTTAATAAACAGCCTGCACAGGGGGATATAAACTATTTGCCTGTGTTCTTCAAAGTATGCCTTTTATATAACTTCCATTGTGAAAGTTATTTTTTAGGGTAGAAAAGTCCCTTTTGAGGAACTGATTAGTACCAGTTGGAAAGCCAGTTTGTTTGCACTATTGTTCCCAACAGCTTCAAGGACGGCATCTGCACCAACGCTGTTCGTAACTCCCAATATTTTATAAACAGGGTTTTCGTCGTAAAGGTGTACCGGAATTGCACCATATTTCAGGGCAAACGATAACCTGTTTTCAATTGAATCGATAGCATAGATTTGAACAGCCCCAAGTAATTTCGCACCGATAATTGCCATTAATCCGGCAGGTCCGCAACCAAGAACCACGTAAATTCCTTCTGACTTTATTTCTGCCATATTAGCACAGAAAAATCCGGTGGGAAAAATATTTCCAAAAAGTAAGGCTTCCTGTATTGGAATATTTTCAGGATAATTAACTAATGTGGATTCGGCATAGGGTACCCCTGACATATTCAGCCTGAACTCCCTGAAGACCTTCCCCTTTTTCAACCCAGCCGAATACAATTCGGCTCTACTAAATTGGTTCCCGGTTCTCGGCCTGCACCGTGAAATGAGACAAAGGAGCAATTTTGCTCGCAAAATTATTTCACGGGGTGAACCTCAGCCTTCATTAACCCTTCATAAATCATAAATCCTAAAATCTCCTTCTTCCTGTCCTTTTCCCACCATTTACCAAATTGGCATCCAATGCCCACATTCCCCGTCCATGGGTTGCAATTACAATGATGTTATCCCTCGGGTGAATGATCAGATCATGAACATAAGTGGATGGCAGCTCTCCAGGCACCTCCCAGGATTTTCCTCTATCCTTTGTAACGTAAACGCCGATGTCTGTTCCAACATATAAAATGTTTTTATCGATAGGGTCTTCTCTGATTACATTCACCGGTCCGAGTGGGATATTACCGGAGATATCCTGCCATGTTTTACCATAATCGTCCGATTTCCAGATATAGGCAGCAAAGTCATCATCGCGCTTACCATTTTGGGTAAGGTAAACAGTTCCGAGGATATATTTAGAAGACACAACCCTGGATATCCATTTGCTCCTGACCAATCCCTCTGTGATTTCTGTCCAGGTTTTGCCTCCATCCTTCGTGACATGTGCTCTCCCATCATCGGTACCAGCATAAATCAGTCCATATTTTAGGGGAGATTCAGAAATCGTAAAAAGTGTTTGATATTGAATATCACCCATTTTGTCCTTGTTATTATAAGTCAGATCCGGACTGATTCGTTCCCAGGTATCACCTCTGTCAAGTGAACGGTAGAGATACTGCATTCCATGATAGATAATATTCGGATTGTGAGGGGAAATGATAAACGGGGCAACCCATTGTCCCCTGAGCCTGGCTTCATTTTCAAATACTATGGGGAGAATCCTTTTATAAGCTTCTTGTCCGGACTTGCTTAGATCAGTCCTTGAGATTGAACCATAGAAGCCTGCCGAGTAAACAATATCAGGATTAGTCGGATCGATAGCATGGCTGCTGCCTTCACCTCCCGGGGCATATTCGAAGTCCACCGTTGGGATATTATCACGCCCTCTGCGCAGATCAACAACTCCCCTCCGGCTCCCGTGATCCTGAATGGAACCGTACACATAGAACGGATCAGACATATCATAGCCGATATTAAAAAACTGTACTACCGGTAACCTGTCAGTCAATGACCTCCAGTGTTCACCTCTGTCATAGGAGATATATATCCCGCCATCGTTTGTATTAACCAGGTAGTTGGAGTTATCCGGGTCAATCCATAATCCATGATGATCCACGTGCATCCCCTCGAGCCTTCTGTAGGTTTTGCCTCCGTCATTGCTGACGTTCAGTGGAATTCCCATGACATAAACTGTGTTTTCATCACTGGGATCAACACGTATTTGTCCGAAAACCCATCCGTAGGTGCCAGAAAGTTTTTCCATATAAGGTGTCATTTCTTCATTCAGCCCACTCACCTGTTTCCAGAAGTTGCCTTTATCATCAGTCCGGTATATGGTAGCACCTTTAATTACACCGCCCTTTGGCCGTCCGTATGAATCGGTTTCTTCATCGATGCCTTCACGGGCGATTTCATAATTGTCAATAAAAGCGTACAGAACATTTGGATTCGATCTGGAAATATCAATGCCAATTCTTCCCCTGAATTTTGCAGGTGGAAGACCATTATTTATGAGTTCCCAATTTTTGCCCCCATCAGTGGTTTTGTGAATGCTGCTTGCGTTGTAGTTTGATTCATTTCTCGGGTCATCCCATTTTTTTCTTATCCTCTGCCAGGTGGCTGCATAAAGAACCTGGTTGTCTTCAGGGTCCATTACAAGATCGATTGCCCCGGTCAACTCATCAATATAAAGTATCTTTTCCCAGGTCTTACCACCATCGGTGGTCTTGTAAACACCACGTTCTTTATTTTTTGTCCATTCATGACCAGAAGCAGCCACATATACGACATCCGAATTGGTTGGATCAATAATTATCCTGGCGATTGTAAGGGTTCCTTCAAGTCCCATGTGTTGCCACGTTTTTCCTCCGTCAGTTGTTTTATATATCCCTGCTCCTGATTGAGAACTACGGAAAATGTTTGCCTCACCCGTACCAACCCAGAGTGTATTGGGATCACCGGGATCAAGGGCAATATCTCCAATAGAGGTTGAAGCATGCTGGTCAAAAACAGGTTCCCAGGTAGTACCTTCATTCACTGTTTTCCATACTCCTCCCGAAGCAGATCCTACGTATATGGTATAGAATTTCCCTTTGGGGGCAACAACCTCCACATCGGTACAACGCCCACTAATATTTTTCGGACCAAGAAATTGCCATTTCAGGTCTTTAAACTGCGATTCCGCCTTCATAGCCATATGCTGCTCAAACAGCTTGAGCCGGGTTTCCCCGTCGGTTACTGGTAATTTTTTCTGGGCAGATACGGGCATCAAACACAGAAAAATAGCGAAAGATACTGTTAACAGTAAACCCTTTTTTACGGGATAATTCTTTTTAATGGTTTTCATTTTGATTTTATTTTATAATGAAATAGTTAAATTTTTCATAATTAATACATTAATGAGAAGAGAACTTACAATAATAATCCAAAATTATGGAAAAATAATTTGTTCAGGTATGTTTTACAATATGGATTACACTCGTACCCCGACACCGAGCCGGGTTACGAATAATTGAAATATTAATTAATTCAAATCAATCCTTTATTGGTTATCATCCAGATTCTGGGTTTTCTTACTATCGATTATCAAACCCCGGGAGCAGCCAGTGCCAATTCGGTATAATCTTTGTAGTACGAAAAACTTGTTAAGAATAAAAGTTTATTGTTTTATCATTTTATTACTACAGGAATAAAACTCCTGGTTTTACATATATTTACAAAAAACATGTTAAAAAAAAGCTTAATGTAAGTAAAAATTATATTTTGGGGAATCATAAAAAATTTTTGTTAAGAAATGAAGAAAATTTTATTACTACTACTGTTTATATCCATTTGTCTGTTCCTGATATATTCGTGTGAGAAAATTATTGATATTGATATTCCTGAAAGAGAGAGAAAGGTTGTTTTAAATTCTCTGATCACCCCCGACAGCCTTGTTGAAATTCATCTCTCTGAAAGTGAAAGCATTCTTAAGGCCGGTTTTTCAATGGACATCATTGAAAACGCAACTGTTCAATTATATGAAAATAACAGCTTTGTCACACGGTTGCTTTACACAGGTGAGGGTTGTTATGTTTCATCTGATTTTTATCCCCGGGAAGAAAACCATTACAGGGTAGAAGTTTCTGTTCCGGGTAAAGATCCTGTTTCTTCATCTGTTTTAATCCCTGATCCTGTTAAAATAATTTCAATTGATACAAATATTGTAATAATAGATAAAGAGTGGGCAGAATTACAAGTAAGACTTAAATTTGTTGATCCTAAAGAGATTGAAAACTATTATATAGTAAAAGCCAAAGCTTACGGAAAAGAACCCGAAAACCCTGCATTATTTGGTCCAATGAATGTTTATCTCGAATCAGAGTCTCCAATTATTAGCCAATATGGTAAGCCTGAAGGGGGACTCGTTTTTTCCGATAAACTAATCGATGGTTCAACGCATGAACTATCCTTTGACCTGTATTTTTATCCTTATGGTTCTGATTCATTGAGCACACTTATACACTTCTATTTGCAGTCAATTTCTGAGAGTTACTATTATTATGCATAGCGAACCAAAGGAAGTTCTCAAACAGGTCAGCCTTTTCCCGATTATCCCTTCCATTAGCTTTAGCTTTGAGTTCTGAATCTTTTAAAATGATTTAAAGATATTATCTTTCACTATCCCATCTACTTCTCAAATTCTTCTATAGCATCAGGACCCTGTTTCCGGAGCAGCAATTTTGCCCATAAACATGATTGCCTCGGTGTATTTTTCCTTTATTATAAAAATGAAAGGATGATCGGCTCTGAATTCACTTGAAGGCCCGGCGCTGGTTGTTCCTACGGTCACCACAGTTACAGCTGCAGCTTCGGTTCCTTCTTCGTTTACCTCGATGAATGTTTTGTGCTTTACTGAGGAAATTAAAAGATCATAGTCAGGATTGATCTTCGAAAAGTCAGCCAGGTCGGAGAATGCAATACCCATTCCTAATTGGCAAAGAGCATCTTTTAGTTCTTTTTCGTATTCAAATTTGAATTTTGGTAAAAATACTTTAAAGTCAGTTCTCTTGTAAAAACCATCAATCCAGGTTTTCCAGATATTATCGTCCATATTATTCACAAGGCTGTCAACTGAAACTCCGGATTGGGGCAGCATAATAATCATACTATAATTTCCCTGACCATAAGGCAACTCAATAGCCTGAAAAAGATCATTATAAGTATAATTCAAATCTCCTTCCAGGGTCATCATTTGTGCATTTTTCAGAAAATCTCCGGTTTCGTCATAAAATGGTGCCTCCCGGGTATCATTTTTATCAAACTCATATTTCCAGGTTCCTTTAAAATAAATGGCATTGATCAGGAACATGATATCTAAAGGATTGATTACTTCAATGATCTTATCAATTTTTTCATGGGTCTTATCCGAAACCCATTGGTTGATTATATCAACAGAAGCAGGATCAGAAAAATCCAATCCGGTTAC
>Ga0209986_10002168_pt1 | contig 18216 bp, 14 predicted proteins | sample BlataG_FD_183168 | JGI IMG/M metagenome (GOLD analysis project Ga0209986, IMG submission 183168) | Deep subsurface microbial communities from Black Sea to uncover new lineages of life (NeLLi) - Black_00105 metaG (SPAdes) (version 2) | ecosystem: Environmental > Aquatic > Marine > Oceanic >...
GGCGGGAATGATGCTCTATGACGCAGAAATCAACAGGGAAGAAGGGACACCGCAAGGTAGCCCTTTAAGTCCTTTGTTGTCGAACATCCTTTTGAATGAACTCGATAATGAGCTTAACAGAAGGGGGAAAGCATTTATTTGATTGGAAACCATAACAAAGTAGAACTTATTTTCAAAAATGACTATTGGAGAATATAGTAAAGGGTTTAAATCTGGGTCATCAATCGAAAATCTCGTATCATTTGGTGAGATTATAAAGTCTTTTATTATCTCCGGGTCAATATTGTGTTTAACACAAATTCTATAAACATCATCGTAACTGAATGATGTATCTAATACTTTAAAAGAATAATCAAACTTTGAATCACCTTCAGCACCTTGGACATTGCCCCCTATATTATATTTTTTTGATAGTATTTGACCTAATTCTAGGATTAGTGTCACTCCACTAAATACGTGATTTTTAAACTTATCAGGCAAGTTATTTTTTTGAGTAAAAATAGTTTCGGTAAGGTTTTTAAATATTTCAACAGCGTAGCCGTAAATCCCCGAGAAAACAGTATAATTTCCGCCATAAAAAACTACGTTTTCACAAAAAAGATTTTCGGGTAAATCCTCCATTGGATTATAATCATACTCATCATCAAGATGCTTCTGAAATGATTTCAAATCACCATTTTGTTTATTATTTAAGTTTGTAACAATATGCGTTGCCAATTTCTCAATTCGTATATTTTTCCCATGGTTATTGGGCTGTAACTGAAGTCCAATTATAAAATCTAATAATGGAGCCGAATTATTTGACTCAATGAATTCCAATGTTTCAGACTTCTTCTCACTCAATGTAGGAGTAAAATCAAAATCATTATTTGAATTAATACAACACTTCTTATATTTTTTCCCACTACCACAAGGGCAAGGGGCATTTCTTCCAATTTTCTTTGTCATAACATGAGAATCAGCTGTGAGCGTGAGCATGAAAACAGCTCTTTTGCAAACTTTGGTCGTGTGTTGGCTTGTGTGGTTTGCAAATGTGCTGTTTTGTGCGTTGGCTTTCCATTATTTTTTCTTTAATAGCAAATTGTGTGTTCGTATCTGTTTTTTACACTTGGCGGTAACGGTTTGCAGCTAAAAGTAGTGCGGGCTTAGATGCACATCACTTTCAATACTGCTATATTGCTTATTAATATTCAGTTAGTTTAATTTTTCTACATCACCGCGCATTACTTTTGAGGTGCTGTTAGCCGCTTTGGCATTATTTTTTCTGCCTTTTTTTAAGTAAGGAATTGGATGAAAGGTTTTTGGCACAGTGATGGATCGTCAGGATGTTGATTATTTGGTTGCTTGCGATCTGATAAATTATCCTGTAGTTTCCATAAATAATCTCTCTAAAAGAATCTTCGTCTCCAACTTCGGGAACCATTCTTCCCATTCTTGGATTGTCTTCCAGAAACTCAACAGCTTTAACTAATCTCTCTGCAGTAATTGAGGCATATTTGGGCGAGTCCTTGGAAATATAATCAATAATATCTTTCAAATCGTTTAGGGATCGCTGAGTCCAGATTACTTTAACCATTTATTTAATTCTTGCTTAACTTGTTCGGTTGTATAGACTTTCCCTTCATCAACGTCTTTAAGGCCTTGTTCAATTTTGTCTAATACTATAAGCTCCTCGATAACTTCATCAACTGTAAAGTTATCTGGTAATCTCTCAATAGTTTTTCTAACCTTATCCTTTGTTAACATGACCAAATAATTTGTTTAATAACAAAATTAAGAAAAATAAGTAGATTTCAATAGGGGTTTAATTTAATAAGCTCTGAATGCCATTGCGGCTAACGATTGTATAAAGACATTGTCTTTATTTTCCATATAGGTTCAACTGTTGTCGGTTTAAAATTACTCTAACCATATAACAAATCCAAGGGACTCTTAATGTTTTATTAGTATGCATGACTTACATGAGCATAAATTTCATTGGTTTTTTTTTATTTTATAGTTGAGTGAAAACTATCTTAAAAAAAACTGAGTGGAAAATATGAGATAGATCTTTTTAATTAGACGGTAACTCGTCAGACGACTTAGAGTCGCCTGACGAGTTTTTCGTACATCGCAGGATACAGGCATTTTATGTTAAGGAACAGTTTGCAAAGTTGCTATAAAACCGAACAAATATACCTGCAACTGCGTATAAAAGGGTGAAAAGGAAAGGAGTTGAAAGATGAAAACAATAGCAAAAATTCTGATTGTCGCGTTCGCTTTTAGTTTAACCTATTATGCCAATGCACAAGAACCAAAATCCGTTAAAGGTGACAAAAAGGAAAACATTAAACTTGTAGAATTCACAAAAAAGGATCTCAAGAAAAATTATTTTCTGGCAACTTACTATTTTTTTAATGATGAATTCGGTGATGCATTACCCATTTTTCAAAAACTGCTGAAAAATTATCCCGCAAATTCAAACTTACATTATTACATTGGAGTTTGCTATTATCACACCAATAACTATAATGCCTCAAAAGAATATTTAACGATTGCCTCAGAGAATACAAGTGAAAAATATAAAGACAGTGTATTTGAAAAAAATGCACCCCAGGATGTTTTCAGTTACCTGGAATTTATTGAAAATAAAGAACTGAAGAATTAAGAATTTTCCGGCTGTCAATTAAACCCGTCTGATCCCCAATAACCTGGATCGGGCGGGTTTTGTTGTTGCATATTAACTCGTCAGACGACTGCAGTCGTCTGACGAATTAACTGAAAATGAAAATACTTTATCAAATAACTTTGTCTTCTTAATATAGTCTTTATCCTTAAAAATGTTAGTACCTTCCCTCCTGATTTCAACAAAACCGAATGGTTCCAAAAACCTTAAAAAGGTCCGTAAGATATAGCAGTCCCTGAAATAGTCTTCTTTCTTGTAACAAATGCCCTCATCGAATGGATCTATTAAAAACGGAAAGGCTTTCAAATATTTTTCCGAATAAAAACTTGCCTCCTTTTCAGTTTTCCCAAATTTTTTTACCAGGTAAAGTGTATATCCAAATCCTGACTGTAAAGTACCATCATCCTCGTATAAGTCATTATAAGCCCAGCTAAAATCCATGGCATAAGTCTTGAATAAAAGATGAAACAGTTGCGTTCTATTACTATTATCCATCAGATTTTCTCCCTTTTTCGTCAGGGAAATCCTGTTATGTCTTTTTTTTGTTAATCCTGCCATATCACACAGCAGCCTGATATTATGAAGGTACATGAAGTCTTTTTCACTCGCAATCTTCGGAACACCTACTTCCTGATAATCATCCTTAATTATTTTCATTTCGTAAAGCTCTCTACACAAGTTTCGGGGCAAATTACCATTTATTGTCAGTTTCAGGGGCTGGTATTTAATGATCTCACCGAGATAAACCTCCACTAAGCGGAATAAAGGACTCCGGTCAAGATCGATATTGGCAATAGATGATTGTAAAATTACAGGAGATCCTTCTCCCAGCGTGTTGAGAATTATTTGAAAAAAATCATGAGGATTTAATCCTTCGTAAGCGGTTTCCCTTTTCCCATCAGAAAATTCTTTCCAGTCTTCATCGGTCCAGTCATTCAAATCATCTTCATCTACTTCCCCTTCAAAATCGTCTTTTAAATCTTCATCATCAAGATAAACTACCGTATAATTTCCTTTTCCCGCGGTTTTATCCAATTGGGCAATTATTTGTTTTTGCTCATTTCCGGTTGTTACCACAACACATGGTTTCTCGTCTTCCCCAAATTCAATTTCCATTAATTCAACATTCTCATCATCTTCTTCAAGGATATATTTTGAAACGGCAAAATCCTTATGTGGTTTGAAGCCATATTCATCTGCAAATTCAACCGCACCGTAAATAATATTATGAGCCAATACATAATCACATTTCACAATATCCTGTTTCCCGAAATATTCATTTTTCAAATCCTCATAATCAACGTTAGTTACATTAAAATCATAATACGTGTCTTTTACTCCCAGGCATAGCAGATCAACCAGGTACAAACCGAATGTAAGGTTATTATTTGTATGTTTTCTTGCAACAATGATATTTGCCATCCCCGATTCTTTCCACTGCTCATTAATATAACATTCATAAACAGGAAGTTGTCGCACTCTTGTTCTGATATATTTTTCAGGTGTTAATGGTAACTGAATAACCTTTCCTTTTTTCTTTTTTGTCATGCCATATAAATTTAGTATTAATAACGGTTGGGCGGTTTGCCCGTTAGTTTGCTTTAGTCTAGTGAATTGCCAGGGATAAATGTAATTATTTTTTTTTCTATTCCAATTACCGTAACAATTTATACTGTACAATCGGACCAATAAATTGGTTCCTTTTAACTTTCAGTCCGGCATGCCGGACGTTGTGGCTTGTTGTTTGTTTTCCCCCAGCCGTTAAAACGGCTGTCTATTATCTTTCAGTCCTTTTTTTATCCTGGCGAGGGTTTCAGTTTTCCCAATCAGTTCAATAATATCAAACAGATGCGGGCCAATAGCTGCACCTACTATACATAACCGGAAAGAATTCATCACAGGTCCAAAACCATAACCTTTTTCCTCTATCCAGTTTTTCACTACTTTTTCGGTGTTTCCGGATGTAAAATCCCTGATTCCCGTAAGGACTTCATAAAGTTCCTTCATTATCCCGGGTGTCTGTTCTTTCCAGCTTTTATTTACCGCCTTTGAATCATATTCTTCAGGTGCTTTAAATAAAAACCAGGCATGATCCCATAATTCATGAACAAACGTTGCCCTTTCCTTTACCAGATCACAAACTTTTTCAACAAACTGATCATCCACCTCGATTCCTTTTTCTCGTAAAATGTTTTGAAACCGTTCGGCAAGTTTTTTGTTGCTCATTTTCCTCAGGTATTGCTGGTTGTACCATTTTGCCTTTTCCGGGTCGAACCTTGACCCTGCTTTAATCACCTTGTCTATGGAAAAAGCTCTGATCAGCTCATCCATTGAAAATATTTCCTGTGTTGTACCAGGGTTCCATCCCAAAAAGGCAATAATATTGATAAATGCTTCGGGGAAATAACCAGATCCCTCATAGCCTTTGGATATTTTATTAGTTTTCGGATCCGTCCAATTCAAAGGAAAAATAGGGAAACCACCAAGATCTCCGTCACGCTTGCTTAATTTTCCTTTACCATCCGGTTTCAGGGTAAGTGGCATATGGGCAAAATCGGGCATTTCAGCTTCCCATCCAAAACTTCTGTACAGCAATATATGCAAGGGCAGTGAAGGCAACCATTCCTCACCCCTGATCACATGCGATATTTTCATAAGGTGATCATCCACCACATTAGCCAAATGATAGGTTGGCATTCCATCTGACTTAAAAAGTATTTTATCATCGAGAGTAGAGGTATTTACCACCACTTCCCCCCTGATCAAGTCGTTAATGCTTACCTCAATATTTTCAGGTATTTTAAATCGTATCACATAGGGATCGCCTGAATCCAACCTGCGCTGAATCTCCTCCTCCGGCATCGATAGTGAGTTCTTCATACCTGACCGAATGGAAGCATCATAAATGAAAGTCTCCTTCCTGGCTTCATACTCTTTTCTTCTTGCCTCTAATTCTTCAGAAGTGTCAAAAGCATAATAGGCGTGTCCTGTATCCACTAATTTTTCAGCATATTTTGGATAAATAGGTTTTCTTTCCGATTGCCTGTAAGGACCAAAATTCCCTCCTTCCCTTACTCCTTCGTCCACCTCGATTCCGCACCAATCAAGTGATTCCATTATGTATTCTTCTGCTCCCTGAACATACCTGGATTGGTCGGTATCCTCTATCCTGAGGATAAAGACACCATTGTTCTTTCTGGCGAACAAATAGTTAAACAGGGCTGTTCTCATACCTCCCAGATGCAGTGGGCCTGTGGGGCTTGGTGCAAATCTGACTCTTACCTGCCTTTTCATATGCCTTTGAAATTTCCACAAATATAGTAAAAAGTTGTGCCTGTATGGGGACTATAATTACCTTTCGACCCCTACGGGGTGTTTGTATTGTTTACACATTTATTAACAGTCACTAAAGTAACTGCCTATTGCCTGTTAGTCCCTACGGGACATTGCCGAAATATGTCAAAAGGGATCCCCCTGGGAGGAGCTGTGAAGCAGTAAAGAATTTTTAATTTAATGGGTAAAAAAAAATATGTAAATTTCGTGAGAAAATAATTTGATGTTTCTAACGATTTGAAATTGGATCAGATTCATTAAAATCATTAATTAACTTATTTTAAATCAGACCTCTCATGAAAAAGATGAAAGCTCTTATAAAGGCAAAACCCGGAAAGGGAATATGGATGACAGAGGTAGATATCCCTGAGGCAGGTATCAATGATGTGATGGTTAAAATACTTAAAACCGCCATTTGCGGGACTGATCTTCATATTTATCTCTGGGACGACTGGGCTCAGAGAACGATTAACTTACCCATGACCATCGGGCATGAATATATGGGTATAGTTTACAAAACCGGATCCGGAGTAAAAAATATAGATATAGGTGACCGTGTTACCGGTGAAGGTCATATTGCCTGTGGTCATTGCCGGAATTGCAGGCGTGGGAAAAAACATGTTTGCCAAAACACGATAGGCGTTGGTGTGAACCGGGACGGCGCTTTTGCTGAATTTGTCGTTATCCCTTCAGAGAATATCATTAAACTCGATGACAGGATCAGTGATGAAATAGCTTCTATCATGGATCCCTTTGGCAATGCTGCACATACTGCCTTGTCTTTCCCGGTGATTGGTGAAGATGTGCTCATTACCGGCGCAGGTCTGATCGGTAGTATGGCAGTAGCCATTTGCCGTTTTGCCGGTGCCCGGTATATTGTAGTAAGCGACCTGAGCGATTCACGACTGGAAATTGCAAAAAAAATGGGAGCCACCCTAACGGTAAATCCGTCAAAGGGAGAAAAGATAAGGGATTCCATGGATGCCCTGGGCATGGTTGGTTTTGATGTGGGGCTTGAAATGTCGGGATCACCCAAAGCTTTTGAAGAAATGATCGATAACATGTATAATGGGTCGAAAATAGCTCTTCTGGGGATACTACCAAATGAAACAAAAGTACAATGGGACAAGATCATTTTTAAAGCCTTGCATATTAAAGGAATTTATGGAAGGGAAATGTTCGAAACCTGGTATAAAATGGAACAGATGTTAATTTCCGGGCTGGATATTTCCCCTGTCATTACCCACCGGTTTAACGCAGTTGACTTTCAGAAAGGGTTTAATGCTATGGAACGGGGCGATAGTGGTAAGGTGATTTTAGACTGGGAAAAATAAACTATACCAATAATTAAATTTGTTGAATCCCTGATATGAAGGCCGGGAAATATGTTACATAACAATGTTTAAAATCGTTTAATGAATTATTAGATATCTACAATTAATACTAAATTGTAAGCCCTCTTAACCGAATTATATCAGCAAACATGTCAAATATCGGCTCCTACGAAGACAGAATTAAGAATTTCGACTGGTCCATTTCAGAAAAGGAATTGGATTACGAGGACGGAAATATTATCAACATCGGGTGGTATTGTTCCGACCGGATTTGCCAAATGGGTAAAGCCGATAAATTAGCCCTTCTCTATGAAGGGTTTGGTGGCATTGAAAAAAAATACACGTTCAATGATGTCCGGCTGGCTGGTAATACGATTGGCACTTTTCTCCGTAACCTGGGAATAAAGGAGGAAGACAGGGTTTGTCTGTTCATGGAACGTATTCCTGAGCTATACCTGTCTTTTCTGGGGGTTTTGAAAATTGGAAGTATTGTGCAGCCTTTGTTCTCCGCTTTCGGAGATGAATCTCTTCATGTCAGGCTGGAAAATGCACAAACCCGTGCAATCATCACACAGCGAAAACATCTGTCCAGGGTCAGGAAGATCCTTGATAAACTGCCTTTTCTTGAACACATTATTATTGTAGACCATAATAAGAACAAGCCTTTGCAAAACAAGGAAGTATCATTTAACCTGGATGAAGCCACTCCGGTTGAAGATCTTGAGATTTTTCCAACTAAATCTGAATCACCGTCCGTATTGCATTACACCTCAGGAACTACAGGTCAGCCCAAAGGGGTCAGGCATGTGCATTACTCACTGATCTCTCAATATCTGACAACCAAGTGGGTATTGGATTTACAGGATGATGATATATACTGGTGTACAGCAGACCCCGGCTGGGTTACCGGAACTTCTTACGGCATTATCGGACCATGGAGTCTTGGCATTACACAATGTGTTCTCAATACCGGGTTTTCTGCCGAAGCCTGGTATAAATTCATAGAAAAGTACAGGATCACGGTCTGGTATTCTGCTCCTACCGCGATCCGGTCACTGATGAAAGCCGGAGATGAACTCGTTAAAAGTTTTGACCTTTCAAGCCTGCGGCATCTTGCCAGTGTTGGGGAACCTTTGAATGCTGAAGCAGTTGTCTGGTCGGAAAGGATGTTTGGTAAACCATTCCTTGATACGTATTGGCAAACCGAAACAGGATCGATCATGATCTCAAATTATCCGGGGATGAAGGTTAAACCCGGCTCAATGGGCAAAGCATTCACAGGTATCGAAAGCGCTATACTTGACGCCAAAACTTATGAACCCTTTACCGAATCCGGGAAAATCGGACTGATCGCGTTCAAACCCGGATGGCCTGCCATGATGCGGACATACTGGAACAACGAAAAGATATTTCAACAAAAATTTAAAAATGGATGGTATCTCTCTGGCGACAGGGCGAGTATTGACAGTGATGGTTATTTCTGGTTTGTAGGCAGGGATGATGATGTAATTAATACAGGGGGTCATCTTATCAGTCCGTTCGAAGTGGAATCGGCTCTTCTGGAACATGAAGCGGTTAGTGAATCAGCCGTTGTAGCAAAACCTGATGAAGTGAACATGGAGGTGGTAAAGGCATTCATTACCCTTAAACCGGGCTATGAAGCAACCGATGAACTGGAGTTAAAAATCATGAACTTTATCCGGAAAAAACTTTCTCCTCTGGCAATGCCACAGGATATAGAATACATGGATTCACTGCCCAAAACCCGGAGCGGAAAGATCATGCGACGGATACTTCATGCACGGGAATGGGGAGAAGAAATCGGAGATACCTCTACCCTCGAGGAATAGAATTAATTCCTTATTATTTAAATTTTGTACTCCGAATCCAAAAACTTTTAGACGGAATTGGCAGAAAATCACAAAATACAAATAAATATCAATATTTAATTTTCAAATTCCAAACTTTAAATAATGATTCTTCTAGTTTGAATATTGTATTTTTGAATTTGAAATTTATTTGTTATTTGAGTTTTGATTATTGGAATTTCCAGTTTACACCGTTGGAATAATTATCCTACAGGGTTTATCTGGGTTAGGGTTCATATAATTATATATCTATTAACTAAAAATTTTCAAAATGGAAGAAATGAAAGACCTTATTTTTGCAATATGTAATCGACGAATATCTTGAAGATGAGGATGAGGAAATAACATATGACACACCTTTAATCTCAGGCGGTTATGTGGATTCTTTTTCCATGGTTTCCTTAAAAGTGTTCCTTGAAAACAAGTTTAAGATTAGCATACCCGATGATAAAGCAACTCCTGAAGCATTTGATTCGGTTAATAACATCGTGGTGCTGGTAAAAGGATTTATTGATTAACCATTATTTCCTACATAACAGCGCTACCGGGATAATATTCAATTTAAACCAAATACAATATGAGTTATAACGACAAAATCAAAAAAATTTATCAGGATCAGTTAGAGCAGATCCGGAATGCAGGAATTTTTAAAGAAGAAAGATTCATTCATTCAACCCAGTCCGCAGATATAAAAGTTGAATTTCCTTTAGGTTCCTCACTGAAAACGGTAATTAATATGTGTGCCAATAATTATTTGGGGCTTTCCAGTCATCCGGAAGTGATCAAAGCGGCACATGATGGCCTGGAATCCAGGGGATATGGAATGTCTTCAGTTCGTTTCATTTGCGGCACACAGGATATACACCGGGAACTGGAGAAAAAAGTGACTGAATTCCTTGGTACCGAAGATACCATCCTGTTCCCCTCCTGTATGGATGCCAATGCAGGTGTATTCGAAGCTATCCTGACCGGGGAGGATATTATGATATCCGACCGCTTGGTCCATGCATCCATTATTGATGGTATGAGATTATGCAGCGCCCAGCATGATACTTTCAAACATTCGAATATGCAGCATCTGGAAACCAAGCTGCAATTACATGCTGACAAACGGATTAAAGTGGTTATTACCGATGGAGTGTATTCCATGGATGGTGATACTGCCAAACTGGATGAGATGGTACAATTGTGTGAAAAATACAATGCTTTATTGTTTGTGGATGAATCCCATGCTAGCGGATTTATTGGCAAAACCGGCAGGGGGACTCATGAAAAATGTGGTGTAATGGGAAAAATTGATATCATCACCACAACATTTGGTAAAGCACTTGGAGGAGCTTCCGGCGGGTGTGTTTCAGGAAGAAAAGAACTGGTTGAAATGTGCAGACAAAAGGCCCGTCCTTACCTGTTTTCGAATACCATTGCCCCCGTAGTTGTTTCAGGGGTTTTGAAGGTTCTGGATATTCTTTCTGAAAGTACTGAACGCCGTGATAAACTGGAAAAGAATACGAGCTATTGGCGAAAAGGACTTACAGATGCCGGATTTGTCCTGATAGAAGGGGATAGTCCGATCGTACCCGTAATGCTTTTCAATGCTAAACTATCACAGGACTTTTCGAAAGATCTGTATAATGAAGGGATTTACGCCATTGGGTTTTTCTTCCCTGTTGTACCAAACGGCCAGGCCAGGATCCGTACACAGATCTCTGCCGTTCATGAAATCCACCATCTCGATAAGGCGCTGAATGCTTTTATCAAAGTAGGGAAAAAATATGGCATCCCCGGCTTGACGAAACAGGAGATTATTGAAAAATATGGGTTGTAGGTATTAATAGGGTTACCCTGTGAAACAGCAAATAACTACTACATGATGTCAGGTGTTTCCACCTGACATTAAATGCTGGAGCAATTAAAATCTTGCCATATAATTAACTGTCGGATGGAAACATCCGACAGCATCGTAGTAACTACTTAATAACGCGCGGAGCAAATGACACGAACGAACGTTTGAGCGAACTTGAGAGCGAAAACCTTATGAGCGGGATTGTGCGCCTGCATGTGAGTAGCGAATAACAAAGTGAGTAAATAACGGGAGGACGCAGTCCGAACAAATTTACCCCGTGAAACCCTGCGTAGCAGTAGCAACGAAGTTGCTGTTTCACAGGGTGAACACGAGCGCAGCGAGTAAACGACGCTAACGCAGTGAGCAAATTATCCGCATTTTGACGAGCCGCAATCCTGGCAAATCAGGCATCCTTCCTGGTAGATCAGGTTATTAGATCCGCAATCCGCACACTCGCCTTTTGCCTTGGTTCCGTCGGGGATATAACGTTTAAGTGCCCGCTCGACCCCTGCTTTCCAGGTATTAATGGTTTCGCTATCCAGCCGGAGTGAAGAGACCAGATTTAAAACATTCCGTATTGGCATACCATGACGCAATACACCGGATATTAACTTCGCATAATTCCAGAATTCAGGTTGGAACATATGGGATAATCCACCCAGGGTATTTATGTATCCATATTTGTCGGTATATTGAAAATCGTATCGGTTTTTGCCGTTTTCATCTTTTGTCTTGATAATTTGACCTTTGGTTATTGTTTTTGGAATGGGGAAAACTTCTTCGTCGGTAAGACCGGTAAAGATCTCATATGGTCTTCCCTCCATAAGTCCGACAAAAGCTATCCATTTCTCGTTGTTATTGTTAAACCGGATTATTTCAGCATTCAGGATTTTGGGTCGCTTGGGAATATCCCGTTGTTCATTCTTCTTTCCCGCAACCAATACCCCGGTTCTTGATCCATCCCTGTAAACGGTTGTTCCCTTGCATCCTGATTTCCAAGCCGTAATATAAAGCTCGCTTACCAATTCCTCTTTCGCATCTTTTGGCAGGTTAATGGTTACACTAATGGAATGATCGACCCATTTCTGAACATCACCCTGCATTTTTACCTTGCTTATCCAATCGACATCATTTGAAGTAGCTTTATAATACGGGGATTTTTGAACAACCTCGTCTATTTCCTTATCACCATAATTTTTAACTTCTTCAGGATCGTATCCTTTTATTTTCATCCAATCGACAAATTTATGATGGAATACATTATATTCTTCCCAGGCATCTCCTATTTCATCCGTGAAAGTTACATTTACGTCTTTGTCGTTTGGGTTTACTTTTCTTCTTCTCCGGTATACCGGTGAAAATACGGGTTCAATACCCGATGTAGTCTGTGTCATCAGGCTTGTTGTTCCGGTAGGAGCAATAGTCAACAGGGAAATATTTCTTCTTCCATGTTTGATCATATAATTGTATAAACCTTCATCGGCTTCTTTTATCCGCCGGATAAACGGGTTATTCTTTTCCCGGTTGGAATCGTATATATCAAATTTCCCTCTTTCCTTAGCAAGGTAAACTGAGGAACGGTAAACTTCAAGCGCCAACGTTTTATGAACCTCGATTGAAAAATCATTGGCATTATCACTCCCATATCTCAGGCCTAAAGCAGCCATCATATCCCCCTCGGCTGTAATACCAATCCCGGTTCTTCTGCCCTCGAGTGTTTTTGTCCTGATATTTTCCCAAAGATGTCTTTCCACCCTCTTTATTTCATCGTTTTCCGGATCAGAATTTATTTTCGCCAGAATAGCATCAATTTTTTCAACTTCCAGATCAATAATATCATCCATAATCCTCTGTGCCAGCCCTGCATGTTCTTTAAAGAGTTCAAAATCAAATTTTGCTTTTTCGGTAAACGGATTGTTAACGTAGCTGTACAAATTAATTGCCAGCAACCTGCAGCTATCATATGTACAAAGAGGTATTTCGCCACATGGATTAGTGGATACTGTTTTATATCCCAAATCGGCATAGCAATCAGGTACCGATTCTTTGATCATCGTATCCCAGAAGATAATACCGGGTTCGGCTGATCTCCAGGCATTATGCACAATTTTATCCCAAAGGTTACGTGCATCGATTTCTTTTGTTACAACAGGCTCTTCCGCATCAATGGGATACTGCTGAATATATGGTTTATTATTGATCACAGCATCCATAAACTCATCATCGATCTTTACCGAAATATTGGCTCCCGTAACTTTTCCGGCAGTCATCTTTGCATCGATAAAATGCTCAACATCGGGATGTTTGATTGATATGGTTAACATCAGGGCGCCCCTTCGTCCATCCTGTGCAACTTCTCTTGTGGAATTGGAAAATCGTTCCATAAACAGGACAACACCAGTGGATGTTAAGGCGCTGTTCATAACATGGCTTCCCAAGGGACGGATATGACTTAAATCATGACCCACACCTCCTCTTCGCTTCATTAACTGTACCTGTTCCTGATCAATCTTCAGTATCCCTCCATACGAATCGGATAAGCCTTCGTTTCCAATAACAAAACAGTTAGACAACGAGGCGATCTGGTATTCGTTACCAATACCTGTCATGGGGCCTCCCTGGGGAACTACATATTTAAAGCCTTGTAACACACTGTAAATTAATTCCTCATCCAGCGGATTGGGATAGTTTTTCTCGATCCTGTGGATTTCCCTGGCAAGGCGTCTGTGCATGTCGTCGGGAGTTTTTTCATAAAGATTCCCAAAAGAATCTTTTAAAGCGTATTTACTGATCCATACCCTTGCCGCAAGTTCATCCCCATTGAAATAATCCAAAGAGGCTTCAAATGCTTTTTCAAAACTGTAAGTTTTCTTTTTTGCTTTTTCGGAAGATTTGAATAATTCCTGATCCTTTCCTTGTCTTTCCGGTACAGTTTTATTTTCTTTGACGGCATTTTTTTGAGCAAACAACTCTCCCATCGATGACTATTATTAAACGTTAACTTGTTGAATATTTGGAAAATTAGGAGTAAAGACGAAGTCCGTTCCTGGTATCTGCAATTTAAATATTTCTACAGTATAGTTTGTCTCAGAATTATCAACAATTAATACTATTTTTCAACCGGCTTGTTAATTTGCTGATAATCTATTCAATAATTAATTCAACAATTTTTCAACAATGATATTTGTGGCTCCGAGGCTGTTTTCGATGAATTTTTTTGCAATTTTCCCGGCAGTATCGAGGAGTTCCTGATTTTGGAGTAAAGTATCAAGGGTGTTCATTAATTCTTCAAAACTTCGGATTGAGAAAGCTCCCTCCTGGTTTATTAACTCAACAGCTTCATGAAACTTTTTAAAGTTGGGGCCGAATATAACCGGTATTCCAAAGGTTGCAGCCTCCAAAATGTTATGAATTCCTTTTCCAAAACCGCCACCAATATAAGCTATATCACCATAATAATACAAAGATGATAACATACCAATATTATCGATAAGCAATACGTCAAAATCTGAAGCATTTTCCCGGTTCATTTCCGAATACCGGACTATTCTTTTGTTAATGTTCCTTATGATCCTTGAAAGATTTTCCTCGTGGATTTCATGCGGCGCTATAATCCATTTCACATCATGAAAAGTTTGGTTTAAATAGGGAATCAGGATCTCCTCATCCTCTTTCCAGCTGCTTCCAACGATAATGGTAGTTTTATTCTGTTTAAATTTTTCAACAACGGGTAATCGTTTAGCTTGTTTAACAATGGAATAAACGCGGTCGAACCGGGTATCGCCGGCAACGCTGATGTTGTTCAATCCGATGGTTGAAAGCAAATCTTTTGAACTGCTTGTTTGAACAAATATATAAGTGAAAAATTTTAACAGGTTTCTGAAGAATCCGCCATACCGTTTAAAAAAGATCTGTGTACTTCTGAAATTTGCAGAGATCAGATAAACCGGAATGTTCTTATTATTAAGCGTTTGAATGAAATAATACCAAAACTCATATTTGACAATAACCACAATGGATGGATTGATGAGCTCAATAAACTTTTCTGCATTTCTCTTTGAATCCATTGGCAGATAAAAGATATAATCAGCTCCATCATAATTCTTTCTGATCTCATATCCTGAGGGAGAAAAAAATGTAAGCAATATCTTATATTCAGGATTTTGTTTACGGAAGGCTTCAATTACAGGACGGCCCTGTTCAAATTCACCAAGTGATGCACAATGAAACCAGGCTATTTTTTCCCGAGGATTAACCTGTTTCAGGATATTAGCAAATAAGTTTTTCCTTCCTTTCAACCATAACCGCGCTTTATCGTTAAAAATGGAAGCGATCCGGATGGACATACGGTAGATCACTAAACCCATATCGTAAATTAATCGCATTGATATTAAGTTTTGTTGAACCGGATAAAGGTAATTTCAATTATCCTTGCGGCAAAATAAAAGAACATAGCTTCGCAAAGTAATTAAAAAGGTTAATACTATTCAAATGAAACTGCTAAATTTGAGTGGTTGTGGAATAAGGCTGAGGCTAAGGCTAAGGCTGAGAAAAAAGAAAATGAAGAAGATTAACAATAAGTGGCCCAATAACTATTTCGTCCCGTAAGGACAGGAAGGTAATAAACAGCCATTTCAATGGCCGGGAGATGAGAATACAATAAAATGTCCGCTCAGGGTCAATTCGCACAGCGACTTATAAGCACTCCATTCCATAAGTCATGTGCTCATTGAATTAAAAGGCAGCAAGAAGAAGCTCAATATCCTTGGATTGTATTCCAAAATGTTTACCAATGAATTCATTGGTAAGAATACCATTATAAATATAAACACCTCTTCTTAATCCTTTGTCTTCTTTCAATTGTACCTGAATGCCACCTGATTGTCCGATATTCAATAAGATCGGTGAGAATACATTGCTCAATGCAATGGAAGCCGTTCTGGCTACACGGGATGGAATATTGGTTACGGCATAATGTATTACTCCATGCCTGGTGTAAACAGGATTATGGTGATCGGTGGATTGTGATGTCTCAATACAACCTCCCTGATCGATACTAATGTCAACGATGACCGAGCCTTTTTTCATCAATTTAACCATATCTTCGGTAATATAAACCCATGGGCGTTTACCACCTAAATAAACTGCCCCTATCACCACATCGGCTGAACGAAGTGCTTTTTCCAGAACTTTAGGATGAAAAACGGAAGTATGTAACCGCTGACCGACAAAATATTGCAATCGCCTGAGTTTATAAATGGAGTTGTCAAACACCTTTACCACTGCCCCTAATCCCAGCGATGCCCTGGCGGCATATTCAGCCGCTGTACCTGCTCCAAGAATAATTACCTCCGCAGGTGTTATTCCGGTGATACCACCCAACATAACTCCTTTCCCTTTGTGAACATTGCTCAGGTATTCAGAAGCAATTAAAATCGAAGTAATCCCTGCTATTTCACTCATTGAACGAACAACCGGGTAGCAATCAAACTTGTCTTTCAGATTCTCGAAAGCAATGGCTGTAACCTTTTTTTGCATTATTTTACGGATAAACGCTTCCGACTGTTCGGTAATATGAAGAGAAGAAATGATTAACTGGTTGCCTTTCAATAGCTCAATTTCTTCCAAAGACAAAGGCGCTATTTTTAAAACGATATCAGAACGGAAAACCTCCTTTTTATTATCCACAATAAAACCACCGTACTCACTATAATCCGTATCTACATAACTTGCTTCATTTCCTGCATTGGTTTCTATAATCACATCATGCCCATTGTCAACCAGTAATCCAACGGCTTCCGGCGTTAGCGGAACCCTGTATTCATCATTCCTTGATTCGCGTGGAATGCCAATGATTAATTTTTTTTGCTTTTTCCCAATTTCCAGCATTTCTTCCTGTGGCAGGAGACTGCTTTTACCAAGGGATAATCCGGAGGAACTCTTTTGATCTCTCATGAAAGTGCTCTTTAACCTATCAATTAAAAAAAATTTCTGTTTAATATTTATTTATTACCATATTATTTAAGAAACGCTCTATTAGTTTATTTCCAATATTCTTCTGCCATTATCGGCAACATTAATTTTAACCTGAACTATCTCTTCAGGTAAAATTTCCCCGATTTTTTCAGGCCATTCAACAAAACAATAATTGTCACTATAAAAATAGTCTTCATATCCCAGATCAAAGACTTCATCAAGGTGCTTAACCCGGTAAAAATCAAAATGATATATGATTTTGTTATCTTTAGTATGATATTCATTAATGATTGAAAATGAAGGACTGGTTACATTATCAATCACTTTTAATTCTTTACAAATGGCTTGTATAAAGGTTGTTTTTCCTGATCCCAGATCACCATAAAAAACAAAGAATTTATTCCCTTTTTGGAAATTCAGAAAATCCTTTGCCGCTTGTTTCAGGAATTTCTTTGATGGTATTTCAATTTGCTTCATTACCATACTTTTTTCATCAGGAAAGAGGAGTCAATGTGATAAATGGAACCAGCATTTCCTGCATGGATATACCGCCATGTTGAAATGTATTCCGGTAATAGTTTACGTAATAGTTATAGTTTTTGGGATAAGCGAAAAAATCATTATTCAGGGCGAAAACATATTTTGAACTCACCGTTGTTTTGGGCAGATGGAATTTTGATGGTTCTGTCATTTCAAAAATTTCATCCTTGTTATAATTTAAATTTTTACCTAATTTATAACGTAAATTTGTTGATGTTGTCCTGTCACCAACCACTTTAACCGGATTGTGAACCCTTATCGATCCATGGTCGGTGGTTACAATTAATTTTAAATCGTGATTTGCCAATTCCCTGATCAATTCCAACAAGGTGGAATGGCGGAACCATGAAAGGGTAAGTGATCGGTAGGCTGCTTCATCATTGGCGAGTTCACGGATCATCTCCATTTCGGTCCGCGCATGTGACAGCATATCCACGAAGTTGTAAACAACTACCAATAGTTGATTATTAAAACGATTTCCAATGGTTTCAATTAATTTTTTTCCCTGTGATAATTTACTAATCTTTTCATAGAACAGACTATACTTTTTCCCCAGCCTTTTCATTTGCCGGATTAACAATTCCTCTTCATACAGGTTTTTGCCCTTTTCCTCATCCTCATCTATCCACAGATCCGGATATATCCTGCCAATTTCAA
>Ga0209986_10002169_pt1 | contig 18216 bp, 16 predicted proteins | sample BlataG_FD_183168 | JGI IMG/M metagenome (GOLD analysis project Ga0209986, IMG submission 183168) | Deep subsurface microbial communities from Black Sea to uncover new lineages of life (NeLLi) - Black_00105 metaG (SPAdes) (version 2) | ecosystem: Environmental > Aquatic > Marine > Oceanic >...
TTTTATAAAGAATAGTATATGAGATTATTGATAAAATCATGGAGTAGATAAAAAATGTTAGCAAAATCAAACATTAAAGATAAACCACAAAAACCTGAGGATGTATTCGATCTAGATAATAACTCAGCAATAATAATCAAAGATCTCGTAAAACAATTTGAAGACGTTACCGCCGTCAATGGATTGAACCTTGAAATAAAAAAAGGCGAACTTTTTGGCCTTTTGGGACCTAATGGTGCCGGTAAGACTACAATAATAAACGTACTTTGTGGGTTATTAAAACCAACAAAAGGAACTGCTATTGTGGGTGGTTATGATGTAAGGAAAAATCTAAAAAAGGTTAAAGAGTTAATTGGTGTATGCCCCCAAGAACCTGCAGTTTTTAAATTTCTAAATGCTAGGGAAAATATAGAACTCTTCGGAAATCTACACGCAATGCCTAAGAAAAAAATAAAAGAACGTACTGATAAACTTTTGGAATTATTAGACTTAACTGAAGCCAGTAAAAGGAAGACAAAAGGTTATAGTGGAGGCATGCGTAGAAAATTAAATATGATAATAGCATTAATCAGCGATCCAGAAATTGCATTTCTTGATGAACCTACGGTAGGAATGGATCCTCGTGCCCGTCGTTCAACTTGGGAATTTATTGGTTCCCTCAAAAATCAAAATAAAACAGTTATCCTAACAACTCATTATATCGAAGAAGCGGAAGCTCTCAGTGATAGAGTAGGTATTATTGATTATGGTGAACTGATAGCACTTGGATCTCCTAAAAGATTAATGGAAAAGTATGAATCTAAAAATTTAGAGGAGGTTTTTTTGAAAATAACTGGTAGAAGAATAGTGGAGGGAATATAAAATGAATCTACAAAGAATAATGGCTCTTGTAAAAATGGAGCTGAAAAAATTGATTAGAGAACCAGCCAATTTGTTTTTAATGCTATTATTCCCTGCAGTCCTTACATTAACATTTGGAATAGCTTTTGGAGATCCTGCACTTGGAATGGATTTTAGTGTAATGACACCTGGTTTAATCTCTTATGCTTGTATTTTTATAATAATGACCGTAGCTATGTCTTTTACTGATGAACGGGAACAAGGGTTGCTAAAAAGAATAAATACAACACCTATGACGTCTGGTGAATTCATGGGAAGTCATATGATATCAAATATGTTTATATCCATTTTACAAGTGGTAATAGTTTTGGTAATGGCTCTTTTTTTTGGTTTTAGACCACTCAGTGATGTTGTCGGATTTATTTTAGCATTTCTTACAATTGCATTGTTTTCACTATGTTCAGTTGGATTAGGGCTTATTACAGCAACAATTGCGAAAAGTGCTGGAGCCGCTACTGGAATTTCGTTCATTTTCATTCTTCCTCAGATGTTTTTTGGAACTTTTATACCGATAACCGACACCACTAGAATAATAGCAATATTCCTCCCAAGTTATTACGTAGTAGATGCTTTAACATCGATCTTCGGGGGCGTCCCATTAACAAGTGAAAATCTTTTGATAGATTTTGGTGTTATATCAATAGTTAGCGTTGCAATTATAATTATTGGAATACAGTTATTTAAAAAATATGGAAATAAATAGAATAAAACTTGATTAAGACATTTAATGGAATAAAATTTTAAATTAATTTATTTTTTTTATTTATTTAGCAAAATATCCTTATATTTTTTCAGTAAATTTATATTATTACAAGATAATAAAGTAATAGGGACTCGATGACGGAGCTATTATACATTTATCGAGGACATATACGATAACCCATGAATATATGTGCATAAAAATGTAGACATCCGGAGTGTATAATCAGAAATTACTGCAAAAAAAATGGGCTCTTGATTGAATAATGGAGTGTATCCAACATAATGAAACCGAGCCAGACCCAGATTGTGGACAGGATTATTTTCCCTAATATAGCATAGAGTTTAAAGCCCTGCACGAGAGAACTTTTTTGATTTATGGAAAATCCTAAAAATGAGAAAATGTGTTAGTGTTTTGGGCTAAATCTATGCTCCCTTTTTCTTAAAAAAGATAAAAAGAGAGCATTTATATAAATTTAAAATCTTCGGAACCAAATAACGATTTGAGTTCGCTGCTAATAACTTTGTGGTCAGTATATAAATATCTTTTTAATACTTCTTTTATTTTAGGAGCCCATTTTTGTAAAATCATTTTTAAAATACCTATTTGGACATCCACATCTGTAACAACGCAAGCAATTCCATCATCAAGTTTCATACCAAATAAAAAACCTTTATCATATTCAGTTATTTGAATTTTTATTTTACCAAACCCCAAGATTTCTCCTTGTTCTTCTCCTGCTTGAAATACTGCTCCTCCAATAGCACCAATTCTCTCAACCGTTCCTTCCACTCCCTCAACGGCAAATTTTGAAACACTCATTAGAGTTATTCCAGAACTATCCATCAAAATAACGTGTCTAATTCCGATTGTAGAATTCATTATTTTCTCAAGTATTAATTTGAGATTACGTTCATCTTTTGAACGGTCTATAGCAATACTCAAATCCTAATTACTCCCTTATCTTTAAATTTGAACTTCAAATAAGTTTTCTTTTCTTTATTTAAAAACCCTAATATAATAAATAAACAACTAACTTTATTATACTATTGAGGAGGAGGTTAAAAAATTTAACCATATTTTTAGAATAGAGATTGTTTAGAGAGTATTTCATTTAACTGTTGAAATTTATCTGAATATTTAGCTGATTTCTTTAATAAAACAAGCAATTTTATTTTCTCTTTTTTTCCAATTTCTTTCACAATTTTTGTATATCTTGAGAAGTCCATAAAATCATTTTCACAAATAGCACTTAGTGCAAGAAAATCCTCATTAATATTTAATTTTTTAGGGATCCTTGATGCAATTGGAAATCCATTCTCATCGGATAAAACTCCAGCAATAAAATTTGGAAAGGTCTTTTTAATTTTTTTTAAGAGTTCATCAACCATTTGCTGAGTTATGATAATTTTGCTTCAACAGATTAAATTTTAATTTAAATTTTCGATAATGTTATAATTAAATCAACTTTAATCGGTTTTTTTAAACTATATAATATGAAGATAATATAATGCGAAGAAAATGAGATATTGGATAAATTTATGCTGAATCAGAATTTTATGCTAAGCTACATCCTTTAAAGGAGATGTAATAAAAATGAAGGTTAAACTGAGATTTATAAAAAAATTAAAGGTGATTTTTTAAAAATTAGAGTTTTATATTTAAACTCCTTATTAATTCTCTAAAACGTTTTTGAACAGATATATCCGATATATTTTTTTCTTTTGACAATTTATTAGCCATAAATATGGCTGCCGCTGCCAAAATTCGCGTTGGATCATGATCTGATATAATTTCATGTGATTTTTTAATTTCTTTAGTATGTTTCATATACTTTAAGAATTTAATAACACTTTCCTCATTAATATCATCTAGATTAAGTAAATCCTTAATCAATTTGATATTTTCTCCATTCATTTTTTCTTAACTTTCTTGAGAACTAAATTTTCTATTATAATGGCCTTGAGCTAATCAAATTTAATCTTCCTTTTAAAATAAAAGAATATGAAGATAATATGTAATTGAAAGATGCAAATTAAATTAATGAGTTTAAATTCATTGCCTTTAATTTTTTTTGACGAAAAATATTGGAGTTAAGATATTTTATGACATTACAAGAAAGTCAAAAATCACTTCTCTTTTTTAATATGTATTTTTTCTGAAAGGAAGTTTAAAATTCAAATTTTCAGCTAATTCTTTATATCTATTCCGGACTGTTACCTCTGTGACTTGACTAATTCGAGCAATATCCCTTTGGGTGCGTTTTTCTTTCGATAAAATAGAAGCGAAATAGATAGCTGCAGCAGCGACTCCAGTTGGGCCACGTCCTGAAATTAAACCTCGAGATTCTGCAATTTCGATAATTTTCATTGCAATTTTTAGACAGCCTTGAGACAATTTTAGTTCAGAGGTAAAGCGTGTTATATAATCAAAAGGTTTTGTTGGATTCAGATTTAAGTTTAATTCACTGGAGATAAATCTGAAGGAGCGCCCAATTTCTTTTTTATTTACTCTTGCAATTTCAGAAATTTCGTTTAGAGTTCTTGGTATTTTATATATTCTACACGCTGCATACAAGGAAGCTGCAGCAACGCCCTCAATACTTCTTCCACGTATTAGATGAGCATCTACTGCATCACGATAGATTTTCGCGGCGGTTTCCCTTAAATTTTTAGCTAAATCTAAATTTGATGCCATTCTATCTAATTCACTTAATGCAAATGTTAGATTTCGCTCTGTAGCATCCGATACACGTATTCTACTTTGCCATTTTCTTAATCGATAAATTTGCCCACGAAGTTTAGCCGGTATTTCTTTTCCAAAAATATCTTTGTTTTTCCAGTCAATCATGGTACTGAGCCCCATGTCATGAATAAGATATGTCATGGGTGCCCCTACACGAGTTCGTTTCTTTTTTTGATCTGCATCAAAGGCTCGCCACTCTGGGCCTTTATCAATATATTTTTCTTTTGTAACTAATCCGCAGTGTTCGCATATCATTTGTCCTCTATTTTCATCATAAATAATTCGTTTACTATTACATTCAGGGCAAATATCATCAAATAAAGATTGATTTTGAAATTTTAATTTCCAAATTCCGATGTTTTTTAACACCTTTTTTAATTTTGGGGGGATAATTTTTTTTTAAGTCGGCTACTTTTTTTTTGATTTCTTCATTTTTGTAAAAAGAGATTGAGAGGAGAAGTCAAAATCAACTTGTTTAATGTTTGTATCCAGTTGAATAGAAACAAATGGCATATCTACCGGGCCAAAAACATCTTTTATGTGTCCAATCATATTCATTTTTTTATCGAATACTGGACTATAAATATTAAATTGTCCCTTTTTAAATGCTCTTGACCTAAAAATCTGATTTTTTTTCGAAGTTCCAATGAAATTTAAGTTTAATTTGATCCAACTCATGTAAGGGGAATGCAAAAGTATTGTTAGAATGAATAACTTATGAGTAAGCACTTTTTTATTTAAATTTTTTGAAAAGGTAGAATAGGAACAAAAATTTGAGTAGGTTTTATCACTGAAGTTCTTACATCTAATTAATGGTATTAAACTAATATTAAAGAAAAATATATGTCACTAAATTATTCGTGTTAATTTAACTTAGTTTTCACTATTATCCGACAATTTTATTTTTATTCCCAAATCATTTTATCTTTAAAAAATACCATTTTTTATTACATCTTTAAAATATAGATTTTACTGAAGTAAATTGAATTCATATCGTTTCTTACAAAAGCATTGGGGTGAATAATTTAACTCATTTACATCTTGGGATAATGTGAAATTTTTAATGATTTCTAAATTTTGTTTATTACAGTCTGAATTAAGACAGTTATGAACCCCACGATTTGTTCCTGCTCCAGATGGATCACACAAGATTCGAGTTGTTCCAAAGTCTTTATCTTCTAATGACTCTTTTAAACAAGTAATAATAGAATATATCCATGGAGGTCTATATCTATTTTGAAACCAGAGATATTCCACTAGGGTTCCTTTTTGAATATTAACTGGATTGATTGAAATAGAATTAATTTTTATTTCTAACAGTTTTTTGATTGATTTTTTACAGTCATCTATTGCAGCTTGTTCTGAAAGAAATGGTGGTTTAAATAAGAGGTATGCTTTTACTCCAATCTTATATTCTCTGCACATCTTAAGAGCTTCTTGGAAATCATTGAATTTAAAACCTTTATTTATGTAATTAATTCGAATATAATCATTTACGGTTTCTAAGCCAATACCAACTTCTACATATTTATTTGGCAAAAATTTTTTTATTTCATCCAGATTTTCGTGGCTTAGATATTCTGGTCGTGATTCTATTACAAATTCTTTAATATTTTTAGTTAAGGCAATTTTTTTATATATATACCCCCTAGCTCTTTTAGGCATTTCAGTATCATCCAAAAAACTTCCTGAATTAAAGATTTTAACAATCCATGGTCCTGTATTACTTTGAATTTTATCTAAGGAATTCTGAAATGCAAAATCGAATTGATTTATAATATTTTGGGGATTAACATCGTCAATATTTGAATCCCTGATATATCCGCACATTGAACACCCCCCATTATCTCCTAAAGCCCATTCACACCCACGAGTCCTTAAAATAATAGTTAATTCATTTCCTACTTCATTTAATAATCGATCTGGTTTTGTCCAAGAAACAACCGGTTTATTCAAATCATTATTAGGAGATCTAATTTTGACCTTTTTGATTGTATCTTGCCTAGTTTTTCTTATTTTCTCTTTTATTATGGGTAGTTTATTTATTTGATTCATAGATATCAACAATTTTCCCTGTTTTTGAATTTTTAATAAAATTAGTTCCAACTAACATTGTGCCCATTCCGATAACTTTATCCTTTGAATTATTTAATGTGACAACTAAATCGTTAGGTTGTAAGTCAGAACCATATTCTAATATACCTGGTCGAAAAATGGTATTACCTTTTATGATATCTCCATTAAAAACAATAAAATTATTAATTTTTTCTAAAGGTAAAAGGTCCTCCACAGATTTAACTGTTAAGAAAATTTGACCTGTTGATTGCCGAAATTTTCCAATCAATTTGTTTGTATTCTTATCATAGACAAATTGAAGATCTTTATTTTTATGTCTGATTATTTTAACATTTTTTGTTATTATTTCCTTACTTAAGTTTTTACCGAAATAATAATCTATTATTGCCGAAATTTTTCTAGTTTCTGAACTTGTTTTTTTATTTAAAATCGGGGTTTTTTCCTTTGCATCGAATGCTCTGATAAATTTTTCAATCATTTTTTCTAAAGAAATTAAAGCTTTTTCGTTAGTTATACCTATTGAAGTATCGGTGTAATAAATATCGAATTGTAGATGCTTTTGAACTCTCTCTATTATTGATCTATAATTTTCTTCTACATGAGCTATAATTGGAATAGCATTAGGATACTTAGATAAAAAGGCAATTAACATATCAGAGGTTATTTGTATTTCTTCCTCGCTCCATAAACCTGTTACTGAAATATCGTAAGAATTTGCGGGATATATATTTTCTAGTTGTCTTGGAATAACACCCAATGGAGAAGTTAAAATAAATTCTTGGATTTTAGGAAATTTAGATTTAGCAGTATCTCTCAGAACTTTCAATAATTTTTTATGAGATTTAGAACTCGAATATGGTTTTTTTGCCGAACAAGGAAATAAAAGAATTACTTTAGTAAATTTCTCAGGTATAAAATTACTTACAATTCTTCTTCTGAATTCATGGAAATCTGGGCGATAAAATGAGAGTTCACTAAGACAATTAACTTTTTTTATTTTTTGAAATAAAGGCGTGTATTGTCGAATAGTTTCAAAATATTCTCTATCTAATACTTTTAACATGGATGTTAAGTAGGAATCATTTAAAGAGGATTTTTCAACTAATTCTCTAAAGTCTTCGGTGGTTAAATATTGTTTAACTTTATTCATATAAGCTAATGCTGATAAGAGGTTATGTCTATATAAAAACACCAAATTTTCTTCATTTTTTTTTTGTTGTAGCATATCTAATGAGGTAAATTGACAAAACTTACAAGAACAAGGTAAAAATCTCATTTTATATAAAGGAATAAGTTTCTCATCAATATTGTAAAAATTATCACATGATAGAATAAATAAATAGGCTGCATCAATAACATCAAATCCTAAATAAACAAGCATTGGATAATATTTAGGTAAGATTTTCCCTGAAGCGATATATAGAAGATTATTATCTAACTCGTTTCTAAATGCTACAATAACTTTTAGAATGTTTCTAAAATTCTTCAAATTATCAAAAAGATCTAAAAAATTGAGTGCTTTGATGTTTTTATGCTTATTAATAAACTCAACATAGTAATCTAATAAAGAAATATTATCAAAAAATTTAATACTAAGACCAAAATCAAGATTTTGATATTTTTTTAAGAGGTTTTCACATTGTGATAAATAATTTTGTAGTTCTGAAATTGCAAAATCAAGACTCATCGCAGTTGTGGGGACATTAAATGGAATGATGGGAAATACATTATTTATCTTTTCTTTTATTAAAATATCTTCCAAATTGTCTTGAAAGGTTTCAAATGTCCCACTATTGGAAAAAAAGAATCCATTACTATGAAAAAACGAATCATGGAAAAAATTTAGTTTTTTTAATTCATCAAGATTTAAAATTTTAAAAAGATCATAATTTTTCAGAATATCTATTAGTTCCTTATCATTAAATAATAAATCATTTAAAGGAACTATCAATTTTGGAGTATGAATATATCCTTTTTTTTCTTGAATTAGATTAATGCGAGCGATTTTTCCAAATCCACCCTTGAAATTTAAAATTTCGAAAAAACCTTTCATCTTATTAAAGAATGACGTAAGGAAAAAAAAATAAATTTTATGATTTAAATTTAGTTCGAATTAATAGCTATTTTTTAGAGTTGGATTTCCACTATAACTGCAGGGTGATCTGAGGCAGTTCCTCCAAAATATCGACATGAGGACACAATTGTTCCAGGAGATACGAACATATGGTCTATTCTCTCTGCTGGTAATCGAGGGATCCAAGATGTGGGGAGTGTTCCCAGAATTGAATTATCTGCAACTTCCCAACAATCATTTAAAATGGCAGTTGTAATATTGTATTGTTCAGTATTCGGAATGAAATTAAAATCACCCATTAATATTACATTGCTTTTTCCTTCTATCCTACTTATAATATTTTCTTGCTGAATTATTTGAGCTCGACTAACTGAAGTATTAACATAATTTCCAAGATGAGTTATGAATATATTAAATGTGGTTGTTCCGACTGTTATTTCTGCTTGTATTGTCGCAGTTTGCTCGCCTCCTTCACTATACATATAAAATGTCATAGCGTTTTCGATCGGATATTTCGAGAGTAATGCCAATCCAAAGGTTCCTGTAACAGTTTTCGGTCCAAAATATGAATACATTTTTAAATTACTATTCATGTATCTTACTATATCCGAATTTCCACTTGAAATTCTGCACGTATCTGATTCTTGCAGTCCAATAATATCGGGATCTGATTGTATAATTACATTTAATTGGCTATCAAAGTCTTTATTGGCTTGCTCATTAATTCCTTGCTGGATATTATAAGATAAGACTTTTATGGAATTTCCTGTCGTTGCTTGTTCAATTGAATATGGTTCAGTTAAGATTGCGCTAACAATTGTTCCAATACTAATAATTCCTAATATTACTGTAATAGTTATTTTGGGCTTCATTCCATTTATAGCTTTTTTGAAAATCAACGAGGATTTCTTTATGAGAAGAACTGGTAAAACAATAATAATACCAATTATTAGAAATACAAACCAAATCATATCTCTAAAAAATGGACCAACTAAAGGGATGTAATCCGACACTATTGTAAAAACAGCCGATAAGACCATTATTATGAAATATCCTGACGCTATAGTAAAACTTCCACCAATTTTCCATGTAGAAGGTCTGCTTTTTATTAACTCTCTTGATAATAGCGTGAAATCAATTAAAATTATGGGTGATAGAATTAACATTAAGATTACAGATATTTGTTGTATTATATTGGTTGGTGGAGGAACAACGGGGTAGATACCTTCTACAAAAGGAAGGGGTATTTGATGACCATATATTGTTAATACCAGGGTTAAAACAAATAAACCATTCAAAAGTAAAATAATCCATAGTTTTATTTTAGCAAAAATCTCTGGTTTAAACAATGTAAATATAGTAAATAGGGCAATCATAATTATCAGTATAACTAAAATTGCTACATAATCGAATTCTGCCCAACGACTTATAATTGTAGGACTGGAGAACGAAAAATAAATCAATAAAAAAATGCTTATTAGCCCAAAAGTTAAACCTAGAACTTTCCATATACTAGCAGGTTTTTCGTTTATTAATGTCTCTTCAATTTTTGTATCTCGTCTTTTATTTAGCAGATTAATTATCATAATTGCAGCTATTATAGCTAAAATCCAGCCGATACACTGAAACCAACTATAGGTTGAAAGATCAAGACCAGTACCTAGAGTTCTAAATAAAATTGAAGATGCAAGGGCAAAACCAAGTCCCAATCCTAATGTCTTGCTGTCTTTCTCCTGGTTACGTAAATCTTTTTTCTGAAGAAATACTGGAAAAAAAATCAGGAAACACCCAACACCAAGTCCTGAGATAATCATTTTAAATTGAACTTCAAGCATTACTTCTACAACTCTGCAGACAATCATAATTTCTCCAATTATTACCATCAATTTGTCCGGGAAGCCTTTTCTAAAAAGAAAGAGAATGGCTGGTGATAAAAAAAACAGGAGTGCCAAGACATTTTCATTTAATTCGACTTCGATTAAATTTAGAGCATATATTGCCTCAAGGAAATCTGAACATAATTGCAAGAAAAATAAGAATATAATTGAAACTAGCACTAATTCTGAATAGATATGGCTAAAAAATTTTTTGTTGGAGGACATGAATATAAAAATGATAATGATCTTTAAAAAGATATTTGTTACTTCTGTGAATATAATACAGAGAGATTTTCTATCATTTCTAATCCAAAAATGAGTGGAATTACAATTTTTTTTTTTCTCTAATTTATCAAATTACAAAATTTTGATAACTTTTGTGCTCATCCAATATAAAGGTTGTAAAAGTATCTTCAATTTCTTCAGAATCATAAAGTTCTTTCATGAATTTGCCAAAGTCCTCAATTTCCTTAACTCTAATTACAGCAAATAATCCATATTGCTCTCCAATCCTAAATAAGTCAGTTATTTTCTCTTTTTTTTCTAATTTCAGTGCGATTTCATTATATTTTGAAGAATCTTTTGGTTTAATTCGTACGATAAATTTCCCATTATATCCTATTTTTTTGGGGTTAAAATTAATCGCATAATTAAGAATTATGCCGTGATCTTCAAGTTTTTTTATTCTATGATATATAGTTGATTGAGAAATATCTCTTTTATAATTATTTTTTAATATTTTCGTTATATCATAAGTAGAAATTAATTTTAAGCCTTGATCTTGTTGAAGTATTTTCAGGATTAAATAATCAATTTCATCTACTTTATGACTTTGATTTAAATTGACTTCAGACAATTTAATACCATTTGTTTTAAATACTTTTATAGTATCTACGATCTGATATTTTTTAAAACTCGAATTTGCTAGCACTTTATCTAATAAATTTAACACTTTGTTAAATTCATCAGTATTTTTAAAAATATAAAGTCCAATTAGTGAAAATTCTCCTAAAATGCCGTCTAACATTTTTAATTGAGGGATTTTTAATAGTTCCACCAAAATTTGTGGTTCATTTGGATTGGTCTTGATCTCTACGATAACATATTTTAAGTTTGGTTGTATATGGGGATTAATATTGATTGTAAAATTATTAATTATATTATTTAACTTTAAATTATTGAAGTTATTTATAATTGTTTTTCTAGCTAATTTTAAATCTTTGGAAATCTTTGATATTATAGGTTTTGTCTTAGAGTTTAATTTTTTTAATAATTTTATATGCTTGGTTTGAATTTTGATCTTTTCCATAATATTTCAATTAATTAATTGTGTAAATATATCTCCTATTATGTATGATTTTTGTAAAATTATATTTAAATATTATCATTAAATTATTAGACTAATAAAAAAAATTTCTAAATAAGAAAGTGGTTAAATTATGGTAAAATATAAAGTTGCAGATGAGAGTTTAGCTGAAAAAGGGAAAGAAGCATTATATATTGCCGAACGGAAAATGCCAGTAGTAGCTAAAGTAATAAAAGAACGTTTCGAAAAAGAAAAACCGCTTAAGGGAGTTACAATTGCTGGATGCCTTCATATTACAAAGGAGACGGGAATTTTAGCTCGAACTTTGATGGCGGGAGGGGCAGAAGTGGCACTATGTGGATCAAACCCATTATCCACCCAAGACGATGTTGCTGCTGCCTTAGCAGAAGAGGGAGTTAATGTTTTCGCATGGCATGGAAATACCAGTGAAGAATTCTATTGGTGTATAAGACAATGTCTAGATTTAAAACCAAATATTCTTATTGATGATGGAGGAGATCTTATTGTAACCGCACACCAAGAGTATCCCAATTTACTTAAAGCAGGAAATTTTTGGGGATGTCAAGAAGAAACTACAACCGGAGTAAAGCGATTTATAGCTATGGAAAAGCAAGGAGTGTTAAAAGTTCCACTTTTTCCTGTTAATGATGCAAGATGTAAGAATCAATTTGATAATGAACTTGGAACTGGCCAAGGTATTATTTCAGCAATCTATGGAATGCATATCCTAATGGCAGGAAAAAATTGTGTAATTGCAGGATTTGGTCATTGCAGCTCTGGAATGGCACTTAGAGCAAGTGGATTGGGAGCTAATGTAACTGTTACAGAAGTAGACCCAATAAAAGCATTAAAAGCAAAATTTACAGGGTATAATGTTATTCCTATAGATGAGGCAGTAAAAAATGCGGATGTTATTTTCACTGCTACTGGATGTAAAAATGTCATTGATGAGAGACATTTTAAAGATTTTAAAGATGGTTTAATCTTGGGGAATTTGGGTCATTTTGATGTCGAAATAAATGTAGCAAAATTGAGAGAATTTGCAAAAAGTATTAAACCTATTCGACAAGATGTAGAGGAATTTACTTTACCTAATGGAAATCGTGTTTACCTTTTAGCTCAAGGTAGGCTTGCTAATTTGGTTATTTCAGAAGGACACCCAAGTGAAGTAATGGATATGAGTTTTGCATTACAAGCATTGATTTCAGAGTATATAGTGAAAAATAAACAAGATCTTAAGCCGGGAATGATAACGAGCCCAGAGGATATTGTTGATCAAATTGGATATCTTAAATTGGAATCTATGGGAATTAAAATCGACAAATTAACTGAAGAACAGTATAACTATATACATGGTTATGCCGAGGGGACTTAATTTTTTTTCATTTTTTTATCTTTTTTTTAATTATTCTAAGGTTATAATTTTAATAATTTGAAGATTCTCCAGGTATTTTAGATATAATTGAGCAAACTAAATATCTCTTCAACAAATCTATGAATCAAATTTACAAGTTACGGCAATAAAGAAAAAAAAGTTAGAAATTAATTGGATGAATCTATCAATTTTATATAATTTATACAGATCTCTAGTACTTGCCCCAAAGATTCTTTATCAACAACTTCTGGCGTATCTTCTCTGGTATGATAAAAAGGTAGGAGTTCTTCTTTAAGATCAAGTCCAGATATTGTCACAGCAGGTATTCCTTTACGAACAAAAGCAGCTCCATCAGTTGCACCAAAAGACAGAGGACCAGTTTTAATATTTAATTTTAAATCGCTCGCTATTTTTAATATTGGGTTATAAATTTCTGGGTCATATTTAGCACCAATAAATGGTTCTTTACTAATTATCAATAATTTATCGGTTTTAGCAATTCCATCCATATTGACAATTATTATACCATTTTCTTTCAATTCATCATAATGCGCTTTTACATAACGTTTTGAGCCTCTAAGTCCCGCTTCTTCTGCAGCAAAAGATACTAAATGGATCTTAGTTTGTTTTGGAAAAACTTTCTCATTATTTTTATTTTCGTATAAGTATTTACCTATCCCCAGTAAAATCACTACTCCTGATAAATTATCAAATGCTCCCAAGACTGGATTGTAGGTATGAAAAAACATAAAAAGAAATGCGACGGGTAATAGAGTCAAAAAGACTATACCGAACCCAAAAAAAATCATCGTTATATCTATTGGCAAGAAATAAAAAATTAATTTCAAAACAACCAAAAAAAAGAGCAAAAAGACTTCAAGTAATCCGATATTGATCATCATCTGACCTATTCTTTTTAAATAATAGAATAGATTAAATTCATAAGCAGAATCATGATGTGCAGAAAAGATTATTGTATTTTTAACTTTATCTGTTGGGTTTATCGTTCCAATGACATTTTTCGATTCTTTTTTAGGGAACATGAAATCATAAAATTCGAAGTATCTTATTATTTCAAAGATAAAGTATGGAACCGTAATTCCAAGCAATATTACTGCAATAACTATGAAAATTAAACTAAAGATATTATCTATTTGGAGCCATCCAAGATCAACTAAAAGAGAGAGCCAATAAAATATTACTGAAAATAATGCCATTAAAGCTCCATATCTGACAAAACCCAAAAAGGCTGTTGGACTACAGATAAACTCTTCTTGATGGGTTTCATCACAAAATTTTTTCAACTCCTCTTCAATTTTATTGCCTGCAAGCTCTTCTTGTTTTGAACCAGCCTCCCGTGGTCCGATTTTATCACAAATATCTACAATGAATCCATGCATGTAATCATTTAATTTCTTTTCGATCATTTTATCTCCCTAAATAATTCATTTACTAGATTTTTCAAGTTTTTAAAAGAAAATATAATTTAATTTATAATGTAATTCAAAATATTCAATCGAATTTTAATTTTAAAGGTTTCTTCTACAAAAAATTCAATTATATCTTTTTATGTGCAATAAAAAGTTCTTAAGCCTATTACCATTAATTTTATTTCTCTTTCTTAAAGGGATTTAATATCTCATTTACATCGTCTATAGGAGAATAGATCTCATCGGCTAAGGTTCTTAATCCATCTATTCCGATTGGTTCAATTCTTAACGAATTTGATTTCCAAATTTTTAAATTTTTAAATTCTTGTTCAATTTGTTTAATATATTTCTGCTGTTTTTGACGTTTATTTTTACAAAAATTGCAATGATCTGCTGCATCTTCTGGAATCAACATATTTATATGAATCCCGTCGGTGTTAATATATTTCTGAGTTAATTCAAATGCTCTTTTAATTTCTTCATAACTTGGTTTTTCGGCGATAGAAACCAATCTTAAGGAGCCATAATTCTTAATCAGATCGGCAATTCTTTCCCCTCTTTCTTCAATTTCATTTAACATTTCCAAAAGTTCTTCAGCAAGTCCCTTTCTTTCTTCAGTGGAGCCCCTCCCAAATGGAAATAAAAATTTTGCAGCTTTAGTAAATTTTTGCGTAGCCTTTCGAATTTCTGATAAGATACGTAAGCTATATTTCATAATACCTTTAACATGGTCTTCGGGAATTTCAAAGAGAGCTACCATATTAGCCGTTGGTGGAAAATCACATATAATTATATCGAATTGAAGGTTTTGAGTAGTATCTTCTGCGTCTAAAATTTGTTGGAAAAAAATAGCATTTTTTAAAGCGATCGGAATTGAATCTGCATTAAAGGTATTATCAATGTATTCTTCCAATTTTGGAATTAAATTCACAATAGGAGTCATTTTCATTAATTTTCTTGACTTTTCAGCAAATTCTTTTGTATATTTTTCAGCATAAATATGAGGATCTGGTTCGATTGCCCATAGATTATCTTTTATGGGAGTTATATTGTTCCCTATCTTAATTCCAAATAAATCAGTCAAATTGTGAGCAATATCAAAAGAGATCAAAAGAATCTTTTTATTTGGTAATAAATCAGATACTTTAACCGCAGTCGCACTGCTAATAGAACTTTTTCCTACGCCTCCTTTCCCACCAAACACTAGTAAATATTCTATCAAATTATTTCCAGTCATATATAATTACTTTATTGGGATAAAAAAGAGGTGAATCTATAAAAATTGTTTCCTAATTTTAAGATTGTTATTTTTTAAGAGTTTTAAAAAAAAAGATAAAAAGGGTTATTTTTATTATTTTTAGATTTTTGTTACTCCTACATACAAAAAAACTACACTGCACATCGTTCCGATTCTAATAAAAAAAGTTACGGGACCTGGTTCAAATAGAGCATCAAACATACCACATACAATGAATAAAATCCATCCTAATGATAAATATAAGAATTTCCTTCTCAATATCCCTGATGATTTAATAGCTTTACTTAGAAAACCAAATCCGTTAAAAATAAGACCAGATATCATAAATATCATCATAAATATAAATGCTATAGAAGTAGGTTTAATACTTGTGCTGAGTAGATCTGTTCCATTCGGTAGAGGGACCGGATATTTAAAGATTAATTCTGGATCTGTAAATGAAGCATAAAAAAGAAGAATCTCAAATATCACTGCTAATAAAATATAAATTGATAATATATACCATTTTTTACTCGGCGCCATGAGTTCAAATCCAATATATAGACCGAAGATTGCAACTGGTGCGGTCCATATATAACTTAAGATTCCATATAACCATACTGGTGTTAAATTGGTAGTTGTTATGAGTATTACCAGAAAATCTACAGCAGGTCCTAATAAAGTAAAGCCCACACTAAATATTGCTACACCTGTAACAGCTAAAAGTTTTGCTTTTAATTTTCTTGATTTATAAAAACTGTAAATTCCAAAAATGGCGGCAAATATGACAACACTCAAAGCTGTTCCTCCATCTAGCCATCCAACAGGTTGAAGTTGAAACATTTTAATATTTCCTCTTTTTTTAAAATTCATTAAAAAAGTTATGTAATTGATTTATTTATTCCATTTCTAATTAATCTTATTTCTTTTAATTATTGACATCTTTGTCAGTGTATAATGGAATGTATCTTATTAATGGTGTAATTCGTTAAAAAGAAGGAAAAAATACAACTTTACCTTTTATTTCGTTTTTATTAAATTCCTTGAAATAGAAATAGAATGTACCAAAATTTGTTTTATATATTGTCTTAAAATTTTTATGAATATGAGTTGAAAATATCTTTTCAATTATTTTCTCATCCCAATACATAATATTAATGTTTTCATTTAAAAATTAAATAATAGAATAATACCTAAATATTAGGTAGATTTGAATTTAAATCCAAAAAAATTCCAAAAAAATAAATTTGAAAATTTCTATATCTATATCATTAACAAAAATAATTTATATGACGAATTTAGTGTAAATCAATTATTATATCACTATTATATATGTTATTTATTTAAAAATTGAAAAATTTAATTACAAAAAATAGGAGTGTGATTATATAATTACAGATAATGGTCATTATACTTCAAATTTCACTACGAAATACCATATCATAGCAAATTATAAAGTAAATGGAGTGGTTGAAAAGAGCGATATTGTCGGTGCCATTTTTGGGCAAAGATAAATAGCCACTTCGGTCATATCGCCTAAACCGAAGGTCTTTTATCGGATTTAGACTTAAGGGATTTACAAAAAAGTGGGAGAATAGGAAGAATTGAGGTCGAATTAACGACCGAAGAGGGAATATCTAAAGGAAAAATAATTATTCCTTCAAGTCTAACAAGAAAAGAGACCGTTTTATTGGCAGCGACAATAGAAACCGTGAGTCGAGTAGGTCCTTGTTCCGCACAAATTGACCTTAAAGATATCAAAGATATTCGCGAAGACAAAAGAAAACAAATTATCGAACGAGCAACGGAATTATTAAAAAAATGGGATGAGAATAGTCCCGAACCTAGGGAAATTGAAGAACAAATTTCTCAAGATATAAGACTTAGTGAAATTAAAAAATGGGGGCCTGAAAATTTACCTGCAGGTCCTAATGTTGATATTACCCCAGATCTCATATTAGTTGAAGGAAGAGCAGACGTCTTAAATTTAATGCGTATAGACATCAAAAATGCTATTGCAGTGGAAGGCACTCAAATTCCTAAGTCAATAATTGAATTAACTCATAATAAAAGCCCAATTACTGCTTTTTTAGATGGAGACCGGGGAGGCACAATAATCTTAAATGAATTGTTACAAGTAGCACACCTTGATTATGTTGCAAGAGCTCCTGATGGGCTTGAAGTTGAAGAGTTAACAAGAAAACAGATGGTTAAAGCACTTCAAAATAAGAGACCAATCTCAGAGATAATAAATAATAAGAATTCATCAACACATAAAGGGAAACCAGTAATTGAAAAAAAAATAAAAGATTCGAAGAATAAATATAAAAATATTTTAAAAATATTGAAGCTCAATAAAGGGTCAAAAATTGCTGAGTATATTTCTAACTCTAAAATAACAAAAAAAACAATTGGAATTGACTCAGAGGAAAATATTCTTTTTGAATTTGATACTTCGGAAGTATTTGATAATTT
>Ga0209986_10002171_pt1 | contig 18200 bp, 24 predicted proteins | sample BlataG_FD_183168 | JGI IMG/M metagenome (GOLD analysis project Ga0209986, IMG submission 183168) | Deep subsurface microbial communities from Black Sea to uncover new lineages of life (NeLLi) - Black_00105 metaG (SPAdes) (version 2) | ecosystem: Environmental > Aquatic > Marine > Oceanic >...
TATCAGGAATTTTTAAAACTCGAGCCACTGCCAAAGCTGCCAAAGCATTAGAAACATTATACTCCCCCGGAACTTTTAGTATCTTTCTGAGTTTTTGAGCATCTTTTGATTTTGACGCTTGGTAATTGATAATTGAAAATTGATTGGAAATTGGAAATTGAGAATTGAAAATTATTCTTCGAGTGTTCTCGTCATCTTCATTCCCCACTATCAGCACCCCGTCCTTTGGCAAATGCCTGATGTATTCTTTGTAAGTTTTTAAAATATTATTTAAGTTTTTATAATAATCAAGATGCTCTTTTTCAATATTGGTTAAGACAATAATTTTTGGCCAGTAATTTAAAAAAGAGGCCTGCCACTCATCAGCCTCAATTACTAAATATTTGGATCTCCCTACTCTACAATTAGAATTTCTGAATTCTTTTAGTTTGGTGCCAACAATAACTGTTGGGTCAAAACCAGCCTTTTTCAATAGAAGGCCGGCCATTGCTGCGGTTGTGCTTTTACCATGAGTGCCCGAAACAGCAATCGTAAAATATTTTTTTGTTAGTTCTCCCAGAGCTTCGGGATAACTTTGGCATTTTATTTTTAGTTTTTTTGCTTCTTTTAATTCCGGATTGTCTTTCGGGACAGCCGGACTATAAATTACCAAATCTACATTTTTCGGTAGATTTTTCGCTTTATGCTTTCCAGTAAGGAGCTTAGCTCCTTTTTTCCTCAGGGCTTTGGTGATTTCAGAAGAAACCAAATCAGAACCCGAAACCTGGTAGCCTTTTTCAAGATAATATTTAGCTAAAGCCGAAACTCCAATGCCGCCTATGCCAATAAAATGAATTTTCATACTTCGAACGTTAGTGAAGAAAATAATGAGCGAAGCTCATTAGACTTTTAGCGAACATGATTCTAATATCGTATATTCTGGCCCTCCTCTTTTTAATTCACTTTCCATTATTTCAACTGAATTTACTGGGAAAACTAAAGAAATTTCTTCTGAAACCTCTAGCCTCTCTTCAGGCTCAATCTGTCTAAATTCCCAGGCTTTGATTCTTCCTAAAGTAATGTGGGGCGAGAAAACCCGCTTTTCTGAAGAGAAATGGACTTCCTCGGGAGTCATTAAAGATTTTTCTAAATCAATTTGTAGTTTAGTAAATTCTTGAGATTTTTCTCCTTCAACCCAAACCATCCGCGGCGGCATTTTTTTAGGAGGGCCATAATAAATTTTATTTAAATTTATAGAAAAAGATTGATTTCGGGAAGCCGCTTCTTTTGTAATTTTACAAATTTCCAAAAGCTCATCGTCATTTAGATAACCTAAGAAAGCTAAAGTAATATGGAGATTTTCTTTTTTGGTCCATCTAATTGGCAATGTCGGCCATTTCCCTTGATAATCTACAAGCCTTTTCTTTACATCCTCTGGTAAATTTATCGCAATAAAAATCCGATGTCGCATATAAAAATATTTTAACACAAATTTTTCCGTTTGACAAAAATTCTAAAAAATATAAAATCATAATAGTAATTTGTCAAATACGCAGAAAGGAGGAAGAAACTCATGGCTCTGATTGTTCAAAAGTATGGCGGTAGCTCACTGGCTAATGCTAAGAGGATTAAAAATGTTGCTTACCGGGTGGCTAAGGTTAAGGAGCGAGGTGACCAGGTGGTAGTGGTGGTTTCAGCTATCGGAACTACCACTGATGAGCTTTTGAGCTTAGCTTATAGGGTTAGCGAACGCCCCGATAAAAAGAAATTGGACCTGCTTCTTTCTACGGGGGAGTTGGTATCTTCCAATTTGTTGGCTATAGCTTTGGAGTCTTTGGGGTATAAGGCCGTTAGTCTCAGTGGAGCCGAAACAGGAATTCAGACAGATACTAACTTTGGTCAAGCTCGGATCCAAAAGATTGAACCTCAGCGTATTCTTAAAGAATTGAAACAAGAGAAGATTGTTATTGTAGCCGGTTTTCAAGGAATAACGAAGCGAGGGGATATAACTACCCTTGGTCGTGGTGGTTCTGATGTTACAGCAGTAGCTTTAGCGGCTGCATTAGGGGCGAAGATGTGCGAGATTTACACTGATGTAGAGGGGATTCGCAATGCTGACCCTCGTATTGTGCCTGCGGCAGGAAGGTTAGAGGAAATTAGCTATGAGGAAGCACTGGAGTTAGCGAGTTGCGGTGCCGAGGTAATACATCCCCGGGCAGTAGAACTAGGATGGAACTATAAAATGCCTATTTTGATTGCGTCTAGTTTTAATGATAATCCAGGCACTATCATTCACTCGCTTTAGGAGAGCTTAGATTTTAAGGATTCCGAAGAAACCTAAGCTCTCTTTTTATTTCAAAAATTAATGATAAAATAAGATTATGAAAGAGGTTTATCTTTACAAAAAATTAAAGGACAAAAAAATTCAGTGTCAAAATTGTGCTCATTATTGTCTGATTTTACCAGGGAAAAGAGGGATTTGTGGTGTAAGGGAAAATCAAGATGGTAAACTTTACTCATTGGTGTACGGGAAAGCCGTTGCTATCCACGTTGACCCAATCGAGAAGAAACCCTTTTTTCATTTCTTGCCAGGGAGCTATTCTCTCTCTGTTGCTACGGTTGGTTGCCAATTTGCTTGCTGGAGCTGTCAGAATTGGGACATCTCTCAAGGACCAAAAATAACCGGAAGGATTGAAGGAGAAGATGTATCTCCAGAACAGATTGTAGAAATGGCAAAGAAGTACAAGGTTCCAAGCATTTCCTATACTTATACAGATCCCGTAGTCTTCTCCGAATATGCTTTAGATACGATGAAATTAGCCAAAAAGGCGGGTTTAAAAAATAATTGGGTTTCGAATGGATTTTGGTCAAAAGAATTATTTGATTTAATTTCTCCTTATTTAGATGCAGCTAATATTGATTTAAAGAGCTTTGAAGACGATTTTTATATCAAATATTGTGGAGGAAGATTACAGCCAGTTTTAGATATTCTGAAAAGGCTAAAAAACAAAAAAATTTGGGTGGAAGTAACTACCCTGGTCATTCCCACTTTAAATGACAAAGAAGAAATTTTTAAAAATATTGCCAATTTTATTAAAAAAGAATTAGGCCCAGAAACTCCCTGGCACGTTACTCAGTTTTCTGGAGCAATTTCCTGGCAGCTTCAAAATTTACCTGATACTCCAGCTAAAACTCTTGAAAAAGCTCATCAAATCGGTAAAAAGACAGGTTTAAAATATGTTTATACTGGTAATATTCCTGGTTTGCCTTCTGAAGATACCTATTGTCCAAAATGCGGAACGAAAATGATTGAAAGAACTGGCTATTTTATTGAAAGATATGATAAAAACGGCAAATGCTCAAAATGCAGCCAAAGTTTAAATTTAATAACGCAAGCGCCAGCGAAGCGTCAAGATGAGCTTTAGCTCATCGCCTTAAAGTAATATGTCAAAAATTGTTTTTGCTTCAATTTGTCCCCACCCGCCAATAATACTTCCTTCGGTTGGCTCAGAAGATGACCGCCTTCAAGTTAAAAAAACTATTGAAAGTCTGAAGCATTTGGGAAAGAAATTAAAAGAAACTCAACCAGATTCAATAATAATTTCCTCTCCTCATCCTGACTGGGGCTTCAACGTCCCTCTGTATTTTTTAGCCAAAGATTTCAAGGGAGAGATAAAAACCTATCTAATCGGTTTAGAATCACCTGAATTTTATTTTGAAGAAGGGAAAAAGGTTTACAAAGACCTTGGGGGAAAGAAAAAGTATGCTTTAATTGCTTCTGGTGATATATCTCACTGTTTAAAAGAAGAGGGTCCTTATGGTTTTCATCCCGATGGTCCAAAATTTGATAAGGCTTTAATAGGGTTTTTAAAAAAGAAAGATATGGAGAATATTTTTAAATTAGATGATATGTATCCTGAAGCCGGTGAATGTGGGTTAAGGTCTTTTTGTTTTCTTTTGGGAATTTTAGAGACTTCGGGGAGTGACTGGCAGCCAGAAATTCTATCATACGAAGGCCCCTTTGGCGTCGGCTATTTAGTGGTCAATTTTAAATTGAGTCGATGAAGCTAAAGCTTCATCTCCGCCTGCGATTTTATAAATAAAATCTTGGCAAATGAGGTTAATCAAAATTAAAGATGCTAAAAGGATTATTTTTGTTGGGGATACTCATGGAGATTTAGAAGCTTCCCAAAAAGTTATTAAAGACTATTTAAAACCGGGGAATAAAATTGTTTTTCTGGGAGATTATGTTGACCGAGGTCCTTATTCAAAAGAAAATTTAGATTTTTTACTAGAAATAAAAGCTAAAAAACCAAATCAAATTTATTTATTACAAGGCAATCATGAAGGACATCGTATTTTAAAATTCTCTCCAGCTGATTTTTGGGAAAGCTTAAATAAAACAGATTACAAAAAATATAGTCCAATTGTAGAAAAATTTCCCTTAGCAGCAATTACTAAAGATATTATTGCTTTGCACGGAGTTTTACCTAATGTAAAAAATTTAGAAGAAATAAATAAAATTAAATTAGGAAGTGAAAAATGGCGGCAAATTACTTGGGGCGATTTTTTAAATGAAAAAGGAGAATATTTAGGCACTGACCCTTTTACTGGCCGACCCCAATTTGGCCAAGATTATTTTTTAAAAATGATGAAAAGGTTCAAGAAAAAAGTTTTAATCCGCTCTCATCAACCAACCTCTCCCCTATTTATGTTCGACAACCAATGTCTAACCATTTTTACTTCCTCTGCCTATGCCCGGGAAAGGACCATTGCTATTGCCGATTTTAAAAAATCAATAAAAACCGCCAAAGATTTAGAAATCAAAAGAATTTAAATAAATGTTAAAAAGATTCCCAGTAATAGATCTTCATACTCATTTAAGAAATGATATTCCAAAACATACCAAAATTGCTAAAGAAAAAGGAATAGATGTTGTGGTTTATATGGCAAATTGTCATCCCCCGCTTGATAATCTAAAAAGAATTAAAAAATCATTAAGAGAAAAAAGATATTGCAAAGCAATTCCAATAGCAGCCATTACCAAGAGCCTGAAGGGAAAAGAATTAGTTGATGTTGAGAGAATTAAGTCTTATGTTGTAGGCTTTAGCGATGATGGTAGATGTGTCTCTAATTTAAAGTTAATTTCTGAGATATTAAAGAAGGGCGTTTTAGTTTTAGTTCATTGCGAACCAGAGGTTAAAATGATTGATAATTATTTAAATCTTTTGGATAAAATTGGTGGCAAACTTCATATCCAACATCTCAGCAAAAAAGAGAGCGTTAAATTGGTTAAAGAGGCGAAGCGAAACGGGATAAAAGTAACCTCTGAAACTTGTCCTCATTATTTTACCTATACGAAAGATGATTTAGATACCAAAGTCAATCCGCCCCTAGCTTCAAAGGAGGATGTTTTAGCGATTAAAGAAGGATTGGCTGATGGAACAATTGATGTAATTGCTTCTGATTACGCTCCCATCCCCAGGAAAACAGGAATTGCTGGATTTAGAAGCTTTTTGCCCCTTTCTTACGGATTAGTTTTAGAAGGAACTCTTTCTGAAAAACAATTAAAAGAAAAATTATTTCTTAATCCTAAAAAGATAATTGAAAGCGGCGGATATAAACTCAAATTATTAAAAAAATAATGCTAAAAATTAAGGAAATTAAGCCCAAAATAGGATTTATAGGAGAGTTGAGACAAAATATTTTAGAGGATTTAGATTTTGCTGTTAAAAATGATTTTAGGTATTATGAGATTCAAGCCCTAAACGAAAGAGAAGAAATTAATTTGAAACCGGAGACAATTAAACAAGCTAAAAGAATTGCCAAAAGCAATGATATTTATTTAAATTTACATGTCTCTCGTTTACCAGCAATTTGTAGTTTGAACTTGAAAGCCTCAAAGGCAGCCCTTAAGTTAGCTAAAGAAGAAATTATTTTAGCTAATAAAATTGGTGCTAAACAAATAACAATTCATTCTGGCCATAAAGATGCACCGGAAAAAGAAACCGCAGTTACCAAAAATTTCGAAATTTTAATAAAAAACTTAAAAGAAATAGTTAAATTTGGAAGAAAATACGGAATAAAAATTGGTCTAGAAAATTCTCCAGTTGGTTTTGGGCTTTGCGTGGAAGCAAAAGATTTATTAAGGGTAGCAAATTCAGTTAAAGGACTTAAAATTACTTTTGATATAGGTCACGCTAATACTACAAATTTCAACCCAATTGATTATTTTAAACGAGTTAAAGATTTCGTAATCGATATGCATATCCATGACAATGATGGCACATCTGATCAGCATGCTTTAATTGGTGAAGGAAATATCGATTTTAAGAATCTTTTAAGAGAATGTAAAAAATCAAGCTATTATGGCCCTTTTATATTAGAGGTATTTCCTCATGAGAACGTTTTAAAAGGAAAAGAAATATTTCTTAATATTTGGAACCAAATTTAAACCTATGAAAAAAATAAAATTAATTTTGGCTTCAGGATCGCCAAGGAGGATTGAATTACTTAAAAAGCTGGGCTGTAAATTTCGGGTTATTCCTAGCAAAGTTGAAGAAAAAATTAATCCTTCTCTATCCCCTACTGAAAATGCGAGAAGAATTTCTTGTTTGAAAGCTTTGGATGTCGCTTCTAAAATTTCTGAAGGAATTGTTATTGCTGCTGACACAATGGTAGTATTAGGTAAAAAAATCTTGGGTAAACCTAAAAATAAAAAAGAGGCTCGAAAAATGTTACAGAATCTAAGTGGAAAAGAACATCGAGTTATTACAGGCCTAGTTGTGGCTGATGCAAAAACAAAAAAGATAATGCAAGATGTAGTGATTACTAAAGTAAAGTTTTGGAAACTTAATAAGAATTTAATTGAAAAATATATTATAACTGGCGAACCCTTAGATAAAGCTGGAGCTTATGGAATTCAAGGAAAAGGTGCCTTATTGGTAGAATCAATTAAAGGAGATTATTTTAATGTAGTAGGCCTTCCTTTAAATACCTTAAATCAGCTTTTAGAAAAATTCGGAACAAGTTTAATTTAAACATGCAGACTAAAAAATATAGTAAAGGAGTTTTCTTGTATCTACCCAGTTATAGGAAAAATTTGAGAGAACAAATCAACTTTATTAACTCTTTGCCAAATGTTAATCACGTTGAGGTTTGGATTGAAGAAAATTTAAATTTATCGGAGTTAAAGACTTTAAAATCTTCCCTTAGAAAATATGAAATAATTATTCATGCCCCTTGGATTCATTTAAGTTTAATTTCTCCTCACCCAGAAATTAGGGAAATTACGGTAAAATTATACCTTCAAACTTTAAAAATTGCTGACGCTTTAACAGCAAAATTAGTTACATTTCATTGTGGGGGGAGAACCATATATACCCCAAAAGATGCAGCGGCAAAAATATTCATTCAAAATTTCAAGAAAATTAAAAATCACTATAAAGGGAAGACTGCTTTCACAATTGAGAATGTTCCTGCGATACAAAGAGGACCTCAGATTTCCTATCCTGATTTTCCAGATTTAATGTATCTAAAAAAGAAACTTCCTTGGCTGAATTTTACATTGGATGTCGGTCATGCTTTCGAAGGTGGAAAAAATTTAAATGTAATTTCTAAATTTTTAAAAAAATATAAAAATTCAGTTTTAGATATTCATCTTCACGATGCTATTTTAAAGGGAGAGGCTCATTTAGCTTTAGGGAAAGGCGATCTGGATTCCAATAAATTTTTCCAAATATTAAATAAAGTTGGCTATACAGGATATATTTCATTAGAAACAATATCTAACGAAGATACTAAAAAATCTTGGGAAAAAATTTATAAATTATGAATCCCTATACTTTACTTGCCAAACAAGCTATTGAAAATTATATTAAAAAAGGAGAAGTGCCTTCTTTACCCGAGGATTTGCCAGAGGAATTTTTGAAAAGGAAGGCGGGGGCTTTTGTGACCATTATGAAAAATGGTGATTTAAGAGGATGTATTGGTACTTATTTGCCAATCAAAGAAAATATTGCTGAAGAAATTGTTGCCAATGCTATTGCAGCTGCCACTGAGGATTATCGCTTCGGACTAATTCAAAAAGAAGAACTTCCTCGTCTTTCTTATACGGTTTATATTTTAAGCGAACCAGAATTAGTAAAAAATATTAAGGATTTAGATCCCAAAAAATACGGTATAATTATTAAAACTGTACCAATCACCCACCCTAATAGCACCGATGTAGTTTTTAATGGCCACTTACCTCTAAAATCCGGGCTTTTACTTCCTGATTTAAAAGGAATAGATACAATAGAAAAACAAATTTCCATTGCCTGTCAAAAAGGCGGAATTGAGCCGACTGAAGAGAAAATATTAATTTACAGATTCACAGTAGAAAAATATCAATGATTAATAAAAAACTCGCTCAAATATTAAACGAGATAGCAGAACTTTTGGAAATAAAGGGGGTGGCTTATAAACCAAAGGCTTATCGCAAGGCAGCTTTAGCCTTAGAGGAATTAAAAAAAGATATCTCTATAATTTATAAAAAAGGAGGCACCAAAGAAATTGATGAAATCCCAGGTGTAGGCAAAAGCATTACAAAAAAGATTGAAGAATACTTAAAAAAGGGAAAGATTAAATATTATGAAGAATTGAAAGAAGAAACAGCCATTCGCCAAATTGTTACACATTATTTTGAGACCAAGGGAGTAAGTTTAGATGAATTAAAAAAGAACGCTAAAAAAAGAGAAATAGTTTATTCAAGATATACTAAACCTGCCAAACAGCTTTTAGAACTAGCAGGAAATATTGACAAAGCTAAAGCAGCAATCGACAAGGTAGCTGAATGGGCGAAATCGAGAAATTTAGATTATGCCATTGAAACAGTATTTAAAAAATGGCTAGAACTAGATAGATTAAAGCCAAAAGAAGTGGTGAAGAAACCTTATTATCAAGATGACCCCATGGTTTGGTCCGAGGCCAAAAGAAAATGGTATGTAATCGATAAAGCTGGTAGCTGGTTAGAGTTTGCCGGGAGAGAAGAGGAAATCGAATGGCGAATAGTTAAATAAAATTAAAAATGAAAAAGCAAAGAGATAAATCTCTTTTTTACTTCACTATGGTTCAGTATGAAAAGTTAAAAATTATTTTTTTGGGGACGCCCGAATTTGGGGCGATTATTTTAGAAAAGCTTGCTGAAACAAATTTTAAGCCGGTTTTAGTAATTACTGCTCCTGATAAACCAGTGGGCAGAAAACAGATCTTAACCCTACCACCAGTAAAAGTAATAGCTCAAAAATATAAAATTCCCACTTTACAACCAGATAAAATTCTAGATTCTAAATTCAAGATTCAAGATTCTAAACCAGATCTAATTGTCGTTGCTGCCTACGGTCAAATTTTGCCGAAAGGAATTTTAGATATTCCCAAAAGAGGTTCGCTAAATGTTCATCCTTCTTTACTCCCAAAATACCGGGGAGCTTCTCCTATCCAATATGCTATTTTAAACGGAGATAAAAAAACTGGAGTAACAATAATGCTAATGGATGAGAAAATGGACCGCGGTCCAATTCTTAATCAAAGAACGCTGGAAATTGAGAAAGATGAAACCTCAACTACTCTTCATCGCAAATTAGCTAATCTTGGAGCAGGTCTTTTAATGGAGACCATCTCCAAATGGATGCAGGGGATGATTAAACCTCGTCCTCAAGACGATGCCCAGGCTACTTATACTAAAATTTTAACTCGGGAAGATGGTAGAATTAATTGGAAAAAAACTGCGAAAGATCTTGAGCAAGAAATTCGAGCTTTTGATTATTGGCCAGGGAGTTTCACTTTTTGGGAAAAAAGAGATGGGACAATGGTAAGAATAAAAATTTTGAAATCCAGAGTTTTGGAGTCAAAAGGGGGTATTACCTATTCTATTGGTAAAACCTTAGTCGTTCCCCAAAATGAAATTGGGGTCCAGTGCAGAAAAGGTTTCTTAGGGGGTGGAGGAGATTTTTTAGTTATTGAAAAGTTGCAAATAGAAGGAAAAAAAGAGATAGGTTCTGAAGAATTTTTAAGAGGTTATCCAGATTTTATTGGAACCATCTTCAAGTAGCCGAGCGCAAGCGAAGGGTGAAGATGAAGTTAAAACTTCATCGACTAAGCTATGCTTTCCTATAGTGAACTCAAAAAAGGAGTAAAAATTATTTTGGATAGCGAACCCTACGAAATAATTGAAGCTTCCCCTCTTTTTAAAGGAAGAGGCCATTCGGTTCTACAGGTAAAATTGAAAAATTTAACTGCCGGCAATTTAATTTCTAAAACCCTTCGTCCTTCAGATATTTTTGAAAAAGCTGAACTTTCAAAGATAGAAGCAAAATTTTTGTATCAGCATCGAGATAAATACTTTTTTTGTGAAACAAAAAATCCAGCTAAAAGATTTGATTTAACATTAGAGCAAATTGGCGAACAAGGAAAATTTTTAAAGCCAAATCAAATTATTGAAGGGATAATTTTTGAAAATAAAGTAATTAATATTTCTTTACCAATAAAAATCAATTTAAGAGCAATTGAAGCTCCACCCGGAGTTAAGGGTGGTCGGGCTGAACCTGGAACAAAAACTGTTACTTTAGAAACCGGAGCAAAAATAAATGTCCCCTTATTCATTGAGGAAGGAGACATAATTGAGGTAAATACTCAAACCGGAGAATACGTAAGGAGAATTGAATAATAAAAAGCTAACCTTAATAAGGGCTAGCTCATTTGGAAGAAATCCTTGCTTCTATCTTGAAGTGGGCTGGCTGCCCGGCTATTTGAAAATCCCATTCTCGGCGGAAGGTTGTACTTTCGCCCTTTTTGAAAGGTATCTCCTGGGCTTTATTTTCCACCCATTCAGTCAATTGGCTGAGAATTTCTTTGAGGCTTATCCTCCCTAGTCGGATGTTGGCTTTAGACCAATCCTTGTTCTTTTCATTTGCCATGGCTATATTTCACCTCCCTAAAAGCCATTTTTTCTTTTTCTTTGCTTGGACAGATAATGGCACCCATAAATCTTTTTCAAAAAGAAGAATCTGACGACCCCCCTTTTCTTTTTCTAAGATTTCAATCTTGTATTCATTGATGGCCTTACCTGCAAACATTGTTTTTCGCCGATCTACAATTTTGCCTCTAATTTCTACTTTCGAAGGCCAGTCGTGGGTTAATATTTCCTGGCCAATTTTAAATTTAAACTCACCTTCTCCATTTTCCATTTTCTCACCTCCTTAATATCCAGAAAATGAAATTTAAAATGAGCTATTTAATAATTTATAATCTAGGAATTCAAACTAATGTAGCCAGGCGTTTAATTCGCTTTAGCATATTGGGATGGGTGGTAAAAATTTCCATTAGTTTTTCGGCAGTGCTCGGTTTTATTTTCTGAGATCTTAAGGCTAAAAGTTCATTTTGATCTATTGTCCCAGAAAGATCTCTATCTACTTCTTTGAGTTCTCTCACTTCATTCCAGGCCCGAGAGATATCATTTAAAAAGAAGGCTTTCACTCCCTCTACTCTTTTTAGTTCTTCTTGGATTTTAGGATTCCTTTGAAGACGAGCTGAATTATAAGATAATTTATAGAGAGCAGTAGCTAAATGATGAGGAGAATTTCCCAGCTTTACACTTCTTTCATCAGCGTAATATTCTCTAATTCGAGAGCCAGCCATTACTAGTAAATTACTTAGAGAGTAAGCCAATAAAGCCCCAATACCAATCAAGATAGTATAACCTCCACCCGGTTTTCTTCCCCCCAGCATTCCTCCCCACATCATACTAAAGGCTAGCCAGTAAAGCATCAGAGGGATGACCGAAAGCAGGGTGATAATCATCATATCCCGATGTTTTAAGTGGGAAATTTCATGACCCAAGACTGCTTTTAATTCATCTTTAGTTAATATTCTCTGAATTTCCTGAGTGATGCAGACTCTACCATCTCTCACCGATTTACCAAAAGCAAAGGCATTGGGAATTGACAATCCAGATATCCCTATTTTGGGTTTGGGAATTCCTGCCCTTTGAGCTAACTCAGCTACCTGGCGGTGAAGCTCTGGCTCTTCTTTTTCTGAAACATATTTCACCCTCATCATCTTTCCTACCATGGCCGGCCCCATCAAATATTGAACAGCCATAATCACTACTGCCAAAATTAAGTAAGAAGTTACACTTCCTGCTCCCATCCAGGTTCCAAAGCCAACCATTATTCCATAAAGGAAACCGAACATCAAAACTACCAATAACCACATTTTAAGTTGAAGTCCCATAGCAATTTATCTTAAAACAAAATTTCTTTTAAGTCAAATCCCTCCAGAAAAGCTTTAACATTTTTACCCAAAACCCTATGATTGTAACCACCTTCCAGGACAGCAAATCTTCTTTCCTGGCAGATTTTTTGAGCAGCCTCTTTTACTGCCTTACCAATAGTTCGGTAATCATCGGTGGTAAGCATTCCACCCCAATCCTCAAGATGTCGATCAAAACCAGCTGAAACAGCCAAAATATCATAGTCTTTTTCCACTTCAAATTTCTTTTTAATTTCTTCAATAAATCTTTCTCTGTTTCGGGTTTTTGGCTGGAAATATTTAATTTCACTTTCAGCAAAAATGTTACTGGTCCCGTCTCCAAAATGAAGGTCAAAATCCAGGACTAAAGCTTTTTGGATCCGGTTTTCTGCTTGAAGCTTAGCCAAAGCTACAGCGATATTGTTGAAGAAGCAAAAACCCCAACAATGATCAGGACTGGCATGGTGACCGGGCGGCCTAATTAGTCCAAAAGCAGGCTCTCCTTTCATTGCCAATTCTGCTGCCAGGATTGCTCCTCCAGCTGCCAAACAAGCAATCTTGTAAAGATGGGAATTTCTTTTAATAAAAGTAATATGGGATTGAGTATGAACTCTTTTTAAATCGTCTTCACTAGCTGGCTCAGGTTCAAGAAAATCGTATTTACCCTTCAGCTCCTTTAAAATAGCCTCTATTCTTCCGGCTCTGGCAGCTGGATCTGAAGCATAAACCTCATTGTAATCCGGGTGATAAATTATCTTCATTTTTTCTTCTTTTGCGTTGATATTCTGCTTCCCTCACCCTTTTTTCATCCATACCAAAGTGATGAGCGATTTCGTGCCAGACTGTATTTTTGACTATCTCTTTGGTTTCCTTTTCTGAATAGGCCATTTTTTCGATTGGCTTTTTAAAAATGGTTATTTTATCAGGTAAAACCTGGCCATAAGGCCCTCTTTTAGTTTGGGGTACGCCTTCATATAATCCAAAAATTATTGAACTTTTTCGAGCTCTTAGTTTACTTAATTGATAAGGGGTTGGTTCATCTTCAATTACGATATCGACATTATCTAACTTTTCCAAAAATCTTTCTGGAATTGCTCCAATTCCTTCTTTGACCATTTTCTCAAATTTTTCCTGAGTCATATAGTTTTAATTTCGTATGAATCAATTAACTCACCGGGCTTAAAATTAAATTTGGCTTTTAATTTTTCGCCTTTTAAAATCTTTGGAAGCCAGAATTTATCGTCTGGCCACATTTTATTGAAAGGAATTTTCTTAATCTTGAACCATTTTGGTTTCATTTCCTCAGATTCTTTTGGTTCTCCTTCCCAATCTTTCACCAGAAATACATGAACCGGCCATTCTTTTTCACTATTCGTAAGATAAGGATAATAAAAATTTAAAATAGCTACTCTTTCCATATCTTTGATTTTAACTCCAATTTCTTCTTTCATCTCCCGGATTGCTGTATCAAAAATATTTTTATCTCTCTTGTTAAAATCTAATTTTCCTCCCACCCCATTCCATTTTCCTGCTCCAAAACCCTTCTTTTTAAAAGCTAAGAGTATCTCTTTATTACCTTTAATTAAAAAACACAAAGTGGCCTGCTTCATATTAATTCTTTTTTATTAAATCTAAATTGCCATTTAAAATAATAGGCCCCATTGCTTCCATCTCAGTGGTGTAAGGCAGGTTCTGAGGAATAGGATTAAGGATATAAATAGGCTTTTTTAAATAATAAGCCAGGGCCATTTCAGCAAAAGTTCCACCTCCAATATAATTTTTTATTCCCATTCGGTCATAATTTAAAACTAATAATGCATCTCCTTTTTCAACCTCTTTGAAGTGCTTTCTTATTAAATCGTATTTCTTTTTAAATTCTGCGTTTGTTCTACCGCCTTCAAAACTGTCTAAGCTAAATTTACCTTCAGCAAAAGGTTGGGCCATCTCTGGAAGCAAAACTTTATGTCCTTTTCTTTCCAGAATATTTTTTACCTCAATTATCTCCTTAGCAAATTTCATACTGGCACAAATAGTAATTTTCATATCCTTTATCATACCAAAAAATCACCTTTTTGCCATTACAAAAAAGATCCTAGGAGTCTGGGAAGTTATCATCGAATAACTAACGAGACCTAGGATCTAAAATAGACGTAGTAGCCTTGGACCGAGGCTACTATTTCCTCCAATAACTCGATTTTTTTCTGGCTAATAGCTTGCCTTAGTGATACTACTCTTTTTCTCTGTTGATGAAACACTGGCCAGTCCAGTCCGGTAGGGAAACCGGTAATGCGTTCTAGATGATCAATACGGTCTCCCATTTGACTACAAAACTCTTGCTGCTTCTCAGGGGTTGAAAATTTCCTCCAGGAAAGCTCTTCAGGCTCAATATACCACTTAATTTGCTGAGGATAGTGTTCACTTAGTACCTGAAGCAACCAATCATTGCCTTGAGTAAGAAGCTGCTTTTTGGTGATAACCCCCTTCTCGTAGAGTGGCTGGGTCATTTTCTTCAAAAAAAGGTCTAGGGCCCGAGAATAAGGGTTAAAGAGGAACTCCTGATACTCATATGCTTTCAGCAGCAAAAACTGGAAGAGGCGTTCTGGTTCAGAAAATCCAAAGCTGGTGCGGTGTGGGGTGAAGCGAATATCTTGCCAGAGATCCATAATCAACGGGTGGCGGATGCATAAATCTCGAATTTGACCTTCTCGTTGTAAGCCAAGATAGTAGCAATCAAGGGCCACATAGCTGATTTTATCAAGGGCATTTAGAAGTTTTCCTATCGCACCCTTACTTTTCACCCAATCTGTTGCTAATGAAAGATCGAAACCAAATTGGTTACTCCAACGTTCAGCCAAACCATGATGTTTTAATACCCAGGCAAAGTTTTTTACTTCGCCTAAAGCTTCAGGGTCAACTCGTTTAACGGAATCGCCACCAGCCGGAGTAGCAATATCATGGCAACCGGCAGCCAATACCATAGGTGCTCGCTCTATCTTGGAAAAACCATTGCGGGCTAAAACAAGCTCCATTAGTATTGCCGTCAACAAAGAGTGACACCATCGAGTATGATGGAATTGAGGGGCAGTATAGGAGACTTTTATTTCCTTATCCCATTCTTCTGGCCGAGGCGGCACCAAGTATCCTAGTTGCTCAATCTTCCCCAACCGAAAGAAAGCATCTGACTTTAGGAGTTCTTGAAAGATTCCTTCTCTTTCGGTGTCAACATAAAAGTCAGTTGAACTGAAGGGAAAGATTACTCTCTCAAACCCGATAGCATCGTCCCATTCATCTACAACAAAGAGGTAACGATCCCGAGGAATAACAAATACTTCCGGATGACGGGAGTCAGCTAAGTTCGAAAGAGATATTTCCTCTCCAAAGATCGTTTTGTCAAATTGACCTTCCTCAAAATGAGTATAAGCCCGGGCTCGGCACTCTTTAAAGTTTCGTTCAAAGTCTGGATGCTGCCCAAAACTGGAAGGAGCTCTGGAATCCAGCCACTGCTTCCATTCCTCTCGGCTAACTCTTATTAACTCCTCCATAGTGCTTTTCTCCTTTCTTTTTCTAATCTAACACTGGTGAATACTTAGTTTTCAATGAACCATTTTAAGTTACCTCCTTTTATTAAATTTCCTACTTTAGCAAGCAGGATTTTTTACTTTACCAAATTACATAAAAAAATCAAGCCGGGGAGAGGCTTGAAAATTGGCTTCGGGGTTTAAACAATATTAAGATTTAAATCTAGTAATATCTATAAAACTACAGGTACAAGGGGCGTTTTTACATACATGACAATTATTAGAAAACATGACAGAAAGTTCTTTTGCCACATTAATCCCCAGGACATTAAAAACACCCATAAAACAAGAGAATAAATCAGCAGCTTCTAATTTAATCTCCTCAAAATCCTCCTCTTTGCGTTCTCCGCGGTAAATTAAGATTGCCTCTGAAAATTCACCCAATTCCTCGGCCAAGTGGACGCCAACATGCTCTAGACTTCGTTTTTGGGGTGGATATATTTCCTTAAACATATTTTGAAATTCTTCAAGCGTTTTCAGCCGTTTCTTTTCATCCACAAACACTTTTTGCCTACTTTCTATCCTCTTTTCCTTACATAAACATGGACAGGAAGCACAATAAGAGCACAAGTAAGGAAATCTTTTCCAAACTTCGTTTTCTAAATCTATATGGAGCTGGTTCATTACAGATGTAAACCAACTATTAGCAATTAATAAATTAATTTTGATTTTCTCTTTATCTCCCTTTCTAATACCCTTAAGCCCCCTCATTATGAAACGTTCTACATTAATAACCATGTCCTCCAAGTTAAAATATCTCTCATTAGACAGCCCATAGACTTCTTTAATAAAATGCTGATATTCCTTGATTGTAGTGTTTTGTTTAACAAAAGCCATAAAGAATATATAGACTCAACATTTAGCTGACCATCGTGGACAACGTTAGAACTATATTCCAGAGGTCAGATGAGTATATTTATATACCAGATTTAGCTCCACAAGCGTAATTACCCTACCACCCTACTTATTAATTCTATTTGATTTTACTTAAATCTCCGTTAAGAATAATCGGTTTTACTCCCAATATTTCTTCTTTATAAGATAATTCTGGAATCTGATTTAAAAGATAGATTTTCTTTTTCAGGAAAAAGGCAAGACCCATTTCCATTAAGGTATTGCCACCAATATAACCTTTAACATCATTTTTATCGTAATTCGCAACTAAAATAGCATCCGACTGAGCAACTTTATCAAAATGTTCAAGAACAGCTTCGGCTTTTCTGTCCCAAACCCATTTTTCATCATCGGTTGCTATCTTCCGTATCTTGTAGTATTCCTTGACCGAAATCAATTTCCCCTCTTCGTCTTTCAATTGAAGTGGCCATAAGCTAATTTCGTGCCCCAATTTTTCTAATTTTTCTTTTACAGAAAGCACTTCGTCTTGAAATGCGATACTGCCGCAAATTGTAATCTTCATAGTTTATAAATAGACTTAAGGTTATCCTTTTTTATATCCTATTTCTGCTAACATTTCAATTACTACTTCTATAGGAATACCCATCAATGCATTAGTATAGCTTCCAACTAATTTAGCAGGAAAAGATGAGCTGGCATAGTTTTTTATATCATAACCGTGGGCATACTTATTGTAATTTGGGTCTTGGTCTAAATACTTATTGATTTCAAAATCTGACAATTTCCTCATAAATACTTCTGACTTAACTACTCTTGCTGTTGATTTTTGGGTTGAAGTATTAACCATATAAACGCCTGTATAAAAATCGTATTTCTTTTCTGATAAACTCTTCAATCTCTGGAACGCTTCTTCTTTTGATTTTGGTTTTTCAAGGATTTTTCCTCCAAAAAAGCCGACCGAATCTAATCCAATAACAATAGTGTCTGGATGATTCTTAGCAACTGATTCTGCCTTTAGTTTTGATAATGTTTTTACTAATTCTTCGGGATTATTTCTTTCTACTTGAGATTCATCCACATTGCTTCCTTCTGCTTCAAAAGGAATACCTAAATATCCAAAGGTTTCTATACGATATGGCGAAGTTGTGGCTAAAATTATTTTAGACATATTCTATCTAATATTCTACCAAAAAACCGCCAAGAAGGCGATTAATCAGAGAGGCTCGGCTCCGAACATGGTTCGATATCCTATCGGGGTATGGCGATTTTTTTTCTCGAACTTTTCAAAAATGTGAGGCCTTTCGGTCTCCCGAACGGTCTCACTAGCCTGCTCCCCCGCTACGACTCGAACTGCTTCTTTTTTGTTCGTAGAGTTCTATTCCTAGACGGGTACGGGTTTAGGGCGTCCTAGACCCGTCGTGAAAATAGCTTCAAAATAGGCCTCTCGGTCTCGCTCGATAGCGCGCTGACTGGTGTTGGCATCCTCGGTCTAGAACCAAG
>Ga0209986_10002172_pt1 | contig 18196 bp, 18 predicted proteins | sample BlataG_FD_183168 | JGI IMG/M metagenome (GOLD analysis project Ga0209986, IMG submission 183168) | Deep subsurface microbial communities from Black Sea to uncover new lineages of life (NeLLi) - Black_00105 metaG (SPAdes) (version 2) | ecosystem: Environmental > Aquatic > Marine > Oceanic >...
CCTGCCAGCGGGCTGACACTTCCCTGTTCAGAGAGCCCGAAGCTAAAAAAATAGGGCTCTTACCAAACTAAAGAAGCCCTAATCATTATGAGGTAAGTCCGATTCTCCATCTGCTGTTGTTGTTATACTACTAAATAATAATCTTTGTCAACCTCAAGCTCCAGCCCCCACCTCTGGGATTACTGTAAGGAGGCTAATGGCGAAAGCTCTACCAGGTTAGAAATCCGCTTACTTCACCGTGCCGGTTCATACAGGAGTGATGAGAGGCGCTTGATACGCCTCAGCATATTGGGATGGGTGCTGAAAAGCTCCATCAACCTCTCGGCAGTGCCAAGGCGCACTCCCTTTGCCCTTAGTGCCTCCAGCTCATTGGTATCTATGGTGCCACTCATGTCAGTGTCTACTTCTCTTAGCTGCCTAACCTCAATTAGTGCCCGTGATGGGTCATTTACGAAGAATGCCTTGACCCCCTCCACCCTCTTGTATGCTTCCTTGGGCACCTTTGCATTACCAAAAGACAGCTTATAGAGGGCGGTTGCCAGGTGATGAGGCTGGTTGCCCAATCTGACACTCCCCTGGTCGGCGTAATATTCCCGAATTCTAGAGCCATAGAGCACAAGCAGGTTAGTGATAAAATAGACGATAAGCATACCCAGTCCAATGATGGGCAGGATATTGCCTCCTTGACCACCCCTGCCCCGGCCACCAAACATGCCTGACCACATAAAGCTAATAGCAATATAATAGCATATCATTGGCAGCACACTGAGCATGGTGATGAAAACCATGTCGCGGTGCTTTACGTGCGAAACCTCATGCCCCAAAACAGCTCTCAATTCGTCTGTCCCCAGCAGGCTCATTATGCCGCGGGTGACGCAGACCCTAGCATCCGATTGGGTTCTGCCGAAGGCAAAGGCGTTAGGTATAGCCAACTCAGAAATGCAAACCCTGGGCTTGCGTATTCCGGCGTCACTAGCCAGCTCAGCTACCATCCGGTGTAAGCCGGGCTGTTCCTTCTCTGAAACATATTTAACTCTCATAATCCGCGATACAAATGAAGGACCAATTAAATACTGGAGTAACATAAAGCCGACGGCTATAACAGCGTAAATGGTAAAGCCACCGGCACCGATAACACTGGATATAGCGAGTATTACCGCATACAGGATGCCAAACATCAGTCCCAGTAACAAATATAGCCTTAGTTGCAGTCCCATGTTTTTTGCCTCCTGCCGACTACGATTAACTATTGAGCAATCAATAGATACCTTTAATAAAAGTTATAACACAATTAATATAGCAACTGCAAAAAGATATAGCCAACCCCCAGCCTGTGCCTGGGCTGGGTAGGGGCTAGAAAGACAGCCTTACTCCGCTATACACCGGCTAAATTGACACCTAATCAGGAATACCACTAGAATATGATTCAATACTTTGGAGGGATAGGTTATTGTATCAAAAGGCTACCCTGGATAATGGGTTGCGCATTATCACCGCCACTATGCCCCATACTCGCTCAGTATCTATCTGCATCTTTATTGGCGTCGGTTCCCGATACGAGGCTGAGGGCAAGGCGGGCGTGTCACATTTCATTGAGCACCTGCTATTCAAAGGGACTAAAAAGCGACCGACTGCCAAGGAAATCTCAGAGACAATAGAAGGGGTAGGAGGAATCCTTAATGGGGGCACTGACAAGGAACTAACCGTTTACTGGTGTAAGGTAGCTCAGTCTCACTTTCAGCTAGCCCTGGATGTGCTGGTAGATATGCTACTCCATTCCAAGTTCGACCCCTCAGATATAGACAAGGAACGCCAGGTTATCATTGAAGAGATTAATATGAGCAAAGATTCTCCACCACAGCAGGTTAATATGCTCATTGATGAGCTTCTGTGGCCCAATCATCCCCTGGGACGCGATACAGCTGGCAGCAAGGAATCGGTGGCTGCCATCACCAGAGCCACAATGGTTGATTATCTTCAAAGTCAATATCAACCGAATAACACAGTGGTTACTATTGCCGGTGATATTGAGCACCAGGAGATGGTAGCCGCTGTTAATCAGGCATTTAGTAGCTGGACTAAACAAGGGGAGCGTTCTGGATATCTGGATTATAAGGAGCAAGTGGCTCAGCGGCTACATATTGAGACCAGGGACACAGAGCAAGCCCACCTGTGCCTGGCACTACCCGGCTTGTCACTCTTTCACCCCAGGCGCTTCACCCTTGACCTGCTTAATGTCATCTTGGGAGAGGGCATGAGCAGTCGCCTGTTTGCTGAAGTTCGTGATAAGCTAGGGCTGGCTTACAGCATTCATAGCTATGTTGAGCACTTCCTTGATTCCGGGGCAGTTATTATCTATGCTGGGGTGGAACCAAAGAATTTGTCAACAGCCGTCAGGGTTATCCTGGAGCAACTTTCCCAACTGAGGGAAAGAGTCCCTGAATCGGAACTATCCAAGGCAAAGGAATTATCAAAGGGGCGCCTGCTATTACGAATGGAGGATAGCCGTAATGTTGCTGGCTGGATGGGAGGACAAGAGATTCTTACCGGGCGCATTCTTAGTGTTGACCAGGTGGTAGCTATTATTGACGCCATCACTGTTGATGAGCTTAAGCAGTTAGCCGAGGAGCTAATGGTAGGTAGCCAGCTTCGCCTGGCGGTGGTTGGTCCGGTGGGGGGTGATGAGCCTCTAGAGGAGCTACTGAAGCTATGAGAAATCTAGCTACCTCACCCCCTTTATCCCCCTCTCCTTCAAAGGAGAGGGGGAATTTGGTTTTAAGAGAGAGGCTACGCCTCTCTCTGACTTTCCACTAGAATCCGCTTCTTCATCTGCCAAACTAGTTCCAAATACTTGACAAAGAAGACAAAAAGGCATATAATATTAATAACTAAATAAGTCAAATGGAGGTCTAAGATGAAAAGAGGGTTTATGGATTTGGCTGTGGAAATTATTAAGGCTTTTCCAGGGCACACTGCACTATGGATTGCAAGAGAGGCTCTGGCTCATGACAGTGATTTAAGTGATGCAAATAACCCTGATGTTTCTCTCGCAAATACATTGAGTAAGCAAGTTCAGACAGGGAGGGAAAAGCGTGTTAGGAGAGAGCGAATTAAAGGTATATATTGCTTTTTCCCCGCCTCAGACTCTTCAGACTCTAGTGAAGAAATTATTGTCCAACTCCCTCTATCTACGCAAGAACTGAAGGATGTTGATAACCTTGTTGCTGTGGGCAAGTTCAGCAATAGAAGCAACGCTATTAAGTGGCTAGTAATTGAAGGTATCAAAGCTAACCGTGCTTATCTAGATAAAGTGGCGGATGCAAGAAACCAAATTGAACGCCTAAAAAGAGAAATAGCAGCGGTGTAGGGGGTGATAATCAAGGGAGTCATAGAGGGGCGTTAGCCCCTCTTAAAAAAATTATCTTCCCCTTCCCCTTATTAAGGGGAAGGGGATAAAGGGGATAGGGTTAATAAATATTAGTACATGCCCTCCATACCACCGCCGGGTGGCATCGCTGGCGACCTCTCTTTCTCCGGGATATCGGTAACCAGTGCTTCAGTAATCAAGACCATAGCGGCAATGCTAGCTGCATTTTCTAGGCTAGACCTCACCACCTTGGTTGGGTCAATAATACCCTTGTCTACCATATTACCAAAGTCATCGGCTTCAGCATCATAACCAACCCCGGGCGGGCTATTCTTTACCGCATTCAGCACCACAGAACCATCCCTACCGGCATTTATGGCAATCCAGCGAAGCGGCTCATCTACCGCTTTTCTTACTATGTCAACGCCAGTAGCTTCATCACCACTAACCTCTAGTTTATCCAGAACCGAGAGGGAATTGAGTAAGGCAACACCACCGCCAGGCAGGATGCCTTCTTCTACAGCGGCGCGGGTTGCCGATAGCGCATCCTCAACCCGGTGCTTTCTTTCCTTAAGCTCAACCTCAGTAGCGGCACCTACCTTAATTACAGCTACCCCGCCTACCAGCTTGGCTTGTCTCTCCTGAAGCTTCTCACGGTCAAAATCAGAGGTAGTCTCCTCAATTTGAGCCTTAATCTGCTTGATTCTGACCTTAATCGCCTCTTCCGAGCCCTTGCCCTCAACAATAGTGGTATTATCCTTATCACAGGTTACCCGGCGAGCCCGACCTAAATCTTCCACGGTAACCGAGTCCAGCTTGCGCCCCACATCCTCCGAAATCACCTTACCGCCGGTAAGAATTGCCATGTCTTCCAGCATTGCCTTGCGCCGGTCACCAAAACCAGGAGCCTTCACTGTCAGAACATTCAGCGTGCCCCGCAGCTTATTGACTACCAGGGTGGCTAAGGCTTCACCATCTACATCCTCAGCAACGATAAGCAGGTTTTTTGATACCTGTAATATCTTTTCCAGGGCTGGTAAAAGGTCAGATACAGCCGAGATTTTCTTATCAGTAATAAGGATATACGGGTCTTCTATCACCGTTTCCATACGCTCGGCATTGGTGATGAAATAGGGGCTGATATAGCCGCGGTCAAATTGCATCCCCTCCACATACTCGGTCTCATACTTTACCCCCTTGGACTCCTCAACAGTGATAACCCCGTCCTTGCCCACCTTCTCCATCACCTCAGCAATTAAGTCGCCAATCTCTCGGTCAACAGCGGTTATGGTAGCCACCTGAGCAATCTGTTCCTTACCCTTTACCTCAGTAGATGCTTGCTTAAGCTCATCAACAATAGCCTTGGTTGCCTTCTCAATACCTCTCTTTAGCCCCATAGCCTCGGCTCCAGCCGCCACATTCTTAAAGCCGCCGCTAATAATAGCGTGGGCCAGAATGGTTGAGGTAGTAGTGCCATCGCCGCAAGCATCGTTGGTCTTGGTGGCTGCCTCCTTAACCAACTGGACACCCATGTTCTCAAAGGGGTCAGGAAGCTCAATATCCTTGGCAATAGTAACCCCATCGTCAATTACTGATGGTGCGCCCCATTTTTTATCCAGGGCGACACAATGACCCTTAGGTCCCAAGGTTACCTTGACGGCGTCGGTTAAAGCATCTATGCCTTTCCTTAGGGAATGCCTGACTTCCTCACCAAAAATAATCTGTTTTGCCAATTTTCTCCTCCTTTAACCCGATTGGTTATTTAGTTTTCTTAGCCAGAATATCACTCTCGCGCAGAATTATTAACTCCTCATCCTCAACCTTAATCTCAGTGCCCCCATACTTAGCATAAATCACTACATCACCCACCTTAACACCCATAGGCATCCGTTTTCCCTCCTCAGATAACCTACCCGGACCAACAGCCAGGACCTTCCCCTCCTGGGGCTTCTCCTTAGCTGTGTCGGGAAGAACAATCCCCCCCTTGGTCACCTCCTCCCGCTCAATAGGCTTGACTACCAGCCGGTCAGCTAACGGTTGAAGCTTAACCGCCATTTCGATCCTCCTTCCTCAATTTGTTAGCACTCTTACCCTTTGACTGCTAATTCTATATATTAGCCTAAATAGAAATATGTCGCAACCCAATAAATATGATTTACAGTTACTGGCAACAATTAGCAGGCATTTATAGCCTGTTCGGTGCCTTCATTCTCTATAAAATGCTCTATTTTCCAGCAATCCTTCCTTTCCTATCTCTCAGGCGAGACCTGATTACTGCTCTCGTTCGGATAGATGAGTGACAGTTCAAAGTATAAGAGTATCCTCCACTTTAGGTTGGGAACAAGCCCTGGTTGTTCGTTTCATTGTGAGGAGCCCCTTCCTATTGTCATTGCGAGGCACAAAGTGCCGAAGCAATCTCCAGAAATGCCCGGGGATTGCCACGCCTTCGGCTCGCAATGACAGGGGAAGGGGATAATGACAAGGCAAGGAAACAATGTGTCACTAATCATGTGAACGAGTACATAGGCTTGACAGTTTACCCTGAATCGTGTAAATTCTGGCTATGAGCAACCAGCGTAAGGTGAAGCGACCACAGTGGGATAACCAGCGCATCCAAGCCCTGAGGCAGCATTTAGGGCTAACCCAGCGTGAGCTGGCCGAGCAGTTAGGCACACGCCAGCAAACAATAAGTGAGTGGGAGGTAGGGAGGTATAGACCCCGGGGTACCTCTTCCACCCTGCTGTCTATTATTGCTGAACGAGCCAGATTTGAATATGAAGCCACCCCCGTTAAAAGAAGCATCTGAAAAGACTTGACAAATACACGAAAGCGTGTATAATAGCTGCAAAACTCCATCGCTCAGAATCGGTTAAGATAGGGCGGTTTGGCTACAGCAAACCGCTTTTATTGGGCTATTGATACACGATAACGTGTTAAATGAAATCAGGAGGGTTGAAGAGAGGCAAGCCTCTGCTCTATAATCACTTCCCCCCTTAATGAAGGGGGGGATAAAGGGGGAGGGTTGCCTAATAAAAACCTGAAGGTGATGAGGTTTGATAAATAACCTCCCAGAGAGTCAAATTATTAAAATCTGGCAGCACCTGTTACTTAATGGAACTGAGCTGACCGCTGAAGATGGTAAGGTGATAAGGATAATCTACCCGGGAAGGGTTAACGATGACCAGGGGGCTGATTTTCGGGACGCAGTTATTGCTACCACGCAAGGGGTAATAAGGGGAGATATAGAGGTTCATGTTAAATCCAGCGGCTGGCAGGCTCACCAACACCACCACGACCCGGTCTATAATCGGGTAATTCTGCATGTGGTGATGTGGCACGATAGTAAGGGGGCTACCAGCCTCCAGAATGGAAAAGTTGTCCCTATTCTGGCTCTAGATAAATACCTAAAAGCCCCGATTAGCCAGCAGGGTGGTTTAAATGTGCCTTGCCTTAAAGCGGCAGGCGGATTGACTACAGATACCATAACCAAATTTCTGGATAATGCCGGGGAGGAAAGGTTTTTAGCCAAGGCAGCCAGGTTTCAAGCCGACTTGGCTCAAACGGAGGCGGGTCAGTCTCTTTACCAGGGGATAATGGGCGCCCTGGGTTACGCCAAGAATAAGCCTCCCTTCCTGGAACTAGCCCGCAGGTTGCCACTTCAGCTTCTAGAGTCTATGACTCAAGGTAAAAGAGCAGATGAGGAATACCTTGCCCAACAGCAGGCTCTACTATTGGGTACTGCCGGGCTACTTCCCTCACAGCGCCCAAGCCGGCACCAGGGAATTAGATTGGATGACAAGTGGGTAGACAAATTGGAAAGGCTATGGGCTTCTTCCCGTCACACCGAGGCAATGTCGGTCAACGCCTGGCACTTGTTTAAGGTCAGACCAAACAACTCTCCCATTCGCCGCCTAGTAGCTATGAGCTACCTTGTACTCCGCTACAGGGGAAGGGGGATGGTTGAAGAGCTAGTTAATATGGTAAGGGAAGCGCCGGTCAGCCAAGGCTACCACTGGTTAGAAAGGGAATTAGTAGTTACCACCAATGGTTACTGGGCAAACCACTTTGATTTTGGTTTAGGCAAGAGGATAAGAAGCCCAACCCTTCTGGGTAGTAGGCGGGCGGGTGATATTGCCGTCAATGTAGTGCTGCCGTTTACCGTTGCCTGGAGCAAGGTTACCTCCCAGCCAGAACTTGAGGGGAAGGCGTTTGACCTTTATCGCCATTACCCCAGGCTGGCAACAAACTCAGTGGAAAGGCACATGAGAGGGCAGCTGGGGCTGAACGGCAGGGTGGTCAACTCAGCCCAGCGGCAACAGGGGCTAATCCACATCTATAATAGCCTGTGCACCCAGGGGAGGTGCAATAGTTGCCCACTAAGCCAGCTTGAGGCTAGCCACCACATCTAAATCCAAGCCATCTACCCTGCCCGCCTGGAAGTGGTAGTAGCCACAGGCGGCTATCATAGCTGCGTTATCGGTGCACAACACTGGCTCAGGAACCAGAACCGGGATTGATGAGTTTTCAGTCAAGCGTTTACGAAGCAACTCATTGGAGGCTACCCCACCCACCAGTAAAATCTGCTTCACCCGGCGCTCTTTGGCTGCGGCTACAGCCTTGGTGACTAGGACATCAATCACTGCCTCCTGAAAGCTGGCAGCGGCATCAGCCGAGGATGATACCTTACCCGCCTCCACCAAGCGCAGCAGGGCTGTCTTGACACCGCTGAAGCTGAAGTCACTAGTCCCCTTCAACCAGGCACGAGGCAACTGAATAGAAGCAGTGCCATTTCTAGCTGCCTGCTCAATGGCTGGACCACCGGGATAGCCCAGCCCCAATATCCTGGCTGCTTTATCAAAGGCTTCGCCGGAAGCGTCATCCCGTGTCCGTCCCAATACTATGTAGTCGCCGTGTCCCCGCATCAACACCAAATCACTATGCCCTCCAGAAACAATAAGGCAGACCAAGGGGAAATGAATACTGTGGTTACCCAGCCAGCTAGCGTAGATATGACCCTCCAGGTGATTAACTCCGGTAATAGGTAACCGATGAGCCAGAGAAATAGCCTTAGCCGCATTTACCCCCACCAGCAGTGAGCCGACTAGGCCAGGTCCATTGGTAACAGCAATGCCAGCCAAATCACTCCAGGTAGTCTCAGCCTTAGCCATCGCCTGCTCAATAGTGGGGATAATAGCCAGAATGTGCTGCCTTGAGGCTACCTCGGGAACAATCCCACCATAGCGGGCGTGGATTTCTACCTGCGAGGCAATCTGATTGGACAGGATTCTAACCCCATCCTCCACCACTGCAGCTGCGGTTTCATCACAGGAGGTCTCAATACCCAGGATTTTCATATATCTGGATTATAGCATAGATACCATTAATGAAATAACCTTGCTCCTTGAGAGATTGTTTATCTACCTCACCCCCTTAATCCCCCTCTCCATGATATGATTTTATCTTCCTATTATGAGGGGGAGGGGTTGGGAAGAGGGGCTAGCGCCCCTCTTGGATACCCTGATAAATAGGGTTATAATGTGAGAGTGTCTGGCAAAGGGATTAAAAGGGGCGAAGCCATGATAGGAAGATGTTCATATCATAATTCTCTTCCCTCTCCCCTTCAAAGGAGAGTCAAAGAGAGGCGAAGCCTCTCTTATATAACTAAATCCCCTTCCCCTTGTTAAGGGGAAGGGGAAAAAGGGGATAGGGTTACTAAAAATAAAGGGTGAGGGGTTGGTAGATAATGATAGAGGGAAGAGAGGAGATTTAACAATGCTAGAGGAAAGGTTGGCTTCTCCAGAAGATTTTGCAACATTGTTTCAGTATTTCTGGTATCGTGACTTTCCAATAGACCAGAAGTCCACAGGTGCACGACGTTCGGATTGGACTATCCATACGGGGATAGTTGTGTCCGTAGCATAACCGACCTCATGGGTTTCGTTACGAGATTTGAAAGTGGCAAGAGAAAAGATGCGGTGATACGAAATACAGAGCAAGATATAATTGCTTTGGAATGGGAGTGGGAAGGTGTTTGGGGAAATGAGCTAGAAAAGCTAAAACATCATAAAGTATGGAGTAAGGACAAGGGTAGTGAAAGGTTACTTAAATACGCAGTGCTTATAACCTATACACATACGCCAAACATAGAAAAGGTTTACACTCATGTAATAGAAGAGTGGAAGGAGGCACGATACCCGCTCCTTCTAATTCTAATTGACCTTGAAGAGTCCAAGAAATTTTTCGCACATAAAGAATTTAAGAATATACAGATGTCTGTGTTCGACAAGGGTAAGCGCAAGGAGCTTCGTTCAGCACCAGCTTTTCCCTGGGAAGTTTGTGGGACACGATGGTCTAGAGAGTTTAAATGACTAACCAACCCATTTTACAAAACATACGTTATCCTTGATTTTACTCGGGTGCTGGTGGATTTTGTAGCTGGCACTTGGGGCAGAAGTAGCTACCACGGTTGCGGACAACTATCCGCTCAATGGGAGTGCCGCAGACTGGACAGAGCTTGCCGCTCAGGCGGTGGGCAACCTGAAACTGGAAGTGAGCCGTGCCCAGCTTACCGCTGGGGCGGAGGTAAGTATCCACGCTGGCTCCTTTGTCATTAATTGCTGACCACAGCACCTGCTGAATGGCGCTATGAAGATGCTTGACCTCATCGGGGGAGAGGCTTCCTCCCCGTCTCAGGGGGTGGATTCGGGCGGCAAAAAGGGCTTCATCGGCATACATATTGCCAATGCCGGCAATGAAGCTCTGGTCGCAGAGGAGAGCCTTTATTGGTGCACTGCGGTTACTCAGTCGTTGTGCCAGAGTTTGAGGGGTAAAACCAGCTTCCAGTGGCTCAGGACCGAGCTTGCCTGTAACCGGGCTGGTATCCTCTACCAGCCACATCACCCCCAGCTTGCGCGGGTCACGAAATTGAAGCTGGGTTTCCTTGTCCAGGTGGAGTATGGCTCGGGCGAATTTATCCGGTTCAGCTGAGGCTGGCTTTAGCAGTAGTGAGCCGGTCATTTTTAGATGGATAATTAATGCTTTGCCACTGGTTAGATTAAAGATGAGATATTTGCCCCGCCGCGCCACCCCCGTTATTTCTTGCCCGATAAGGCGGGAGCGGAATTCTTCCACCGAGGGCTGGCGCACTATTCCCTCCCAGAAGAGGGTGATACCGGTGATGCGATGTCTGACAATATAAGGTAATAGCTCGTTCTTTACTGTTTCTACTTCAGGAAGCTCAGGCACTTTTCCCTTCATCCACTAGTTTTCTGAACTTATAAAGTCTTTTATCTTTTTCAGCAAGCGAGAAGAGGTTAACTTCAGCCACAATCCTCAAAAGCTTACTTTCTTTCATTTCGCCCTCATTTATGGCTAGAATCCCGTCTGCTTTCAGAATCCTAGCCGCCTCCTTCAGGCAGCCAACTTTATCAAACTCGTGGAAGGCGTCGTTTATGAAGATAAGGTCTATCGCTTTATCTGGTAACCCCGTTGCACAACAATCTGCATGCATGATACTTATGTTTTTGGGGCCTCCTATTGCTATCCTGGCTGCAACAATGGCTGTGTGTAAGGGATGAATATCTAAGGCGTATACTTTGCCTTCTGGTCCCACTATCCTCGCAGCGAGAATCGTGAAGCGACCGGGACCACAGCCAAGGTCCACAATAACCTGCCCCTTTTTAGCCCCTGCTTTCTTCAGCCTCTCCCTTCGTTTTCTGGGAGTTTCATATATGGCGAATATCCATAACCAGAACATAAAGATAGAAAATAGATACGGCCAAATGCTGCCCATCGGTTTATGGTATATATACTTCAGAACCAAATAGAATAAGATTGCTAGTAGTAGAAGAATGCCTATTCCTATCATAACCCAGTGCACTGTTTGTATATTCACTTTATCCTCCTTACTCCATTTCTCCCCAGTTGTTGCCGGTCTTGATGTCCACTTTTAATGGGACGCTTAGCTTTAAAGCAGTGGACATTATCTGGGGAACCAGCTTTTTCATCTCCTCCAGCTCTTCCTGAGGCACCTCAAAGATAAGCTCATCATGCACCTGAATCAGCATCTTGCTCTTCAGTTGGCGCTTGTCCATCTCTCGGTGCAGGTTGAGCATTGCCACCTTTATGACATCGGCAGACGTGCCCTGCACTGGCATATTTATTGCCATGCGTTCAGCGGCTTCCCTTACCTGTCGGTTGGAAGAATTAATTTCGGGGATAAAGCGTCTTCTGCCCAGTAGGGTTTGGACATAGCCCGTTTCCCTTGCCTGCTTCTTGGTAGACTCAAGGTATTGCTTTACCCCGGGGTATTTTTCAAAGTATGAGGTGATGAACTGGGCAGCCTCTTCCCGTGATAGCTCGGTTGCCTGCTCCAGTCCGTAGTCGCTCATACCATAGATGACGCCGAAATTAACTGTTTTAGCCAGGCGGCGCATATCCGGTGTTACCAGTGAGGCATCCACGCCGAAAAGCTGGCTGGCGGTGGCAGAGTGGATATCCTCATCACTGTGAAAAGCACCGAGCAGGCTTTCATCCTGAGATAGGTGAGCCAGAGTGCGGAGGTCAATCTGTGAGTAATCTCCAGCCATAAGGGAGGAGCCGGGTGGGGCAATGAAGGCTCTTCTTATCTCTTTCCCCAGCTCGTCGCGGACAGCAATATTTTGTAAATTAGGCTCACTTGAGGAAAGCCGACCGGTAGCTGTCTGTGTCTGATTAAAGCTGGTATGCACCCTGCCTGTTTTAGGATTTATTAGATTAGGTATGGCATCAACATAGGTGGATTTTAATTTAGCTAGATGGCGGTATTGTAGAAGATGACCTACTATAGGATGAGCATTGCGAAGTCCTTCAAGCACTAAAGCCTCGGTAGAAAAAAAGCCACTCTTTACCTTACGGGATGGAGGTAATTTTAGCTCCTCGAATAGAACAGAGCTTAATTGCTGGGGCGAGTTTATGTTAAATTGATGCCCCACATTGTTATATATTTCAGCTTCCAGCTTGAGCAGTTGCTCGCCGAGGCGGTATGACATCTGCCTCAGTAATTCTGTATCTAGGGCTACCCCGTTTCTTTCCATCTGAGTGAGCACTGTTACCAGTGGCATCTCAACCTCGGAGAATAACTGCCACAGCCCCTGCTGGCGTAGCTCTGCGTTTAGCAATTTGGTCAGTTGCCCGGTGATGTCAGCATCAGCACAGGCGTAATCGGCGGCTTGATTCACCTCAACCTGGGACATAGAAATCTGCTTAGCCCCTGAGCCGATGAGGGCGGTAATAGGCGTCATTTCAATGCCCAGCTTGCTAAAGGCAAGGGCTTTCAAGCCCAGGGATTTCTCACTCAGAAGGTAGGCGGCGACCATGGTATCAAAGGTCAGGTTATTAACGGTTACCCCATATTCAGCCAGCACCGTCATATCATACTTGCCGTTGTGGGCGAGCTTAGCCAGGTTGGTGTCTTCCAGAGGGGGCTTGAGCCGGGCGATGACCTGCTCCAGTGGTAGTTGCTCTACCTGTCCCCAGCCGACGTGACCGACAGGGATGTAGTAAGCCTCGCCCGGGGCTGGCGAGAGAGATATGCCTACCAGCTGGGCGAGCATAGCATTCAGGCTTGTTGTCTCCAGGTCAAAGGCGAGGGACTTGGCTGATGACAGACGGCTCAGGAGTTCATCAAGGGCTGGGGTGGTATTTATGATGTGATAGGTTGGTTTAGGTGGCTCAGTTTTAACCTGAGCAGTGGTTTCAGGGGCGGCCTCCATCTCAGGCAGTTTGGACAGCAGGCTGGAAAACTCCAGCTCGCGGAAAAGCTCGGTTACCCGCTGTCGGTCGTAATGGCTAATCTGGCAATCATCCAGGTTAAGGGTAACCGGCGTCTGGGTAACAATAGTAGCCAGCTCCTTACTCTGGTGGGCGAGGGCTTCATTTTCCCGTAATAGAGTCTGGAGTTTGGGCGGGGTTACCTCGTCTATACGGGCATAGATTTGCTCTACAGAGCCAAATTGCTGGAGGAGCTTGACCGCAGTTTTCTCACCTACGCCGGGAACGCCGGGGATATTATCTGATGGGTCGCCCTTTAATCCTTTAAAATCGGCAATCTGCCCCGGCTTGATGCCGTATTTCTGGCTTACCGCGGCTTCGTCGTAGAGCATAGTATCGCCAAAGGCTTTCTTTGGGGTAAGCACTTTTACCTTAGGTGACACCAGTTGCATAGCATCGGCATCACCGGTAATAATGATAGTATCAATGTCCTGGCGGCTGGCCTGGTGACTGAGGGTGCCCAGAACATCGTCCGCCTCATAGCCATCAAGCTCAAAGATAGGGATACGGAAGGCTTCAACCAACTGCCTCACCCGCCCCAGTTGATTGACTAATTCGTCCGGGGTAGGCGGTCGCTGTGCCTTATACTGGTCAAACAGTTGGTGTCTGAAGGTAGGTGCTTCCTTATCAAAGGCGATGGCGTAGTGGGTGGGTTTTAGCTCATTTATTGTCTTTAACAGCATAAGAGCAAAGCCATAAACGGCGCTTACCATCTCACCGGTTTTACTCACCGTTAGTGGCGGAAGGGCGTGGAAGGCGCGATGCACCAGGGCATTGCCATCAAACAAAACCAGCCGCGGCTTTTTCATAGTCTAATTATAGCAGAGTGGGGGAAGTTTGAGTTAGCGAAGTAAGCTACGGAGCCTATGTATGCACTGTGTAGTGCTTATGATACATCAGTATTCATTATTTCTTTATATCCCCCCCTAGCCTTATCGAAGAATTGAGGGTTTTTTTCATACTGCTCGACCAACCAATCAACAAAAGTGTCGCTATATTGCGGAGATGAAAACTTCGGTTGATAGTAGAATTCACGCTTTGTTTGGTCTATTTTGTGAACTCTGCGCACGCAAAGGACATCATAAGGAGTAATTTCTTTTCTGCCGCTTAACTTTTTATTTACGAGTTCTACAACATGCTTTTGTCTATGGGGGTGGGTCTGATTAGGGTCTATTTCTCGATATGCGGGAGCTTTAGGGTCGTCAACGATTCTGATAGGAGTCGTACTTAGAAGTGCAGATTCCATTACATCTGGTGGAAGAACATTAACCCTATATCCAGCGGGGGACTCAACAACTTTACGGATGCTGGCAAGCCACGATTTGCGAATCCGTTCTAATTCTCGCTCGATACATTCCCTCAAATCTCTGGAATTTCCAGGTTCACTTTTTGCTCCGTGTCGAAAATAAATAGTGCCTTTCGTAAATGCCGTTTTCTGCCTTCCATCTCCAATATCATAATTACCAGATTGAATGAAAACCATTGGGACGGAAACACCGTGAACATACAACGCTACAAGCCGATGGTCGCTCTTTGTTACTTCCTGAATATCAAAGTCGGCAAATTGTTCTCCGGTATACTTTGCTATTTTATCTGTAATCTGAGCGGGGTCAAGATTTAACACCGATGTAGTATCCCATCCAGATGGTGTACCATCCTTCTTAACCCCAATGAGAATATATCCTCCGCCTGAATTAGCCATGGCTACAATGCCTTTAATGATAGCACACCAGTCCTGAAGCTGATTAATGTCGAGCTTTTCCTTAAACTCGACGTATTTAGACTCTCTCTTTGCTTTTTTCGCTCTATCAAGTATTACGTCCTTCATCTTCATCCTACTGAAACTCCATCAAGGTGTCTTGTCAGATTCCCTAAATACGGCATTTTGCCTAACTGGCAGATACACAAACCCACGATGCTTCTAGGCTAATAAGTTTTGATCTATCTCCATTATACCACTCCTTATCCACCAAGTAAGGACTAATATGAGATTATTTATTAACCTCACCCCCTTAATCCCCCTCTCCTTGGGAAGGAGAGGGGGAAGAGACTTTAGAGAGGGGCTTAGCCCCTCTCTTACCTACACTCCCCCTTCCCTTATTAAGGGAAGGGGGTCAGGGGGATAGGTTGCTAAACGACCTCAACTAATATGTAGCGGTTAAAAATCACTAAGGGGGGCTTGGTGGAGAGACTTTAAATGAGAGGTATTATTATGCTCGGTGAGTATGAAGCGTTCGTTTTCATAAATAAAGGTAGTAATGCCACCGGTATCCTGTTTTATGTTCCAGAAGTGAGAATTGTCCAGCCCTAACAAGGCACATATTAGAACCTTATTTACCACCCGATGAGATACTAGGACTACTGTTCCTTCATATCTGGCAATTATATTACTCACCACACCCGTAGCTCTTTTTCTGATGTCATCTAGGCTTTCACCAGCCGGTATTTTTACCTTGTCGGGGCTATTAATCCATTCCGCATAAAGCTCTTTATATTTAATTTTTACCTCTTGATGGGGTAAGCCCTGCCATTTTCCATAATCAAAATCTATAAGACCAGGCGCAATTTCTACATCAAGTTTATGATAGCTGGCAATCATTTCGGCTGTCTTTAACGCTCGCTTTAATGGGCTGGAGTAAATGGCATTTATCTTTACATCGCTTAAGTATTCAGCCAGCAATTCTGCCTGTTTTAGTCCGGTTTCATTAAGCTCAACATCAATTCTACCCCTGAATACCTCAGCCACGTTCCATTCAGTTTCTCCGTGCCTTGCCAGAATAATTTCTATCATTTTACTAACCCCTCCTTCCTTATTACCCATTTTGGGGCTAAGCTCAGCAGGTTGAGAGTTTTCATTATGGTTGTCTTCATCTCTTGGGGGGCATAAAAGAGGTGACTTTTACATCGGCAATCGCTGCAGCCAAAGCCGGGGATAGAGTCAAATTGGTGGCTGAGAGCTTGAGCAATGGTGCACTCAGCCCTGTCTTTAGCCTCGCAGAGGATTATGTTGCTGATAGCTGCCTGCTGTAGCAGATAATCAATGTGCCAGTGAGGTTTTTTACTTGCTCGGAGGTGGTGGCTTAATCTGGATTTAAGCCCGCCCATAGCTGAGCCGACATAAGCATAATAGCCAGCAGGAAAGTGCATAGTGTTCAGGCTGCCTATTTTAATTGCCTGCTCACTAGGGACTTTGATGATGAGGACATAGCTTCCCTTCACCGCCTAAGCCACCTCTCTTGGAGTATGGCTAATAGAAAAATGGAGCAGAAACCATACTTCCCGCTATGATTTTTCTACTTTCTCGACCTCAATAGTGCATTCGGTTACCAGGGCAGCAAAGGCGCCCAAGGCAGCCAGAACCGGAGCTGCCATAATTCCTATTGCCGCTGCTGGCGCACCTATTGACAGTGGAATCTCAAATACGGTTTTTCCTTCATGGAGCACACGAACCTTCCTGATGTTACCTTCGTGGATGAGTTGCTTGACTTTATCAACCAACTGGCTTCCCGATACGGTAAACTTTTCCTTAGCGGTCATTGGCAACCTCCTTCTATTCTAATTTGGGGTGAGGGTTACAAGTCAGACGGCAGAGCCTTGAGGATGGTTTCGGTAATATAGGCTATTTTTTTATCACTGCCTATCTTGTGAGCGGTGTAACTGAAGTTGAATTGACAGAAGGGACAGGGGGTTACTATTGGGCTTACCGGGGCACCATCTAATATTTGGCTGGCTAGTTTTAAGGACAGGTCGCGGTAAACCGACCTCACCGCTGCCCCTGCCCCACAGCACAGGGCGTTCTGTCTATTTTCGGCTATCTCATTTACCTTTACCCCACACAGCCTCAGAGCCTCCCTGGGCTGGTCATAAAACCCCTCAACCCTTCCCAGTCGGCACGGGTCGTGGTAGGTTACCTCCATTCCCTTCTCTTCCAGTTTTATCCCCCTTTCCTTCAACAGGGAGGGCAATAACTGGATAATATGCGTTACCTCAAAATCTATACTCCCCAGGACTTGAGGATAGAGCCGCTTAAAGCAGTGGTAACAGCCAGCACAGATGAGAATGACCCTTTTTATCCCTAATTTCTTAAATCTAGCTGCATTTTCCTCAAATTTTTCTCTAGCCAGGTCAATTTTTCCTACTTCGTGATAATAAATCCCGCAGCACCCCTCATCGGCTAAAATCATAAAGTCAACTTCCAGCTTCTTTAACAGGAGATAGGCTGAAGTGGCGGCGTCTTTGACCAGATAAGAGGCTAGGCAACCAGCATAGAACAGGGTGCTTGACTCTTTGCCCGGGAACTCCTCGGGTAGCCAATCAAGCCTCCGGGACGGGTCTCCATTAACCGAATTACCCAGCTTTTGGATTCCCTCTATAATTGTCTTTTGCCTTTCCAGAGGGGCTAAGCCCTTGTTTACCAGTTCTATTCGGCACTGGGCAACAACTTCGGGGACGGCTATCTGGTAGGGACAGATGGTGGTGCAGAAGTGGCACTCAGGGCAGTTGTAGATACTTTCTACCATCTGGGGGGTAACCTCTGCGCCCTGAAAGAGCTTTGTGGCTGCTTTAATCCTGCCTATGGGTGAAAATTCTTCGTTTCGGGTTACTTTATAGGTGGGGCAGGTATCCAAGCAAATCCCGCACTCATCACATAGCTCCAGTTGTTCTGCCAGCTTTATCATAATTTCTCCCCGGCTGACCCTTGCCCATATTAGCTAGATTGCCTCTGTGGTGTCAACCGTTCGGGGAAGGATTGATTACCGTTTCTACCTTACCCCCTTGTTCCCCCTCTCCTTCAAAGGAGAGGGGGAGATAAATAAAAAGAGGGGCTTCGCCCCTCTTAGGCACCTGTTAGGCAGGGCATCTCCCCTAAAGAGGGAGGTTGGCGAGGGGCACCCTATTGAATTGTGCAAAAGTTCAGAAACATATTGGACTCCCAAGGGGGTGATAAAAGGGAGTCCCGATGAAGCAGATCTACATAGAAAGTTACTACAGAAACGGCTATAGTCGTTTCATGAAGTT
>Ga0209986_10002173_pt1 | contig 18194 bp, 27 predicted proteins | sample BlataG_FD_183168 | JGI IMG/M metagenome (GOLD analysis project Ga0209986, IMG submission 183168) | Deep subsurface microbial communities from Black Sea to uncover new lineages of life (NeLLi) - Black_00105 metaG (SPAdes) (version 2) | ecosystem: Environmental > Aquatic > Marine > Oceanic >...
AAGCGTGCATCGGCCTAATCAGGCCGTTGCGGCGCAACTCATCCACGACACTTTGAGCTATGGCGTAGTGGTTGTTCATCATCTCGTCTCCCAAAAAAAGAAAGTGGTAAAGCACAGGCCGTCGAGCCCCGTAGGGCTCTCAGGTTCGAGCTCTAAACAGGATCTCCGTCGCACACAAAGTAGGTACACATCGTTTCACGACAGTTGACGGTTGCAGGCCAGTCAATCCTCGCGATGATGTTCGCTGCACGGCATGGATCGTACTCAGGGAAGCTCACAATAGCTTCGCTCGCAGGAGCTAAGATACGAAAGCGGCGATTGAGTTCTCTGTACGCGACTCTCTTGGCTTCGGTCTCTGTCATCGTCTCATCTCCCTCGGTAGTGAGTTTCGCGGCGTCTCATCAGGATGGGATGCCATTTCCCATCGACTCACCGCCCATCTGTTACGAGAGGGCTTTCTCGCCAGCCTCCCTTGATCAGTCTGATTTCGCTTCTCAGATTTTGGCTTAATCGCTCGGGGTCGGCTGAGTCTAGGTTGCGTTGCCTTTTGCAGGGCTTTCGGCTTGCGGTCTCGTTTTCCCTCGGTTAGTGTTGTTGTTTTGTTGTTTTGTTGTTCTCATCTACACCTATTATTGCTATCGGCAATGGATTGTCAATAGCAACGGCTAATAATTCCACGATTATTTTGCAGATAATTCTAAGTCCATTTAGAATAAGGAGTTACGACGAGAAGAATTCCCGGAAAAAACTTCATTTCCCGACCGAAACTCGTGCATCCGACCAGGACAATCCCACAGCCCGACACATTTCGCGCAGCGTCTCGTAGGTCGGCCGCTTCCGGCCGGCCTCGACGAGCGACCAGTGAGATTGGCCGATCCCAGCACGCTCGGCGGCGTCGGCCTGACTCATCCCCAGCAGAGTCCGCCGAGCTACCAACAATTTAATCGCCTCTCGTTTCCACTTGTCCATTATTTTGCCTCTCATCTCAGCAGTTGTCGGATTGTTTTTATCTCGTCCTCATTGGCTGTCCCGGCGTCTTTCCCGCTCTCTAATTCCACGATTTGCGTTTGGCCTGGATAGACATGTAGCTCATTCGCTAATTGGTTGGCTCTACGTTGGGCTGTCAACTCGCTGTCGAAGCAGATCGTCCTGCTAGGATACCGAGCCAATTGACATACCTGATCTGCGGTATGCTGCAATCCCACCAATGCTACAGCTCCAGGCCCAATTCGCCAGACGTCGGTAGGACCCTCGACTACCACGACTGAATGCCGAACATAGTCAGAGCCGTAAAGGATGGATTTTATGGAACGCTTCTCTTCCCCTGGTTTTGCATTGACATATCGTAGGGACTGATTGCCAATTGCTCTTGTTGTCCAGCTTACGACTTCTCCCTGATAATATATCGGTATCCAAATCCTCCAAGCCAGTTTAGCAGATAAGCCAATGCCTTGAATTCCCCACAGTCGTTCTAACTCATTAGGATCGAAGCCACGATCACGGAGATAACTCCTATGAGACTTTTGCAATGGGCCCAGGCACTTAGGCAGCCGAAGCGTTCCACGTCTCTCAGGGGTTCTCCGTTGTCCTGGAGCAGTCCTGCTAAAGCTGTCCAACAGTCCTCGGAATTCCCAGTGAGGAAGTCCAGTAAGCTCCGCCAGAGTATCGAGTAGACGATGGTAACCGCATATCCAGCAAGTGCAGGCTTGTCCTTCTAAAGCAATTCCCATCTGGAACTTGCCGGAGTTTTTACTACAGAACGGACAATCCACGCCTACAAATCGAGTTGTTACATGGTGATGTTCTCCAGCCATTTTATATGGTATGGAGTGTTTATCAAGTAAGTCTGTCACTTTCATCTTCCTTCCATCCTCATCTTTCGTATTGCTTCCTCTTCCTTATCTGTTAAAGCAAACAAAATCCAACCGGGCCCTCCTACATCTTCCCCTCTCAAAGTAGCTCCATCTATAGTTGCATTACAAAAAGTCGCTCCAGAAAGATTTGCTCCATAAAGATCTGCTCTAGAAAGATCTGCTCTAGAAAGATTTGCTTCATAAAGACATGCTCCAGAAAGATTTGCTCCATAAAGATTTGCTTCATAAAGACATGCTCCAGAAAGATTTGCTCCATAAAGACATGCTCTAGAAAGATCTGCTCTAGAAAGATCTGCTCCAGAAAGATCTGCTCCAGAAAGATCTGCTCCAGAAAGATCTGCTCTTTCTCCTCCTTCTCCCCGCAACCAAAGTTGATGGTTTTTCAAAACCGCTTTTAAGTCTTTTAAGTTCATAACTTTCTCCCTAGTAAAGAACCCATCAAACCATTCAACACGTCGAAGTCCCTTGCTTCCTCCCCATCCAGTACCGACGAAATTACTCTAAGTTTTTTCTGGAGCAATCGACAGTACCTATCCTCTATTGTACGGTGAGCGAGTAGGTAATAATGCCAAGTCTTCTTAGTCTGTCCTATCCTGTGACATCGATCCTCTGCTTGGAGCATATCCGCAGGACGTGAAGTCAGCTCGGCAAAAGCGACCGTACTAGCAGCCGTCAACGTAATTCCAATTCCAGCAGCCTTTACATTGCCTATGAACAATCGAACTTTCTCATCCCTCTGAAATCTACTTACCGCTCCATCTCTATTTCTTCCTCTGACAGACCCGTCTACTACTACACTCTCATAAGGCAATCCCTCTTCCAATCCCTGGATTATCTCACGATGAACGGCGAAGATGATTAGCTTCTCATCTGTCTGATCCAGAAACTCCTTTGCCCATTCAATTACGTAGGGGAGTTTCAGCTTAGCAGCTAATCGAAGTAAGTAGCCAGCCCTGACCATCGCTTCAGCACGGGCAGCACGCTTAGCTTTCTCACTATCCTGCTTCTCAAGCCAAGCTAGAAAATCATTGTAGGCTTCATCGTACTCAGTTCTACTTTCTAAAGGCAATGTAATCAATCGACGTTGCTTGTCAGGCAGTTGAGCCAACACATCTTTCTTCCGATAGCGAATCATAACCGTCCGCCTTAGAAGTTGGTTGAGCTCTTTTGTGTTGGTGGCCCCATCGTACTTCCATCCCCAAGGAGTTAGCTTAGGATCACAGAACTTATCAATATAAGGCTTACGATACTTGAAAGTTACTGGATCAAGGATCTGTAATGCATTGAACAACTCTATTGGCTTATTCATTAGAGGCGTGCCACTCAAAGCCAAGACGTTATCAACTCCCTTGCAAATCAATCGAACGGCCTTCGTTCTCTGAGTGTGATTAGATATATATTGACTTTCATCTAATACCACCGTCTTCAAATGCATCGATTTCAAAACAGAAAGCCAATACTTCAAAATATCATAGTTGATAACAATCAATTGATGCCCTATCGACAGACTTTCGTTTCTGGAATCTCTGCCTTCTAGAACCGCCACGTTGAATCCTGCATACTCTTCCGCTTCCCTTTCCCAATGATACTTGACGCTGGCTGGACAAACGACTAGAGCAGGCAACGCTTGTTGATGCTTGTACAGCCAGCGAAGAGTAATAAGAGTTTTTCCAAGGCCCATATCGAGGGCCAAAAGTGATCTACCACCGAAATGACTGATAGCCTTAACACTTTCTTTTTGATATGGAAACGGCTTAGGCCAGTTTGTCATTACTTCGACCTTCTCTAATCAGCCTCCATTCGTCTGAAGTTAAAGCACAAAGAATCCAACCGGGTCCTCCTACATCTTCCCCTCTCAAAGTAGCTCCATCTATAGTTGCATTACAAAACGTTGCTCCAGAAAGATCTGCTCCAGAAAGATTTGCTCCATAAAGATTTGCTCTAGAAAGATCTGCTCTAGAAAGATTTGCTCCATAAAGAAATGCTCTAGAAAGATCTGCTTCATGAAGACATGCTCTAGAAAGATCTGCTTCATGAAGACATGCTTTAGAAAGATCTGCTTCATGAAGACATGCTCTAGAAAGATCTGCTCTAGAAAGATTTGCTCCATAAAGATCTGCTCTAGAAAGATCTGCTTCATGAAGACATGCTCTAGAAAGATATGCTCTAGAAAGATTTGCTCCATAAAGATATGCTCTAGAAAGATCTGCTCTAGAAAGATCTGCTTCATGAAGACATGCTCTAGAAAGATTTGCTTCATGAAGACATGCTCTAGAAAGATCTGCTCCAGAAAGACCTGCTCCATAAAGATTTGCTCTCTTTCCTCCTTTCTCTCCATTCAACCAAGACTGATGTTTTTCCAAGATCACTTTCAATTCTTCCGGATTCATAATCATAACTTTCTCCCCGTGCATTTGCATCTATCACCGCCCGAACATTTCGACCATCGACTGTAGAACTTCTCTAGTCCTCTCAAATCTTCGGTTGCTTCAGTCTTAGTATCGTAAGGTCCCAGCTCATCGTCATCTGTACTTATCCACCAACCTGTTTTCCGCCTAGTGAGTTTCATCCTAACGCCTCCCTAATCTCACCGAACGACTCTTTAATCCTCTCCGCAGTCCACCCCAAACGCTGGACTAATTGGACTCGAATCCAAGTCCTAACATTTCCAGCCTCTTGAAAGCCCTTCAACTCCATAACGTTAAACAAAATACGAATCACTGTATCTGCATCCTCTGACAAATCTAGAAGATGAACGAAACTCGATCTGCTGTTTAATTCATCACTGGCCTCCACACTATCTATCTGCTTCATTCTACTGATCCACTTCATTCTCGCATTATTTTGCTTTAGCAAATATCCACGAACCCAATGCCAGACGTAAGTAGTGAACGCTCCTTTGTCTAGATCATAGCGATGGCGTGCCTCTAGAAAGGCTTCGTTAGCAGCACTCTTCATCTCGTCTAAGTCACCTCCATATCGTTGATAGAAACCCCAACAGATTCTGTCGATCATCTTCTCTACGTGCTCATAATCCGTAACGCAAGCGTGTTCAGAAATTGTGATCATTGTTCTCTCCCTTAAGATGTTCTAATGTTCAGTCATCTCTTCTAACTTTACTAAAGCAATCCATCTATTTCTTGTATCCTCCCACGATGTTGGACCACGTTCCTTTGGTCCTCTTCCTCCCAACAAAAGATGTTTCGCAGCCAAAATCAAAACCTTTAGCCGCTCGATCTTACTTTCTGCAGCCTTGCAAGCCGATTCCCATTCCTCTTCTCTTCTAGCCATCTCTTCTAAAAACGTAGCATGAGAATTCATTACTCTCTCCTTTACGAATGGTAAAGCTTGGCTTACTCCCATCAGAAAAAACCCCGAAGGCCGTCAAACCTCCGGGGTCAATTCATCCTCCGAAGGTCAGGCCAGGAGCGACCCCAACGGAAGAAGTGTTTCTAGTTTCGTCCATCTCCTGACCTCCCGTTGACGCGGGAACTCCCGAATATTGCTAGAGTCTATAGATCGCCTCCGGGAAAGTCAAGACCAAAACTAGAATCATTTCTCAGACGCGCAAGATTCAGCCATTTTACCGAAGAATTTAGGGGTTTCCATATCGGGGTCAGCATCATAATAAAATCGCCTAATCACAGAAGTCTCTGCATCGTAGACACATCTCAGCAATCCCCGATCCCATCGAACATTGTCGGATCGGACGTTGCTTGGCTGTTTGTTTGTTAGTTCTTCCTCGTGCTGTTCCACCAAATCACCATGACCGAAAGTTCTCATCATCAAACAGAAATCATCTGCCAGCTCTTCCGTCCTACCGATGAAATCACAGAACTCTCCTCCCTCTGGTCCTACGTATTGCTCGATCAATCGAGTATACCAAAGAGGCTCACGGACTAACATCTTTTGAATCCACTCATCAAAGTCTGGATGGAATAGCTTAGCTGCAGAGTAATGAGGATGCCAGTTCCAACGAGTACAAATAGTCCTCAAGTCACCTTCACTTGAACTATTAAGCCACTTCCAGACCGATTCATAATAACGAATCGGATGACGAACAAAAGCAGCCACATACTTCACTGTTACCAAAGACTCCCTTCGATAATGATTCAGAAGAGAATGTTTCTTTGGCAAATACGACGGCTGTTTGCTCAACCACCTATCAAACCTCACATCTACCAATTGCAAAGCCTCCTCAATCCAAGTTCCTCCCGTCCTAGGAATGTGTTGGATCAGAAGGCCAGAATCAGGAAGGAAACGAGCCATGCTAATTAGATTCTCCAAATATCTCCGGTACTTGTAATTGAAACAGAGCTTCTAGAGGAAGCATAACTTCCTGCATTTGAGGATGAGCTGCCTTACTACAACGAAGCGAGAAGATGTGTTTCCATTCACGAAGGTTGGCAGTCGTTACAATCTCTGTCTTCAACGAATTCGGAAGAACCGATCGGGCCTGTTGCGGCGACCACTTATTATCAATCAATAGTTTATAAAAGTGCTCGGCCCATATCATGGCTAAGACCCATTGGTGACTCATTCCAGTTACACTCGACAAGTCATGTTCGGTATACTCACCAGGCATCAAAGATACCCACGGAGGAATAATGAAAGCAACTCCTCCTTTGTAATTGCAGTAACGAGTCGATTCCTGACTAAAAGCACATAATCTATGCCGAACCAACTCATGAGAAACTCCCCTATCAATTACAAATCGAACGGTTACGGAGAAGTGCTCAATGACGGATAGATGGCCTTTCTTCATAATGGAATCCAAAAAACGAGATGCGGAATCCTCAGTTATCTTGTCTTCTGACTTGTAACATGTTCTCCCCGCTTTCTCAATTAAAGATAAAAGATCATTACGACGGAAAGGACTTTCAATCGTAGCAGACGGTTTCATCAGTCGCATTAGCCTAAGCTCCTCATCAATGTGTTTTCTGAGTATGCCGTAGACGATACATTCCTTCAAGACGGACTCCTTGAATCCTTCCGATCTTCCTACAATAACGACGATAAGCTAAGTCATCCCGAAAGTCCCCAAACATCTTACCGTCCTTTCTTTCCTTCTGCCAACGAGGATTGTCTTTCAAGTACCCGTGTTCCCTAGCAAAATCCCCCCGGACGATCTGAACGCCTCCTATTGCCCTATTATACTTCTTCGGAATGAACTCCTCTGGGTCAATATCCAACAACCGACTCGTAGCCGTAGCTCTGGCTAATGCTCTATCTCCGGTTTTATGATCTTGATGAATCATAATTTCTTTTGGATAGATCATTACCACATTGTCCGACCATACTCCTACAAGATCTCTCAACACCAATCTATCCAAACATCCCTCGTAGAAAACTTGGTCTACGTCAGAGAACCAAACAACGTCGGCCTTGCTAGACAAAGCAGCTACATTACGTCCTATCGAACGACGTCCTAACTGTTTTCTAGAGAAAGCTAAGGGCCTAATCAAACTACGACGAGAACCATCAGCGAACCATGAAAGAACGTTCGACGTCTCGTGATCTTCAGGACAGTAGCAAACCGTCACTAACACGTGACAATTCAAAGGAGGATGCAACGCGATAGAGGACAACTGATAACGAAGAGCATGAGCGTAATGGGGCAAGTCTCGTGCCCAAGCGTGACTTACGATTTCGATGAGCATGATTCCATTTTCCTTCTGAACTCTTCCAAGTCCTCTGGAGTATTGATTGCCAAGGGAACTTTCTCCACCACCAAAGCTCGAATATTCCAACCGTCTTCGATCCAAGTCAACTGTTCTAGACTTTCGGCCAGACTAAATGGAGATGGAGTTAATAGACTCAACTTCCACAAAACCGTAGGAGTAAAAGCATAGATGCCTATATGGGCTAAGCTTCCCGCCATTGGAGCACGACTAAACCAGTGAGCCGTTAGCTTCCTTCCTAATCGAAAACAAATCGCCTTCGTCACGTTAGGATTGTCCATCAAAGTAGACTGCATCTGACCTACCAATGTGTGAATATCGCTAGTAGAATCCATCGATTTGACTAGTCGGTTTACGTCCTCTGGATCTACTTCAACCTCATCGACCTGCCAGTTGACTATTACATCTACCTGATTTTCTTCCTTGAACTGAGAAGCTACTTCGGCACACCGATGAGTTCCACTAGGATGATCGTCTTTGGTAGGACGCCAAGGCATTCCATGATCCGAACAATAGCGAGCTATCTCACGATCAGGCGTGGCGATCAGAACCGCGTTCGCTTTGGTTCGACGAGCTTGTTCATAAGTCCACCAAACCAAAGGCTTCCCAGCCACTTCAATCATCGGCTTGCCTGGCAAACGATTACTAGCCATGCGTGCTGGAATAATGATAACGCTCTTCATTGTTCTTCTGTCCTTATTCCCATTGGTCCTTCTTTCGGTAATCCTCCTGCTAAAATTCTGACGCGAATGTCATTAGCAATCTTCACAGCATGCTTCTCCGTTTTAGCATAACAACAAACATGAAGACGCCAATGAGATCTTCGGAAAGCGTATTTGTGAGTTCCGTCTATGAGTATATAATGCTCATCATGACACTTTCCTCCCTCATCTCCATCGCGATAACCATCAGTCAAAATCGATCCTGTATAACTACGCACAACCTTTCCGTCCTTACACATTTCCAATTCAAAGTAGCTCATTCCCTTCGGAGGCTGTTCATAGTCAAATTCATTTACTACCCATCCCTCCTCCACATCTCCTCCAATCCATTCTGCTATCTGCTTCGCTTGCTCTAAATTGTCTTCACTAAACACTGCCACTGTCGATCTACTGCTGTATTCCCCTATCATAATTAAACAAATCTTCATTGTTCTTCTCCCTTTCGTGGCCAGCCTTTTGGATAGTGACGACGAACAATTCTCAACGCCAGTAAATCTTGTATTATATGCACGGCATCAATAAACGAACGAAGTTCTTCAGGATGTTCTCTTTCCAATTTTAAGAATGATCGATGACAATCAGACAAAGACTCCAAACACAACAATTCATCTACTACAAGCCCGTGTTCTTCGTCTACCATCCATTCACGTCCTTCGACATCTGTAAAAGAAATCCACTCACACATCGCTCTTCTCCTTAGTGGTATCCAAAGTCCTCCACCATTCTGCTCTCAGACTCCAGGATTCTCCGCCTAAGACGACTAGGCATTCGAGGAACTCGCTTCGAGACATTTTGCTTTCCTAGATTGTAACACCGTTGACGAAGATGCCTTGGAACTCCTAACGACTCTAACAACTCAACGAACGCCCACGGCATGTCCTCAATTCTCAGGTAGCTATCAGCATTATACTCCGTCAGCATTTCACCTATAGCACCAGGCATCATAGTTAAATACGAAAGGACGAACGACTCGTATGAATCATCTCTCATCTTCATAAACCGGTCAACACAAGTTACGTTCGTACAACCACGATGAATCGCAGTGTAGTAACTTGCAAGCCAATCGCAAGGATTACGAGCTAACGAGACTTTGAAAGACGTTCTGTCCTTTGGATTGTGAGGAGTATGAGCAGAAGCTTTGAATCCTACACCAAGTCCTACAGCCGAACACGCCTTAAGAAACCAAGTCGTTCCCGTTCTGGGGGCAGAAGCGAATCTAAATAGAGTGTAGTCTATACTCACTTCTTCACCCACCAAATCAAATAATTCTCAACGTAGACCTTTCTGTTCTTTGTCTTCATGAATTCGTCTACAGCTCGCTTGACTCCGAACGCTCCTGTTCTGTCTCCCCTACCATTATAGTCATGACCGGATAAAATTCCTCCCTCTCTTACTTTGTTCCACCAGGCTATTAAATCACGTCTTACGTAATTATAGGAATGGCAACCGTCGATAAAGACAAAATCAAGACAGCAATCGCTGACGATCATAGAGCATTCTACTGAATCTCCTACCATTACAACCCGACGATCTGATAGAGATTGGGTACTATCAACAGCAGTCTTCATGGCTTCATATACTTCCTCTTTCGACTTCTTTCCTAAACGAGTATCTTGAACCTCCTCTTCCTCAAAGTCTTGATATGGACGATATAAGTCTACCATAAGCAGATGCAGCTCTCCAAACCTTTCAAGTAGAGACCTACTATTTCCTCCATTCCACACCCCAATCTCAGCACCCGTACGGGGGTGTCTCATTTCTCTCTTCAAGACTCCTATCAAAACTCTTGAATGTGATTTCATTTCTTACTCACTACTAAAACAACTACTTCTCTGCCCCGCTTCTGAAGAGCATGCCGCCTTCTAGGAACATTGATATAAAGTAAATCTTGAACACGACCCACTGTATTCATTAGATCGATATACTCAAGCAAATCAGCCCCGAAGCAATCTCCTCCCTTGACAGTAGTATGACCAGCCGACCATTGAACAAACAGAACTCCCTCTGGCTTCAGTTGAGATAACCAGATTCCAACAGTCTCTATCGGACTACGAGCATGGTCCAGACTGTTACTATAAACAAAATCAAACTTCTCCATCCATCCCTCCTTATAGTCCGAGAAATTCCATGCCACTACCTTAGAACGTACTTGATACTTTGCCTTACCGAGTTCTGGAAACAAATCAGTTCCAAACACTCTTGTTTTGGGGAACTGGAAAGAGAACTCATCACACTCCCTTCCGCTTCTGGCTCCATGACATATTCCCCACTCAGGCAAATGAAGACCATTGCACCTCATCCAATTAGCGATCTTAGCAATCTCGGCTGATGTAAAATAAACACGAGCCCCGTGACGAAGAGACGTCTTATACTGAGCCAATCGGTATCTACGCCTTGAGCGAAAGGTGAGAATCTTCATTGCTTACAAAGCCTCTCCTCCACATCAAAAAACCCAGCACCCAAAACAGGGCGACCAACGTCAATGAAGAACCCTACAGTACCTAAGCCATAGTAATTTTGACTGTCGTTCGTTTTCATTCCCTCCGTTCCACGTCCATACACCCCAGTCTCTTCGTTTCGAGAAAGAGGATTACTATAAAGTTCGCGCAGGGTTCGAGGCCATTCTAACGTACCCTATTCAACACATTCACTAGGATCAATGAAGCTCACATCTCTAAGTAAGTGGATAGCAGCCATAGGACAAAGACTCTCACAACGCCCACAGCCAATGCATAGCATGTCGTCAATGTATCGATGATTCATCTTTTTTGATAGCACTCCATATAACGGTCCTTCCAAAGAAACTCAACATCATTCCAGGCCTCCTCTAGCCACATTGCTATCCCTTGTTTTACATGGTTCTTCTTAGGATGATCGTTTTCCACATCATCAAAGAGAATCCAACCACCAGGCTTCAGTAGTCGAAGAACATGGCGAGCATCATCTAAAACCTGGAACGATATATGCCCACCGTCAATCATACATAAGTCTACGGACTCTTTTTTGATTCCAAGGAAGCCTTCTCTTCCACACATCTTTCTTAGCACTTCAGTACTGCTTCCTTGAATCAATTGACAGTTGAGCATCCAAGGAGAAAGATTATGAAAGGCCCGTTTCCTTACCTGTTTCATCATCTCCCCATCAAGCTTAGTTGTTATAAGCCAAGGATCAATCCCAACAGCCCTACTTGTGGAATGAGTAAGAACTCGTTGCATCACCCACACCAAAGACATTCCCTCAAATACTCCTAGCTCCAAATAAGTCAAGTTTGGCTTATCTCTCCACTCTGGAAAGACATACCGAACGAACGTCCTGAGATTTCGATTGAGAAACCATCGTCTGGTAAACCGAAAGTTGTGCTGACTTCTGTCCAAGTCTGTTGTTCTCATCATTCATTTCTTTCTTTCTTTCTTTCTTTCTTTCTATAGCTCTAAGCCTACCCTAGGATCTACTATCTCTAAGTGTTTATTACTCACCGTCCTGATCCAATCCGCCATTCCTCCCACGTTCCTAATCATGCAATCATGATACATAGGCATCCACATATCAAATCCCTTTGAGGATTTCATTGGACGGCAGTTTGAATCCCCGTGATAATGGTAGATAGCAACATCTTCATCCGCAAGACTCTTAGGTTGATGCATTGGCGAGCAATTGAAACACCCTCCTCTATACACAGTCATTTCCTCCGTGGGGAAAAACTTAGGCATCATCACATGGAGAACCGTCTCATCCGCGATGAATATACTTCTAGCCTTCATCGTCCACTTGTACCATAAAGACAAGACCGGTGAGGAAGACTTGCAAGCAAACACTCCTCCATTCACAGAAGGATAAGGATTCGCCAAAACCTTCCCCACCAACTCCTGATCTATTTCTGGGAAAGGCTGTAATCGCCTTATCCTACCACTAATCCTAGTTCCTACCGTTACCCAATCATTCCATTGAGTAGCTGCAAACCCGCAGCTGTCAGCAACGTCAAACAACGAATCCAAGTTCCCGTGAACAGAAGTATCAGCATCCAAATACAAAGAAAGCTGATCTTCTAGAGTTCTCATTAACAGAATCTTATTGATAAACTGACCGTTCTTTCCCTTGTAAGATGGCTCCCATTTCCTAGGCTCTATTGCCAAGTCGCCGTCTGTTGCTACTTTCAAAAGCATTTCGTGCGACTCTGGATAAGCATAGACAATCACGGGCCCTTGCCAATACTCTCGTAGCGTCTCCAACGACACGACGAGATATGGCATGTGCGGATTCGCCGACAATAAATACACAATCTGTCTATTCACTTTTGTTCCCCGTATCGTTTTATCTCACATGGACAACAGCAAAATTCTGGTTTGAATAAATGTTCCCGAACGTATATCACATCTACCTGCCCATGCACACTTCGCATTGTGTGAAGCCATTGGCGAAAGAACCCCCTTTCAGTCAACCACTCATGAACTTCTAAAGGACTACACCAACCATATCCCAACGGTTTTGAAGTTGTCTCAACATTAACGACTTCTACTCTCTCCAACGTCTCTTCCCCTCCCTTCAACACTTCCAATTCACTCCCTTCGCAATCCATCCATAGCAAAGCAGATCCCTTCAATCCTCTAACGGTAAGATCGAATACTCCATCCAACGTACTCACATCCACAGTAAATTGCCTTAGACGATCCTTTGGCTCCAGTCCTTCCCTAAGAATATGAGGATACAACGAAGCTCCGTCTTTGGAATGAATACGAGAATGCAACTGAGCTTTGCCTGAGAAGGAAGAAAGAGCTGTTTCAAAGAGAATTCCCGGATACTCCTTTCCTTTCTTCTTCAATCCTTTAAGAATATCAGGATGAGGCTCGAAGCCGATCAACTCAGCTTCAGGCCAAGCGTGCTTCATGATATCAGCTTCTTTATGCTTAACACCGATACCGACTTGAATGATAGTAGAAGGCTTCCACTTCAACCACTCGGCAACTAAGCAAACAGCAACTCCACTTCGAGCCAGTATCTTATCAGCCATTACTCATTTCCCTTATTGCCTTCTGTATGTTCCTCTCATTGCTACAATGCTTCCAACCTCTAGACTTCATATTGGTTCGGACAATTCCTCTTCCCATTCTCTTGGCACAATACCAAACATAGCCGTCTTGGGAAGGAACAGGCAGAAAACCAATTCCACAACTGCGACTGGCCAGTGAAGCTACAAATCGACTGAAGGCGGCTTCAAAGAAAGCTCCCCAGCTTATAATCCTCTTGTGTCCAATCTTTGAGGCTCCCGGCTCTCCTCTTAATTCAAGAGGCTTGAAACCTTCGAACATAGGAGAGATTCCGTTCAACTTAGAAGCCCATTCATCTAGCTTCTGCATTTGATTAGCTGGCTTCGTAAACCCCCAACGATGAGCCACTATTGAGGGATTGTCCTCAAACCACTTCGATTTTATCCAGTCTTCCTGATCCGTTGCTAAAACGTCCGTATCAAGTTTTAGCCAGTACTGAGTAGTCACACAAGCAGCAGGAACGTAGACGAAACCAGCCAGCATACGATACCTTTGAGGACTGTCCCACTTGCAAGTTCCATCGCCTGGATATACCTGATCAGTCCCACTAAAAGGCCAAGCTACGCATCTCAAGTTTGGATGATCCACCACTCCTCTGATATCATTCTCTTCAACTTGCTGATAATCGTAAAATACAATCATCGGCCATTCCAACATTTCAGACTTGTGTCTCTTCCATGTAGGCCAAGTCAGAGCTAACTGACGAAGATGCTTGAAGTCTACTCCAACAACTAAAGAAAACGTTGGTCTGGATTCAGACACATTATCTCCTTTTTCAGTTCCTCTAAGTCGTCTGATCCGCCTTCATCTTCCCTGACTATATCCTCCATCCTCACTCCCCCTCCCATGTCTGGCCAATACACCTCTACCAACCTGCCGCTTTCCATCACACGAAACCTATGCCATTGCATACTCGGAACGGTAAAGACGTCTCCAGCCCTTAGTACGTTCAAAGTTCTTTTACTTCCCTCCCACATCTCTACACAAACAACCCCCTCCTGAACGGCGAATAGGTTAGCTCTTTCTTGATGGAAGTGCTTAGAGCAACGATAGCCCGCCTTCACTTCCAGACAACTCACGGCCGCTTGATCTGAACTGAAAATGTGAGTAACCCAACCCCATACTTTCTGTTCTTTTTTGATTCTGTTCTTCATTCAATATCCTCATTTCTCGTACCAATGAGATAAGTCCGGAGTCGTCTCAACAACTCCCTGACACTGCTTCAAAGCCGAGTCAAAGTCAACGTAGGGAAACGCCCTAAGTCCACTCCTCTCGTTGCAATTATATATCTGAAGTCCAAACCTAGTAAACACCTCCTCCTCCAACTTGCATAACCACTTATTCACGATGCAAAACTGCTCGTTGTTAGAAACTGACGCCTCTTCCGTTCTGCCTTGCTCAAACGAATAGCCATACTCCGGCGTCATGTAAAAGTCTACACCGACCAGAAACAAAGCCTTAGCTCCCAAGTACCGAATCAAACGAATCGCCAACAGCATCGTGCATACAGTCTTCGGTTGTCCTGTTCGCCGAACTCCGTCGTTCAGATTCCCCCATGATGCATCATCGTCCAGAAAGAAAGAGTCGTCAGGTTCTAGCCAACTACGTCTCCTGAACCCCCATAGATTAGGACAAGCAGGAACTCTAGTACTCAACTTCTCAAAAGTTCCATTTTCCTTTTTCCGTCTCAGCTCATTCCGATGACGATGAAATTTAGGAGTAGGAATAAACTTCATAATTCCAGGATCCATCCAGATGCTATGACTGAACTTACTCAACCCATCTGAACAGACAAACGCTTGAGGACGAAACGCCTTATGCCCAGCCATATTGTTTACGGCCATCGTCCAAACGCCACGACTGCTAAGTCGTTCTAAAGGGGATTCATTAGCAGAAGGCCCGCCGCAAGCCAGCACTACACTAGCCCCGGCAAGCATGCCTCTAAGAGCGTCTGTCTTCATTCGGAATCGGTCGGTCACATGAAGAGGATCGACCCACTTATCAAGAAAGTCCGAAGATGATAAGAGCAACTTCTCCTTACATTGATGGCAAGTTGCTATCTTATGAACCTTACCTTTTGCACATTGTCCATGAATCTGACAATCATAAGTTTCATGTCCCTCGTGTTCTCTACCTGTAAGATTGCCTAGATAGACACATTGTTCCTCCCCCACAACTGTTCTCCTTTAGCATTGCAGGTTCCAGATTACGTACCTCTCTAGTCGTTTATTATACTTAGCCATCCCCATTGCACCTATAACACCTTCGAACATATAGTCCTCTGACGTCAGTTTATTGTAAACGTCTAGATACCGTCCAGGATCATTTCCATCATAGTACAGATCTACTTCAGCGGCAGCCTTCTCATCGGTGACTTCTAATACAGCAGTCAAGGTGAATTCTATCGCAGAGGAAAGACCCGTCTCAGTTCCTGATCCTCCTGTCGGAACGTACATGCTTCTCGTAGCGTCCCAATAGGCAACCACCCTATTATCATTAGATAACGCCATATCTAAGTCGCTGGCGTCAAGATCCCACTCCTTATCTACTAAGGCCCAAGCACTAGTGATCCTATCCCAATACCGAAGCTTGACTTTGTAGAGTTGATTGTCAGCGTCATCGTCATTTGTAACCTGAACAATGCTTTGAATCCAGGCGGAAGGAATTGGAGAAGGTTGTATTTCAAACCCCAGAATTCTCCGTGAACCGGGAACAGAAACACTTCGCTTACGACGTCCAGAAAGACTACTGGGAACTAACATCATTGCTCAGCTTACGTCTCGGAAGAATCAAACAAAGGCTCTAAATCAGTTTCTACATACAGTTTCTCGCCTTCCTTGGTCCTTACTTCAGCATATTGACTAGTAAACGGATCCCATAAATGTTGCCATGTTACTTGATTCGTCTTACTGCCCGTAGTCCATTTGAAATTACGCTCCACAAATTGCATCTCAACATCAATGAAAGGCTTGGCGGGCAGATTAGTTCTCCAACTATAAATCTGTCCATAACTATAGCCCAGGAATAACATCGTCCATATGGGAGGATTGTGAAACAATGACATTTCGCGATTGTTGATCTTACCCATCGAATCATCAAACCTAGTTCGAAGCGTCTCATCAAAGAAATCGTAGGGAACGTTTCTCCACCGAACAGTCCAAAACGTTCTTCGCTCAATGGTAAGTCGTTTCATTTTAGGACTTTTTATTTCAATCCGTTCGTTGTCGAAATTTATCATATGAGCACCGTGACCGAAATCATCCTCTAGAAATTGTCCTTCCGAACGAGAATTCACTTCTAGATAAGTTTTTGGATTAGTAGGATCTGGAGGAAGATCGTTTTCTGGTCTAGTTTCATATTCTACCGTGACTCGTAAGAATCTCTCGTAGGTTTTCAGAGAAGCATAGGGATCACTTTCAAACGGATCTATTGGCTTTCCATCCGTCAATCCCTCATAGCTTACAGCACGAGCTAGGCAAGTAGGCAGACCGTTAGGATAGCCATTTTGGAAGTAGGTAAGACGTCCATTGACTACCCTAGGAGAAGGAAACATAGCCTCTAAGAAGTCAATTAGACGATCAGCTTCAATGATGAAAACCTCAGTAACCTTGGCTCCTTGTTCTCCAAAGGAACCCCTACGTTCTATAGCCTTTACTGGAACAGCTCCCCGAACAGTTCGTAAACGCCATAGTGCACTAGACTGATTGACGCTCACAATAGAACCTCCTCCTCTATTCCATGCTCTGGCTTGCTGTTCCTTTCAATCTGAGCCAATATTCGTTTGTGTTCCTTTAATTCATCTAGCATTTTCTTTTGAGGGTCTTCCTCACTCAAAGATTGCTGCAACTTGTCTGCAAATTCAACAAAACCTACTCTACCAAATTGTCTGACAGGAGCAGTTTCAAGTTGTTTTTCTAATCCAGTTATTACTTTTCTAACTTCAATAGCTCTCATTTCATCTTTTATATTACGAAACCGATCTTTTATCCGTTCCAAAGTCTGCTTACCCAACCTTTGATCTAAAGTCCGGGAATATTGCAAAGCAGCTAATTCACTCTTAGTCATTTCACCAGTAGCCAAAGCAATCTCTTCTCGCATGTCCCGAAACGTTTCTTTTACGCCCTTGAGAGACTCTCCCAATTCCTCACGTAACCTAATCTTCTTTATTCCGTCTCTGACGTAAACAAATTCATCGCCGTACTCCCTGATCTTCTCCTTTGACAATCCTCTCTTCTCCAAAGATTCTATGAAGTCTTCATACTCCAATTTCGCCTCGGTAGTTCGGCCAGTCAAAATCGCATATTCATCCGTCAGATATCGCATTGAATCCTTAGCTTCCTGATAGGACAAAGCTAGTCGAGTATTCTCTTTATAGTTCGATCCAAGTCCTTCCGTAACTCTGCTGGCTACTCGAATCAGCTCCATTGTGTTTTTTTTGGTCTTAACTATTTCAACATTAAGACACTTAAAAACTCCCGCGACTTCCTCCGTCGCTTTGGACAATCCCAACTGCCTCTCCGCCATTTCCTTCATCTCTCCAAAGATCTCATGAAATGTAGCTGCTCCTTGTGCTAAGTTCCCTATGAACTTAAGAGTATATTCCAGAACCGGTCCCAAGACCTTCATTATAGTAGAACCCAAAGCAGTAAAACCAGCTCCTGCACCGGCCAGTCCCTTCTGAAGTGCTGTCAATTGCTTCTCTGCCACTTCTTCAGTCTTACCTGCCATATTATCAAGCTGCTCGTTATATCCCTTCAGTGCCTCAGATGAACCTATTAACATCTGAGTGAAGATGAGAGACTTGTCGGCAAAACCTAACTGCATCAAAGCAGCTTTTTTGTCTGCCGTAGCCTTTCCTTCCATAAGTTTTTC
>Ga0209986_10002174_pt1 | contig 18189 bp, 18 predicted proteins | sample BlataG_FD_183168 | JGI IMG/M metagenome (GOLD analysis project Ga0209986, IMG submission 183168) | Deep subsurface microbial communities from Black Sea to uncover new lineages of life (NeLLi) - Black_00105 metaG (SPAdes) (version 2) | ecosystem: Environmental > Aquatic > Marine > Oceanic >...
CCAGTCCAACCTAGTACATAATTGCTTCATCGCCTACCAGATTGGCAGCCCGCCGGCACATTGTCTCTCGCACGTCCCATGTAACCCAGTTGAATGGATCAGCTAGATATTCTTTGGGGTAAGGAAGCCCTTCCACAAGACAATCCGTATTGTATCCCAGGGATTCCACATACCTGAGTATGGAATTGGTTACCCGGCAACTTACTTCTTTTTCTAGACTAACTACAGTTCCCATCCTCCCCACATGCTCCTACCAACTGCTTTTTATTTTGGCCCCTTCTGTTTCTTTGGTATTTAGTTATTGAGAATTCTATTGACCTCAGTTCTTAGTCTATCCAAATCATCCTCAGTAAATAGTCTCCAACCCCTCCTGTCCCTATGTTCTACCTCGGTAAATGTCCCCCCCTTGACCCAGCGGAGAAAGGTATTCTTACTTATCCCTGCTTTTCGACAAGCTTCAGCGCTTCTATAGTAGGTTTCCCCGTTAAGTCTAACTGGCATATCGCATATCCTCCTATCAGAATCTAGGTATACTCAATTCTACTTTTCGCCATTTGGTGAATCAATCACCCAAATGGGCCATTTGAACCAGTATATAGTAATAGGTAGACAGCCCCAGAGGGCGAGGTAGAGGGTTAAATGGTGAAGTTTTAGCTAGGGAAGGGTCTACTTGACACCGGGTGTAGGGCATTCGATTGGTTAGTTAAACGAGACGGAGAATTGCGGATGTACTCATCCTGTGCAGTGTTTCTACCAAACTCGAATACCCAGGGATCTTTTGGAGGCTGAAAATATTACCATATCGAGTCTGCTGGATACCACTATTGGTCAGTGATAGTCCATCATCACTAAGAAACAACTTGGTTATTTGGGCGGTTAGCGGTTGTAGTATATTTTCCAGCTAATTGCCGAAGGCTACTAGTCTTACGGCGCACCACAAGCTCTGACCAGATTGAGCATGAAAGCCTATGCTGAGTGCCAAAGGGATATGGAAGGACGACTGGGTATAGTCCAAGTTCAAAATAATGAAGTGGCGACCCCGGGGGGATTCGAACCCCCGATCTCCACCGTGACAGGGTGGCATGTTTGTCCACTACACCACGGGGCCACTGGTTCAATACTAAAGTCTATCAGGGGCAATACGTTGTGTCAACCTGGTAGTATTTGGATTGCCGGTCACTACTAGATTATGATGGGCTTATCACATAGGCGGGTAACACTTGTGTTGTCTATATTCCTTGGCTATGGTATAATGCACTATAAATTTTTAGAGGAAATAAATGGTATCCAAGAAAATAGTATCTAAGAAAATAGTATCTCAGAAAATAGAAGATGAGCAGTTGCGTGATTACGAATTGGTATTAATTATTAGCCCAGAGGTTCAAGAGGAGAAATTTGATACGGTAGTAGATAATGTAGGTCAGTTTATTACAGGGAAGGGAGGTATTATTTCCGATGTAGAACAGTGGGGTAAAAGGAGGCTAGCCTATCCCATAAAGCATCTTAAAGAGGGTAGTTATGTGTTGTCTCGCTTTAAATTAAAGCCCACATTGAGTAAAGAACTTGAGGCGAATCTGCAGATTTCAGAGGAGATTCTGCGGCATCTGTTGATAAAATTGAATGGTTAATCGGGAGGAATACCTATTCTCCCTACGGTGTTTGGGAGGGCAAAAGGAGTCTTAGGACAATGGCAAGCTTAAATAAGGTAATGATTATCGGTAATCTTGGCAGTGAACCTGAAATGCGCTTTACCCCTAATGGCAATCCGGTAACCTCGTTTCGTGTTGCCACTAATCGGGTGTATTCTACCCCTGAAGGTGAGCGTAAAGAGGAAACAGAGTGGTTTACGGTGGTTGCTTGGGGTAAGCTAGCTGAACAATGCAACCAATTTCTAACTAAGGGTCGGCTGGTTTACGCTGAGGGTAGACTACGTACGCGCACCTGGGAGAGCCAGGATGGGCAAAAGCACTACCGCCCCGAAATAATAGCCAATAGGGTAACTTTTCTTGATAGGCAGGCAGCAGCCCCTCTCCCTGAGGAGAAGGTTGAGGAAGGTGGAGTTAGTGAGTTAGAGCCGGAGGATGTTCCCTTTTAGATAGAGATTAGAATTTGGCAAGTTTAACAGGAAGCAGGAAGCTTATAACCAGTGCGTAAAGAAAAACCAAGCAAACCAAAGGAAAGATGGAGCAGGACTAGATATGTTGCCAAGCGTAAGTCTTGCTCCTTTTGTGCTGATAAGGTTGCGTCGATAGATTATAAAGATCCAGTGAAATTACGTAGCTTCATATCAGACAGGGGAAAGATAGAGACGCGTCGTAGCACTGGCACCTGCGCTAAGCATCAGCGTGCCTTGGCGGTGGCTATAAAGAGAGCGCGGCACTTAGCCCTACTACCATATGTGCCCGCCCATATCCATAAGATGGCGAGTGTCGATAGGGGCGATTAGTTTGAGGAGTTAGCGTGCCGAAAAGGACTTATCAACCAAAGAAGATTCCAAGGAAGCGTGAGCATGGCTTTCTGGCGAGAATGAGCACCCGGGGTGGACGAGCTGTCTTAAGAGCAAGGCGGCTCAAAGGTCGTAAGAAATTGACTGTAGTATGACACAAGAAACAGCTTCTTTACCGAGGTTATTTATTAACCTCAAACCGTTGGTTTACTGCCACGGACTCACCCCTTTAACCCTCCTTACCTTAAGGGTGAGGAAAACAATTCCTTTAGAAGAGCGTTGCCTTCTAAGACGCTGCTGAATATTATCCAGAGGAGAGGGGAAAAGTTTTTGAACAGGCTCGGCACTTTCCACCTTCCCTTGATATATAACTTTTTTATTAGTAAACTGGGTTGAGAGAGCGATGCGGGGAGAGGAATACCTTACTAAGCCGGGACAGTATGCATTAGTTTATAGTAAAGGCAGTTCGTGGGCGAGTAGTTTAGTGGTAATGAAGGCTTTACCTAACGGGCTTGTCTTATCTCGGTGTGGTTTCTCAGTTAGCAAACGAATAGGTAAGGCAGTGACAAGAAATAGGGTAAAGCGTTTGCTTCGTGAAATCTTACGGTTAGCGCCAATTAAGCCGGGATGGGATATTATATTTATTGCTCGTCCTGCGGCGGCTACCACTGATTATGTTAATCTTGAGAAATCGGTTGAGCGTTTGTTATCTCGAGCTCAATTATTGACGAGGGAGTATGAAGAGGCTTGCCTTAAAACTAATTAGACTTTATCAGTCAACTCTATCGCAGGTTGCGCCACCGTCCTGCCGCTTTATCCCAACTTGCTCTCAATACACCTATGAAGCCATCTCAAGATTGGGCTTCCTTAAAGGGGGGTGGCTGGGAGTAAAGCGACTAGCCCGTTGTCATCCTTTCCACTCGGGTGGTTATGACCCTGTGCCGTGACTAAAAGGAGAGGGGGAAGAAATACTTTTGAAAGGGCAGAGCCTGTTCAATCTACCGGGAAACAACCTTCTGTGAGGTAATAAGTAAGTGTGGTTTAGGCATAATAGAGTATTGTTAGGCAAGACGTTATTCCTGCTGGTTATCCTTCTCATGGTTGGACTAGCCGGCTTAGGCTGTGTTAGAGGCATGCAGTCTGTTGGTTGGTCAGGGGGAGCGGTATCCGGTGGCACTCTATTTGTGGGTTCCAAAGAAGGCAGGCTGGTAGCGGTTAATATAGCCGATGAGAGCCGTCAATGGTCAGAACCTCTGAAAGCTTCGACGCCAGCTGGTGGATTTGGCTGTGCGCCAGCGGCTGGGGGAGGCGGCTGCGCCACAGCACCAGCTGGGGTGGCTATATATGGAACTCCAGCAGTATCAGGGGATTTAGCTTATATCGGCGGCTATAATGGCAAAATTTATGCTTTTAGTTCCAGTTCGCTGGCAACGAGGTGGGTATATCCCCGCGAAGGCAATCTTGAGCCCATCGTTGGTGGACTGACGGTAGCTCAGGGCAAGGTCTATTTTGGCTGTTCTGATGGCAAGGTTTATGCCCTGGATGCGGCTACCGGTGATAAACAATGGGAGTTTGAAACCGGGGATAAGATTTGGTCAACGCCAGCTATTGATGGCGACACACTGTTTATTGGCTCCCTTGATAATAAACTCTATGCCCTAAGTGCTACTGATGGTAGTCAAAGGTGGGAGTTCAAAACTGGGGGAGCAATTGTTTCCACTGCCTTGGTCCAGGATAACACGGTTTATATAGGTTCTTTTGATAGGTACCTGTATGCGGTAAATGCTATTGATGGCAGTCTGAGATGGAAATTTATGGGTGAGAATTGGTTCTGGACAAAGCCAATAGCCTATGATAATACTGTTTATGCTGGCTGTCTTGACGGCAAGGTTTATGCTCTACAGGCTAGTAGCGGCGGTGAGGTAGCTGAGTTTAACCTGGAAAGTCCGGTTTCCTCTTCACCGGTTATGGTTGATAGCTCTATCATCTTTGCTTCGCAAAAGGGCGTGATATACAGCTTAGATACCGGTAGCAGCGAGCTTAAACGGCTGATCGATATTGAAGAAGCAGTATACGGCCCACTTTGTGCCAGCGAAGGGGTTGTTTATATTCATACTCAGAACCTGACTCTTCATCGTGTGAATGCCAATACCGGTACTATATTGACGTCCATCTCATTAAAGAGTAAGGAGTGAGGTAGATTTCATTGAATGTATGGGACTTAATTATTCTACAGCCGGTGATAAACATCCTCATTGTGATGTCTCATTATCTGGCTAGTAGTTTTGGGCTGGCTATTATTGCGCTGACCATCATTGTTAATGTTTTGATTTATCCACTTACTATGAAGCAGATTAACGCTATGAAAGGCATGCAGACTCTTCAGCCCAAGATGGCCGAGCTTCAGAAAAAGTACGCTAAGGATAGGCAAAAACTGGCTCAGGAGCAGATGAGGCTATATAAGGAGTCTGGCATGAATCCTGCTGGCTGCCTGGTGCCGATGTTAGTCCAGATGCCCATCTGGATAGCTCTCTTCCAGTCGATTATACTGTCTCTGGCGGTAGCTCCCGAAGGTTTACTAAACCTAGCTAGGTATCTTTACTCCTGGCCTATAGTATATTCTATTTTGCCCTTGGGCAAGGATTTCCTATGGTTGAACCTGGCCGAGCCTGATATGCCCCTAGCCATCCTGGTTGGGGCCACAATGTGGTTGCAGCAGAAGATGTCGATGTCCGCATCTGCTGACCCCAAACAGCAGATGCAGAGCCGGATGATGCTGTGGATGATGCCACTGATGTTTGCCTTCCTTTGTTTGTCATTTCCCAGCGGACTGGCCCTCTTTTGGGTGACTTCAAGTGTTATCAGAATCGTTATGCAGTATTTTGCTACCGGGTGGGGGGGCTTGGTTCCATCAACGGCTGGGAAGCAAGTTGTTAGTGATAGAAGGTATAGGCACCGTATTACTCTGCAAGAGACACCTTTGAAGGATGCCGATACTGGCGCTGATATTGTTGAACCGCGTTCTACTCAGGGGGAGGGATTAGGCTATCAAAAGCCTGGAGGGAAGTGGCAAGACCGATTTAGAGCAATTAGACGTCAGCCGAGAGGAACTGGGGGGCACCAGCGTAAAAGAAGGTAGAGCTGGCATCCTGGGTCTGGGTACCAAGGAGGCCAGGATTAGAGTGAGGTCATTAGTGAACATGCCTGAGAAAGAGAGTGATATAGCTGGGGTGGCCAAGCGTGTCCTAGAGTCACTACTTACTATGATAGGGGTAGCTGCGTATATTGTGCCTCAGACTAAACCTTTGGTCGAGGCAGAAGAGGGGGTTACTGCTCCTATTACCCTTGAGATAAAAGGGGATGACCTGGGTATTCTGATTGGGCGGCGTGGGCAGACCCTCTCCTGCCTGCAATATATTGTTAGGCTTATTGTAGGTCATCAGACGAAGGCTTGGGTGCCTATAATTGTTGACGTGGAAGGGTATAAACAACGCCGTTATGAAGCACTGCAAGCTTTGGCTTGGCGTATGGCAGAGCAGGTAAAGGCTAAGGAAACCCCATTCGCACTAGAACCTATGCCAGCATATGAGAGGCGTATTGTGCATCTTGTGTTGGCTGAGCACCCTGATGTTACCACTCAGAGCATTGGTGAGGGTGAGGCTCGTAAGGTAGTGATTCTGCCCAAGGAGCAGTAGCCAATCAGCTGCGGTTAGCTTCACAATTAGGCCTAGGTTGAGAGAGCGTTTGTCAACTTAGTACCGTTAGTATGGCAAATCTCATTCCTTAAGGACGTAATATAGAAAGGGTCTTTTGTTATGTTCCTTCCGGTGGGTAGCAAGGTGAATTTCCCCCAGGTTGAGGAGAACATACTTAGCTGGTGGAGAAATAATAATGTCTTTGAGCGAAGTGTAGATGCTCGTCGAGGTGCTCCTCGCTTTGTTTTATATGAGGGGCCACCTACAGCTAATGGTAGCCCGGGTATACATCATGTGCTGTCTCGCGTATTTAAGGATATTATCCCTCGCTATAAGGCAATGAAGGGCTATTATACTCCGCGTATTGCCGGTTGGGATACGCACGGATTGCCGGTAGAGTTGGAGGTAGAGAGGGAACTGGGTCTTTCCAGCAAGAAGGATATTGAGGACTTTGGTATTGACAAGTTTAATGCCCGCTGTCGGCAAAGTGTTTTTAGCTACCTTAAAGAATGGGAGGCATTGACCGAGCGCATCGCCTACTGGTGTGACCTGAAACACCCCTATATCACCATGGACAATAAATATATTGAGACCTGCTGGTGGGCGATAAAACAGATGTGGGATAGGGGACTGATATACCAGGGTTATAAGGTAACGCCCCATTGTCCCCGTTGTGGTACCTCACTCAGCTCTCATGAGGTAGCTCTGGGCTACCATGATAATGTTGAGGACCCTTCAGTTTATATAAAGTTTAAGGTTGCGAAATCGCTATACTCAAGTCCAGGGTTTCTTGACAAACTGCGAAGGTATTATGGCGATAGGGAGGCTGATTTTGCTAAGTGGCTTCTTGACCTTGTTGGGGATAAGCCTGCCCATTTTTTAGCGTGGACGACAACTCCGTGGACGCTGCCTGGCAATACTGCTCTAGCAGTAGCTGCTGATGCTGAATATGCGATTGTAGAAGTTGACAATGAATACCTCATTTTAGCTTCTGTCTGTTTGGAGCAATCGGGATTGGTTGATACCCAAGTGATCGCTAAGGTTAAGGGTAGTGACTTGGTGGACCTGAGGTATGAGCCTCTTTTTAATCCATTTGATTTTGGAATAGCTGTCGCTAGGATGGACGTATTAAAAGAAGGTGGAGAACCTTCATCAGATATTATATGGAAGAAGGGGGGAGTTTTAAATTACCCAGTGATAGCTACCGATTTTGTTTCTATGGAGGATGGTACTGGCATTGTTCATATGGCTCCGGCCTATGGTGAGGTTGACTATGAAGCAGGGAAGGCTAATGTCTTGGATTTCGTCCATCCGGTAGATTTGCAGGGTAATATCACCGGTAGCTACCCCTTTTCGGGTAAGTTTGTTAAGGATGCTGACCCGCTCATTCTAGATGACCTGAAGTCCAAGGGACTGCTCTTCCGCAGTGAGAAGATTCGACATACCTATCCCTTCTGCTGGCGGTGTGAGACGCCTCTCCTCTACTATGCCAAGCAGACCTGGTATATCAGGACAACGGCAGTAAAAGAAAGCCTTATTGCTGGCAATGACCAGGTAAACTGGTATCCGGAGCATATCAAGTATGGTCGCTTTGGCGACTGGCTGGAGAATAATGTGGACTGGGCATTCTCCCGAGAGCGGTATTGGGGAACACCACTAAATGTATGGCGTTGTGAATCTTGTGGCAGTTGTGATTGCGTCAGCAGCGTGGAAGATTTGAAAAGCAAGGCCGGGTTTACTGGATTAAAAGAGCCTCTGGATTTGCACCGTCCCTTTGTTGATGAGCTGACCTATGATTGCGCTAAATGCGGGGCAAAGATGAGGCGAGTGCCGGAAGTAATTGACTGTTGGTTTGATTCCGGAGCCATGCCAGTTGCTCAGTGGCACTATCCGTTTGAGAATGACACCTTGCTTGAGGACGGGCGTTTTCCCGCTGATTATATTTCTGAAGCGGTTGACCAGACTCGTGGCTGGTTTTACAGTTTGCATGCCATATCTACCTTGCTCTTTGACCGTCCCTGTTTCCGGAATGTTATCTGCCTGGGGCACATCCTTGATGCTAAAGGGGAGAAAATGAGCAAGGCTAAGGGGAATGTGGTTGAGCCGGGGGCAATAATTGATAAATACGGCACTGATGCTTTGCGCTGGTATTGTTTTACCACTTCACCGCCGGGTAATGTACGCCGTTTCTCTGGGGATATGGTAGCTGAGATAACACGACGCTTTTTATTGACGCTATGGAATGTCTATTCCTTTTTTGTCACCTATGCCAATATAGACCACTTTACTCCCTCTACTGAAGGAGCTTCGTTGGAGGAGTCAGAACTGGACAGGTGGATTATCTCTGAGCTTAATCAACTGATAATTGATGTTGATTCAGCACTGGATAGTTATAACCCAACCGAGGCAGGAAGAAAGATAGAAAGCTTTGTTGATGACCTATCTAACTGGTATGTGCGTAGGAGCCGTCGGCGGTTTTGGAAGAGCGAGAATGATGCCGATAAACTATCGGCATATACCACCCTTTACCAATGTCTGGTTACGCTATCAAAGTTGCTGGCTCCATTTACTCCGTTCCTGGCTGAGGAAATGTATCAGAACCTGGTTCGCTCGGCATTTCCTGAGTCTCCAGATAGTGTCCACCTGACTGATTTTCCCGTGGCTGATAACAGCAAAATTGATAAGCAGTTAGCTGCCGATACCCGATTGGTGATGAAAATATCAAGTCTGGGTCGGGCTGCCCGGAGCCAGGCTAGCATAAAAGTGCGCCAGCCATTGTCTGAAGTTATTGTTAGTGTGGCAAGTAATGATGAGCAAATAAGTTTAGAGCGGCTGAAGCCCCAAATTTTGGAAGAACTTAACGTAAAGGCCTTGGTGGTTGAAGGTTTTAAAGATGTGGCGGAACGCGATGGCAAAGGTTATGTAGTTATTAGTTCGCAGGAAAGAGTATTTAGGAAAGAAAGCATAGCACAATTCACAACTGGTGCTTATTTAGTGGCTATTCCTACCGAGATTTCTCCTGAGCTTCAGGCTGAGGGGATAGCACGGGAGATAGTGCACCGGTTACAGACCATGCGCCGTTCGGCTGGATTTGATATTGCTGATCACATTGTCACTTATTACCAAGGGGAGGCTTATGCGAGGCAGGTAATGGCCGATTTTGCTGACTACATCAAGCAAGAAACGCTATCTCGACAGCTTGTTGAGGGGGTCCCTGGACAGGACGTCTTTACCGAGAGTCATAAATTGGGTGGCTATGAGATATTATTGGGGGTTAGAAGAGAGGCTATTCATTAATTTCACCTCTCCACGCTAACCTTGATAGCCCGACACAAAAGCTGCAAGACTCTAGAACCCCACAGCCTTTGTGTCGGGCTGAGGCTTTTTGCCAAGACTCCTTGCTGGTAGATTCGCCGAGAGCTTCAATGAGACGGAATGTGCACTGGCACCTTAATAAGTTTAGTAGACGGAGTTATTGTCTGGCGGCGATGGCTGAATAGCGGACGACGCAGGAAAGAGGGAACATCTAATTCATCTTCGCTTTTCAAGCCCTTAAGGAATTGGGCAAGTTCCTCGTCTCGGGTAACTCCTGACATCCCGATTTTGGAGACAAATCCAGTGGCAATTAAAGTAATCTTTATCTCTTTATCCATACCGGGGTCGTGAGCCACCCCAAAAATGATGTTAGCATCGGGATCTACCGCTTGCTTGATCACCTCAGCCGCCTCATTAACTTCCATCAGGGTGAGGCTACTACCGCCGACAACGTTAAATAGTACCCCCTTCGACCCGTCGATGGAAACGTCTAATAAGGGACTGGCTAATGCCTCCTTGGCCGCATCTACAGCTCGATTTTGACCTGACCCCCTTCCCATGGACATCCAAGCCGGACCAGCATCCTTCATCACTGCCTTGACATCAGCAAAGTCAAGGTTAATCATCCCGGGGACAGTGATGACTTCAGCGATAGCCTGAACACCGTGGCGCAGTACATCATCGGCCAGTTTAAAGGCGCTATCCACGGCTGTCTTCTGGTCACAGAGCTCGAGCAAGCGGTCATTAGGGATGATAATCAGAGTATCAACCTTGCCTAGCAAGCGGCTAATACCTTGTTCTGCTACATTGCAGCGGTGGGCACCTTCAAAGGTGAATGGTCTGGTGACTACGGCAATAGTCAGGGCTCCACCTTGTTTAGCTATTTCAGCAACAACAGGGGCAGCCCCGGTACCGGTGCCACCACCCATGCCGCAGGTGATAAACACCATATCAGCCCCTGAGGCGATTTCCTTAAGTTCATCGCGACTCTCTTCGGCGGCTTTCTCACCTTGGACATGGTCGCCACCTACACCTAGCCCCCTGGTAAGCCTCTCTCCAAGTTGGATACGAGTCGGAGCTTCGGTAATGGCCAGGGCTTGGGCATCGGTATTTATGGCAATGAATTCCACCCCTTGAATTTCCTCTCTGACCATCCGGGTTACAGCATTGCAGCCACCGCCACCTAGGCCGATAACCTTAATCTTGGCTGGGTTAGGGGTAAAGCTTGTTTTTGCCATCTCCTCCTCCTTTCTTTACTACCTATTAGTGATTTTTTCTTGGTCATCCTAAAAGAATAGGTTCTTAATTCGGGAAACCAAGCGCCGTAAACCTGAGCCAAATCCGTGGGATTTCCAGACCTGCGAGGTTTTGTGTTTTGCCCCCCAGAGCAAGAGGCCAACGCTGGTGGCATATGCCGGGTCGCGAAGGGTATCGGTGATGCCAGATACATCGGTAGGAACACCTACCCTTACCGGGAGTTGTAGTATCTCGCGCCCCAGTGCATCTATGCCGGAAAGGTTAGCAGTGCCGCCAGTAAGTACCAGTCCAGCAGGAACCAACGTTTCATATTCAGCGCGTGGCATCTCAAGCAGGATAAGCCTTATGATTTCCTCTACGCGAGCCCGGATAATGTCGCATAGGTCCTGATAGGAGACACCATGTCCATCTTCTGATATTGCGCCGGTAGTTTCTATTTTGCTTTCATAAACCGGCATGACACTACCATACCTTTTCTTCATCTCCTCGGCGACATCAAATGGTAGCCCTAAACCGATAGCAACATCTCTGGTGAGTTGATAACCGGCTACAGGCAGAATGGCGGTATGCCAGATGCTTCCGTCTTTGAAGACAGCAATATCTGTAGTCCCACCGCCGATATCAGCTAATATGATACCGACTTCCTTCTCATCCTCAGTCAATACTGCCTCACCGCTGGCTAAAGGTTCAAGGATGAGGTCGTCAATGTCTACGCCGATGCCACGAATGCACTTTACTAGATTCTGGACAGAGGTTGTTGCCGCAGTAATGACGTGCGTCTCTACGTCTAGCCTGAAGCCATGCATTCCTACCGGGTTCTTGACTCCTACCTGACCATCAACAGCATAACCCCGAGGAATAACATGGAGTAGCTTTCTGTCGCTAGGAACCTTAACACTTTGGGCACAGGCAAGGACTCGCCTCAGGTCATCTGGACGCACCAATCGGTCATTGCGGGTGATAGCTACCACCCCCCGATTATTCAACGAGCTGACGTGCCTCCCAGTCACACCGACGTAGGCTGATTCTACTTTGTAGCCGCTGATTTGCTCTGCTTTTCTCACCGACTCGCGGATTGACTCTCTGGCGTCGTTGATGTTGACCACTAGTCCTTTATGTAATCCCCGGGACGGGGTGACGCCTACACCAGCAACTCGAATATCACCGTTATCGTTTACATCGGCTACAGTGGTGCATACTTTAGTGGTACCAACATCAATAGAAACTAAAGTAGTCCGTTTGCTCATTTGCCCCTCCTTATTAGCTAGATTCTGATCCCCTTAGGTTGTACCGATTCTTTCACATTTTTAAAGTCCTCCTGTTTAGTAGTCTCAAAGACTTTATCTAGCCTAGGGAGTTGAAAAAGCCTCTCGGAGCTTTTTCAACAACGTTGGTTTCCTCAAGCCTCCGGTCTGAACCCCCACTGAAAAACATAGCTTCTCAATGGTTTTATATTGTTCATCATGAGCCTGAGCAGTAAATCGCTCAGCTGCTCTCAATTTGGCACTCCGGCTACGCGGATTAAGTTGAACCTCGACCGAGGAAGGGGTAATGACCTTCTTATTGATTAACCTCAGGCGGGCAGTGTGTCCACAAGTACAGGTCGGTATACCCGGGGGGCAAATACAGTCCTTTGATTCTTGTTGCATAAATTGTTTCACTATGCGGTCTTCGAGAGAGTGATAGCTGATGACAACCAGCCTGCCTTCAAACCCAAGCAGGTCAATCGCCTGTCTTAGAACTGCTTCCAGATGCTCAAGCTCCTGGTTAACTGCTATTCGTAGTGCCTGGAAGGTTCGGGTGGCAGGATGGATCTTACCTCTTCTGCTTCCAACAGCCTGCTCTATTGTCCGAGCTAGCTGAAGGGTAGTTTTTATCGGGCGTTCCTGCACGATGCGGCGTGCTATCTTATGGCTATGGCTTTCCTCGCCATATGTTTTTATAAGGTGAGCTAGTTCATTCTCAGAATATGTATTAACGATATCGGCGGCGGTAACCTCCTGGCTGGGACTCAAGCGCATATCCAATGGCGCATCACGTTGAAAGCTGAAACCACGCTCGCTATCGAGTTGAAGGGAGGAGAGCCCGAGGTCAAACAAAATACCATGCACGGGGAGAAAGTCATATTTAATACAGATAGCCTGTAAGTTAACGAAGTTGTCGTTAATGAGAAGAGTTGAGCTACTATAGGCCCGCAGCCTTGCCTGGCTTATTTTTATAGCGTCAGGGTCAGCATCAATACCAAGTAGTTGCCCGCCGGGTGAGCTATGGTCTAAGATGGCAGCGGCATGCCCGCCACCGCCAAGGGTGCAATCAACATAGCGACCCCCGGGCTCAACCGCCAGTGCCTCAATAGTCTCGTTAAGTAGAACTGGAATATGAGTAGTGGCTGACATCACTTGAACCCTCAATGCTTCTCCAAGCTTTCTATGATTTGCCAGGCTTGCTCTTGGCTAGCCGCCTTTTCTTCACCCCAAAGTACCTTGTTCCATATCTCAAGATAAGTATTAGCTCCAGCTATGACTACTTCATCCACAATCTCGGCATACCCTCGTAATGGAGCTGGTAAGGCTACCCTACCTTGCCCATCAATATTGAGATAAAAGGCAGTGGCAAAAATAGCCCGATTCAACCTTCTCATCTTACTGGGGGTAACTGAACCGGTAGTAAGTGAAGCCGCCAGCTTTTTCCACTCGGCTAGTGTGTAGGCCCAGATGCACTTCTCCACCCCTGGCATCAATACCACACCGTCTCTTAGTTCTCTTCTGAACCTGGGTGGGAGAGGTACCCTGCCCTTCTGGTCAATCTTATACTCGAATTCACCGAAAAACATTTCTAAGCCATCCCCCCATATTTACCACTTTTCACCACATTTTACCATCTATAGCACATATTCCCCCTTTTGTCAAGTCTTTTTGGATAAATTTTCTAAATTGCCCGATTTTGCTACATCCTTTATATCTGTGGTAGAATAGAATTTGCGCAATCTGCGAGCTGGCGCCAAGACCCTTTGTAGTACTTTCGGGTCATGTCGCCGGCTATTCTTCATGCTGTGGAAACTATGAAGGAGAGGTACTAAAGCATACAGGCCCGGAAATTGGAAAGGATTAGGTTGTTGCAAATTGATATTCTGACGCTATTCCCCGAGATGTTCCAAAGTCCGTTTAGTGTTGGCATTTTCAAACGGGCTATTGACCACGAGCTGGTCGGGGTCAATATTCATAATATTCGAGACTGTACTCATGATAAGCATCATACTGTTGATGACTATCCTTATGGCGGTGGGGCTGGTATGGTGCTCAAGCCCGAGCCTATTTTTGAGGCAGTAGAGTCAATAAAAGCAGATATATCGCTTAAACAAGGGGTTGATGTTTTGCCAGTTATTCTGCTTACCCCACAGGGTCGCCTTTTTTCTCAAGAGATTGCCCTGGAGCTATCAAAGCATAGTCATCTAATTCTTATCTGTGGTCACTATGAAGGGGTGGATGAGCGAGTGCACGAGTATCTGGTTACTGATGAGGTTAGTATTGGTGATTATGTGCTTAGCGGTGGTGAGCTAGCGGCGATGGTGGTAATAGATGCTGTGGTCAGGCTATTGCCCGGGGTTCTCGGTTCAGAGGCTTCGCCCCTGGATGATTCTCATTCCACTGGGCTGTTGGAATACCCCCAATACACTCGCCCCCCAGTGTATAGAGGGTGGTCAGTATCCGAAGTCTTGCTTTCGGGAAACCATGCCCAGATTGCAAAGTGGCGCCGCGAGCAGGCTGTCCTTCGCACTCTAAAGCGCCGTCCCGAGCTATTAGATAAAGCCAATCTGAGTTTAGAGGAAAGGCAGTTAGTAGACAGGTTAAAAAAATCTTAAGTTAATATTAAGAGGGTCTCAATGAATATTGGCTCACTAGTTAAAGTCAAACCAAATCCTAATATTCCGACTCTTGCCCCCGGTGACACAGTAAAGGTCAGTGCCAAGATTGTGGAAGCGGAGAAGGAGCGCACTCAGCTATTCCAAGGGGTTATAATTAAGGTTCGGCATGGTGGCGTTGGCTCTAGCTTTACCGTGAGGCGTGTTACCCATGGTGTAGGCGTAGAGCGTACCTTCCCCTTATATTCACCGCTGGTGGAAAAGGTAGAAGTGGTGCGGCATGGAAAGGTACGCCGGGCTAAGCTTTACTACCTGCGTGGGCTCAGTGCCAGGGCATCTCGTATTAAGGAAAAGCGGCTAGAGAAGAAAACGGAGCAGGGTTAGAAACTACTTTTGCGCCGCACTTATTAAAGTGAAGGTAGGTTTAGCTGGTGGGGTATGCCGAGGTTAGTGTTAATTCACCGGTAGCCCAGCGCAGGACATTTAGCTATGCTATACCCCCTGGTCTAAGCGTTGATGTCGGGCAGGCGGTATGGGTTCCCTTTGGTGATAAGCTCCTCCAGGGTATCGTTTTAGAGTTAACCCCTTCCCCTTCTGTAGAGGAAACCAGGGAAATAGTCGGTGTTATTGAGCCCCACCCCATATTGTCCCCCTCCCAGGTATTGCTGGCTCGCTGGATAAGCGAGCACTATCTATCGCCCCTTTTTGATGCCGTGGCCTTAATGCTACCACCGGGATTTGAGCGCAGGGCAGTCACTTTTATCGGTTCAACCCCTCGTGAATATGATGTATCTTCTCTTACCCCAGAGCAGAGATATGCCCTTGAATTAGTTCAGAGCCAGGGCAAAGTCACTCTTGGAAAACTGGAGAAGGCATTAGGTAAGAAAAGGGCTCAGACTATCGTTTCCCAACTGGTGGGACGAGGTCTAGCCGGGAGAAGTTATGAGGTAGAGCCAATTAAAGTAAGACCAAAGACAGTGCCTTACCTCAATCTGGCGGTGACGGCTGATGAAGCTCAGCAGGAGGCAGCTAGGCTGCATGAAAAAAGGGCTATCAAGCAGGCGGCTCTTCTCAGCTTCTTAGCTGAGCAGTCCAAATCGGTGCCTTTGGCGGAAGCCAGGCAGCGAGCTAACTGTGATAAAGCGGTGGCTGATGCTTTAGTCAATAAAGGTTTAGTCACGGTTCAGCAGATTGAAGTAAGGCGCGAGCCAATCTCCTATCAGGGTATTACTCCTTCCTATCCACTGACTCTTAGCACCGCCCAAGAATCAGCCTTTAAGGCTATTCAGTCAAGCCTGCTCCAGGTAGCGAAGGGTCACACTTCGTCAGCCGTTTTTCTGCTTCATGGGGTTACTGGAAGCGGCAAGACAGAGGTCTACCTGCAGGTTTTGGCCGAGGCGGTAAAGCTGGGTAAGCGAGGCATTGTTTTGGTTCCAGAAATTGCCCTTACCCCCCAGACTATAGAGCGATTCGCTTCCCGCTTTCCCCATAAGGTAGCCGTCCTTCATAGTAAGCTCTCCCTGGGTGAACAATTTGATGAGTGGCAGCGAATAAGAAATGGAGAATTTGATGTGGTTATCGGTTCCAGGAGTGCTATTTTTGCCCCCCAGCCTGATTTGGGTCTTATTGTTATTGACGAAGAGCATGAATGGACCTATAAGCAGCCGGATACCCCCCGCTACCATGCTCGTGATGTAGCCATAAAGCTGGCTGAGCTAACCGGAGCGTTAGTTATTCTAGGCAGTGCTACCCCTGATGTCGAGACTTTTTACCATGCTCAAAAGGGAGACTATCACCTGCTTCAGCTCCCAGAGCGGGTTACCCCTGGTGATGGTTCTTTGCCCCTAGTTGAGGTAGTAGATTTAAGGGACGAGCTTAAGGCGGGGAACAGGAGCATTTTTAGTCGCTCTTTATCCGAAGCTATTGCTAAGGCGGTGGTAAATAGGCAACAGGTGATTCTATTTCTCAATCGGCGGGGAGGCGCCACCTTTGTTCAGTGCCGTAATTGTGGTCTTGTCCTCCGCTGCCGGCGTTGCGAGGTTACCCTTACCCACCATTTAGCTGAGGATGTTTTAGTCTGCCATCAGTGTAACTACACAATGCCAGTTCCTCAGATTTGCCCTCGGTGCCTGAGTCGCCGGATAAAGTTTTTAGGCATTGGCACCCAGAAGTTGGAGCAGGAAGCCAGTTTTACCTTCCCCCAAGCCAATCTGCTGCGCTGGGATAGGGATGTTACTAAACGGAGGTATTCCCACGACAAAATATTGAGCAAGTTTCGTGCTCATGAGGCTGATATTCTTATTGGCACCCAGATGATTGCCAAGGGATTAGATTTACCCCTGGTTACCTTGGTTGGGGTAGTTAGTGCTGATACTGGTCTGAACCTGCCTGACTTTCGGGCTGGGGAGAGGACTTTTCAACTGCTGAGTCAGGTGGCAGGGAGGGCAGGGCGGGGCATTTTAGGCGGACAGGTTATCATTCAGACCTACTCCCCCGAGCACTATGCTATCCAGGCAGCAGCTAAACACGACTATGCCCTTTTCTATGACAAGGAAATTGACTATCGCCGCCGACTTCATAATCCTCCGTTCACCCGGCTAGTCTCCCTGGTTTATACCCATACTAACGATGCTCTATGCCAGAGGGAGGCAGAAAGAATGAAGCGCCTCCTTATTGAGGAAATAGACTCACAGGGGATAGCTGACCTCAGTGTAATTGGACCGGCACCGGCATTTATCCATCGGCTACGGGGACGGTTTCGGTGGCAGCTCATACTTCGCGGCTCTGAGCTGTCTGCCTTTCTCTCTCAAATACCTATCCCTCAGGGCTGGGCAGTAGATATTGACCCGGTGGGGCTGGTGTAGGTTTTACAACTCAGCCTTAGTCAGCTATAATTTTTATGGTGTTCCTATGGCAATTATTCCTATTCGTGTTGCTCCTGACCCGATACTGAAGCAGAAGTCAAAACGTGTCAGGACTATTGATGGCTCAATTCATAAGCTAATAGGTGATATGATTGAGACAATGCACTCAGCTGGTGGGGTAGGCTTGGCTGCACCACAGGTGGGCGTTCCCTGGCGAGTGGTTGTTATTGGCATACCGGGGGAAGAAGATATAGTCTTAATTAACCCTGAGATAGTGCGAAGAACCGGGGAACGCCTGGTAGATGAGGGCTGTCTCAGCGTTCCTGGCTATATCGGGCAGATTAAGCGTGCTGAATTAGTTAGAGTTAAGGGGCGTGACCAAAACGGGAGGGAAGTACGAATTAAGGCGAACGGGCTTCTAGCTGAAGTCCTGGAGCATGAGATAGACCACCTGAACGGTGTGCTTTATATTAATCATCTGGAGAGTATGGATAAGCTGCGCAAGATCGAACCAGAAGAAGCCCAGCTTTAGCCAAATCCCGTCACATACGATTCAAAAAAGGGGGGAGAGGTAAACCAGCGGCGCATCAACTGCTTAGCCGATTCCAGTCTAGGCATATTACCCTTCCTCCAGCCACTACCTTGCTCAAATATACCATAGATTATATTTCAACCAAAAGCATCTTGCGATACTAGTTTCAGGATTAGGTCGTGAAATTTGCTACCTGAGAGGGGGCCAAAATCAGCTCT
>Ga0209986_10002175_pt1 | contig 18184 bp, 11 predicted proteins | sample BlataG_FD_183168 | JGI IMG/M metagenome (GOLD analysis project Ga0209986, IMG submission 183168) | Deep subsurface microbial communities from Black Sea to uncover new lineages of life (NeLLi) - Black_00105 metaG (SPAdes) (version 2) | ecosystem: Environmental > Aquatic > Marine > Oceanic >...
CTGTCCTGCTCCCGTCGAACCTGGAATCTCCGTGGACTTGGATTAGCATATCCTTTCCCTCGGAGTTTTCCACACCATGTCCCAGAAACGCAAGCGACTCTCCGGCGGCGAGAAGATCGCCATCGTCAAGCGGTACCTCGTCGAGCGGATCCCCATCTCAGACCTGTGCGATGAGCACGGGCTCCAGCCGAGCCAGATCTATCGGTGGCAGGCCGCCATCTTCGAGCACGGCGCCGACGTGTTCGATCTGAAGCGCGGCAGGCAGGCCAAGGCCGCCGAGTCGGCTAAGGACGCCAGGATCGCCAAGCTCGAGGCGGTTGTGGCCCAGAAGGAGGCCAAGATCGCCCAGAAGAACGAAGTGATCTCCGAACTCATGGAGGAGAACGTCCTGGCAAAAAAAGTCAGTGGGGAGCTCTGAAAGGACGCTGGGTTCCCCCCGACACCCGTGACGAAGTGATCGACTACATCGGCAAGTGGGCGGCCCGCGCGGAAGTGCCCGCCAAGCAACTCCTTGCCTGGATGGGACTGCCGACCAGCAAGTACCACCTCTGGAAGCAGCACTACGGCAGGCCCCATTCCCACAACAGCCACATCCCGCGGGACGGCTGGCTGGAGACGTGGGAGAAGCAGGCGATCATCGACTACCACCGCCGGTTCCCGCTCGAAGGCTACCGGAGGCTGACCTTCATGATGCTCGATCAGGACGTCGTCGCCGTCAGCCCCTCCAGCGTCTACCGGGTGCTCAAGGGAGCGGGCCTACTCGACCGCAACCGCTGGGCTCCCTCGAAGAAGGGAAAGGGCTTCGTGCAGCCTCTCAAAGCCCATGATCACTGGCACATCGACATCTCCTACCTGAACCTGGCCGGCACCTTCTACTTCCTCTGCTCCGTGCTCGACGGCTACAGCCGAGCCATCGTTCACTGGGAGATCCGCGAGACGATGAAGGAGCCGGAGGTCGAGACGATCGTCCAGCGAGCCCTGGAGAAACACCCGGGTCAGAAGCCTAGGATCATCTCCGACAACGGGCCTCAGTTCATAGCCAAGGACTTCAAGCAGTTCATCCGCTTGGCCGGGATCACCCATGTCCGTACGAGCCCGTACTACCCGCAGAGCAATGGGAAGCTCGAACGTTGGCACGGCACACTGAAGAGTGAACACTTCCGTGACAAGGCACCCCGCGATGTCGAAGAGGCACGGCGCGTCGTCGGCGACTTCGTGACTCACTACAACGAAGTTCGGCTCCACAGCGCCCTCGGTTACGTCACGCCGGTCGACAAGCTCGCAGGACGAGACGCCGAGATCTTCGCGAGCCGCGACAGCAAGCTCGAGGCCGCTCGCGCGAAGCGACTCGGTGCCAAATCACGTGCTCGTGCCGAGGCGAGCGAACACACGGTGCTCATGTGACGTTGACACGCGCGGTACAATGTGACTCGACGTGGACGGAGGATAGGGCTCCGGTGAGGACCGACCCGAGCGCCGCTCCACGGGCCGAGACCGAAGGGAGGGCGGTTGCCCGACGTGGCGCCGCCCTGCCTTCCCTTCGGGATCGGCACCAATGCGATAAACCTTTGCGGCAGGATGCCGCAACTGCCCTCGGCACGATGCCGCGGTTGTGTCCCTTACGCCAGGCCCACCTGATTCCAGTTCACGGTGAACCAAGACACATCCGCGTGGACGAATAAACCCATCCGGACACCACTGTTGAGGGAGAGAGAGGCCTTTCCGATTGCCGTGGCATGCATCGCCTGGAAACTCACTTCAGCTCACGACGCCGTGACCGCGAAGCCATGGAGAGCCTAACTGTCCGTGGAAAAAGCCATCCATGGCCCTTGCCCGCGAATGCGGGCGAACAAGAGCCCACTTGGGCAACACCCGAAAACGCCGAGGGTTTTCGGGGTTGCCAATCGCCGCCTCCTGCGGCGGCAGACTATTTCCACAGCCTGCTAACCTGCCAATCAGCTTCGCAGGACTCTGCTTTCCAGCGGCATTTCACCCGCCACCCGCACCCTTCCTCAGTCACCTGAAGCCCCTCAAAACCCCGGTCACCGCTGGGAACATAGGTGGGGCGGGAAGCGAATGGAACTCGCCACGCCCCCCACTTCACCCACGTTATCGACTGCCCATTATTGAGTGGCAGAAAGCCTCAAGGACCGTTTTTAAACACTCGATCTCACCAGTAATTGCATCGTTCCAGCCCAGGCTGCGCGCCGGCTGATGGACATGTTCGCACCCGCGTATGCGATCGACCCGTGACCACCATTCCTCCACTTCCCTTGCGGTGGGCAAAGTCTGTGTGGGCGTGTTGTCGCACTGGTCCTCCCCGAGAGAAACAGGGCCTCTCGTGGCACGCCGCTGCCACCGGAGCCGACGGGACGGCCGCTCGCCGGCGTCGACGTGGGCAGTTGGCCCTGCTTGTGGTCATCTGCGTCTTGGCCACACCGGGCTGCACCTCCTGGGGAGATTATTGGCGGAACCACTTGAAGGTGGGGCCGACCTACCAGCGGCCTATCGCCCCCGTTGAGCCGGAATGGATCGACGCCGATGACCCGCAGATACGGGCGGAATGTGAGGTCGAGTCGCAGTGGTGGCGGCAGTTCAACGACCCGGTGCTCGACCAGCTCGTCCTGCAGGCCTACGAGCAGAACCTCTCCCTCCGCGAGGCGGGCTTCCGGGTGCTGGCCTCCCGGGCGGCCTACAACATTACCGTGGGCGGCTTCATGCCACAGGCACAAGGGGCCATCGCCGAATATGCCCGCTGGCAGCTGAGCAACAACGTCGATGCATTTGAGAACCTCTCGATTCCCCCATTCAGCCTCTGGCAGACCGGCTTCAACCTGTCGTGGGAACTCGACCTCTGGGGCAAGATCCGCCGCAAGATCGAATCGGCTGCGGCAGAGTACCAGGCGAGTGTCGAGGAATATGACGGGGTGCTGGTCACGCTGATTGCTGATGTGGCTGATCGCTACGTCGATTACCGTGTCGCCCGGCAGCAGGTGGCCGACCTGCAGCGACTTGCCAAAATCCAGCGTGATTCCCTGCGGGTTGCAAGCGACCGGTTCGAGGGGGGAATCACCAGTGAACTCGATGTGTCCCAGGCACGATTGAACCTTGCCAAGACGGAGGCCCTCATTCCGTATTATGAGCGGGAGGCACGGCTGGCGACCAATGCCCTTTGCATGCTGCTCGGGATCCCACCAGAAGATCTGGCACTGCGGCTCGGTGAGGCCGATATTCCAACGGTACCGCCTGCGCTCGTCATTGGCATTCCCGCCGAACTCGTCCGGCGGCGGCCCGATGTCCGGCAGGCCGAGCGGCTGGTGGCCGCCCAATGCGCCCAGATCGGGGTGGCCGAGGCGCAGCTGTACCCCTCCTTCTCAATCAACGGGTATCTCGGCGTCTACGCCAATGAAATCGGGCAGCTGTTTGAATCGGATTCCCTGTATGGCTTCGTGGCACCAGTGGTTGACTGGAAGATTCTCAATTACGGCCGGCTCCTCAATAACATCCGCCAGCAGGATGCCAGGTTCCGGGCACTTTCTGCGACCTATCAGGAGACGGTGCTGCGGGCGGGCCGCGAAGCAGAAGACGGCATTATCACCACCATCAAGGCCCGCATTGCCGCCGACAAGCAGCAGGAGGCTGTGACTGCTGCCGGCCGATCGGCTGAACTCGTTGAAATTCAATACAAAGAGGGGGCAAGTGACTTCAATCGGGTATTTGTCGTCCAGCAGACGCAGGTCACCGAACAGGTCCGGCTCAATACCAGTGTTGGCGGCGTGGCCAAGGGCATGATCAAGATCTACCGCGCCCTCGGTGGTGGCTGGCAGCTGCGGCTCGACGCCCTCGCCGCCAGTGGTCAGTGCTGTAAGCCGCTCCCAAGCGTTGACGGCAGCCTTTGCGACGACTACATCGGCAAGCAGCCTCCGGCCGGCTTTGACGCCTGGTGCCTCTGGCCTGAGTGGCTCCGCGGGAAGAAGCCACGCTAAGGTGTTCGCTTTCCTCTTCGACTGGGGACGAAGCTGGTTGCTCACGCCCGGCTTTCAACTGGCTGCTGCCTCTTTCCCAAGCCGCTCCGCCGCAACAGGCTGTAGAAGAACACCGGCGTCAGAAAAATGCCGAACAGGGTCACCCCCAGCATGCCACTGAAGACGGCCAGGCCGAGCGTCCGCCGCATCTCCGCACCCGCCCCTTCAGCCACCACCAGTGGCAGGACGCCGAGGATAAAGGCCAGCGAGGTCATCAGGATCGGCCGCAGCCGGAGCCGGCTGGCCTCGACGGTGGCCTCCACCAGCGGCTTTCCTTCATGGGCGAGCTGCCGGGCAAACTCGACGATCAAAATCGCATTCTTGCAGGCCAGTCCCACCAGCACCACGAAGCCGATCTGCGTGAAGATCGTGATCTCCATGCCTGCCTGACGGACCCCCAGCACCGCCGAGAGCAGGCACATCGGCACCACCAGAATCACCGCCAGCGGCAACGCCCAGCTTTCATAGAGGGCCGCCAGCACGAGGAACACCAGCACCACCCCCAGCACAAACAGAAATGTAGCCGTCGCTCCGGAGCGGATTTGCATGAAGGCCATCTCGGTCCACTCAGCGGCAAACAGCGGTGGAATGGTCGCCTGCTCCTGCAGCCGGTCGAAGTGCTCGCGGACGATGGCCAGCGCTGAGGTACTCCCTGTCCCGGGGGCAGGCTTCCCGTAGACGGCTGCCGCTGGGTAGAGATTGTACCGCATCACCAGCGAGGGGCCGACGCGATCCTGCGCCCGTACCAGCGTCGCCAAGGGCACCGCCTGCCCGTTGGCTCCCGGCACGGTGAGATCTTCAATGGCCCGGCGGAGGTCGCCACGGTGCCGGGCATCGGCCTGCACATTCACCTGCCATGACCGGCCAAATCGGTTAAAGTTATTGATGTAGTACGAGCCGAGTTGCACCTGCAGGGTTTCAAACAGGTCGGCCAGCTGCACGCCCACTGCCGCGGCCTTCTCGCGGTCAATGTCGAGAAACAGCCAGGGAGCACTGGCCGAGTAGTTGGTGAAGAGTCCGGTGACCCGGCTGTCTTCACGGCAATCTGCAATCAGGGTGTCTGTCACCTGCTCCAACTGAGCCGCTCCATAATCACCACGGTCTTCGACCGCCAGTTTGAAGCCTGCCACCGTGCCCAGGCCATCCACCGGTGGCGGGCCGAACACCTCCACCCGGGCGTCATCCACCGCAGCCTGCCAGTCGCGGCGCAGCCGAGCGGCGATGGCCTCGGCCGACGCAGCCGCCCCCTGCCGCTCGGCGAAGCTGTCGAGCATGACGTACATGGCACCCCAGTTTGGTGAGTTGCCCCCCAGCACCACTGACCGGCCGGCCACCGAAACCGCATGAGCCACCCCCGGCTCTTCCAGTGCCCGCCGCTCAAGCGCTGCCATCACCGCTGCCGTCCGCTGCACGCTCGCCCCCTCCGGCAGCACCACATCAGCGATCAGATAGCCCTTGTCCTGCTCCGGGATAAAGCCCACCGGCGTGACCTGAAACAGCATCCAGGTGACCACCAGCAGCCCGGCAAACACCAGCAGGATCAGCCAGGCCAGCCGCAGCGAGCCACGGACCGCCCAGCCGTACACCCGAATCAGCAGGGCGAACCCGGCATTGAAGCCACGGAAGATCCACCCACAGAAGAATCGCAGCAGGCGATCAAGGGGATCCGGTGCGGCCCCGTGCGGACGCAAGAGAATAGCGGCAAGCGCCGGTGAAAGCGTCAGTGAGTTGACCGCCGAGAGAAGCGTCGAGACCGCAATCGTCAGAGCGAACTGCCGGAAGAACTGGCCGACGATGCCGGCGATGAAACTACACGGCACAAATACGGCGCACAGCACCAGGGCCACGCCGATCACCGGCCCGGTGACTTCCTGCATCGCCTTGAATGCCGCCTCCCGCGGCGCAAGCCCGTGCTCAATCCAGCGTTCCACATTCTCGACCACAACAATCGCATCATCGACCACGATGCCGATCGCCAGCACCAGCCCGAACAGCGACAGGTTATTGAGGCTGAACCCCAGTGCGGCCATGAAGGCGAAGGTGCCGACAATTGCCACGGGTACTGCAATCAGTGGAATCAGGGTGGCCCGCCAATTCTGCAGAAACAGCAGCACCACCAACGCCACCAGGATGGTTGCATCGCGGAGCGTCTTAAGCACCTCAGCCTTCGACTCCTCGATGAAGGGCGTGGTGTCGTAGACCACCTGTGCTTCGAGCCCCTTGGGAAAACGTTCGCCCAGAGCCGCCAGCTTTGCCCGCACAGCTGCCGCCGCGGCGATCGCGTTGGAGCCCGGCAGCTGATAGATATTCATGCCCACACTCGGCTCGGCATCAAACCGACAGATCTGGTCATAAAACTGTGCACCAAGTTCGACCCGGGCCACGTCCCGCAGCCGCACAATCACCGCCGCAACGTCGCCGTCTGCTGTCGGCGTCTCCTTGACAATCACGTTGCCAAACTCCTGGACCGTCACCAGCCGGCCGACTGCCGAGAGTGGAATCTGAAAGGCCTGGCCCTGTGGAGCCGGCTGCTGGCCGACGCTACCGGCAGTGATCTGATAGTTCTGGCTCTCAATCGCAGAGCGGACGGCGGCCGCTGAAAGGCCGACCGCTGCCATCTTTTCCGGATCGAGCCAGACACGCATGCTGTAGTCCCGCTGCCCGATGAAGTCGATGTCACCGACGCCCTCCACCCGCAGCAGCTCATCACGAATCTGAATCGTGGCGTAGTTGGAGAGGAAGATCTCGTCGTAGAGGGGCCTGCCGGCTGCGTCCCGGGCGGCGGTAAAGTTGACAATCATCATTGCAGCCGGCGACTTCTTCAGCACGGCCACACCCTCACGCTGCACCAGGTCGGGCAGGGATGGCATCGCCAGCGTGACCCGCACCTGGGTGAGCACCTGGGCCATGTTGAGATCAGTGCCCGGTGCGAAGGTGATGGTGAGCCGATAGCGGCCGTCGTTGGTGCACTGGGAACTCAGCGAGAGGGCGTTTTCAACACCACTCACCTGCTGCTCGATCGGCGCGGCAATCGTATCGCGGACAAGCTCCGCATTCGCTCCGGGGTAGACCGTCGACACCTCAATGGTGGGTGGCGTGATGTCGGGGTATTGGGTGGTCGGCAGGGTGAACGCAGCGACCCCGCCACAGAGAACCAGCACGATTGAGATCACCGACGCAAAGATCGGCCGCTCGATGAAGAACCCTGCAATCATGGCCGCGCCGCCTCCGGTTGGGGCCTGCGCGGTCGCCAGCGGTCGCTGAGCCCGGTCAGTTTTTCGTAGAACACCGGAGTCAGGAAAATCCCGAAGAGGGTCACGCCAATCATGCCGGCAAAGACGGTAACGCCCAACGACCAGCGGAGCTCGGCCCCCGCCCCCCGGGCAAACACCAGCGGCACGACCCCCAGAATGAAGGCCAGCGAGGTCATCAGAATCGGCCGCAGCCGCAGCCGGCTGGCCTCGATGGCTGCGGCGCGGGCGTCGTGCCCCTCCTCATGAAGCTGGCGGGCGAACTCCACAATCAGAATGGCGTTTTTGCAGGCCAGCCCCACCAGCACAACAAGCCCTACCTGGGCGAGGATGTCGATCGGTAGAAATGCAACCAACAAACCGATCAATGCCGCTAGCAAACACAGCGGTACGACAAGGATCACTGCCAGGGGCTGCGTCCAGCTCTCGTAGAGTGCTGCCAGCACGAGGAACACCAGGATCACACCCAGGCCCAACAGCAGCCCCGCCGTGTTGCCCGCCGCGATCTGCAGGAGAAAGACCTCTGTCCATTCGTAGGAGAAGTTTTCGGGCAGGTGTTGCTGGGTTGCAGCAGCCACACGGTCGATGAGCACCGACCCGCCCTCGAAGGGATTGGGAATTCCCACGATTGGTGCCGCCGGGTAGAGGTTGTACCGCATCATGATTGATGGCCCCATCGACTGGCGAACCTCCAGCACCGAGGCCAGCGGCACCAGGCCACCATCGCGGGCAACCACCTTCAGTTCACGCAGATCCTCGAGGTTGCGGCGGAAGCCCTCGTCAGCCATCACTTTGACCTGCCAGGTCCGACCAAAACGGCTGAAGGTATTCACGGTCAACGAGCCAACATCGAGCTGCAGGGCGGTAAAGACCGCCGAAAGCGGGATGCCGAGCCCGCGAATCTTGTCCCGGTCGATGTCGAGAAAATACTGCGGCGAGTCGGCCCGATAGCCGCCGGCGACGAACGGGAGCTTCCAGCCCTCCATGTCGGCCACGAGTTTCTGGCTCGCTTCCTGGATCACCTGAGGGCCAAGGCTGCCACGGTCCTGCAGATAGAACTTGAAGCCCCCGGCCATGCCCATCCCCTTGACCGGTGGCGGTGGGTAAATGCCCACTTCCGCATCGAGGATTTCCTGCCGGCAACGCGTTTGCAGCGCTCGAATGATGCCAAAGCTCGAGGTCTCAGGAGTCCGCCGGTTTTCATACTCATCGAGCATGAGAAAGAGTGACCCCCAGTGAGCCGCATTGGCGTTGTAGACGAGTGACATGCCGGCCACGGTGAACACGTCGGCAATCCCGGGCACATCGTGGGCCAGGGCATCGATCCGCTCCAGCACCTCGCTGGTGCGTTGCACAGACGCCCCATCGGGCAATTCCACTGCGGCAACCAGATACCCCTGATCCTGCAATGGCACGAACCCCTGCGGATAGACGGCAAAGAGCCGCCAGGTGACAAACACCAGGAACAGGTAGACGAGGAGCGCCAGCCGGCCATGCCGGACAACGGCCGCCACGCCTCGGGCGTAGCCGTTATTGAGAGCGTTGAAGAGATAATTGAAGACCCAGAAAACAGGGCCCATGACCCAGTTGAGGAGCCGCTGGAAGAAGTCGGGCGGAGCGTCGTGCGGCCGCAGCAGCATGGCGGCAAGTGCCGGGCTCAGGGTCAGCGAGTTGACTGCGGAGAGAATGGTCGACACGGCAATGGTCAGGGCAAACTGCCGGAAGAAGAGACCCGTCACCCCACCGATGAAACCGCAGGGCACAAACACGGCCGAGAGCACCGCCGCCACCCCAATCACCGGGCCGGTCACCTCCGTCATCGCCCGCTCTGCCGCCGCATACGGGTCGAGACCCTGCCTGATCCAGCGTTCGACGTTTTCCACCACGACGATGGCATCATCGACCACGATGCCGATCGCCAGCACCAGCCCGAAGAGGGAAAGCGTATTGAGGCTGAAACCCAGGGCAGCCATGGCGGCGAAGGTGCCCACAATCGCCACCGGCACCGCCACCAGCGGAATCAGTGTCGCCCGCCAGTTCTGTAAAAATAGCAGCACGACGAGCCCGACGAGCAGGATCGCATCGCGAAGGGTCTTCAGCACTTCCTCGATCGACTCGGTGATGTACGGAGTCGTGTCATAGGTGACGCGGTATTCCAGTCCGGCCGGAAACCGGGTGGCCAGCTCCGCCATCTTTGCCTGGACAGCCCAGGAGGTTTCCAGTGCATTGGCTTCGGGAAGTTGAAACACAGCCAGCCCCACCACCAGCAGCCCGTTGTAGCGACAGGTCTGGTCATAGCTGGCTGCCCCCAGTTCGATCCGGGCCACGTCCCGCAGCCGCACCAGGGGCGTCCCCGGCACCGTTGGATCGGACCGCAGGACAATCGCACCGAACTCCTCGGGCGTGGAGAGGAGCCCCGTGGCGGCGACGGGCAGCTGCAGCTGCTGGCCGTCAGCGGCCGGCGACTGGCCGCTGACGCCCCCGAGCACCTGCACGTTCTGGGTGGCAATCGCATCGTGCGCATCCTGAGAGGTCAGGCCCCGCGAGGCGAGCTGCTCGGGATCGAGCCAGATCCGCAGTGAATAATCTCGCTGCCCGAGCAACTGAATGTCACCAACCCCGGGGCACCGCAGCAGCTCATCCCTGAGGTGCACCGTGGCGTAGTTACTCATGAAAACGTCGTCGTACCGCCCATCAGACGAGAACAGATCGATCGTCATGAGAATGTCCGGGGAACGCTTTTTGACGCTCACACCCTGCTTTTGCACGACTGGGGGCAACAGTGGCATCGCCAGCTGCACCCGGTTCTGCGTCTGCACCAGCGCCAAGTCGGCGTCGGCCCCCACCTCGAAGGTGAGCTGGAGCACGTAGTAGCCGTCATTGGTTGCCTGCGACTGCATGTAAAGCAGTTGGTCAACACCATTGACCTGCTGTTCGATCGGGGCGGCGATCGTGTCGGTCACCACCGCAGCATTGGCACCCGGGTAGAGGCAGGTCACCTGCACGATGGGGGGCGCGACGGGCGGAAACAATGAAATCGGCAGCGAGAGCAGGCTCACCCCCCCGGCCAGCGTGATGACAATTGAGATCACCGACGCAAAGATCGGCCGCTGGATGAAGAATCGCGAGATCACGGCGATTGGTTACCCGGCGGGGGCAGCGGCTCAGCAGCAGAAGACCCCTGCGGGAAAACGGCAGTCGGCAGACCTGCCGCGGCCGCTGGCTCAGGGACCACTCGGACGGGGGCGGGGTCCACGGCGGGTGGTTCGGTGGTCGGCTCGTGCGCCGTCGACACTGGAGCCACCAGGCTTGTCAGATCAAGACTGTCCTCAGCGGCCGGAGTCGGGCTGACCGGCTTGCCCTCCCGGCACCGCTGCAGGCCACGCACCACGATCCGGTCGGCAGTCGAGACGGGTTGGGAGGGATCGACCGCGAGAACGGTGATCCAGCTGCCCAGTTTTTGCCCGAGGGCCACCTCTCTGGCCGAGACCAGATCATCGCTCCCGACGACCCAGACGATCTTGCGATCTTGGATGCTGCCGACGGCGGCCTCGGGCACGAACATCCGCTCGACCGAGTCACCCAGCGGCAGTCGGACGCGGGCGAACATACCCGGACGAAAGAGCGGTGGGCGGGGAGCAGCCGGGTCAGCCGAATAGGGGTTCTCGAGCCGACCCCGCATCGTGATGGTCGCCGTGCTGGTGTCGACCTGATTGTTGAGAAAATCGATCTCACTGCGGTACGGGTAGTTCCGCTCAACATCGTCGACCAGCCCGACATCTGCCGTCGTCGCCGCCTGGCCAATCCCCGGGCCCCGGCCAGACGTCCGGGCATGGTTCATCACCCGCAGAAACGTCGGTTCATCCACATTGAAATAGACGAAGATCGGGTCGATCGACACGATCGTGGTCAGGGTGGTTGTGTCTTGCGTAATCAGGTTGCCAACTTGTAACTGAGTGCGGCCGATCTGCCCGGTAATCGGTGCGGTGATTGAACAGAACTCAACATTCAGTCGGGCGGCTTCGTGCTGCGCCCGGGCTGTGATCAGGCTGCCGGCATTCTCCTCGAGCTTCGCCTTGTAGCTATCGAAATCCTGCTGGCTTGCCGCCCCCTTGGCGACCAGTTTTTCAAAGCGATCAACCTGCACCTTCAGAAACCGTTGCTCCCCGAGCAGTCGTTCGATGACACCGACCGCTTCGTCGAGCTGGGCCCGCGCAGGGCGGTCATCGATCTCGTAGAGCGGATCCCCCTCGGAGACAAACTGACCATCCCGAAAAGCTACCTTGGTGAGATAGCCGGTGACCCGACTGCGAATGTCGACCACACGCTCAGCATCAATTCGCCCGGTGACTTCGAGGTATTCAGGCAGCCGGACGACCCGCGGCGTCGTGATCACAACCTCAGCCGTCACCGCGGCTGGAGTCGGCGGCTGGGACTTGGGCTGACGACAGCCTGTGCCTTGCACGCTTAGCAACAAGAGCAGCAGCACAGCACGCCCACTCAGCTGCCGTCCATCCGATGACGGCTTCTGAGAGCTACTAAAACATGTAGTCATGATCAGCCTGCTGCTGGCTACTGCTGGAGGGCTGCAGTGTAGCGATTCGTCCCCAGGGGCGGCGAGAAACGGGGCGACACGCCATCGAGACCGCGTCCTCCGCGCACCAGCATGACAGCACAGCGAACAGAATGGCTCGGGCCGGAGGCAGCGGCGGGCCACAGTCCCCGGGGGATCTCGTGAACGTCCGCTTGACATTGCGGAGGAGGGTGAAGCTGGCTCCTCCCGGCAGGCTGCACGACTGCGGTCATGAAGTCGAGCTGTCCGCGGAAAAAGCCCCGTGGCTTGCCCGTGGCTGCGGGCAATTGACAGTCCACTTTGCTACCCCTGAAAACGCCAAGGGTTTTCGGGGGTACCGTCCGCCGCTTCTTGGGGCAGCAGACTTTTTCCAGAGTCTGTGCGGCGGATGTTGCCACCGCAGTTGGGGCCCTCCAGGGAAAACTCCTCAGGCATTCTGCGGTCGAAAGCCGCTGCTTTCCGGTTATTTTCAGATGGATGTCAAATTTTCCTCTGATCCGGCAGAGGGCTGGTATGCGACCATCGTCTGAAAACCCGCTGCCCACGCCGCTGTCACAGGAGCAGTTCATGCGGCTGTTCCTGCAAGCCGAGCGGGAGATCCTGCGGTATGTGATGGCGATCGTGCCGAACGTGGCCGACGCCCGTGACATCCTGCAAGAGACGGCTCTGGCCCTCTGGAAGGCGCGTGACAAGTATGACCCGGACCGGCCCTTCATCCCCTGGGCCTGCCGGTTCGCCCTCAACGAAGCCCGGATGTTTCTCCGCACCAACGGCCGCCGCAAGCGGTTCCTCCACGAAGATCTCGTGCCGCTGCTCGAGGCCCGCCGCCGCGAACTTGCCCCCCAGCTCGACAGCCGCCGGGAGCACCTCCGCGAATGCCTGCAGCAGCTGCCCGCCGACCAGCAGCAGCTGATCCGGGGCTACTACTTCGACGATGACAGCGTGCCGGTCCTCGCCGATCGGTCTGGCAGCAGCACCGACGCGGTCTACAAGTCGCTGCAACGGATCCGCCAGACGCTTGAGGCCTGCATCGGCCGCAAGCAGCGGCTGGCTGCCAGCTAAGTCACTCACCCCCCCAACCAGCCACGCCCACACCATGCCCGACACCGCACTTGATCAGCTGATTCACGCCTGCCTCGACGACCGGGCAACAACTGACGAGCTGGCCCGGCTCGAAGCCGCGCTCACCGCCGACGCGGCAGCCCGCGACCGCTACCTCTGCCTGTCCGACCTGCACGCCTGTCTGGCGATTGATGAAGGCCTCTGGCAGGAACCAACTGCTGCCCACCACCGGCAGCCGTCAGGCCCAGCACCTGCCCCGCCGGCCGGCGGCAGCCTCACGCGGCCAGCAGCCGCTGCGGCGATCGGCCTGCTGGTGGGCCTCTGCAGTGCGGGCCTTGCCTTTGGCTATGTCATGCCGGTGCTGTCGCGGCCGCTGCAGGTGTTTGCCGATGGCTTTGAGTCCGGGCCGGCCCCGGAGTGCCGCGGGCTCTTGGCCCGGCCCGGCATCTGGAGCGGCGACACCGCCGAGGTGCTGGCGGCCGACCAGGGCGTGCTGCCCGCTGAAGGCCAGCAGATGCTGCGAGTGCTGCGGGCTGACTATCCGGGCAAGTCGGCCACCGACAGCTACATCTCCGACACCTACCGCCTGATCGACCTGGGGCCCTTCCAGCAACCGTTGGCCACCGGTCAGGCGATCGCCCGGCTCAGGGCCCGCTTCAACGCTGCAGCGTTTCCGGCGGACGAGGGCTACACCGCCGGCGTCACCGTGATGGCCTTCGACGCCACGACGGCGGCCCGGCTTGAGACCATTCCTGACGCCGAACTGGCTGAACAGGCCCTGGCGATGACGCAGCGGCGGTCTGTTGCGATCGATCGGCAGCCGGCCAGCTGGCAGCCGATCGACTGCGAACTGCGGCTGCCTCCGCAGAGTCGCTTTCTGTTGCTCCGCATCAGCATCAGCCATCAGCACGCCGCCCAGCGGCGGCCCAGCTTTAGCGGCCACTACCTCGACGATGTGGCCATCACCCTCGAACAGTCCCCAGCAGCCGTGCAGCCATGACCTTTACCAAGCCTTTGCGCCCTTTCAGCATTCCGCTGCTGGTCGGCCTGCTGGCCTTTCCGGCAGCGGCCGCCACCGTTTCACCACCCACCCCGACCATGCCGTCGGTCCACCGGGCAGTGCTCGAACAGCACTGTTTCGGCTGCCACGGCCCGGACGATCCCGGCGGCGGGGTACGGCTGGACAGCCTGCCGCTGACGATCACCGACATCCAGACCGCTGAGCGGTGGCAGAAGGTGCTGGGAGTGCTCAACGCCGGCGAGATGCCGCCGGCTGACGAGCCGCCACTCGACCCTACCGCCAAGGCCGATCTGCTGGCTGACTTAGCCAGCGTGATGGTCGCTGCCCGCAAGCTGCTGGCCGATTCGGGCGGCACGATCGTGATGCGGCGGCTGAATCAGCGGGAATATGCCGGCACGCTACGGGAGCTGCTCGGGGTCGAGGTCAACGTGGCCGAACTGCCCCCTGACACCAGCGACGGGGCATTCGACACGGTCGGGGCGAACCTGTTCATGTCGGGCAACCAGTTCGAGCAGTACCGGGCCCTCGGCCGGGAGGCCCTCGACGAGGCCTTCGCCCGCCGGCAGGCCGCCGCCGAGCACCACATCCTTCGCCATGAGGCGGAGACCGCCGTGCGGGACCTTGCCAAGCAAGAGGCGGAGGGCCTCGCTGCCGAGGCCCGGGCCAAGCGGTGGATTGCCGCCGTCGAAGCCGCCGCCGCTCGGCCCGAGAATGCCGAGGCGGTGGCCGCCATCCGGGCGACTGCCAAGAACGACGCCGAGTTCCGCCGCTCGTGGCGGAAGCTCAAAGGAGCCCCGCCTCCTGAGGACTTCGGCTTTCGCACGGTCGAGGAGAACTCGGACAAGGCCAACCGGGCGGCCAATTTTTCAACCGGCTATTTCTCGGACTACCACCGGGCCTTCTTCAAGCTGCCACACCTCGACACCGGCACCTACCTGACGATTCACACCCTCAGCACCAACGTCACGCTGCTGGTGCCGCACCGCTGGCCACCGGGAGACTATCTGATCAGGGTTCGGGCGGCGGCTGTGCCCGACGCCCCACCGGAACGCCGCTTCATTGAGTTCGGCACTCGGCCGCGGGCGGGCCAGGCGCTCTCCACCCATGAGGTGACCGGCACGCTCGAGCAGCCACAGACGATTGAGATCCCCTTCACCTTCACCCGGCAGCATACCGACAGCCAGGACCGGACGATCTTCATCCGCGAAAAGGGCACGGCCGACCACTACCTGCAGACCCGCATCGTGTTCGGGAACGGCAAGAAGGCCAACGGCATCGGGCCGCCGGTGGCGATCTGGGTGGACTGGCTGGAGGTCGAGCGACTGCCCGAGACAGACACCCCGTTGCCGCCCGGCATCACCGCCCTGGCTCCGGTGCCGCTGGTTGACACGCCCGCCGGTTCCACCGCCACCGGGCCTGGGGCTGCGGCCATTCGCAACGACCTGCGGCTGGCGCTGGAACGATTTTGCCGGGCTGCCTTCCGGGAACAGCCGGCCAGTGCGGACTTTATTGACCGGCTGGTGGACCACTATGCAGACCGCCGTGCCGCCGACGACAGCCATGCCGATGCCCTCAAGGACACCCTGTCGCTGGTGCTGGCCACACCGATGTTTCTCTATCTGGCTGAGCCCGATCCCACCGAAGCACACCGGCCGCTGACCGCTCCCGAACTGGCTGTGCGGCTGGCCTATTTTCTGTGGGGTGGCCCACCCGACGACCGGCTGCACCAGCTGGCCACGGCGGCAACCCTGACGACGCCAGCGGTGCTGGCCGCGGAAGTTGACCGGCTGCTGGATGACCCGCGGGCCGATGGCTTGGTGCGGCCCTTTGTCCACCAGTGGCTCGGCCTCGACCGGCTCGACTTTTTCGAGTTCGACCGCAACCGCTATGGCCGCTTCGACGCCAGCACCAAGCTGGCCGCCCGCGAGGAGGTGTTTGCAACCGTCCGGCATCTGCTGGCCACCGACGGCAGCCTGCGTGACCTGCTGGCGGCTGACTATGTCGTCATCAATAGCGTGCTGGCTCGCTATTACGGCATCGCTGGCGTGCATGGTGATGCCTTTCGCCCGGTCACGGTTTCCGCCGATTCACCCCGGGGCGGTCTGCTGGGCATGGCAGCCATCCTGGCGATGGGCAGTAACGGCCAGACCACCAGCCCGGTCGAGCGGGGTGCCTGGGTGCTCCGGAAGCTGCTCGACGACCCACCCCCGCCGGCCCCGGCCAACGTGCCGCAGATCGCCCGCCTTGCCGGCAAGACCCTGACCACCCGCGAACGGCTGGCGGTCCATCAAGACGCTCCGCAGTGCGCCAGCTGCCATCGCACGATCGATCCGGTGGGCTTCGCCCTGGAAAACTTCGATGCCGTCGGCCAGTGGCGGACCGAGGACAGCTATCAGGCGATGACCGACGCGGGCAAACCCGACCCGGCCCAGCAGAAGCTCTCTTGGACGATCGACCCAGCCGGCCAGTTCTACGGTGGCCCCGCCTTCACCGACTTTCACGAGTTCCGGAGGATCATCGCCAGCCACGACCGCGACTTTGCCCGGGGTGTGACCAAGGCCCTGCTGGAATACGCCCTTGGCCGCCCCTGCGGCTTTGCCGACGAGCCTCTGGTTGCCGACCTGGTCGACCGGGCTGCCAGCCACGACTTCGGCCTGCGGACCCTGATCCACCAGCTTGTGGCCAGCGACGCCTTTCACCGGAAATGACTCGCCTCGAATCACCGAACAGAACCCCTTGGAGTGTTGATATGAGCCGTTCCCAGTCACGTCGCCGGTTTCTGCGGTCGAGCACCGCCTTGGTCGCGTTGCCCGCGTTTGAATCACTGGGCGGTGCCGCTCCCGCCCGGGCAGCCCCACCGGCAGCCGCCCCGCCCAAGCGGCTGGTGTTTCTGAGTTTTGGCTGGGGCGTGACTGAGGAAAGCTGGTATCCCGACATCAACACGCCCGGCCCTGACTACACGCTGCCGCCAGGGCTCGAGCCACTGGCCCGGCACAAGGCCGACTTCACCGTCATCCAAAACCTCTGGCACAAGTATTCCAACGAGGGCCACGAGGGCAGCACGATGTGGCTGACCGGGGCCAATCGTTATGCCCACCCGGGGCAGAACTTTCACAACGAGATCTCAGCCGACCAGGTGGCGGCGGCCCAGTTTGGGCTGCAGACCCGGTTTGCCTCGATCCAGTTCAATCCGGGCGACCGGGCAGTTGCCTCGGGCCATGGGCCGGGGCTGTCGCTGGCCTGGGATGTCCGGGGCAAACCGATCGGTGGTTTCAACACGCCGGTCGAGGCCTATCACAAGCTCTTTTCACCCGACACGACTCCGCTGGCCCAGCAGCAGGCCCGGCTGGCCCAGCAACAGAGCGTGCTCGACACGGTGCTGGAAAACGCCCGCGACCTCAAGCATCGCCTCGGCGCAACCGATCGCGACAAACTGCAGGAATATTTCGAGGGCATTCGTGACATCGAGATTCGCCTGGCCAAAGAGCAGAAGTGGCTGGGGGTACCGCGGCCACCGGCACCGCTTGCCGAGCCCAAACAGGGCATGGAGGGGAAGGAAGAGATCAAGCTGATGTACGACCTGCTGGTGGCGGCCCTGCAGACCGACTCCACCCGGGTGATCACCTACCGCCAGCCGGTCAACACCCTGCTGACGAGCATCGGCCAGAAGGTATTTCCCCACGACATGAGCCACTACCACACCACGCGGGCCGAGAAGCTCGCCTGCTCGCAACAGCGAGATCTCACCCAGAGCGATCTGCTTGCCGGCCTGCTCGACCGCCTCAAGCAGACCGCAGAGGCCGATGGCTCCCACCTGTTCGACCATACGACAGTGGTCTACGGCAGCAACATCCGCACCGGCCATGAGCTTTCCAACTGTCCCACGCTGATTGCCGGCCACGGGGCGGGCATCAGGCTTGGCCAGCACCTGGTGATGCCGAAGCAGACGCCGCTGAACAACTGTTGGCTGACCCTCCTGCAGGGCTCGGGCGTCCAGGTCGATCGGCATGGCGACTCAACCGGCATCCTGGAGGAGCTGCTGGCATGACACGTATTCTGCTGAGGTGGGCCGGCCTTACCGTCGCCCTGGCCATGGCACCGGTACTCCGGGCCGCACCGGCCACCACCGCGGCCGCTCTCGGAGGGCCGCGTTTACGCTGATTGAGTTATTGGTGGTGATCGCCATTATCGGCGTGCTGGTCGGCCTGCTGCTGCCGGCAGTGCAGACCGCCCGCGAGGCGGCCCGCCGGGC